>Ga0307515_10000527_pt1 | contig 90729 bp, 83 predicted proteins | sample 17_EM_MG_FD_194513 | JGI IMG/M metagenome (GOLD analysis project Ga0307515, IMG submission 194513) | Populus trichocarpa ectomycorrhiza microbial communities from riparian zone in the Pacific Northwest, United States - 17_EM | ecosystem: Host-associated > Plants > Roots > Unclassified | place... | reverse complement strand
GGCATTGTTCTAGTAAAGTAGAAAGCTGGTTCTTAAATATTGACTCTAGAGCTACAAGCAAGAAAAAAGTCAGATCTCTGAGACATTGCATGCATATTTGTGAAGTTGAATACAAGGACATATAGAGAAGACTGACCATTATTTACTCCAATTAGGAATATTACAGTGCAGTTCATTGCGGTGTAGCTTTCTGAGCCCCTACAAATGCTGTTAATGCTCCGGTAGCGCACATCTTTATGAGGCAGTTGCAACATTCTCATTAGCAGTTTTGCGCATAAAGGCGGCCAACAGTACGATTATTGGTTAACTCTGTTGAATAGCCCTTTAATTATCCAAGATACTAGGCCAAAGATTGTTGATGCTGCATTGACGCTCAGGTTTTGAAAGTACTAGTGATATCATCATTAGCATATTGGGCCACGAAGGCAGCCCACTGTTCGATCATGTGTTAACGCCATTGCATAGACCTTTGATCATCCAACATGCTGTACCAACAATCAGTGATGCTCTGTTGCCGCTGGTTTTCTGGAGGTAGTAGCCACATCTTCACTAACATTTTTGCCTATAGAGGCGGCCAATACCTTTATTATGGGTTAATGCCATTGCATCGCCCTTTGATTATTCAAGATGCAAGACCAAACATTGGTGACACTCTGTTGACATTCATTTTTAGGAGGTAGTAGCAATATCGTCCCTAGCAGGTTTGCCCATGAAGGTGGCCGATAGTACGATTATGGGTTAACGCCCTTGCATAGCCCTTGATTATCCAAGATACAAGTCCAAAAGTCATTGACGCTGCATTGATGATCATTTATAGGAGATCCTACCAATATCATGGGTAGCATTTTTGCCCATGAAGGCAGCCGACAGTTTAATTATGGGTCAATGCTGTTACATAGCCTTTTGATTATCCAGGATGCCACACCAACAATTGGTGATGCTCTGTTGACGCTCGTTTGTAGGAGGTAGTAGCAATATCATCACCTCCATTTTCGCCCATACAGGAAACCAATACTGTAATTATGGGTTAACGTCAGTGAGAAACCCAGTGATTATCCATCGTGCAAGGCCTGGAATCGTGCACACTCCATTGATGCTCATATCTATGATGGGGAAACAAGCATGTCGCTTTCCTTTTCACCTACAAAGCCGGCCGATACTTCTTCTTTGGATGGATGTGACCATGCCCCCAATTGATTGCAGAAAGGGTAAGACCAAAAATTGTGGACGCTCCAGTGACGCCTACCTTAATGACATATTAACAGTCATTGGATGCTCAACAATTGCATGCAAAATGAATATATTCATTATTGACAGCCAATATATCGTTTCTATGTATAACTATTTGCATCCAAAAGCTTCGAGGCCTCTCTGTTGCTCAGCCACCACTACACACAATATCTGAACAATGACTGACGAAGACTCATTGTGTCACGGTGCTTTCGGCTACCAATTAATGGCATATAGATCAATCCACTAGTTTTGGATTTATATAGCCTGACTTCTTCACCTTTCCATATCCAGCTCCTTCTCCTTGAGTTCCATGATGTACCATAAGCAAATACCAAAAACTCGACCATGTGCACCATGTTAGATGGGAGAGTTATGTAGTTGGACGCATACATTAATGCAACGTGGCGGCTGTCATTCATCCAGGTTCAGATTACGCAGTAATCGCTCCATTTATGACTTGAATGACGTCACTCGCTCAGATTTTGTTTGTATATTGTGTCCCTAATTCAGGATTTGTGTCCACACTTAACTTTAACAGGCAAGATGGTATCAAGTTTGTTGGTTATCCCTCAACTTGATTTGGAGTCTAGAGCTGTCCCGTTGCCCGTTTGACTGTTGCACACCCACTGACGAATTATCATGTCTCACAATTTGGTCACTGAAATCCAGAAAAAGCTGACATGTAGCAAAACAGGTACTCAAATTTGGTTTCAATGCGGTGTGTGGTCAAAATTATCTATTTCGCTATTCATTCCTCCGGCGATGCAGGAGCCGTCACCATTTCTATGTTTGAATCCGATTTCTGTGTGATTATCAGTTAAGGACACTCCATACAGGGGTAAAAGCCTAAGGGTCCGAAAGGCATTGATTGCATGATGTTCAATGAATAGGGTGCCTCAACAGGTGGGAGAGATGCTATGCCTTTGTTAGACTATGGTTTCTCTGCAACCTGCCTCATTTGACTACTTCCTGGTCAAGACGTCGCTTGCAGCATGTGCGATTGTGCGGGGACGATATCAAGAGTCTGCATAAGCTCTCCGAATGTTGTTTGGGGATGGTGTCGCTGCAGTCTTGTCTGTTTGAGGCTGGACAACTGCATCAGCAACAACTCTAGTTTCCGTCAGAAACACCTGGGTGTTCCCAACGGCTCTGACGGCTCTGACGGAACCTCGTACCCTCTGACGGAGAATCACACGCAACCCGTCGCCCAGGTGACGGGTTGCGTTGCATAGCTTCAGCAAAATGTATTTTAGTCACTGGTCTGAGAGGATGTGGAGTGTAAACTTAGATGCATAAATTTCAGGAGTATCAGACCCTAGGAGGGCATTCCTGCGGGCCTTCACAGTGACTGGGAGCGCCGGCGACAAACCTCGGAGCGCCGGCGACATGTCTGGGAGCACCTCGAATCACAGTCATGTATTCAGTTTGTATTCTCATCTATTTATCTATGTATCTATGTATCTATATAGCTACCCATCTACACGCTATATCTGGACTGGCTGCAGGTGGTGCTTGAGAGCAATTTGAGCTGCACCTGAAAATGACGATCGAGTGAACTCAGAGATATACTCCAAGGCAGTGGTCGAGCGAGTTTGGAGATGCACTTGAAGGCGGTAATCGAGAGTATTTGGAGATACACTTGGAGGCCGTGATCGAGTGAACTCAGAGATGCACTTGGAGGCCGTGATTGAGCGAGTTTGGAGATGCACTTGGAGGCCATGATCGAGCGAGGTTGGAGATACGCACTTGGAGGCCGTAATCGAGCGAATTTAGAGATTCACTTGGAGGCTGTGATCGAGCGAGATTGGAGATACACTTGGCTGCCGTGATCGAGAGAGATTGGACGAGTACTTGGAGGCGATCGATGGACGGCGCGCCGGGTGCTGAGATTCTATTCATCAGTTAGTTATCTCGCAACCGTGGGAATGTGACAATGTGACTTTACCTTTGAGCTCTCATGGAGAGCTGGCTGATGGCGCTCGATCGTGTAGGGAGGCATGCCGGAAGCTGAAGCTACATTCAGGGGTCAACTCGTAACTAGAATATAGGGAAGACAAACAACCTTGGGTGGATGCTGTACTCAGTGTATGCTGTACTCGGTGTCAACTCATGATCATGTCATGCAGAGATAGAGAGGGATGACTTAACTTTGTGTTCTGCGATGATGGTTGAGTTGTGGACGAGAAAGAGAGAGATGGGGGATGAAGATGAGAATGATATGGAGGATACGAGTGGATATGAGAAACCAGGGGTACGACTTGCCACATTGGGTTGGGAAGACCTCGTATCGGTGTTAGTTCGCACCGGATTGGAACTCGTACCTGCCATATCAGGGATGGTAAATTGACTCGCACACCGAATTCTCTAAGTCCCAGTTTCTCATGATGATTTCCCCCATCTCCTCTGATCTATCTCTTTCTTGTGCTCAACTCTACCATCACCTAAGAACACGAAGTTAGTCATCCCTCTCTATCTCTCCATGCCATGCTCATAAGTTAACACCGAGTACAGCATCCACCGAAGATTGTTTGTCTTCCCTTCATTCTCATGATGACAAGTTGACCACTCAATGTAGCTTCAGCTTCCGGCGTGCCTCCTACATGATCAACCGCCATCAGCCAGCTCTCCATGAGGGCTTAAAGGTGAAGTCACATTGTCACATTCCCATGGTTGCGAGTTAACTAACTGATGAATAGACTCTCGGCGCGCCGTCTATCGACTGGCTCCAAGTACTCGTCCAATCTCGCTCAATCACGGCCTCCAAGTGCATCTCCGCACTCTCCCAATCACGGCCTGCAAGTGCATCTCCAAACTCGCTCAATCACGGCCTCCAAGTGCATCTCTGAGTTCACTCGAGCTCCGTCTCCAAGTGCATCTCAAACATGCTCGAGCAAGTACATCTTCAAGGAGCGATGGCGGTTGTACGGAGATACAGGTGTAACGGAGGTGGACAGAGTGACGGTGAGTATATATTCGGCAGACCCCGGAGTAGATAGACATCATCTCATTTCCATCTCCTCTTATCATACAATGAAAATTCACACTCGATCGTTCTCAACTTTTGGTCTCACTCGCTCTGTCCGGGATTTTGTGTATCCACGGAATTGCATGGATCCTCACGGCCGAGTACTATCATATCTTCTCACCGTATTTCTACGCTCCTCGAGCTTAATGTAGAAGGAACGCGAGGAGAGATTGTAGCAGGTTCACACATTGCATTGCGATCCCGATGCAAGCGTGTACCCAATGAACCCATTCCGACGTATCGTCACAGTTGGCCACAACGCCAGAGTGTTTGTCTAAAATAGGAGACCGACAGAGCGAGAAGAAACGGCGAAACAGTGATTGGAGGGTGATATGCAACGTGACGCGTGGTATTGACGCCGGGCGCGTAGTAATCCGCCACCGGGGTGTCTCTGACGGCTCTGACGGACCGCGTCCACTCTGACAGAGCCATTCCGTCCAGACAGAAATGTTTTTTGCTGATGTGCTGGAACCATCAATCCGGCAGTCCCATCCTTCGTATCTCTCTCACGGATGTAGTCAGCCGCGTTCCCCCATTCCCGTTGTGTCAATTCGTCAAGGCTTATCAGCTACGGCCAAAATGGCTCCATGCAGTGCTGTACATGTTTGGAGATTGTGTTCATCACCCAGCCGAGTTTGTTATCTTCAGTAAGCTTTCCAAGCCCTGAGTGATCTTCATCATCTTCCTCGTCTTCCCCAACCTCCTCATCGTCTGAACTTGCAAGGTTGCTCAGACCATCTCCGATAGCATTCAACATCTCATCAAATGTTTTTTCCTGCTCTCTGGTGGTCAATCCCGCCTTGTCATCATTTCTCATATCTTCCTGCTCATTTATAATCGCTGTATCTGTGTCTTGAACTTGCTTTCTTGCCACAGTGGTTTCTCGATCCACATATTCAGCAATCCATTTTGCGTTCTCTGTTTTTCTCAAAAAGTGCGTATCTCGTCTTTTCTCCGCCGACAGCTTCTTTCTGGATTGTGAGCTGCCCAATGCTACCACTGCTCTGACCCTATCTGCCTCTCAACCACTCGTGCCTCAATTCGCTTAACGATTTCATTATGTGGTGTGTTTCGTCAATTTGCGGTATTTACCCGCCGGAAATGGTAAAAGGTACGTTTTCGGAGTATTGCCCATTTTATCTTGTGTTCCCTTCGTTGTTGGGCGAGTTGTTGGATGTTGCAAGATGTGGACCACATGCAGGCAAGCTGCACGTTTTATGTCGAGGTTGGTAGGTTTGAACCTCTTGAACACAGCACAATCTGCTTTTCAACCGTCATGTTATTGGTAATAGTGATTCTAACCTTATATCATTCCTTGATGGTTAGCATGTGAATAATATAAGATTCCAAGGATGTCTTGAAACAAACATCACCCGACATTCTTTCCGTCAAAGAATGTGCATTCAATATTTCTCAAACTAGAGATTTCGGCAGTCATTCACCACAACATATCCCTGTAAACAAACAAACAACATTGGTCCGACATACTACATATCACGGGACCGTTTGAATTCCGTGCAGCTTGCAGCAATACGCAGCAGGTATTGCCTGGAGTAGAACATGCAAGTTGGCCAGTGTCACTCATTCCGTTTTGACTCGACACTAACTACATATTCCTCAGGACTTTCCACTTCTTTTCGTTATCATCTTCCTCACTTTTCCCACAACAGCAAGTCATCGCTCCAAATAAACATCAGCCAGGTAGGAGTGTATCCCAATCAAGCCGAACAACAGGTGCTTCATCCAATTCGCCACCTACCAAGTAACAGCCACCACGCAAACTCAAGTCAGTCCACCTCAAGGCTACCGATGCGGCCACCAAATATATGACCCATGACGCACATTGAAAAATACCACATAAAACCGGAAGCAGCAAGAATATGAAGCAGCATGCGATCGATTGTGAGTAGCTCCATACCGACGTTGACCGACGTCAACTAACAATATATTGTATGGCTGGTGCATGCAGAGAGCTCAGCGACCGGTTGATCTCTGCCCATATTGGGACACCTCCATGGTCGACCATGGCATTTGTTCTCACAGTCCGCAATATCGATCATCAGGATGTTGACAGTTCTGTGAATTTCTCGGACCAATTTCATGATGAAGGTCCCCGAGAGTGGACGAATCAGGGTCTAAAGACCTTTGAGCTGGCTACGGAGTCGTATATGGTTGAGGCAATAGCTGAATCTCACTTTTAGAAGTAACTTATTTCTTGTAGGTTTTCAACATGTCAGCTACTATGGCAAGGCAAGGAGGTCGGGTACAGCTAGAACAGTCTGACTTGTGCCTTGCCTTGGACATGGCCAAAATTGCCAAAGGAGGGTTTTCGCTGGCCGCGATAGAGGAAACGCAACACCTGATCAATAAACCTTGCTTCAAAGTCCAAGAAGAGATGAAGTGGGGAGTTGGCTTTCTGGGGTCTAAAAACACGAAGGCTGCGATACAAAGACAGCTGGCAATGGTTCAAGAAAATCAGATAGACGGCTGCCTTCCTTGCCACAATGGCACAGCAAAGAATCCGCACACACGCTGGAGGTGCAATGGCACGGGTGCACCTCCCCCAGAACTGGTGCCACCTCCGCCCGGAACGCCACCTGGGCCACCTGGTGATGATGACTGAGCTCTAAGTTCCGAAATCGAAGTTGTGCCACCCAATGATGTGTTTACACATACTCCACTTCCAATGCTCAAATTTTTCAATCTTGATGCATATGCCAAGGATTGCAAGTGCAGTAAAGATTGTATTCCAGATTTGCTGTCTGATAAAAGAACATCCACCGGTTAGTACACCATCCGCTGCATGGACATGCATCTGACATTCATTTTTCACACAAGAGCAGCGTATTGAGCGAACCTGACAGCCATGATGAGCATTGATAGAAACGAACAGGATTCTTGTGTATAATTATTATCAACCATTAGCGGACACTTTATAGTATATGTTAAATGATATATTTCTATGCATTATTAAAGAACAATGTAGAGATAAAGAAGAAAGTACATGAAGACGATAGAATGGCTGTGGAAACACCATTACTGATATTCCATGCCAAGTTGAATTCCTGCATATTGTGGATACGCCTGTTGCAAAATGAGCATCAATGGAGTGCCAATGATTTTGGTCCAGTAAGTCTAGTAATTGAAAAGTGACTTAGTTGTTGTTATACATAATCAAAGTATTGGCCGCCTCTATAGGCAACAGAGGAAGCTACACACTCCCTGCCCCATCTTGACAAAGAGCATCAATGGGGCGCCACTAATTTTGATCTTGTAAGTCAGGTAATTGATCAGAGACATGGTCATGTTAACGTGTACTGAAAGTAATGGCCGCCGTGATGGACAAAAATGCTACATACATCATGGCTACTATCTCTTGAACATCAGCGTCAACGGAGCGTCAACGATGTTTGGTCTTGCATCTTGGGTATTCCATGTGGCGATTGATCACAGACATCTGTAAACCAGGAGTTCGCACCCTTCATAGGCAGATAAGCAAGGGATGTTCCTGGGACAGCCTCCCGGACATTCACAACTTAATTGATGTTCAAAGCTGGCATTCAGCGGTCCAGCGCATGATAGCCTTTACAATCTGTCAAAACTTCATATAGATACCGTTATGGCCACATCGCACTGTGATTAACCATGATGGAAGGCCAAAAATCATTGACACTCCATTCACACTCATCTTCAAGATCTGGCAGGGAGTGTGTTGTTTCCTCTTTGGCCTATAAAAGCAGCCAATACTGCGACTATGTATAACAATGACCAAACCACTCTTTGATTACCTGATTTACAAGACCAAAAGTCATTGACACTCTGTTGATGCTCATTTTTAGGAGATAGTAGTTATGTGGTTGCTGGAGTTTTTGTCCTTTAAGGCGGCCAATACATTCAGTACGCATTGAAACAACCACGGCTCTGATCCATTACCTGACTTACAAGTCCAAGAATCGTTGACGCTCCATTGACTCTCATTTTCAGGCTGGGGCAGGGAGCGTGTTTCTCTTGTTTTTGATTACCAAGGCAGCCAATACATCAAAAAGGACAATGATGTACCAAAGTCAATATTTTGCGATTAGAAGTACAATATCTGAATGTGAGCATCAATAGAAAAACCTGAAAACCAGAACCGGAGATTGGAACCGACGGGTCTAGCCAACCCTCGCAAAACCCATGCGTTGATGGGTGGGGGTCTGGATTTGGCCTACCAAGAACCAGCTGCGCACGTTTTTGGACGGTTTTGGAACTGAAGTGAATCATTTTTGTGGTCCGAACCTGTACCACTCGTGGGATACCCGAACCCATTGCTATCACTATCTAAGAGTGAATGACAGTCGATGTTGGGTTGATTCAGTCTTTGTTGTTCACTTATCCTCATGCCATAGAGTGAATGTGAAGGATGACTCAATGTTGTGTTCACTTGTAATGGTAGAGTTGTTGATGAGAATGACAGAGATGAGACGAAATTGAGAAAATCATCATCAGACACTGGGAGGTACGAAGGTTTTATCTGCAAGTTAGTTAACTGTTCGCGACACTGCATGCATGACTCCCATTCCGGCTTGTAAGAATACATGTATGAGGTTAGCTTAGTGAAATCACGCAGGTGATACCCCTGATGTCCCACATATTCTCATATCATCTGATATGATTCCCTTCTTTCTCCTCATTTCTCTCTTTCTGATGCAAACTCTAACATCAGAAGAAAATCAGAAGATATGTCATCTGTCTTTATATCTCTATCAGATAATTATGAGGTAGCACCATGTACATAATCAACCTAAGATCAAAGGTTTCTCATTCATAGCCAGTCTCTCATCAATCTCACCATACCATGTTCACCCCAGAGTGTTGCCACAGCTTGCAGCATGCCTCTCAAGAGATCAACCGCCTCCAGTCAGCTGGGCATCAGCTCCATGCGACAGTCCACTCTCACTTGATCCCCACAGTGGTAAGTTATTGATGAGAAGGGTTTTAGCTCCCAGCATGACATTATACTGATCGACCACCTCCAGCTAACTCCCCATCAGCTCAAAGCCAGTCACCTCTTGTCATATTCCCACAGTGAGAGATAATGGGGTACTAGAGTCTCAGCTCCTGGCATGCCTCTTTACAGATCAATAGCCTCCAGCTGCTTGTTCTAGAGCATGAAGGCAAAGTCAACACTAGTCACATCCCTACAATTGGAAGTCGACAAATAAAAAGAATCTCAGCATCCAAGCCCCTCCCTCTCTATTGGCTGCCCCAAGATCAACCACCTCCAGTTTCGCTCTACTGCTGCCACAACATGCAAGTCAATGTTTACAGAACATCATCCTCTGAGCACATCTCTGAACTCGGTCAATGATAGCCTCCAGGTGCATCTCAAAACTCACAGGTACATGTCCATCGAGTGCATCTCCAAATTTGATCCATCACGGTCTCCAAATGCATTTCCCAACCATCTAGCTCATAGCCTGCCATGAATCCCCACACCCACTTGATTACGCCCGCAAAGTGCATCTCTAAATGAACTCCATTAGAGCCTTGATGTGCATCACCACACTTCATTGATCACTGCCTCCAAGTTTAACTTCAAACTCATCTGATCCCAGGCTCCAAGTGCATTTTGGAACTCTTTCGATCATGGCCACTATGCATATCTTCACACTATCGTGATCATGGTCTGCAGGGGTATATGCACACTCACTCGATCACCGCCTCCATATGCATCTGGAATCTTGCTCCACACAGCATCCAACTGCATAGCAAGGTTTACTTGATTGCCATCGTCAGGCACATTCCGATATGTTTGCTCAAGCACCTCCTGCTGGCAGAGCAGATATACTGTGTGTAGATGAATAGTTATATAGATAGATAGATACCACGATAAATATATAACAATCCCAGCTGCATTCATAAGTACTAAAAATCGTTTAACGATATGTAGTAACTATGATTTCAAGGCGCACCAGCTGTATTTCCCAAATTGATGTCATTTTTCCCAGGCTGCTCTACAATAAATCAAGGTGCTTCCAGGTGTGTTGCCTGCATTCCCAGCCGCTACCATGGTTGTCACCAGACCTCCTATGTATTGTATGGTGGTGTGTGCTCGAGTAGTCGAGTGTGTGCGGGCGTATGCAAAGGTGTATATTGTATCGTGTAATGAGACATGTCGCATCGACATAAGGTCGATCGATGACTAATCGTGCTAACTACAAAAGAGGCAAGTTACATCATAGTCCTTGGCATAGTGATATCTGTACTTCCAATCAGCTCAACACTCCTCCAGGATGGCTATCAAGTCCGTTTCAAACAAAACAGTAAACATAGGAGAAGATGAGCCAATCACACATTGTGGATCTCCTCGAAACAAAAGTGCCCAATCATTCAATTTGCTTTCCGACGGCATTCCCGATGCCATTTCCAAGTGGAATTCGGATACCATTCCTGCGACCAATTCGGAGTATACCGAGGCCGATTCCGAGTCCATTCCTAATTCCAATCCCAGGGCCATTTCCGAGTCCAATCCGAATCATTCCCATTGCAGCACACTGCTTCAAGAAGGCGGGCTTCGGCAGTGGCTTTATGAAGCAGTGGCGAGCAACTCAGCATTCGGTACGTAGCTCAAGTCGATCTCTCCATCTCTAGCCATATCTGCAGCAAGATAGTACTTGGGCGCAATGTGTGCAACTGCAGTTCCGCGGTGGATTCTGTTCTTGATGCTTGCAATCAGTGACTGTGAATTGGAGAACACATGAGGGATCGTCGGGATGCCGAGCTCGTTCAAAAGATTCGAGATCTGTGTGGGTCTCATGGAGCCTGCTCCAAAGGGATAATATTCGGCATCGGTCGTGGACTGGGCAGTCGACTTCTGTTTTCTCAATCGCCAGTCAACCGCTCCTCCGAAGGTGATGACCAGTCCACTTGTCGATTGATAGTCATCCGGACATCCAGCATCGTCCGAGTCGACATAACATCTAAGTGCACCTTCTCCTTCCAGTGCTCCTCCGAGTGCTCCACTGAAACGCAGTCGCCAGCCCTTCGTGCCATTCAGGTACCGAAACACGCGTATGAGTGCTACCATATGCTCATTGCTCGGGTCGTGATTGTACTGGCTGAGAACTCCGATGGCATATGCGATATCGGGCCGAGTGGTGGTCATTGTGTACATGAGGCTTCCGATGATTGATTGGTATATGGTCGGATCGCGGGCTTCTTCGTCGGGCTTCCTCTTGTGAAGCTTCATTGCCATCGGGGTGGCAACTGGTCTCAACTGGTCCATTCTGAACTTGGCCAAGATCGTCCGAATGTAGCTGTGCTGATGGATGTTGATTGTGTGATGCTCCCAATTGCATTCGATGTTCATGGCGAGATAGAAGGAGACACTCCCGAGATCATGCATCTGGAACCTCTTCTTCATCTGATCCTTGATCTGCCCAAACAAGCCCTCGTTAGGAATGATGAGGAGATCATCGACGTACAGAACGACTGCGGCAACGATGTCTTGTTCCTTATTATGGAGGACCAACAGTCCTCTGTCGACACGTGCTACCATGAACCCAATCGAGATCACGAAGTCCTTGAAAGTGCCATACCAAACATGCAAAGACTGTTTCAGGCCATAAAGTGACTTTCTCAAGCGGAGTACCATCTTCCGCGAATTCTTTGTCAATCTCCCTGTTTGGAGCAAACGAAAATATCCCCGCGGCGGGTGCATATAGATCTCTTCCTCCAAGTCAACTCCCAAGAAAGCCGGACATACGTCCATTTGATGGATCTCGAGATCGTGCTTAGCGGCGATGGCGAGTGCCCGCCTAACCTGGCCCAAGCGAGCAGTCGGTGCATACGTAGCCTGGTAGTTGATGCCTTAGATTTGGTGATTTCCTCCACAGACTATCCTGGCCTTGAACCGCTGCACATTGCCTGCTCCATCGCGTTTGATCTTGTATACCCAGTGACGTGGCAAAGCCTTTCTCCCTTCCGGAAGCTCCACAAAATCTCAAAAGACGTGATGCTGACCAATTGCATGTAACTCTTCTTTCATCGCCATATCGCATTTGTTGGCGAGCGGAGACTCGGTTGCTGCTTTGTACGACTTTGGATCGTCGATGCAATCCTCGTGATCGTGATTGTTGGAGATTACAGCTGCAGCGTAGATGGGAATCATATCCTCAAATTCCTCATCTTGGAGAGGCAATTGTACAGACTCGGCCAACTAGCCAGCGCCGTTTCGGCGACTACCTTCGGCCGGCGGCTTCCATGCATCTCCACGTGACGTCTCAAGGCCAGCCAATTCTCGTGACTTCTTCTTCTGCTTCGGAGGGTCCGGAGGTGAATCGTTGTCCAATGGCTCCTCCATTTGATGTTTGGTTGGTTGCTTCTCCATGGGTTTGGATTGGGGTTCCTCGATGACATCTCTGGAGAAGTGCTCATTCAAGATCGCTTCATCTGCAGCATTCGGTGCTGTGTACCGCTTCCCTTCTCTGGAAACCACATCTGGGGAGCGGTGAATCATCTTGGCCAATGGATCGTATACGAAGTACTGCTCGGTTGTTATGCTGTACCCAACAAATAAGCCGCAAGTGGCTCTGTAATCCAGCTTCTTTCGTTTCTCTTTCGGAAAGTGGACAATCGCCAAGCATCCGAACACACGTAGATGCTTGAAAATTGGCTTCCTCCCATGCCAGGCCTCGTACAGGGTTTACCGCGTACCAATCGCGTCGGAGTGCCGTTCTTGAGATAGACTGCCACTGAGACTGCAAATGCCCAGTACTTCTTCGAAAGTCCGGCATCGTCCAGCATGCATCGTACGCACTCCATGATTGTGCGGTTCACCCGTTCGACGACTCCATTAGACTATGGAGTGTAGGGCATAGTCGTTTTCTTTAGTATGCCCTCTGATATTCGGTATTCTGCCAATTTCTTGGAGATGTACTCACCGCCTCCATCTGTACGAAATCGCTTCACTTGCTTGCCCGACTTCTTTTCTCTAAGAGCTTTCCATTCCTTCAATTTCTCAAGGGCTTCCGACTTGTACTTCAATATGTACTCTTGCGTGTGCATTGTGGCGTCGTCGATGAAGAGCAGCACATATTGACCTCCCCCAATGCCTGTTTCCAGGGGACCGCATATGTCCAAGTACACGAGCTGCAGAGGCTCAGTAGCACAGGAGGTCGTGGGAGTAAATGGCTTTCAAGCTAATGTGCACATGATGCAGCTCTCGCAATCGCACTTTCCGGTCATCTTCGGAACGTCGGTGATCGTCGGCAAGATCTCCAAGGCCTTTGGACTGACGTGTGCCAGGCGGTGGTGCCATAACATCCGCTTCTCTGCATCGTTGTGAGATGTATGCCCAGTCGTCTTAAGTGCCAGCGGGCAGCTGTCGTCGATATCGGTATATTCGGTCAATTCCAGAGTGCGATCCAGAACTTGATCCAGAAAGAAGCTCCCATCGACCTGAGGTGCAGTGGCAAACAGCGTACCATGACGATTGTAGAGGTTGAGACTGTAGTGATTCACCGGTTCGACTTTGACGTCATTGTCCATGATCTGAGTTTGTGAGATAAGATTGAATGATCCTGGCAAATGCACCACTTCTTGAAGTATGATCGTTTCCGTCTTTCCATCTGGGAGCTGGCAAATCAACCTAACACTTCCACATCCAGATGCAAACGATGTGACCCCATTGAATCCCGTTACCTTCTTCGTATTCTGATGATGGTCGGTGAAGGTGATGAACATTGAACGACGGCCGGAGATGTGAGTCGTGTATCCGCAATCAATGAGCCCATCGCTGGATGAAGCACTTGAGCTTGCCACCATCCAGTAGTTCTCGATCGAAGTGGTGAGAGTCGAAGTAGTCTCAGTCGATGCTTTTGCCGCAGTGTCGGCAGCCTCTGGAGGATCGCCTCATTGCTTGATCAATCAGTTCTTGGTGGTGTGCCTTCACCGCTGGCAATGAAAGCACTTTTGGAAATCCTTCTCTTTCCTATTGACCTTATTATCTCTCTTATCCCTCTTTGGACATCTGCCGCCTTTACTGGCTTTACCGCCATTACCACCTTTGCCACCCTTCTTTGCAAAGAGCAGAGCTTCTGGAGCCAGCCCATTTTCTCTCTTGATTGCAGCTTCCTTTTCGACGAGCTTGGTGACTATCTCATCGGGGGTGGCGGTCATCGTGGTGTTTTTGTCCATCATGAGCTCCAGGAAGACATTCCACTCGTTGTTCCTTGGAATTCCAAGAAGGAAGTAGAAGATGTGCTCTTGCTCACTCATCGTGGCGATTGTCTTTGCAGAGTCCGTATCGGTAGCATCAGTGTCTGTGGTCGATGGCCCAGCCCAGAGATCGTCATTTTTGACTCTCCGATCGATCCGCAATGCGTAGTTGTCGACATCTCCGCAGTCCTGTAGCTTGATGCTCCCAAGGTCTTCCCTAATCTCGAAGATGTTGAGCTTCAGCTATGACTTGTAGGCTAATGCTAGCTGTTCCCAAAGCGTCTTCGCATCGTCAACAACCGTATATTCTGCTTGTATCTGCGGTTCCATGCCGAGCAGGATAGTCCATCTGGCAACACCATGGCGATTCATCCATTCTTTGAAAGCGGCCATCTCTGGAGCGGTCGCGTTTGCTGCTGGCTCTTCCGGCTTCTCGTCATATCCTTTGATGATGCCATACACTTGCTTCTGTTCGAGAAGTAGGGCAATATCGGTTGCCCATTGTGCATAGTTCGTGCCATTGAACTTGGCGATGGTGATGGTAGTCGAACTCATGCTGTAACGAGATGTTATATCGCAATCATCAGTTATAGTAGTCTCTCGGACGCTACGGGAGACGTCCCGCAGCCACCGTCAGGAACACGGCGGAATGCGGGGTAATTGCTTAGCTTGTGGAGACGCTTCTCTGTGATAATGTTGACCTCCACTCGACAAACGGAAATGGAAGTATTGATTATCGGTTCCCTTTTTGAATGCAAGGGCTCATAACCTGTTGTATGGTGGCGTGTGCTCGGGTGGTCGAGTGTGCGCGAGCGTATGTGAAGGTGTCTATTGTAGTGTGTAATGAGACATGTCGCATCAACATAAGGTCGATCGATGACTAATGGTGCTAACTACAAAAGAGGCAAGTTACATCATAGTCCTTGGCATAGTGATATCCGTACTTCCAATCAGCTCAACACTATGTTCTCACAGATTTGTTACCAGTGCTCCCTGATGCACCTGAAGGCCACTGCATTACTATAGTGAACTTCCAGAGTTTGTTGACGACACACCCAAGTGCACCTGAAGGCCACTGAATTGGTCTGGTCATCGCCAAGAGTTCACCACCCTGGAATTCGGGTCCAACAACTCTCACACACTCCCAGAGTCTCCCAGTGACAGAAATCCGTATTGCTCATGCATTGAACTCCTGTGCACAGGTCTGCGACAGCTGCTGAAACTTTGTAGGTATGTTTGTGAGGGGACCAGAAAGTTGTATTCTCACATCAGTATTTCTTAGGATCCCACAAGCCATTTCATCTATCATATCTGTTTTGGTTTAGACACATCTTTTACAATTGCGAGAAGATTCAGTACATCAAAATACGGCAGGTATTCTTGATCTATGTGTTAGGGTGTTCAGCCTAACAGCGGTAATGATACAATGTGGATTGGTTAGAAGATACTTAATTGCATAACACCTATCTGCAACAGCATCATGTTGTTTGTCAGTCAGGCGATCTTTACCGGGATTACACCTGAGCCGCGTGTCGATGAATTAGTGATGAGTTGAACTCGTACTAGCAGATTCAACCATGATGACGCAACTATGACGCCATTACTGGGAAGTGAAAAACCTTCAGCAATGTGCATAGTTATTAGCCACATTTACTATATCTTATCAAGCGGGACAACATACAGTTCAATTGCAAACTTGCAGAATTGCGTATGCAGCAGATGATAACCAATAGGCGGATACGTAGGGATTCACGGGCCATGTCGCTCAGCGACATGGATTAATTCTGTAATGCTCCTCGGTCTACGGAAGCCCCGAGACCTGAGCATGCTGTATCTGAGGGATTAATGACATTGGCCGAAGATAAGAGGCTAGAAGCAAACCTACTCATTGGCTTGAGCTAGTATGCATTTCAACGTCATAATGGCGTGTCATAATCTATGTTGGCAGAGTATCGGTTGGTCGCCAATTAAATTTCTGAACGCATTGCCGAATAGCCAAATTAAAAGGCGAGGCATTTAATAACCCAGAGTTATTATAAATTGCGATAAGCACTGATGACACTAAGCGCTGTCAGATGATCCAAGTACTGAACGAATGGGAAGCAAGATGTCCAAGTTGAAGTTATGAGTTGGCATATTGGTGCGCATGATATCATGACTTGAGGATAACCTATAGTGGGGGCATAATGCCTTGAAACAGCTGATGCATAAACACGATAACCTTGAGGGAAATCGTGCCACTATCAATGCGTCATTAAGATGATATCAATGATAAGCCATCAAGCAAACCGTGTGTCATGGCGTTGACCTAAAGGCAAACTTGACCTGAGGGTTTGACTATATAAAGACTCACATCGTCCCCAACAATGAACAAACAAGCTCTAGCAGCACGAACAGTCAAAAAACCTCCCAGCGAAGAAGCCCATAAAATATTATTGTGTGTTTTTATTGATACCTATGTCTATTATACAAATTATTATTAGCTTTATAGCGGCAGCCCCGCTTCCTCTATGAGTTTTACCTTTGAAAGCAGAGCCGATATAATACTCTGGACTTTGGCAAAGTTATTAGTTACTTTTGAGAAACGACAATACCTCTTTGCGGCCCAGTGCATTTGGTAAATATCTGCTTTGGTTCAGTTGGATCCAGCGTTGAGATATTTTATCGATAATCAAGAATTCCCATCAAACGCAATCGATGTCGACAAGGAACACAGAACTATACGACACTCGATTGGAAGAAGCATTTCGTCAACCCCTCGGGATATCCAAAGACATATGGAAGAATACGAATATACGGTACCCGCGAATAATAAGTATCAGGTTGATCCCTTACGTCGCACTTGGAAAGGAAGGATTAATCCTTTACCTCAAACAAAGAAACAACTGAAGGCAGAAAGGCGACGACAGTTAAGAGCCGCGAATAAATAACAAGGAAATCAATTGCCAGTATATGTACTGCCAATATTGTTTAACAACTCGGCACAATTTAGTCAGTATCCATTTAGAGGCATCAGATACAACTATCAGCATTTGTCCCCTATGCATGTACGACCTCTATAGGTTGCAACATAACTTTAATTGGAGATACGCTTAAGGAAGAGATAGTATCTACGGCCTTGCACCTAGTATAAACTTGAGTGTCCAAGAATACTCGGGTTCAGTATTGTTTTATAGGACGAAGCAACCCCGTAACACTATGTCTGTGGATATATATCCATATCATAGATTTGGTAGCAAATGGTACTCAAGGGCTATCAGAGAAGTACCTGGAGGTGGCATCCAAGTGAACATCATACTACTCTTGGATGCAGTGATTAAGTGAATGTGGAGAAGCTCTTGGAGGCAGTAATCACCCAATCATAGAGATGCACTGGGAGGCAGAGTGCAATTGAGCTATGAGATACACTTGGAGTCTGTGATTGTGTGATCTGAGAGATACCCATAGAGGCAACAATCAAGTGTATTTGGAGATACACTTAGATTGCTGAGATTAGGTGATCAAAGAGATACCCATGGAGGCCTGGATAATGTCTACATACATCAGCAAAATGTACTTTAGTCACTAGGAGCCTCTGGGAGTGTCTGAGAGTTGTTGGACCAGAATCCCAGGGTGGTCAAATCCCAGAGTTTACTGAACCAATGCAGTGGCCTTCAGGTTCACCTGAGAGCACCTGGAAGTGCCAGTGACAAGCTTGGGAGCGCCAACAACAAGCCTGGGAGCATGTCAAATCACGGTAGAGTGGTCTGAGCAAAACATCATCTCCTTTAGGACCGCTGCAGGTGCGCCTGGAAATCATAGCTACTACTTATCACTCAACGATTTTTAATACTCATATTTTCAGTTCATATTCTCATCTATGTAGCTATGTATATATCTACATACAGTATGTCTGGACTGGCTGTAGGAGGTGGTTGAGAGCAATTCAAGGTGCTCCTCAAGATGACAATCGAGTGAACTCAGAGATACACTTGCTTGTCCTTATCATGTAAACTTATAATCACTTGGAGGCCGAGATAGAGTGACTTTGGAGATCAACATGGAGACCAAAATCAAGTGAACTCCGAGATGCACTTGGTGGCCATAATCAAGCAAGTTTTGAAATGCACTTGGAGGCCGTAATCCAGCGAGTTTGGAGATGCAATTGGAGGCCATCATATAGCAAGTTTGGAGATGCACTTGGAGGCGGCCGATGGGAGGTGGTTGATGTCAGGCTGAAGGAGGGAGGTGCACCAGCTCCTGAGACTCTATTCATCAGCTGGTTAATTCGCAACCATGTGAATGTGGACAAGGCATCTTTATGTTTGAGCTCTGATGGAGGGCTGGCTGGTGATCTTGCAGGGAGGCATGCTGGAAGCCAAAGCTACATTCCGGGGTCAACCCGTAATGGTGAGAATGATGGGAAGACCAACAATCATGGGTGGATGCTGTACAAGGTGGATGCTATACTTGGTGTATGCTGTACTCGGTGTATGCTGTACTCTGTGTCAACTCATGATCATAGCATGGAGAGATACAGATGAATGACTTAGCTTCTATTCTGCAATTATGGTAGTGTTGAGGACGAGCAGGTGAGATGGGGGATGAAGATGGGAACAATATGCAGGATACGAGCGGATATGTGAAATATCGGGCACGACTTGCCGGATCGAATTCAGAAGACCTGGTCTGAGTGTTCTTACCTTCCGGATCGGGAGCAGTACCTGCCGTATTGGGAATGCTCCATTGACTCACTCATGGAATTCTCTTCACTTCCAGTTTCTCATGCTCGTTTCACCCATATCCTGTCATCTCTCTCGTTCTCATCCTCAACTCTACTATCACCTAAGCACATGAAGTTATGTCATCCCTCGCTATCTCTCCAGGCCATGATCATGAGTTAACACTGAGTACAGCATACAGCAAGTACCGCATCGTCCCATAATCAACTGTCTGCTGCTCCGAGCCAGTCTCTCATCGCTCGGCGGACCAAGTTGTACTCCACCCTCTACATTTCTACGCTCTTGGGTTTGACCAATGAAAAGATTCTCAGCTCTCTTCCATGCCTTTCTCCCAATATACCGCCTCAAGATTGACCACCTCCAAGTATTCCTCCATTCTCGATCAACAATGGCCTTGAAGTGCATCTCCAAACTCACTCGATCATGGCCTCCAAGTTTGCATGATGATGGCCTCCAAGTATCCCTCCACACTCGCTCGATCATAGCCTCCAAGTTTGCACAATCCATTGCCTCCAAGCTGGATTGATTACGGCCTCCAAGTGCATCTCTCTGTTCACTCTATGTCATGCACTTAGTGCATGAACAATCTCGCTATATCACGGCCTCCAAGTGCATCTCTCAGTTCACTCAATCTCAGTCTCCAAGTGCATCTCCGTATTCGCTTGATCATGGCCTCCAAGTTCATACGATAAATGTCCTCCAAAGTCTTTCGTTTACAGCCACGAAGTGCATCTCTCAGTTCACTCGATCTCGCGATGTAAGTGCATTACCAAACTCGCTCTATCACGGCCTCCAAGTGAATCTCTCAGTTCACACAATCTTGGCCGCCAAGTGCATCTCCACACTCGCTTGATCGCTGAATCCAAGTACATCTCAGAGTTTCCACCATCACAGCCTCCCAGTGCATCTCAAAGTTCTCTGACTGGGCATCTCTGGGTGCTGCTCCGATTACACTTGAGAACCCGTCTCCAGCCAGATTGGCCGTATGTATATATATAGAGAGACTTAGATAGTAAATTCATGCCATATTTTGATGTAGCAAATCTTGTGACTGTAACAGACGAATATGATAGATGAAATAGCTTGTGGTTATGAAACTATATGTACAACTGCTGGGAGAATATGGCACCAAGTCTCCCCCAGAGCCGCGCAGAGGTTTCAGCTTCTCTTGAAGTCTCCCACAGACTTGCGCTGAGGTCTCAGCTGCTCCAAAATTTGACTATCCTACAAGTCAATTCTTATATCATCCTGAATGCACCTCCATGACTGCAGGTGCTTTCAGGAGCACCTGAGAATGCTCTTGTAGAGTCTGAGAGCACTTTACTTAGCTCCAGGGGGGCCTGGGAGCATCTGAAAGTAGTTAGACGCACTGGTGAGGTCGACCGGAGTGTCAATGAGGTTTGGGTGTGGCTTCCTGAACGATTCACATTTTGCGGATGTAGAGATATACTTAGAGGTCGAGTTTCGGTCAGTTCAGAGATTTACTCGATGGCAATGGTGGTGTGAACACAGAGATGCACATGGATGCCATGATCATCAGTACATCGAGATTTACTTGGATGCCAAGATCTTGGTACCTTGCAGATACACTTGGAAGCAGCTATTGCGTGATTTTAGAGATGTGCTTTGAGGATATGACTGAGTAAGGTTATAGGTAAACTAGAAGGCCAAAGTTGAGTCAACCAAGTGTTACACTTGAAGGAAGAATGGAGTAACTGTTGAGATGCACATGGAGGCCATGATCGAGCAAAATTGAAGGGATACTTGGAGGTGGTCAATCTGGAGGTGGCTGATCTCTGGGCAGTTTATCAAATGGAAGTCCCAACAGAAGCTGGGACTCTAATCCTTGGTTAACTTGTGATATTGGGCATATAGAGAGTAGCCTACGAAATAGTCAGCCAAGAGATAAGAGACAGACTGGAACTGGGAGTCAGTCGAATGTTGAATTGATACTGTCCTCAGTGTATATTGTACTCAGTGTATGCTTTACTTTGTGTACACTGTACCTGTTATGTGCTGTACTTGGTGTATGCATTATGTAGTATATGTTGTACTTGGTGTTAACTCATTATCATGGCTTGGAAAGATAAAGAGAAATAATTTAACTTCATTTTCTCAGGTGATATTGGAGTGGAGGACAAGAAAGAGAGACATGAGAGCAGACAGGAGAAATCATCATTAGACATTTGGAGTTAAGAAAATTTTGTGTGAGGTTCAACTTGCTATTGATGATTAATCAGGTATGATATCTTATCCGGTGGGTAAGAACACTGATACATGGTCTTCTGAACTCCAAAAGGGAAGTTGTACAATGACTTTCCCATATCCCATTGTCTTCTCTACATTGTTCCCATCATTATCCTCCAACTCTCTTTCTCATTTTCAACTCTATTATCAGCACTGAACACCATGGTAAGTTATCTCTCTCTATATCCCCACACCCCAATGATAAGTTAACATCATGTACAGCATACACCGAGTTCACCATCCACCCAACATTGACTGCAATCTCTCTTCATTCGTATAATTATGAGTTGACCATGTGATATATCTTCCAATTTCAGCATCACTTCCGTCAGATTGACTGCCACCAGTCAGCTGAATACCACAGCTTGAAGGTACAGTCAATTCATCACATACCGATGGTTGCAAGTGAACTAACTGATATATACAGTCTCAGCACCCAGTGCATATTTCAATCAACCACCTCCTGTTCTCCCTCCTTTTTGTACTCCTCCAATCTCACTTACTCATGGTCATGGTGGACATTGCCCAACTGGCTTGATCACAACCTCCAAGTGCATCTCTGAGTTACTCAATCTTGGCCAACAAGTGCATGTCCAAGCTGGCTTCATGATGACTTTGAAGTGCATCTTAAAGTTGAAACTATCATGCCCTCCTAATGTATCTCGGAACTTGCTTGATCTCAGCATCCAAGTTCGTTTCTCATTACACATGATCACAGCCTCCCAGTGGATATCCAAACTCACTTGATCATACCCTCCAAGTGCATCTCCAAACCTGCTTGATCGCAGCCACCAGGTGCATCTGCAAGTTTACATGATTTTGGCCTCCAAGTTTATCTCGAATCTTGCTCAATCATGAACTTCAAATGTATTTCCAAGTTTACTCTATCTTGGACTCTATGTGCATCTTCAAAGTCACTTCATTTATCTCCTCCAAGTACATTGCTAAGTTTACTCAACTGCCATCTTCAGGCACACCTCCAATTGCTCAAGCACTATTCACAGCTAGTCCAAATATGTCATGTGTAGATGGATAGCAATATAGATATATAGATACATAGATGCGAATTCATACTAAGTGTATGAGTATTAAAAATGATCTAACGATATGTAGTAACAATAATTTCCTGGCACATCTGCAGCATTCCCAAAGAATATGTCATTTGTTCCAGACCACTCTATAGTGATTTGAGGTTCTCTGAGGGTTGTCACAGGCAATGCCATGTACTCCCAGGCTGTTTGCCTGCATTTCCAGCTGCTTCCCTGGTTCTCACCAGACTTTGTATGTTTTTGCAAATTTGTCACCAGCACTCCCAGGTGCGTCTGAAGGCCACTGCATTAGTCAAGTCAACTCTGGGATTTGGCCTCCATGAGATTCTGGTCCGACAACTCCCTGAGACTCCCAGTCACTAAAATACATTTTGCTGATGGATATACATGGGTATGCCATGGATTAACTGTTGTATAGTGTAATGAGAAGTATTGCATTAACATAGAGTTGATTGATGATTTATGGCACTAACCACAAAAGAGGCAACTTACATCATAGTTCTTGTCACAGTAAAATCTGTACTTCCAATTACCTGAACACACTGATTGACTCGCTGGCCATATATGCTTTTATAGCTCCACTTGTGAATATCTATGGATCTACTCTGGATAACTACATGCTGCATGTAGTAAAGTCTGTATTTGTTTAGTCTGCTGCCAATCACTCTATGTGTTGCATGCCATGTATGGTCATATTTTGCTGGTGCATATGGCCAATAAGTGTATCTTATGTAATTGTTATCATTGTGTAGTACCAGTGTTTATGAAGTGGATTTGTAACTGTGGTTATACTCAGGTAATTATCAAGTAAAGCAGAATGTCAACTTTTTATTATCTGCAAAATATTGCTTTCCCTATCGCTTAAATGGCCTAATTTCTCAATTACAGCTCTCTCTACTGTGCAGTAGTTATAGAATCACCATTTTGCATCTTGATGAGAGTGTCTAGTAGCCACCACCACCAAGGCTTTGGCTGCATGACTATATAAAATCTGAGTCCTATTATAGACCTGATTTACAGCTCACATGAACCGGGACTGGTAAGGTGCGTAAGTATCCTGTATATATCTCATTCCTTCCTGCTGTCTACTTGGTATGCTACGTCTGCATATGCACATGGTCCTCCTCTCCATGTTTACAACTGGAAGTTTTACACTAAAGGTCTGAGAGGACGTCACCGATATACTGAAAGTGGCCGGATTGACACACAGGCGGTAGACTGATACTCGTAGACTCACGCACCTATTTTCACGGCTCCGCCACTACAATTGTGATAATAGAGAAACTGATCTTCTAATTCGAGTCTATCTACGTGGGGGCTTGTATGCTCTTATGTACAGTGTTCAGACAGTATGTACACTCAGCTGATATCTTCAACTGAGTCCTGAATGACGGTCAGTCTTATAACCTCGTGATCTCCATCAGCTCTGCTGAAGCCTGCAAGCCTTACAAAGGGCGGCAATTCATATATGCAACAACCATTCCATAAACTTCCATCGGTTTCTACGGACCTCTAGACTAGGCATAGATTCTCCCGTAGATAGTTCAATAGAGTTCTTCCGCTTCGTACATGCAACAGGAAGCGTCACCGTCGTGGTGGGTGACGAACTATGAGTCTACTCGTCTCAAATAATGTGGTACAAAGTGGACGCACCCAGACCGAAGGACTGGCATTCCCCATAACTTGGGCATTCATGTAACAATTGACAGCCATATGTTCTGACAACCGTCTACGGCCGTGACCAGACTTCCACATGAAGGTAGACTAGACCAGATCCCATATGCTTTATTTTGGAAATCCAGGCGTCGTCATGCTACCCGCACGTTGAAGAATGTTTTATTCGGTCTGTAGTGCTTCTTGATGTGAATTTTTCTGGTAGATGTGGAGCAGCCCATCGTGTCCATGATAGTGGGTAATTAACTTGTTCAATAGCGATATTGGGGGAATAACACCGGAATCAAGGTAAACAACGCAAATATTCAAGACAACAGCCAGCCCTTGGCTTTCAGGTGTACTCCTCTACCACCAAATTAAAGAATATACTTAAATCTCTTCCTCCGCTTTGTCGCATCTCCTTCCATTGCAGCATCTCTTTTATCCAGCACCTCTCTCCGCTGATTCTCCCGCACGAGCCTCCATCTTTGGAACACAACGAGCAAGCCAACCACAATCATGCACCCGGCGCATGTCAAACTTCCCAAAATATACTACCCATCAAATAAGTACCCCGCTGGTTCATTAGAAAAGAGAATAGTAAACGAACATCTGGTGCCTGGCTCTGCGGATAGAGCCTCGTGCCCAGCAGAGGCCCACACTGTCCTAGCGCCTGCTGTATCGCAATCCCCGTTCCCCTCCTGGTCTCGGTTTCGGAGTTGTTTCCATTCCAGGTGATTGCCAGTGAGACGATTGCAAAGATTGTGCCAGCGGCTAGCATGATACCGAGATAGCTGATTGCAACGGTTGATTTATGCGAGGTTAAGAACGAAGAGTCAGAGAGTTTCTCTTCCCACCAGGAGCCAGGGGACTCGATGTCTGCTATTTCGGAGGAGAGCCTAGTGAGGGATTTGTGCAGGAGCCCTGAAATTGCGAGCAGAAAATAGCCGAAGGCGCTTATGGAACAGAGAATGAAAAGAGGAATTGAGCGGGAGCGGTAACGGTCCGAGAGCCAGGTTGAGAAGAGGGTTATAATGAGGGCAAACACATAGGGTGGGACTGAGAGGGCTTGTGCGTGAGCAGAGCTAGAGTCTACCCCTAAGTCCATACTATGCACAGAAATTAACGATATACCAGGCGCGATGGGGAGTGCAACTTACTCATCGATGATAGTAGGAAGAAACACGGGCATTGAGGCAAAAGAAACGTTAGAAAGAGAGAAGATAAATGCCGTGATCCAGTTCCCTGCATCAGCGAACGCTTTCCAGACCTCACCCCATCTTAATCCCTGACCTTTATAATGTATTGCTTTGCCTGCATCTTCCTCATCATCGTCACGCACAACAAGTAATCGCTGCCGTGCAATCCTTTTTTGGACACGGTTTAGGAAACTGGCGTCTGAAGGCGAGTCGGGAATGAAGTAGTATGCGCAGATTCCGGTAATGAGGGAGGGAAACCCTTCGAGAAGAAAAAGAAGGCGCCAGGGCACAATTGGTGAGGGTATAGATGTTATTGCATAAGCTAGAAACCCAGCGTATGCTGTAGCAAGTGGCGCGGCAGAGATGAAAAGGCCAGTTCGGAGGGCCAATTCTACAGCAGGTTCAGAATTAGCTATTTCGACCGCTAGTGAATCTCACCTTCTCTTCGATAGAATAAAGATAGATAAAACGGGACGCCTAATAAGTTAGACATATATACATCAAAGTTTACAATGAACGGAACATACCAGAACCAAATCCTGCTTCAAAAATCCCCAATGCTGCTCTTAGGACCAACATCGAAGTCCAGGCAACCGAAAGCGCTTGCAACGAAGCCACAAACCCCCACCTGAAGACTCTGAGTATCCCCCTTCTCATGGAAATAGCAAGAACTTACCCAGTAACAACAAATGCGACATATTTATGCGCCGGAAACACTTTCCAGCATAATGTCATCCATTGGAAAAGCTACGGCTTTGGATTAGCAATCTCACGGTCTGACACCTGTCATGAGTCGTACTATATACGAGATATAAAACGTCGTAAGCAACCACTCATATCGATCTCCTCTTAGCTCCAGGTCTTCTTCCATTCCCGCTATCTTTGCCTTTTGTCAGTAAACTGCGTGGTTAGCGCTGTATCCATAACCCAAGCTGACACGCCTACATTTCCGATATCTGTCGGGAAAACAAATTAGTCGAAACGTAAGAACACAGCAATCGCTCGATTACTTACTGCTTCGATCTAAAAAGCTAACAATCCCATTCCAGTGAGCATTTCTTTAGAGCTGTAACCACTCCTAGACTCCCACCTGAGCATGTACAACACCGCCAAACCTCCGACCAAATATTTATCCAATTTTCGCACAACGGCCTTTTCCTCCTGACAGGTATATAAGAACTCCGTTCTTCGCCGCAGTGACCTCAGTACCGGACTCCTTAGTTCAACGTCGTCTTCTGGCCCTTCGATGGCGTAGAGTACCTCATCCCGTTCGTTCTCGTCGTCGCTCTTTTCGCCAAAAAGCTGCCCTCCTTCGATGTCATCCCCGTAGTCGGCGCCCTTCACTCTCAATGGCCGCAGCTTGTACCCCCCCTCATCTTTGTTGCCCCTGATCGTGTGGACGTCGCGATCGCGACGATCGGAGTCGTCGGAACCGGTGCGCGGAGTAGCGACATAGACAGGTGATTCAGTTTCGGGAAATTGCCTAGTCGGAGTAGAGGAAGAACCGTCCATTGGGAGTCTTGGTGGAAGAAGCTGGGGAAATTTTGGGCTTACGTTGAGTGGAGCTCGTGTCTTGTGATTCACTCTACTTGGCGGCCCAACTAGTGCGGGAAACTGCGCCCAACAACATCATGCCAATGCGCACACAACACATGGCATGTCCGCTTCGCTTGCCATGAACTAACTATACTACACATTACTAGTACTTGAGACGGCTTCGCCGCCTTTGTGGAGATTAAGGTATTTGAAATACATTGGCTTCAGCCAGCTCCCAATCAGACTATGAGTTAGACTTGAAAAGCAGCAGAAAGAGGAAGGAGCAGGGAAGAGGATATATAAGAGGTGAAGAGTTGTAGAAGTCAGGCAAGCAGCAACTTTATTATGTATCTACCCACCCCCACACTTCTGCATATACTGTTTCTAGTTTGCATGTTATTGACTTGTCATCTAATACATAACTTTTGAATATACAGAGAAGAGTTCTGTTGGAGCTGTTGCTGCAATAGTGGCAAATACTTACTAAAGACACCAATATTGTTTATGGTTAGTTTATACTTCTACTAGTACTTTGTATTAAATTTTGTAATTCAGCTATTTTTTGTACTGCAAAAATTTGAATAAAATGAATAAAAATTATGTACTGGGGAAATAGTGAAATATTATCTGATAACTACTTGTGGATGATTTTATATATTGCATAAGATAACTTTCAATACAGTATTAAAAATAGCAAATCTGGAGATACAAAGCACAGAAATATCTGAAACATTCCAATAATGGGCTTCAACTTGTAGAAGCAGTTTCTTCAAAACTATATCGAGGATTCGAAAGAAGACTGTTGATTCCAAGTCATATTCTGAATAGAGTAAATCCACTCAATTGATATTAACTTAAGAGTGACAATTTGGGTATAAATTAGCCTCTTAGTTATAGATATAGTATAGGTGTATATATATACTTCATCCAGGAAATATGAAAAAAGTATCAATCTAATAATTCCAATAGTGTATATATAGTGTTACCAACGGGTCCAGGTAACCTGCCAGCGGTCTGGGTTGGGACAGCTAAAACGGTTCAGTTCAGTGCCAGACCTGTCCAAAAATCAAGCCTGCTGCCTCTTAGTGGGCCAAACCCGTACCTGTATGTGTCAAGATGTGGATTTTGCCGGGTTTGGCTATACCTGTCGGTTCCAATCTCCAGTTTAGCTTTTTGGGTATTTCTACATATGGTTGCATTCAGACATCCTACTGTTAATTGCAAAATATGGACTTTGGTATGTCATATTCTTTTTTTGATGTATTGACTGCCTTTATAATCAAAGAAAAGAGAGACACAATCCCCACCCCTTCCTGAAGATGAGCGTCAATGGAGCATCAACAATGTTTGGTCTTACATCTTGCGAAATCAGAGTGGCGATTGGTTGCAGACATTTATAAATGAGGAATTGGCCGCCATTATAGGCAAAAGAGAAAGCGATATGCTCCCTGCCCCATGGTGTACATGAGCATCATTGGAGTGTCAACTATTTTAGGTGTTGCATCTTGGTTAATCAAAGGGCTGTGCAACGACATTAACCCATTATCAAAGTATTAGCCACCTGTATGGGCAAAAATGCTGCTGATAATATCGCTACCACCTCATAAAAATAAACGTCAATGGAGCATCAACAATTTTTGGTCTTGCATCTTGCATAATCAAAGGGCTGTGCAACGGAATTATCCCATAATCAAAGTATCGGCCACCTTTAGGTGCAAAAATGCTACTGACAATATTGCTACCACCTCCTCATAATGAGTGTCAATGGAGCGTCAATGATTTTTGGTCTCGCATCCTGTATAATCAGAGCGCTGTGCAATGACATTGACCCATAATCCAAGTTTTGGCCGCCTTTATGGGCAAATATGCTATTGGGGATATCGCTACCACCTCCTAAAAATGAGCATCAACGGAGCGTCAACGAGTATTGGTCTTGCATCTTGGATAATCAATGGGCAGTGCAATCGTATTAACCCGGAATAGAAGTATTAGCGCCCTTTATGGGCAAAAATGCTAGCGATGATATTGCTACCACCTCCTAAAATTTATCATCACCGGAGCATCAACGATTTTTCGTCTTGCATCATGGATAATCAAAGGGCTTTGCAACAGCATTGACCCATAATCAAAGTATTGGCCACCTGTATGGGCAAAAATACTACTAATGATATCGCTACCGCCTTGTAAAAATGGGCATCAACGCAGTGTCAACAGCTTCTATCGCGGCTAAACAAACTACACAGCGACAATCTGCATTGCAACGTGCCTACATTGTGTTTTCAATGGTCAGTCTTTTCAATATGTCTTTGTATACAACTTTACAAATATGCATGCAATGTCTCCCAGGTCTTACATTTTTCTTGCTTGTAGCTCTAGAGTCAATATTTTTGAACCAGCTTTCTACTTTGGTATAATGTCAATTTTGACAGTTTCTCAAGTCAAATTACACAGCTTTCAAATTCATACCGCGATGTTGGATTCAAAATTATTAAATACCTCATTGATAGAGGTTATAGTATATTCCAAGAATGCACATGTCTTTATTTGTGATTTGAGCAACGTTACTTTGAACATCATATTGAATGCTTGGTGGGCTTATATGAATGTAGGTTCGACCCATTATATTGCTTGGGATAATTCTAGATATGCGCCTTCATGGCATGTCTATTTGCACTGTGGTATTGAGGAGACCGGCCACCCTGGCATCATATGAATCATTTGTCATCAAGTTCTTCGCTATCCATCAGGACATGGGACCAGCTCATTGGTAAAACACTTGCTGGCAATATCGCACATCGCAATGTTGAATAACTTAACAGAGTGGGAAGTTACTGCATTGAGTAGTTCAACAGTCGATGAAACAGCTTTGGCCATAGTGAAGAGATAAGGAAGTGGAGGAATAACAATAGAAAGTTCGCCAAGGAAATTCATAGTTGACATTAAGGTTTTATCTATGTTAACTGAAGTGACGCACAAAACACTCCAAACTGGTGGCAAAGGACTTTGTAACTGCTGAATTTCACCATAACCCCTGGAATTGCTAACTCATGTTAGGATTTGTTTCGACTCATATTCAATGGAAAGCTAGGTGAAACCGTGGGCTACGATGGTCATATAATGCATTACGAAGCAAGCCGGTGCTACCATCTGCCAGCAACATTAGCATCATTTGCCCCAGGGAATACTCACCGACATTGGATACAATTAAGAAGCAAATGCTGTCAAGAATTAAAGAAAGTTTGGCTTTAGACAGGTGGACATCAATGAACAAATTAGCCATAATGTCGGTCATTGCTGACTATATGGATTGATATTGGTCATGGCGAGAAGTATAACTCACTTTCGATGACGTTGATTACCTGTTCTTTTCCTATTTTGATAGCTAATTAAGGATGATAGGTCAAGAGTCAACATACTGGAGCAAGGCTCGCTGTACGTTTGAAGGAAGTTCTGGATTATTTTGAGCTTAGCAACGGCCTTTCACATGCAATTACGACTGATACCGCTTCCTCACACTGCTGGATGACTTGGGAACTACAATCAACCCTTCAGGCCTGTGGAATTGTGTGGCCTGCATTGAGAAACCACATACCATGCATGGGGCACATCATTTAACTTGCTTTAGGTGCATTGATGAGCAGTCTCGGCGTAAAAGGCCGCACAAATTCTTGGGAAGCCCATAAGTACAATCAGCAATTTGGAGAGAATGAAAGCATAGACATTGGGAAGAGTCAAAGACTTCGAAAAGAGGGCAATGCTAAAATCAACAAGGTGTCAGCCATGAGACTAGGTTTAACAAAGTTAATCGAGAAAGTACTTATCTCAAGAAATTTTGAAAGTGCTGAATCTGACATTCATATCGCAGTGAATGATTGCAGTGTTGGTGACGGTGACACCAGGTCGTCGAAACGACTTCATTGACTGTCATGAATTCAGACAGCAAATCGCAGAAGTACCTGTTATGGATGTGAAAACACGGTGGAGTTCGACACTGGAGTAAGTTAAGCGAGCTTTCCAATCACAAGAATTCACCTGCATGTGGCTCAATGATCCGAAACACAGTGATTACTGTCCACTCTTCACAACACAGAATGTATGGACCATCGTCTAGCACATCATGGAAGTTTTAAGGCTATTCCGATAGTAGAACCTATGGATGTCGAAATGGTGTACTGTTGCTCTGCTTTAGGTTATCATTGTCTACGATGACATGTTGGATCTGATGGATCGTCATATGCGAGCTGTTCTTCAGAACAAGACTGTATGGAATGAAGACTTATACTTAGCCATGAAGTTTGCACAACAGCGGTGGTCGAAATATTATGCTGAAGTGACTCCAATGACACGTATGCTTGTCCCTTGAGCACACATCCTTGATCCTGTGTAGAAGTAGTGATCGTTTAGGAAGTGAGACCAGGGAATGGATATTCATCCTGAGGACATGACTATCTATACTACCCATTACCAACAGGCGTTTCTGAAGTAGGTGGAGGATGAATACTGTGCCGTGAATCGATGTTTGCCTGTCATTGAACCCGGAAGAGTACCACTGAACATTCTCTTCCCATCCGCAACAGCTTCTAGATCTGGTCAATCTTCCTTTGATTGCAATGATTTGTCCAGCGATGATGAAGAATACTTAACACCTAAAAATGTGGCTGGAATGACACCTGGACGAAGCAATCGTGCAGCACACCTATTTACCGCCAGAAGGCTGTATTTGGCTTCACCTCCTGAATCACCAATTAACTGGGGGCAAGTTAATCTGAATCTTATTGATTACCACTCCGACCCCATGGGGATTACTGGTACATTCTGGATGCCTGATATCACTGACTTGTGGGGTCAACAAACTGAACTGCAGTCAAAGAATCCTGATGTCTCTTATGTCGTGTGCGATATGTTCTTCATCAAACCTCATCATGTCTGAGTGGAGGCCAGTGTTTCTATAGGGTGTGGTGTTATCGGCTGGAGGGAGTCAGAAACCACAGGTGAGATCCTTGGCGAAAAAGCCTTATTGAGGCAGTTTCCTCCAGCCAATAATGGGATATTGGCAGGCGATGACCCAGCATTGGATATGACCATAACTGAAAATGACTTGGAAATGAACTGAGAGGTTGAGAAAAGAATATTGCCCAGAATGGCCAAGGCCCACCACTTTTTGGAGATGTGGCAGGGCAACCAAAACCTACATGCTACCCAGAAGGAATCTCACGCTCAAAACAAGCAAAGGATAGCTGCAGGATACATTTCAGATACTGAAGAGATCGTCAATGCACCTGGTCAAGCTTTCAACTTGCTGGTGTGGCTGCATTTATATTTTTGGAATGATCATGTTTGCCCCCAGCTTTGTCTGCACAGATCCTCACTGGAGGACGGCTTTAAGTATTACATGTCCGTAAAATATAAACAATCGACCATCAACCAGCTGAAAGTGATGAGGATAGTGCACCTGATTTCAATTCGGACACTGAAAATTGGCTTAACTGGAATGGTGTCTTGGATAATCCAAATGAGAGCGATGATGACCGGGAGGCAGACCTGAAATGTGATATGGAGCTAGACAATGGCATCAAGGATCGAGACATCCCAGAGCATCAGAATGTGACTACTGGACCAAATGATCGCGGATTGATTTGGCCAACAAGGAAGTCAGAGAAAAAGGCAGAGAAGGGGTTGATGACAGTCAAGGGAATGCAAACGAGGATTAACAAGGGATGCGAGAAAAAGCAGGACCGAATGCGTCAATATATTTACGCAAGGTGCTTTATGCAGCTTGACTGAGAATTTCGTCGAGAGAACTATTATGTGAGAATAGTGAGTAGTCGCATGGAAATATTCGTTAATACACAGATGTACAGCAGGTGAAATGAATCATTTTGCAAGATAGGGAAATTTTTATAGAATGAGAGTGACCAGTGCAAGAATATTACCAAGCTCGGCTTTGCCCAAGGGCCAAGTTTCAATCAGTCAGAAAGGCAACCAATAAGTTCACACAATTACAAATACAATCGTCAATGGCAGCAGATTGTGAATGGAGAATGCATTAAACTGAGCATCAATGGAGCATCAATGATTTTTGGTCTTGTAAGTAAGGTAATTGACAATGGATTTGTTCGCTGTTAAGCATAACCAATGGTTAGGCAGCATTTGGAGGCAAAACAGAAACCGACCCGGTCACTGCCCCATTCTGAAAATAAGCGTCAACAGAGCATCAAAGATTTTTGGCTTTGCATATAGGGTAATCTAAGTGGCGATTGGATGAAGACATCCATAAATGAGGCATTGGCCTCCGCTAGGGGCAACAACGAAACTGACACGCTCCCTGCCCCATCCAGAAGATGAGTGTCAATGAAGCATCAACAATTTTTTGTCTTGCATCTTCAGTAATCTATGTGTCGCTTTGTGTTAATAATTCATACACAAAGTAATGGTGGCCTTTTCAGGAAAAATAGTGCATGCATTCTATGTTACCGTATCATCAAATTCAGCATCAACTGAGCTTCAACTATTTTTCGTCCTGCATATTGGGTCATCATGGCATTGTGCGGATACTTGAGCTCATAACCGAACTATCGACCGCCTTCATAGGCAAAAATACAGCATATACATGGAAAGACACAGATTCCAAAATACTCGATATCACATAGTGTAAAACATGCAAAATGAAATTACTGGATGTTGAATAAATGATTTCGAGAAGATACTACTATCAGAGAGTAACAACAGGAGTAGTATGTGATTCTAGAGATGGACCAGCTGGGTGATGTGCTGACAACCCGGCCAATTCAGATACGTTGGGAGATTATCATCGAACTGTACCGGAAGTGATGGTATGGGTATATTGATCACCTAGACTGGCAATTCAGACACTTGTCGGTTTGGACCGGGTCCCGGACCGGAAGGAAACGACTTGAACTGTTGGCAACACCAGCTATGTAAATCCTATTTTGTATTTCATATATGAACATTATGCACAGCAAAGTTCTAAACAATATTTACAGTACTGGGGTTAGTTCAAGTACAAATGGAATAAGTTAGTGGTCGATAATCTTATTCAAGTTAAATGAAATAGCTTATATCTAGTGGATATTTTGACATATGTTATCTAAATTTTTGGTTATTTCAATACACTGATATCGGTAATTTGTTTACTAAAACAAAAACTCACCCTACAGTATAGCCCTTCTGAATTATTCCCAACAATTCGCCAGAATATACCGATCTTAATTTCAAATTAATATATATCCTGCAAAACGAGTGTTAGCAACAGTTCCGGGTTACCTGGCTGCAGTCTGGGTTGGAACTGACCTGGAGGCCCCGGTCAAGGTCAGGAACTGCCAAGGAACCCATACCGGGTGACTAGTGCAGGGTTGTTACCCAGACCAGACCGTGGTTCCATTATACGTTTCCTACAACTTTGGCAGTACTTTGGTGGCAATTAAGTTTTTGAGTTCTAATCTTCTGATAGCGGCTGAGCTTTGGCAACTGCTCTGACAGTACCTCTGAAAGCAGGTCTGACAGCAGGTCTGACAGCGGCTGAGCTCTAACAACAACTCTGACAGTCACTCTGACAGTGGCTAAGCTCTGACAGTACCTCAAAAGCTCCGAAAAGGACAGTAACACACCAGTCCACATGGGCATTATCCACCTGGTCCTCCATCTTCACTTGCCCATGAGGGTCGTTGGCTCCCATTAGTGTGGATACAGCAATGTTGTTGAAGTTAGCATCAACCTGATCTCATTCTTCCGCAATTTGAAAACAACAATCTTGGTCCTCCAGTTTAACAGATGGGCTGGGGGTAATTCTCCGTGGTGTATTGTTAGTCATCGGCATGACCCCCGGTTCGGAATGGTTCTCTGGCAACTCTTGCAGCTCTTCCTTCCCTTCCTCCTTTTCATAATTCTCCTCCATAGCACCCAATTCACCGCCACTGAATCGTGTTTCGGAACAGTCTAGCAAGGCACTATGTGATGGTTTGTTATTTTCCTCCTCTTGTTTAGCCATAATGGTCAATGTTTGTTCCAGGTTGAGGGGGTTGCTGATGATATAGTTGATTTCATTGTTGGTGTCGTCCGCCATGACTGGCTTATTGAGGGTGATGAATGTGTTGGACCAATTCTGGCACAGAGGGAAGCGTACGTCGACTTATGGTGCATCTGCCAAATTGGTTATGCGTATTATGACTTATGTATTCATCTAGTTGACATGTACACAAGAAGTGAAGTAAATGCCGCTCGGCCACTGAACCGTAACACCACGTGATTACCACCCTCAAAGGCGGCCCTGCAGAATGTTACCATGACACGCCCTTCAAATTCGGCCAAGGTCTGACAGCTGTGTCAGCTGGATTTGTCCAATGGACTGTCAATCAGTGCAATTCTGGACAATGCACCATCACCCTGAGTGGACATTGTACTCACCAAACAGAAGTCAACAGCCCTCAAGCTCATTGCTAGTTCATATTGCCGAGTTATCCAGGCAACCAGATAGTTACAACACTGAGGTCCTAGAGGATGCTTGGTGAAGTCTGTCAGAACTCGAGGCATTTTTCACCTTCTCCACAATATTTACTGGGTGGTTATCTTCCATCAACATGTTGAAAAGAAGAATACGGTCTTTTCTGGCATGTTGGTATCAATTTCCTCGTGCGGTGCCTCTCAGAACAGAGTGACCTAGTCAGCAGGTTTCGCCACAGTCAGATGTCCTGTGGTTGAGATCCACAAGCTAAAGTGGCGAGAAATCACCTGCATCATTGCATTCAAAAAATGGTCAATGGAGGGCTTACAAAGAGCACCGTGATCAAAAAATTGTTCAGTATGAGCGATTGAGTATCCCCTGAATTCGCCAACAGGGTAGCTGACAGTATCGCAGACCATATGACTATTTGTGTAGTTCCTCTACCACTGTTTCTCGTACCCTGTATAACTGAATCCTCCCTTCACTGGAATGGGGTGGAACTTGAAATAACAGGTGTGGTAAACCTAACAGGAACATCTGAAGAACGTTCGATCCATGTATTAGAAGTGATGAGAACATGGTCGAAAGCAGGAGTGGAGGTGATGTCCATATTTGCCAGAGGGCTTGAAGAGGTTTTTGGCTCTGCAGCACGCCATGTTGCGGTCTTTGACTATTTAACCGGGCTGGGTGGGGCTTTCGTCGCTATGGTGTTGGCCCTCCGGGTGACTGTTCTCTGTAATCATGAGATGAATCTTTGCACTGTATGGATATCATTATCATTTATCATCGCTTCCAGTGTATGTCCCAGGTGATCTTCAGAGTTTTCAGCAAATGTCTCACAAATGTCGGTAACCTCAAATTTGTCAGTTCGATGTCAGTCCATGTGAGAGACTCAATGTCAGATACTCCATAAGAGAGACTCAATGTCACAGACTCAATATTTGAGACTCATTGTCAGAGACTTGGTGTTTGCAACGGGTGCGGGTAACATGCCAGCGGTCAGGGTTTGGACCGGAAAAACAGTTCGGTTTGGTTCCTGACGCTTCCAAAACCTCGAACTCCTCCCTCTTGGAAGTCCAAACCCGGACCCATACCCATCAACTGGCAGGTTTCGCCGGGTGTGGCAAGACCCATTGGCTCCAGTCTTCGGTTCTGCATTTCGGGTTGTGCTATGTATGGTCGCATTCAGATATTGTGCTGTTAATCATAAAATATCCACGATGGTATGTCATTGTTTTTTGTGGATGTACTGGCAGCCTTTAAAATCAATAACAGGAGAGGCATGCTCTCTGTCCCATCCTGGAAATGAGCATCAATGGAGCGTCAACGATGTTTGGTGTTACATCTTTGGTAATCTGAGTGGCGATTGCGTGCAGATAGTCATAACTGATGTGTTGGCCTCCTGTAAAGGCCAAAGAGGAAGCGACACGCTCCCTGCACCATCTTGAAAATGAGCGTCAACTGAGTTTCAATGATTCAAGGTCTTGCATCTTCAGTAATCTAAGTGGTACATGATCGCCCACCTCTATCAAGTAGGAATTGGCAGCCTCTCTAGGCAGATAAGCGAGTGACATTTCTGCGACAGCCTCCTTGACAGTAAAACGTATTTCATTAGCCATGCTCCAACTGAAAGGTCATGAGTGTGTCAGCCTGGAAAAATGGTCAAATCATCGTATATAGACAATGACCAACCCATCGCGCTTTGATTACCCATGATGAAAGGCCAAAAATCGTTGATGCTCTGTTGACGCCGATTTTCATGATGGGGCTGGCAGCGTGTCCCTATCTGTTTACTCTATTAAGGCTGCCAATACTATGATTATATAGAGTAATGACCAAATCGCTTTTGAATTACCTGACTTACAAGGCCTAAATTCATTGAGGCTATGTTAATACTCATTTTCAGAATGGGGCAGGGAGCGTGTGGCTCTCTCTGTTGCCTATAAAGCCAACCAATACCCCATTTCTGAATGGCAGTGACTAAATGCCATGCAGATTACCAATGATGCAAGACCAGGAATCGTTGACCCTCCGTTGAAGCTCATTTTTCCATGTGCATATCCACAATATGTAATCCTTCAATCTGGCATAGTGTATCATTAATGGTGTTTTGGCAGCCATTGTACCATCTTCATGTACTTTCTGCTTCATCACCACATTGTTCTATAATAATACATATAAATATATCCTTTAAATTATACTTTAATGTGTCCGCAAATTGTAGATAATAATTCACTCAACAATCCCGCTCCATTCCCTCAATGCTCGTCTTCACAGTCAGGTTCACTCAATTGGCTGCTGTCATCTGCCAAATGGATGTCGGCTCCATTACCACATGGCAGATATTGTACTAACCACTGGATGTTCCTTCATCAGTCGACAAATGTGGATTGAAATCTTTATCGTGCTTGTGAACCTTGGCATACACATCAAGATTGAAAAATTGAGCACTGGGAAGAGGAGTATGCATATACGCATATCTGGGTGGTGCACCTTCGAATTCGGATGCGTGAGATCCCTCTTCGTCACTCGATGGCACAGGTGGCGTTCCGGGCGGATGTGGTGTCAGTTCTGCTGTTGGCTTTCTATGTTGCTCTGGTGTAGGTGCTCCCGTGCCTTTGCACCTCCAGCGTGTCTAGGGATGCGGTGCTGTGCCATGTTTGGAAAAAAGGCAGCCATCCTATTGATTTACCCGAAGCATAGCCGGGTGTCTTTCCATTGTAGCCTTCACATTTTCCTGCCCAGGAAACTCGACTTCCCGCTTCTGCTCTTCTCGGACTCCAGCCCAAGGTTTCTTGATCAGGTAATGCATTGTCTCCATCGCGGCGCACGAAAACCCCCCTTGGGCCATTGTGGCCATATTCAAGGCAAGGCGCATGTCGGACTGTTCTAGCAGTCCCCGACCTCCTTTCGTTGCCATTGTGGCAGACATGTTGAAACCTACACAATATTAGTTGCTGCATTGCCATATCAGAATTGGCTATTACCACTACCATTTACACTTCCGCAGCACCCTCGAAGGTGGTCAAAGCCTGTTTCCCCCACAATCGGGCATACTCATCACTAAATTCGTCTGCAAAATTCCCAGAATTGACAGCATTATGATGTTTGATTTGGTGGACTGTGTGGACAAATGCCTTGCTCGACCTTTTAGGTTTTCCAATGGGTGAAGGTGTGAATTTGTTACGCAGCTCTCCACGTACATCAGCTATGTGTTATATCATTAGTTGACAACTGTCTTCCTCGATACCACAATACTCACATCTGATTGCGTCCTGCTTCTTCTTCTCGCTACTTCCAGTTTTACACACAATTTTGTTACTATGTGTCCTGGGTCATGATTTCAATGGCGGCATTTGCAGCATCACGGTGGACTATGTGCTGTCTGCGTTGTAGTTGGGTCTCAGCAGGTTGCGTGTTGGATGATATGCGCCTTGTTCTGCTTGATTGAAATCCACTCGCACCTTGTGGAGGTGTATGTGGAGCCATGATTTGGCGGTGTGGAAGTGAAGTGACGATGATAACAAAAACAAGTGGGAAGTTCTATGGAAGATGATAATGAAGAGAAGTGGGAAGTCCTCATGAGTATATAGTTAGCTGCAAGTCAAAATGGAATGAGTAACAGCCAACTTGCACATTCTGCACAAGCTGAATCCCTCTGCAGATAGCTGCAGGTTGCATGGGTTTCCAACCATCCTGCCATTTGCGCGAAGTCAGTCCGATGTTGTGTGTAAGTTTACATGGATCAATCCAGTTGAACGACTGCGAAAATATCATGTTAGTATGATATAAACAGCCCATCCTTCGACGGGAAGGAGGTCTGCTTATGTGGCTCTCGAGAAATCCCCGGGATCTTGCATATAACAGACACTAAACATCAAGTACTGATGAACGGTTGGCATTGCTATTCCCAATGTAGTGACGGTCAAAATGCACAGTGGGCTTTGTTGAAGTCAATAAAGCGTGCCAACCTCGACATCCAAGGCACAGCTTGCCTTGATGTGGTCCTTTTCTTGCAACATTCAATATCACGCCCATCACCAAAGTCAACACAAAATACAATGGTCAGAGCTCCGAAACAGAACCTTTCACTACTACATGCAGGTTAATCTGGCACATCAACAAAGCGCTCCACATGACGAAGTCATCATGTGAAGGAAGGCAAGAGTGGCTAGGATGCAGAAAGGGTCCGAGACCTTGGAGCGGTGTGCAGCTTGCGATCCAAACAGAAACGTGGGGCGAGGAAAGAACGAAAAACATACTTCTTAAACAACGAAGAGAAGAAGACAGGCATCAAGGATTATGTGGACAGAGATACTGCAATGGCAACAAAGCGAGTTGCCGATGCAGAGACAGCAATTAAGCAGGAGCAGGAAGATACGAGTAATGCTTAAAAGGCGGGATTGACCACAACACATCGTAAAACAACATGTAAGGAGATGTTGAATGCCATGAGAGATATTCTGAGCAATCGTGCAAATTCCAACAATGGGGAGGATGGGGAAGACGAGGATGATGCTGAAAATGATCCAGAGCCAGACATGCTGAGCAAAGATGAAGAACCAAGCTGGGTGATGCGCATAATCTCCACTATGGTACAGCATCGCACGGAGCGTTTTCGGTAGAAGCAGATGACGATTGATGATGTTATGCAACCAGGCTTGGGAGACGAGGCCGACTGCTTTGCTGGGAGAGATACGGAGTACGGGACTACTGAATTGAAGATTCCGGCTGTTGTTCAACCAACAATCGATCAATATGCAGCCCGATCAGTCCCGATGACAATTGGTGAGCCTATTGAGGCTGTTGATAGTGTCCCCAGAGAATGGCAAATGCCGCAAGTGACCTCTCGACCAGGGAGTAGTCATATTAGGCTAGGTTGTCAGACACAACAGACACACAAATGAATTGCATCTCTCCCGCCCAACGCAGCGCCCAATGCGTCAATGAATAGGAAATCAATGCCTCTCAACCCCGTAAGCTTTTACCCCTGCATATAGTGTCCCAAGCTAGTTACCATGTTCAAATCAGATTCGTACGAAGATATGGTGATTGCTCCTGCATCATGGGAGGAATGAATATGCAAGTTGATATTTTCGACCTTGTATCTCTTCGAAATTCAATATGTGTACCCATTGGGCTACATGTCAGCTGTTACTTGATTTCAGTGACCAAATTGTGAGACATGATAATTTGTCTGTGCATGTGGAAGGGTTGGATGGGCAATGGCAATGTTCTAGAATCCAAATCGCATTGACTAATGGCCAATCAACATCATATAGTCTTGCCGGTTACTGTCAAGCCAGAAAACTACAACTATATTTGACATGAAACTCACGAACAAATTTTAAGTCAGTGATGTCATACGGGTCATAGATTGCGCAGTCAAAGCACAATGCGAACCGGGATGAATGAAGACCAACATGGTGCACTCGTTCATTCATGCAACCGTATAACTCTTTCAATAGACATGGTGCACATGGTGGTGAATTTGAAAATTGCTTATGGTAGGTCATGGAAATCGTGGAGAATGAGCTAGATAAAGAAATGTGAGAAAGTTGGGCTATATATATCGAAAACTAGTATACGAATCAACATGTGGTTACTTGTCGGCTGAAAGAGCTGTAACGTGGGAGTCCCATGTTATTTATCACTGAGATAACATGTCTAGCGGTGGATCAGAAATTGAGAGGCTGCAAAGCATTGGGATACAAACGTTTATACATAAAAACGATTTATTGCCTGCCAAAAATGACTGTTGGTGTTTTTCCATACATTTGTTGAGCATCCACTGAGTGTTAGTATGTCATTGAGGTGAGTGTCAATGGAGCATCAACAATTTTTCATCTTACATTTTCGGCAAACAAAGGGCTGCATAGTCATATTCATCCATATTGATTGTAATGTCCGTGTTTATAGGTAAAAATGCAAGCGAAACGCTCATTGCCGCATTCTGGAAATGAGTGTCAACGATGCATCAACAAATTTTGGTCTGCTGAGTCTGACAATCAAACAATGTCTTGGTCGCTGTGACACATAATCAAGTATTGACCACCTGAAACGCCAAAAATGCTAGCGATGACATCGCTACTATCTGTGAAATATGAATGTCAGTGGGGCATCAACGATTTTTGATCTTGAATCTTGGATAATCAAACCACTGTGCAATGACATTACTCTGTAATTGAAGTGTTGGCCACCGTTATGGGCATAAATGCTATTGACGATATTGCTACCACCTCCTAAAAATGATTGTGAACTGAGCGTCAACGATTTTTCATCTTGCACCTTGGACAATCAAAGGGTAATGCAACTGTGTCAACCCATAATGATAGTATCAGCCGCCTTTATGGGCAGAAATGCTGAAGACGATATCGCTACCGCCTGCTACACTTGAGCGTCAACGCGGCCTCAATGAATTTTGGTCTTGCATCACTGACACTTAATGCGCTGTGCATCGGAATTTACCCAGAATCAATGAATCGGCTGCCTCTCTGGGCAAAATTGCTACCAACAATATCGTTACCACCTGCTAAGAATGAGCGGCAATGTAGCATCAACAATCTTTGGTCTCGCATCTTGGATAATCTAAGGGCTATGGAATGGCGTTACTAACCCATGATCAACCTCTCTGCTGCCAGGACAGGCACAGAAGCTAGTGACAATATCACATCTGCCTCATACAATTGAGTGCCCACTGAGCCTCTGAGATTTCTGTGGGGGCTCCCTAAGCTACACTGCAATGACCTGCATTGCATTGTTCCTACATTGAGTGTTACGCAGTCAGTGTTTTGAATATGTTCTTGTATACAACTTCACAAATATGCATGCAATGTCTCACAGGTCTGACATTTTTTTGCTTGTAGCTCTACAGTCAATATTTGAGAACCCGCATTCTACATTACTTTAACATGACTTTTGGCAGTCGCTTGAGTCGGATTACCCAGTTATCAAATTTCTAATGCAATCTTCGATTCAAAATCGTTCAATACCTCATTAATACAGCTAACAATCTCTTCCAAAAATGAACGTGTCTTTATTCGTGATTTGAGCAAACTAACTTGGCATATCATCTTCAATGCTTGGTGGTCTTCAATGGATGTAGGCTTGAAATGTCCTATTGGTTGAAATTATTCTGGACATGTTTCTTTGTGGCGATTTCAAATGCCCAGAGGAATTGAGGAGACCGGCCACCCTGCCATCATCTGCATCATTTGTCATCAAGTTCTTTGCCATCCATCAGAATACGAGACCAGCTCAATGGCGAAACACTGTCTGGCAATAGCTCAGATCACAAAGTTGAAGCAATAAACAGAGTCGGATGTTACTGAATTGACTAGTTCAACAGTCGATGGAACAGCTTTGGCCATCCTGAGGAGACATAGAAATTGAGGAATTTCAATCGTAAGTTCGCCAAGAAATTCATAGTCGACATTCAGGTTTGATCCATATTAACTGAATTGACAGTCAAAACGCTCCATACTGGCAGTGAAGGACTATGAAACTTCTGAATTTCACCCAGACACATGGAATCGCTACCTGACATGAGGATTTGTTGTGGCTCATATTTCATGCAGCCATGGATCAAATCTTGAACTAAGACAGTCTTATGAAGCATTATGAAGTGATCTAGTGCGGCCTTCAACCATCACCCTTAGCAACATTTGCCGGAGGGAATAGTAAACGACAGTGGATGCAGTTCTAAAGCAATTGCCCTCATGAAACACTGTTAGTTTAACATAGGACGGATGGACCTCAACAAACTAACTCACCATAACATTGGCGATTGCTTACAATATTGATCGACATTGGGCATTGTGAGATGTACAACTTGCTTTCGATGAGGTTGATCACCTATTCTTTTCCTTTCTTTATAGCTTAATAAGGATGATAGGTCAAGGGCCAACATACTGAAACAAGGCTAGCCGTACATTTCAAGGACGTTATTGATCGTGTTCCGCATACCGACGGCGTTTTGCTTGGAATTACGACTGACAGTGCTTCGTCAAATCACTTGATGACTCGTGAGATGTAATCAACCCTTGTGGCCTCCTGAATCGAGTTGCCTGAATTGAGGAACCACATACCATGCAAGGCGCTCCTTATAATGCTGGCTTTAAGTGCATTCATGAGCAGTCTCAGTGTAAAAGGCCGCACCATGTCTTCGGAAGCCAATGAGCACGATCAGCAATTTGAAGATAATGAAACCCTAGACGTTGGGAAGAGTGAAAGACTTCGAAAAGAGGGCAATGCTACAATCAACAAGGTGTCAGCCATGAGACCAGGTTTAGCAAAGATAATTGAGAAAGTACGTATTTGAAGATATTTTGAAAGTCCTGAAAGTAAGCTTCATATATCAGAGAATGCTTGCTGTATTGATTACGCTGACACCTTGTCATCGAAACAAGTCCATTGACTGTCAAATATCTACAGTCCGCATTGCACTACTACCCGTTATGGATGTCAAGACATGTTAGAAGTCAACATTAGAGTTGCTTGAGCGAGACTACCGATTACAAGAATTCTCCCCCGAGTGGCTCTAGGATCCCAAATACAACGAATACCCACCCCGCTTCACAACACGGGATGAATGGACCATTGCCAAGTATGTGATGGATGTTTTGAGGGCATTCAGATACTGGACACTGTGGATTTTATAGAGGCATATGGTTACATTGCATCATATTATCACAGTATAGAATGACATGTTCAATCATATGGATGGCGTTATGTGTGCTGTAGCTAAGGACAACACTCCATGGAAGGAAGATGTCTACTTCGACATGAAGGGAGCGCAACAGAAGCTGTCCAAATGGTATGCTGAAGTTACTCTAACGACAGGTATGCTTCTCACTTTAGCACATATCCCTGATTCTTTCAACATGTTGCTATCGTGAAGGAAGTTGGACAAGGGAATGCATATGAATCCCCAAGATGAGACTTCGTATACTACCCAATACCAACAGGCATTTCTGATGTATGTGGAGAATGAACACTGTGCCAGACATAGACGTGTGCCGGTAATTAAACCTTAATGTGTAATGAGCAACAATCTCTTTACCTCTGCAACGGCTTCAGGATCTGGTCAATCTTTGTTTAATCCATATGATTAGTCAAGTAATGATGAAGAATACTTCATGCCTAACAATGTGGCTGGAACAACACCCTGAAGAAGCGATTGTGCAGGACGCATATTGACCGCTGCCAGGCTGTATTGCAATTCACCGCCTGAATCACCAATGTCATGGGAGCAATTTAATCCTAATAACCCTGATTACCACTCCGACCCACTGGAGATTTGCAGTACATTATGGATACGGGATTTCACCCATGTGTGGCGAAATGGAGAGGAAACCCACTCAAGGCACGCCGATCTCTCCAATGTGTGATGAGACATATTCTGTATTATACCACATTGTGTTGGAGTGGAGGCTAGTGTTACCCTTGGGCGAGATGTTATCGGTTGGAGGCCGTCAACAACCACAGGCGAGTCCCTTCTCAAACATGTCTTTGTAAGGAAGTTTGCTCAACCCAATAACTGGATATTGGGAGGCGATGACCCAGCATTGGATATGACGAACACAGCAAATGCCGCTGAAATGAAGAGACAGGCACAGGCACAAAAATTGGACAGAATTGCCAAGGTGCATAACATTTTGGAGATGTGGCAGGGCAGCGAAAATGTATGTGCTACACAGAGGGAATCTTGTGCTCAAAACAAGCAGATGTGAGCCGTAGGATACATTTTGGATACGGAAGAGATTGTAAAAGCATCCTGGTCACTCTGTCAACATGATGGTGCTGCTGCATTCAAATTGTTGGAAAGATCACCTTTCCAACTAGCGTTGTGTGCAAAGGACCACGCTGGAGCACGAACTCAAGTATCAAATGTCCGCCGAATCAGAAGTATCAACCGTCATCCAGTCGAAATTGATAAAGATAGCCAGCCCAAACGAATTTTGTACACCGAAAATTGGCTAAACTGGAATGGCGACTTGGATAATCCAAATGACAGTGAAAGTGACAGGCTGAAAAGGTGTTGGTGATGGTTAATACAATAGAAATGTGGAGGAATAAGGGCAACAAGAACAAGTAGCACAGAATGGATCAATATGTTTCAACAGCTTCTTAATGTAGGTTGACTGAGGGTTTGATTTAGAGATATATATGCGTGAATAGTGAGCAGTCGCTTCTGAATACTTGTTGATAAACAGATGTATAGCAGGCGCAATGTTTCGTTGGCAAGACATATAAATTTTAATCGTATGAAAGCGAACAGTGCAAGTATATGACTGGGCTTGGCATTGCCACAGGGCCGGGTCTTCATGTGTCAGAAAGACAACCAATAAGTTGAAAATATTATGAAATCAATTATGGATGGCAGCAGATATTGAATGAAAAAACATTAAAATGAGCATCAACAGAGTGTCAACGATTTTTAGTCTTGTCTGTATGGTAATTGAATAGTCATTTGGTCAATGTTAGGGATAACCGATGTATTGCCAACAATTGTAGGCAACAGAGACAGCAACATGGTCACTGCCCCATTCGGAGAATGAGCATCAAAGGAGCGGCAAAAATCTTTGGTCTTGTAAGTATGGTAATTGAATAGTGATTTGGTCGCTGTTAGGCATAACTGATGTATTTGTAGCTTGTATGCGCACAAGAGATGCCAATATGGTCACTACCCCATTCTGAGAATGAGCGTCAATGGAGTTTCAATAATTTTTAGCTTTGCATCTTGGGTAATCTAAGTTCTGATTGGTTGCAGTCATCCATCAATGAGATATTGGCAGGCTTTGGGGGCAAAACCAACAGTGACACCCTGCCTGCTGCACCCTGAAAATGAACCTCAATGGAGTGTCAACTATTTTTGGTCTTCCGGATTTGGTTATCAAGGCATCGCCCGGATATTCGAGCACATAACAGAACAATTGACTGCCCTGATAGGCAAAAATACAATATATCAAAGGAAACACATGGATTCCAAAATATTCAATATCACAAACTGCAACATATGCAAAAACGAATTATTGGCTGTTGAATACACGATTTTGATATGACACTATTATCAAACTGCTAAAACAAGAGCATTATATGAATCTATGAATCGAACCGCTGGGTGACCCATTGACAATCTGCCCAATAAAGACAGGTCGGGGGATTTCCATCGAACCGTACCTGAGTAGCCAGATCAGGTGTATCTACAACCTGTGCCGCCAAGTTGGCCACACTGTGGTTTGGACCTGGACCTGAAGTGACGGTCCGGAACCCTTCCCAACACAACAGAGAATAAATGCCAGAGATTCGATCTCAGAGTCAGAGTGGCTATGCTGGTCACACATGTGTACTGCCCCTTGTGCCTTGGTCTACAATTTGAGATTGGTATACCAAGGGACTTTGGATTTGTTCTGTTGAGTTTTGTGTTCCTGGACTGCAGTAAGGCTTTCAGTGAAAGCAGACCAGCTACTCAAAGCATCTATATCCTGGGTTGTCTTCTTCAGCAAAGAGGCACAGAAATCTTTGGTCCAGTGTAAAATGCCAGTAGGCCGTCATCATGGGACTTGTGGTGGTGCTGTAATGATGCCTGCTCCGCAGCGAAGTGGGTCGCTGAGTGGCTATGACAGTCGTCGAATTAACATTGATTGATCTGCATGAATTGGTGAGGATTGTATGTGTTGTATATCAACTAGTACAACTAGATGCACTTTAACCCACACTCAACGCAATGACCACACCAACACAAATTGTCCTGGTGCTGTGAATTCCCAGGTTGATCTGGTTGAGAAAGCTCCACAGATTGCCGTGAGGAGGGTCTAAAGAAGCAAAACACTAGTTGGTTGACAAAAGTCAAAAAGGTAAGATGCATGAATGCGGGTGGTTTTTTTGAAGGCTGAACACACCGATGTTAGGAATGTGAAAGGTTGGGCGGCGTAGAAATGTTGATCAGTTTATGGCCGAAAGATTGGCTCACTCTGTTTCATGTAGGGAAGCTGGAAATGGTTTATCGAAGTGGAACTTCTCACACAAGGAAACAACGGAGACTAACAATAGAGTGTGGTACAACAAACATCACAAGGCTAGCCTAGAATCAAAGTCTGTTTATCGAAATCTGAATACACAAAATCATCATGCGTGATGGAACCCTTACTATTATCATTGCAAGGGGCAGTTGCACTCATTCGCAACCTTTCACCTCCAACAATGCAGCCCTCTATTTGCAGTTCATGTGGCCACGTCTTTTGGCGACAAAGTGGTCTCACTCATCTCTTCTGTTCACTATATGTGTGTCTTCACCCAAATTCCAGCAATAATTCCGCGTGAGATGGGCTAGACTACGAACTAGCAGAAGACATTCCCCAACTTGACGACAATGCACAAAGCTGGTGAGTTGGGACAGAAATATTCCCCGATGCAGGAGCCCCAATTCATGACACTGTACAAGTTCAGTGTTTGAAGATGATGACAGGGAGCCACTTGTTCTGTTTGCTACACCCCAACAATGGGAATACTGTCATTCTATCATGGATACCGATCTACGTTACACGAAACTCAATAACATCCTCGAAGGAAGATTCATTGTACCTGGTGCCAATGCCAAATCACTGATCGGCTCTATCAACTCATTGTGGACATGGAAGTAATGGACGGACTTCAATGCCCATGCGAGGCAGGTTCAACTTGTATTGAAGAAAAAGCTAGTCCATTCGGTTATTGGAATGCTATTTCCACAGTACAATATACCTTATGCTATCCCCCATTGAATGATCATCTCTCGTCTGTGCCGGTCAAACAAATGGATTCCAATGGAAACTGTATCCACTCTGAGATGGGGATCACTGATTGGTAGTGGAAAACACAGGCAACTTTCGATTTAGTATCAGAGATTGTTTCCAAAGAGACTTTGTCAGAGAGATCATGTCAGAGTGGGTGTCAGAGAGACCATATCAGAGAGACCATATCAGAGAGAGTATGTGAGAGTGAACATGTTCAAGAGCGCCCGATTCTGATTATCAGAGAGAGTGTGTCAGATACCGTGTCAGAGCACATGTCAGAGGGCATGTCAGAGAGCATGCCAGTCAGAGTGTCAGAAATGGTGTGTCAGAGTCTCATTGTATCACAGTGGGCTGCGTGTTAGGAGTCTTAGTGCCGGTGTTGACATAATTTCTCTAGATATTAGAACCTCATTACTCATTGCTAACACATCCTTGGAATCTTTGGCAGACAGATCAACAGTTGTCCCCATTATACTTGGCAGTGATAAAACTATGCTGTCTATGCTAAGCGGCAACAAAATGGCTTGGCTGGTTGATCTCAGTATCAATATCTTCCTCTAGGTGAAATGATGATCAGTTAAGACGAGTATATTAACTCAAATCGGTTATATGCTGAAATGTCCAACCGGATGGAAAGCACACACCAATACGTTTTCTCATTATAAATCTATCGCAAGGTAATTTTGTGCTCTAGAGGAGCTGGTGAAGAGCGGAATGGTGCTTCTATGTGCAGACGGTTGCACTAGTCACAAATTTCCCTGATTGATATCATTTCTTGCGGACGATACAGAGCAGTGCATCATAACTATAATGAATAATGGTTCGTGCCCTCCAGGGATGATATGCCCGCATGACATACCTGGCTGTGCCTGCATGCCTAGGTGTCACTATCCCCAATGATACTTTCATTTGTCAACAAAGACTGCTGAGGCAGTGGTACAATGGACTCTTGCCTACCATCCAAATTTCACCGATGGGCATGCAGATTATACTATATACAGGTGCATCCATGTTGACCGGTTGCACCAGCCGCTGAAGGGCATGTTTCAAGATCACACCTTGGAATGGATTGTTGGTTTTCCGGAAGATATTTGTGGCCAGGAACAGGGTTTGGATGAGATAGATGAACAGTTCTCCAATATTTCTCACTTCTCTGACATACACCAGTTTGGAGATGAACTTGCCCATGTGACACAATGGACCAGTGCGGAGTACATGGACATAGTGAAGGTCTGGTTTCCAGCCCATACCCCTCGGCCAAATTCGCATCCAGCCTACTTTGAATTTACCAAATCTGTCGCTGACTTCATTTTGATTGCCAGCTACCACTCCCACATGGAAAGTACGCTCAAACACCCACAGGATGTGCTCAATGGCATCACTATATCAGAGTGTCTTGATGCTTATTTTTGGGAGGTGGTAGCGATATCATCACTACCATCTCTGCCCATGATGATGGCCAATACTGTAATTCTGGGTCAATCTCATTGCACAACTCTATGTTTATCCAGCATGCATGACAGGAAATCGTTGACTCTCCAATGATGCTCACTTCTAGGATGTGGCCAGGAGTGTGTACCTTTCTTTTTTTACTCCTATGCCGGCCAATACTTTGTCTTTGAAAGGATGTTACCACGGAGTCATTTGTTTGCAGCAAGGGTAAGACCAAACATCAGGGACGTGCTGTTGACTCCCATTTTTAGGAGGTACTAGCAATATCATCCTTAGCATTATCACAAATACAGGCAGCCGACCGTTCGATTATGAGTTAACGCCGTTGCATAGCCATTTGATTATACAAGATGCAAGATCAAATATCTTTGATGCTCTGTTGATGCACATTTTCAGGTGGTAGTAGTAATATCGTCACTACCATTTTTGCCTATGAAGGTGGCCAATACTGTAATTATGGGTTAATGTCGTTGCACAGCCCAGTGAATATCCAACATGCATGGCCCAAAATTGTTGACACTCCAAAGACAGTCATTTCCAGGATCGCTTTTATCTACGATGCCGGCTAATACTTCATCGTTGGAAGGATGTGACCACGGAGCCATTTGTTTGCGGAAATGGTAACACCAAAAATTATTGACGCTCCATTGACGCTAACCTCAATGACATGCTATCAGTCGTTGGATGTGCAACAATCGCGCGCAAAATTCATATAGTCATTATTAACGGCCGATACATGGTTTCTAAGAATGATCAGTTTCATCCAAAAGCTTCGAGGCCACTCTGTTTCCCGGGCACCACTAAACGCAATATCTGAGCAATGCATGACGTAGGCTCATCACGTTAAAGTGCTTTCGGCTAGCAATTAACGGCATATTAATCTATCCACTAGTTTTGGATTGATATAGCCTGATTTCTTCACCTTTCTTTATGCAGCTCCTTCTCCTCGATTTCCATGATGTACCATAAGAAACCAGCAAAATCTTGACCATGAGCACCAGGTCTGTGCGGAGACTGATGTAGTTGGATTCCTGGATCGATGCAGCATGACGGTTGTCATTCATCCGGGGTCGTATTGCTCACTTACCGCTTCTTCTACAACTCATCTGACAGTAATGACTTAAATTTTGTTTGTAAATTTGGTCCCTAATTCAGCTTTTGCGATGTCATTTAACTGTAACAGGCAAGATGATATCAAGTTTGATGGTTGTCTATCAACTTGATTTGGAGTCTTGAACTGTCCCATGGCCCAAATGACTGTTGCACACACACTGATGAAGTATCATGACTCACAATTTAGTTACTGAAATCCAGAAAAAGATGACACATAGCAAAATAGGTACACGCATTGCTTTTCAAAGAGATACATGGTCCATAGTATCCATTTGGTTATCTATTGCGCTGGCAACCCAGGAGCCATCACCACTTCCTTGCCCGAAACTTATTTCGGTCTGGTCAATCACTAGTGAAGCTATATGCAGGGGTAGAGACTTACCGGTTCGACAGGCTGGGATGGCTTAATCTGTGATGAATTGGGTGCCACCACGAGCAGGAGAGCCGCTATGTGTTTGTGTGAAGGTGGTTACTCTCAACCTAGCCTCATGTGACTACTTCCTGGTTGAGGAGTCCCTCGTGGCATTTGTGATTGTCCGGAGACCATATCAAGAATCTGCATAAGTTTTTAAAATGTTGTCCAGGATGGTGTGGCTGCAGTCAGGTCTGTTTAAGGCTTGACAACTGCCGGAACCATCAATTCGGCCATCACATACTTGAGATCACTCTAATGGACGCAGTTGGCCGCGTCCCCCAATCCTGGGTGTTTCAATTGTTCAAACCTCATTTGCTTCTGCCGAAAGCACACCATACAGTGCTGAACTGTATTGCAGATTTGGCCTATCACACAGCCGGGTTCGTCATCTTCACTGAGCTTGCCAAGCTCTGTATCTTCTTCATCATCTTCAATGCCTTCTCCATTATCCTGATTGGCTGAACTTGCAAGATCGCTCAGACTGTCACCGTTAGCATTCAAAATCTCCTCAGATGCGTTTTCCAGCTTCCTGGTCGTTGATCCTGCCTTTGCTGCATTTCTCATATCTTCCTGCTTTTGTATAATTGCTGTCTCTGCATCTTGAACTCACCTAGTTGCCAGAGAGGTCTTTCGATCCACATAATCGTTGAACAATTTCTCTTTTACTTGTTCCCTTCATAATCGAGTTTCTGGTCTTTTGTCCTCTGAAAGCTTCTCTTTAGATAGTATGCTGCGCAATGCTCCCAATGCTGGTACCCTTTCTGCATCCAAGCCGCTTGTGCCTTCATTCCCTTGATGGCTTCGTCAAGTGGAAAGCTTGGTTGATTTGCCGTATATGCCTGCCGGAAGTGGCAAAAGATTCTGCTTTGGAGCATTGACCACTGTATTTTGTGATGTGTTTGTTGTTGGGCGAGATTTCGGATGTTGCAAGATGTGGACCACCTGGAGGCACGCTGCATCTTGTATGTCAAGGTTGGTACATTTGATCAACTTGAACAAGGCAAAATCTGCGTTTTAACTATCACTACATTGGGAATAGTAGTGCTAACCGTATAACATGACTTGATGGTTAACCTGTGTTTCATGTAACACCCCGGGGAGATTTTGAAACAAACAGGACCAGATATCCTTTCCATCGAAGAATGTCCATTCTATAGCAATCAAAGTAATAATTTCGACTGGCGTTCACATCAATATATCCCTGTAAACAAACAAACAACATCGGACCAACTTCCTTTAAAATGCGGAACTCTTTGAATCCTGTGCAGCCTGCAGCTACTTGCTGTAAGGTTTGTCTAGAGTACCAAGTACAAGTTGGATGTCACTCATTCCATTTTGACTTGAAGCTAACTATATATTCCTTAGGACTTCTCACTTCTTTGCATTATCATCATTCTCACCTTTCCCACATCAGCAAGTCATGGCTCCAGATACAGCTCAGCCAGGTGCAAGTGGATACCAATCGAGCTGAACAACAGGCACTACACCTGATTCGCCACCCACTGAGACACAGCAGCAATGCAGTCATCAGTTAGTCTACCATGACGCTGCCAATTCAGCCACCAAACATATGACCCAGGATGCGCCTTTAAAAATGGTACATAAAACCGAGAGAGGCACCAATACGATGTAGCATGCGATGGGATGTGACTAACTCCATACCGAGGTAGAGAGCCTTCAAATAATAATATAATGTACAGCTGGTGTACGTAGAGAGTGCCATGACCAATTTATCGCTGCCCGTAATGGGAAACCTCCATGGTGGATCATGATATTTGTGCCCACAACATGCGAAATAGAACATCATGAAGTTGTCAGGTCTGTGATTGTCCCGGAAGACTCTCCTGACAAAAGTCCCCGAGAGAGGACGAAAGTCGCGTTAACAACTATAGAGGAGTCACGAGAATCGTATATGGTTGTGGTAATCGCTGAATGTCACTTGTAGAAGCAACTAATTTGTTGTAGGTTTTCAGCATGTCGACTACTATGGCAAGGCAAGTAGGTCGAGTACAGCTAGAACAGTCCGACATGTGCCTTGTACTGAACATGGCAAAAATGGCCAATAGAGGGTTTTCGTGCACCGCAATAGAGGAATCGCAACACCAGATCAAGACACATCGCCCTGAAGTCAAAGAAGACATAATGCAGGCAGCTGAGTTTCCTCGGCATAAATATGGCAAGGCTGCGATTCAGAGACACCCTGGAATGTTTCAAGAAAATCACTCGGGCTTTTGCCTTCCTTGCCAAAATGGCACCGCAAAGGATCCGCAGACACACTCAAGGCGCAAAGGCACGGGTGAACCTCCACCTGAACTGGCGCCATCACCGCCCAGAGTGCAACCTGTGCCACCTGGGGCAAATCAGGGAGCTCCAAGTTACCAAATCGATGGTGCGCCACCCAGATATGTGTATATACATACTCCCCATCCAAACGCTCAATTTTTCAATCAAGATGCATATGCGAAGGATTGCAAACGTGATACAGATATCATGCCGGATGTGCTGACTGATGAAGGAACATCCATCGGATAGTTCACTATCCACTGCGCGGAAATGCAGCGGATATTCATTCTGCAGATGAGAGCAGCCTATTGAGTGAACCTGACAGCGACAATGAGCATTGATGGAAAGGAACAGAATTTTTGAGTATAATTAGTATCTACAATTTGCGGACACTTTAAAGTATAATTTAAAGGATGTATTTATATGGATAATTAAGAAACAATGTAGTGATAAAGGAGAAATATCAGCAACGACCCTAGTTTCCGTCAGAAACACCCGGGTGTTCCGGACAGCTCTGACAGCTCTGATGGAACATCATACCCTCAGACGGAGGATTACATGCTACCCATCGCCAAGGCGACAGGCCGCGTTGCACACATACCTCCTGTACTGTGTGGTGACGTATAAGCACCATCAGAACGACACGTGTGTTACACTCTTCGCAGTGGCTGCAGTTATGCTGAAGCCGTTTACACAACGCCTGGCAATGTTTAACCTCTGGCGATCTTTAACGTCTGCCGATGTTTATGTCTTTCTCCAGCCGCCACTTCTTTGGGAATGCTGCTGGTGCGCCTGGGAATCATAGCTACAACTTATCGTTCAACAATTTTCAAAACATATGCATTCAGTTTGTATTCTCATCTATGTATCTATGTATCTATATAGCTACCTATCTACACCTCCGTTACCCCTGAATCTCCGTACACCCGCCGTCGCTCATCAATGATGTACTTAGAGGCGGTGATCAAGCGAGTTGAGGTATCCACTTGGAGGCCGAGATCGAGTGAACTCAGAGATGCACTTGGAGGCCAGGATCAAGTGAACTCAGAGATGCACTTCGAGGCCGTGATCGTGCGAACTTGGAGGCCGTAATTGAGCGAGTTTGGAGATACACTTGGTGGCTTTGATTGAGCGAGTGTGGAGATGAACTTGGAGGCTGTGATCGAGCGAGTTTGGAGATACACTTGGAGGCCGTGATGAAGTGAGATTGGACAAGGACTTGGAGGCGGTCGATGGATGGCGCGCCCGGTGCTGAGACTCTAATTATCAGTTACTTAACTCACAACCGTGGGAATGTGACAATGTGACTTTACCTTTGAGCTCTCATGGAGAGCTGGCTGATGGCGGTCGATCGTGTAGGGAGGTACGCCGGAATCTGATGCTACATTCAGGGGTCAACGCGTAATCATGAGAATGAAGGGAAGACAAACAATCTTGGGTGGATGCTGTACTCGGTGTATGCTGTACTCGGGGTATGCTGTACTCGGTGTATGCTGTACTCGGTGTCAACTCATGATCATGTCATGGAGAGATAGAGAGGGATGACTTAACTTCGTGTTCTGCGATGATGGTTGAGTTGTGGACGAGAAAGAGAGAGATGGGGGATGAAGATGATAATCATATGGAGGATACGAGCGGATATGAGAAATAATGGGTACGACTTGCCTGATTGGGTTGGGAAAACCTCGTATCGGTGTTAGTTCGCACCGGATCGGGACTCGTACCTGCCATATCAGGGATGGTCAATTGACTCGCACAGCAAATCCTGTAAGTCCCAGTTTCTCATGATGATTTCCCCCGATCTCTCACTTTCTTGTGCTCAACTCTACCATCACCTAAGAACACGAATTTAAGTCATCCCTCTCTATCTCTCCATGCCATAATCATGAGTTAACACAGAGTACAACATACACCAAGTACAGCATCATCCCCAGATCGACAGTCTCCCGCTCCCAGCCAGTTTCTGATCCGATTACCAGTTAACCAATGAATAGAGTCTCAGCTGCCGTCGTGCCTCCCTCTAAATCAACCGCCTCCAAGTACTCCTCCGATCTCACTCAATCATTGCCTGCAAGTGCATCTCCAGAATCGCTCGGTCACAGCCTCAGATTGCATCTCCAAACTCGATCGATCACGGCCTCCAAGTGCATCTTCTGAGTTTAGTCGATCTCGGCCACCAAGTGCATCTCTGAGTTCATTCGATCTCGGTCTCCAAGTGCATCTCAACCATATACGATCAAGTACATCTTCAAGGAGCGACGGCGGTTGTACGTAGATACAGGGGTAACGGAGGTGGACAGAGTGACGGGGAGTATATATTTGGCAGACCCCGGAGTAGATAGACATCATCTCATTTCCATCTCCTCTTATCATACAATGAAAATTCACACTCTATCTTTCTGAACTTTTGATCTCACTCGCTATGTCCGAGATCCACGCAATTGCGTGGATCCCCACGGCCGGGTAGTATCATATCTTCTCACCTTCCTACGCTCCTCGAGCTTAATGTAGAAGGAACGCGAGGAGAGATTTTTGCAGCGTCACCGATTGCATTGCAATCCCGATGCAAGCGTGTACCCAATGAACCCATTCCGACGTATGGTCACAGTAGGCCACAACGCCAGAGTGTTTGTTCAAAATAGGAGACCGACAGATCGAGAAGAAACAGTGAAACGGCGATCGGAGGGCGATATGTAACGCGACGAGTGGTCTGGACGCCGGGCAGAGAGTGATCCGCCACCGGGGTGTCTCTGACGGCTCTGACGGAGCGCGTCCACTCTGACGGAGCCATTCCGCCCGGCCAGAAATGTTTTCTGCTGATGAAGTATATGAAGTTGATAGAACGGCTGCCAAAATCCCATTACTGGTATTCAATGCCGAATTGAATTGTTGCATATTGCAGATATGTCTGTTGCCAAATGAGCGTCCATGGAGTATCAGCAATTTTTGGTCCAGTAAGTCAGGCAATTTGAAAGTGACTTTGTCGTTGTTATACATAATCAAAGTGTTGGCCGCCTTTATCAGCGACAGAGAAAGCTATATGCTCCTTGCCCCATCTTGACACCCAGTGTCAAAGGAGCATGAACAATGTTTGGTCTTGTAAGTCAGGTAATTGATCAGAGACGTGGTCGTTTCAATGTGTACTGAAAGCATTGGCTGCCTCGATGTGCTTAAATGCTATCTATGACATCTCTACCATCTCCTAATTATGAGACTCAACGGAGTGTCATTGATTGTTGGTCTTGCATCTTGGGTAATCTATGTGGCGCTTCATCACAGACATCTGAAACCCAGGAGTTGGCAGCCTTTATAGGCAGATCAGCAAGAGATGTTCCTGTGACTGCCTCCTGGACATTCACAACTGAATTCATTTTCACAGCTGCAATTCAGTGTTCCTGAGTGTTTTAGCCTATAACACCAGTCAAAACTTTGTATATAGACAGTCATGGCCAAATCGTCCTGTGATTAACAATGATCTAAGTCCAGAAATCGTTGTCGCTCCATTGACGATCATTTGTGAGCTCTGGCAGTGAGGGTGTCATTGCCTCTTTGGCCTATGAAAGCAGCCAATACTGCGATTATGTATAACAACGACCAAATTTCTCTCTTATTACCTCACTTACAAGACCAGAAATCATTGACGCTTGGTTGACGCTCACTTTTAGGACATAATAGCAATGTCGTCGCTAGCGTTTCTATTCTTTAAGATGGCTAATACTTTCTGCATGCATTAAAATGACCAAGGCTCTGATCGATTACCTGACTTACAAGACCACAAACATTGATGCTCCGTTGGCTCTCATTTGCAGGTTGGGGCAGGGAGGGTGGCTCTCTTGTTTTTGGCAATAAAGGAGGCCAATGCATCAAAAATGGACAATGAGATGCCAATGACAACATTTCGCGCTGAGCAGTAGGATATCTGACTGTGAGCATAAGTTTCAAACCCCGAAAACCAGAACCGGATTTTGGAACTGAGAGATTTCGTCAAACCCAGCAATTCCCGCAGGTTGACAGGTATGGGACTGAGTTTTGCCTGCCAAGAAGCAGCGGGTCGGACTTTCGGACAGTTCTTGAACTGAACCAAACGGTATTTGCCATCCAAACCTAGACCGCTGGCAGGTTATCCGGACTCATTGCTAACACCAGTTGTACAGAAGTACTGGGAGAGTACTTGTGAGAAATTTGGGAATATGTAAGGGCACTGGAGTGAACCTTGGGAACACCTGGAAGTGGTGCCCAACCAACATAGGAATCCCAAACAGACTCTGAAAGATGCCTGGGTTCTGATGGATATTCTTGTAATGGACTGCAGGCTTCGTCTGGGATTATCTGGATGTAGACCACCAATGAATTACCCTCACCTGCGAATATAATGCACACATTATTGTTCATTACCCCTTTCAAATGATACTTCTTATTCTAGCTAACAACATTATCTTAAACATTCAAATAGCTACATGACTACATCAATGAACCAAAGAAAAAGGCAAGTGATTCAAACGTAACAGTGGGTACACAAACACAATAACCTGACAAAGCGATTGAATAAAATCAATGGAACATGATGTCACTATCATCCACCACTTCTTCCATCACAACACGGCCATTGAATGCAGGAACACCCAATTCATCAACGTCATAAGGAAACTGAAGGTACAGCTAGCTTGGGTGGATAATTTCTATCTGGAGAGTGAGCGAAATTGAATTCCAATGGCATTTGACTCAACATGTACTATCTACCAATGGTGTAATGAGATATTAGCTTGCTGTGAACCAAAATGTAGTTGAAAAGGCAATATGATGATATATTGGGATGAACAAGGGGAGCAAGTACCCAAGGAAACGAGGTGTGCCATGATGGGGAGTGCTTGTGAGAAAATGAAAAGCAGATATGAGGTGATAGAGGGGCACAGAATAAAATGGAAGCGTGCCAATCGAGGCTGAGAGGCACTAGCAGGGATTGAGGAGTTCCAATGCCAGCAGAGAAGGGTGCATATGAGCAGAGGAGCATCAAAACAGAGTCTGCAGGATGGACTATTATGCAAGAGTGCCAATCCAGGCAGAGGAGAGAGCTGATGGAGATTGAGGAGTGCCAATCCTAGAGGAAGAGCATGGAACAGGAGGGAATCCACTTGGAATAAAATAAAGCGGCAGAAATCCAGAACAAGGATCGCTGGTGCTGATAGAGTAACTCCTATCCATATATTGGAACACTCAACAAGGGGTTTCTGGAGTGCAGAATGAAATAAAGGAGTAGCAATCCAGACCCAGGAACCACATCAGGGATTTGAGGAGCACCGGTGGGGATTGAGGGGTATCTATTCCAGTGGAGGAGGTATGATAGGTGGGTATGGAGTGCTGAAGGATATCAAAGAGTGCCAATCCGGAACAAGGGGTTTGAGATGTACCTATCCCATTGGAGGAGTGACCAAAGAGGAGCAATTGAGAATGAAATGAAATAGAGAAGAGCCAGGCCAAGGAGCGCCAATGTGGGTGGAGGGGTGCCTATTCTACTTGAGTTCCACAAAAGGGGCGGTATGAAGCGGCCCACTACTATGTGATTGATGAGGGCGGTGGCTTCCAGAGTGAACATTGTCACAGGGGATGCACACTATAGACTTTAATATACACCATGAGAAAACGCAACGATAGCCTTCTTTTTGCAGGCAGATTATGACAGCGCACAATGAACAGCAGTGGCCACAATTACTATAGTCTACAGAGCAAGAGGTTGAAAGAACTGGGATGCAGTAGGCTGGCATCTCAGGTTATAGGTGGTTAAGAAGAGTTGATGGTAAATAAAATCCAGAACTTCCATTTGGGTAAACCATAATTTCTTATCTTCTGGGGCATTTGAGAGATTACTATCATCAAACAGGAGCTCCTTGACCTGGATCCAAAGCTCACGCTCAGAGCCCGAATCCAGCATGTAATGTCAGATAACAGTTTCAGATGTTCCAACTGCCATCCACTCTTGAATAGCACTGATCGTCCGTTTGACTGATGTATTGATTGCAGCGTAGTCAGTATCGAAAGTATGATAGAGGAGGGTAAAACAGATATCACAACGTATAGCTTCTCCTGGGTGTGGACGCATGTTGAATGGTAGACTACCAGGTATTCGGGAAACATATAGTGTACCTTCAGGGGTGCATGTTCATGGGCAGTGACAATGCTGACCATCAATGGCTAGTCTCCGAGGTTCTTCAACCATCAAGTACTTCTCATAGGATATTACTGCCCAAGGAGGCTTCATGGATATGAATGCATGCATGAAACCTTTTGTTACCTGAAAAGTAGCCCTTGGGTGCTTGGGAAGATTATGATATCCACTGGCTTTGGGTTGTGGAGCATTCTGGTCTCCACTAGACTTGGGTAGTAAGTGCCCCTGGGTGGGTTGTGTATAGTCAGAGTCCGATAATTTGTCGATGACGGTTCACTTTTTGTGTTCGAGCAAGGTTTGTGTCATCGCCCAGGCTGTATTTTGGCATTTCGAAGCAGAGAGCATCCAATCACAGTATCCTCACGCTTCTATGTCTTTGGTAGCAGAATTCTTGTTGTTTTCAATATCTTATCCAGGCATACCCAGTGTTGAAGTGGGACCTCTTGTTGGTAGTCTAAATCATTGTCTTCAGTGTCAGATGATAAGGTGGACACAATGCTGTGATCACTTTCATCATCGCTGATCTGCCGGTTGGTATTATCAGCCAGCTTCATTCATGAAATTGAAAGGATTTGTCATCAGCAAAGACAATCACAAAAGTCGACGATTGGAGGTCAAATAAATGATGCAAAATCACGATTGACTGTTTTCTTCAATGTCAGTTGGAGTTCTCCCTGCTGGCATGCTTCATAATTCCTCATCTGGCTCATCACTGGTTCCATTTCCCGCAGTGATCATAGTTAGTAGGGTGATGTAGGAAACAGTATATAAGTGTTATATATAACATTAAGTGCAATCAAATAATGGGAAAACATTGCAAGATTTTCACAATGACAAGGAGGATGCAATTTGTGCTGAACCATCAAATGTTTCAGGTGTAGTGACCTCAATAGTTGACATATATATAGAAGATGGAAGTTCCGTGTTGCAATTTAGGATGTGTTAGTTGTGCCAGAATGGATGCATTCCCAAGGCCCAATCACCAATAAACAGTAACCACTTCTATCAACATTGTTCTGTTGGATGGAAGATTTGGATGTTGGATCAAGCCAATGCACATACAATGGAACCTGACACACTTGAAGAAAACTTACTAGATTACCATTCAGGGTTGTATCATTAACTACCACTTGGCGCTGGCCATTGAGCACTGAGAACCTCAATAGAAACAAGTGCCACTGGATATAACTCTTCCAAACACAAATTTATGTGTGAAAGATTGAGCATTTGAGGTGACTGCATTATACAGAAGCCTTGCAGCAGCCAGATTCTGCAGAACTCAATACATTTGAGACCTTGTTGAGTGACAGCTGAGTTACAAGGGTTCATACTGAGTATGTTATCAATAGGGGTGAAATATGTACCTTCATTTGTAGAGGTGTATCTGTTGTACTGTTTGTGCTATGCTGGATCTCTCTATTGACCTGAACTCACGAACTGTCTGTTTATGTCTCATTGACATGTATTCAACAAATAGAATGCATGCAGTTCCTCCATACTGAACTCTAGACCAACCCATGCAATGAGCGCACTCATACTCATCTGCACACTCCTCTACTGCACCATCAGGTCCATACGTGCTACACTCTATTGACCACAAAGATGGAGCTTTGCCTACCACTCTTCTCTAATGCCCCCAAGTCAAGATTTCCTCCCAAACAATCCACTGTGCATGGAGCTCCTCAGAAGCAGTCAACTGTGCCTTGACCTGCCCCGAAATAATTATTTTATCACGAAATTTCGATTTCCTTCACACCTCACATCCAGATGTTGTAACCATCCAATATGGCCTGCCGCACTGACTGAAGATTGTTGAAGACAACCAGTACTCTCGGCTAGCACTTCATTGTGTATTAAGATACCATCTCGATTGGCAAAAGCAATTGAGAACCCCCCAAATTATTAGGTATGATAATGACAACGAATTGTCTGCTTCGTCAATATGAATGACATTTCTAATGAGAGCCTCATACTTTCAGCAGTTTCCTGATAGCCGAATTCTCAATTGCACATCTCCATATGTGATGACCTTGGCTGCAATCCTTCATGCAACGTTATGACTCTCCTGCTATTCTCTCTGTGTATACCCTTTGTACTGTTCAATCTTTTGCTAATCTCCACCAATGTGAGAAGTCATGGCAAAATCTATGTACCAGCTCTGCTGTGATGGGCTCTCTTTATTAGAAACTGTCATGCAATTGTGCCCAATTGATGTTGTCATCGTGGTCATTACCACTGCTACTGACCCTGTCTGTGCTGCGCACTCCACCAATCCCATGCTTGGACTGTATCATTCATTTTGTGGTATCATATGCCATCTGTAGCAGTTCTTAGTGTCTCTCCAAATGGTGTCACCACTTGCATGCATCTGAGTATCAGAACTGCTACCATTACACTGGGTATTGATATGATGAAACTGCTCTGAGTTCCGAATCATCTTGGAAGTTTACTTCTTTCTCCGCATCTGAAATGTTGAGAATGGTACTGCTACCGCTGAGTTGCCTTCCATGTGTATGTAGTTGGGCTTTGTGGGCTGTTATTGTGATAACAACGTCCTCCATTATATTGGCCAGGGTGTCAATCTTGTCATACATCAACTGGGTTAAAATCCTGCAATCATCATCCGTAGGTATGCCTTGTATCAAGTAGCAGCTGCGCCTCGATTTTGGCAATGTACCACTACCAGTTGCACTGCCAGTGCAGAGGTCGAGGTCTTTGACATACCCTGTGATTTACACTATGTATTTCTACACATTCTTGCAATCTTGCAACATCCTTGCTGACATTTTGCCTTGCAAAAGCGAAGCATTTGTTTTTAGCTTTGACTTGTTGGTCTGTTTCAGCTGATCCCACCGCTTCTTTGCATCTTTCAGAACGGCATACTGCTGCCAAAATGACCTCTCCATTGCAAGGAGAATGGTCCACTGCACAATTCCTTGTTGTGACTTCCATGATTGAAACTCTGCCCTGTTGTTTGCATCTGGTGCTTCCACTGTACTGTTGATAATGCCAAGAACTTGCTTCTGTTCCAAGCCAATTTCAATTTCCAAACACCAGCTCTTGGAGAACATACCTTCAGAACTTCTTATTCGACATCGCTGTTGTTTCAGGTATCTTGGCACCCATACACAGATTGAGTCAATCTTTATTCCACTGAGCCTGTATCAATGAGACTGCAATGTCAGTCGAGTTCCCCAAACGCGCCAAGTGCCCAGCCTCATCATTTGTTGTAGTTTGCCTGCTGGGCTGATTCTCTCTGTTGAACTTGACTTACTCACCATATTCCTAAGTCCAATTGACACCTACACGAGAGCTAGGATGCATGTGGCTTTGCTGGGCTTACTCCAGAAGCAACCCATGTGGTGACCACACTCATGTCCATTCCCACAGTATTCACCAGAGGTAAACAGATGTTCATGATATTCTAGAATATGAGTATGCCGCGGTTATGTTAGCAGTTGATCAACGAATATTGTAACAGTAAACTTCTCTTTTGAGCATTTATCTGGGCTGTGGCTGCAGAATATCTTCACAATAATCTTTGCAGTTAATAGAGGTGGGAAAGATACAAAGTATAGAGAAAGAATGGTAAGGTACAAGGATAATTTAGGGGTACTCATATTGATTCAAGCACTTGTCAATGGCAAGATTGCTAACAAATGGGTCATGAATGTGCACTCACATTCAGATTTTGCATATTGTTAGATTACAAATTCATTATGAGTCTCACTACTACAAAGTTGACTCAAAATCAATATTGGGGTGGAAATCTAAATACATTGCTATAATACATAGTGTGATGTCATCTTGCAGTGAGCATTGGAATGATTGCATTGAGGTCTAATGAATTGACATCTGCTGAGATATGAATGGTAATGCTGGATTCAATGCAACGGCTAGGATTACATGGCTAACTTACTCGGACAGTTATTTGCACTGTCCGAAGCCCTCTTATTGTAGTTCATCACTGCAGTGCACAAAAGTCTCTCTGTTTTAACACGGTTGATGGGAGTCAAATCACGTAATGTATATTCCGTTACAGGTTTTGGCTGCCCAAACATTCATTTGGTTGAAATGCGGTCAACTTTGTGCACAATGTATTGAGAACCTAGGCATATTGGAGTATGTACAGTACATGAGGTGAGTGGGAGATGCTGGTCAATATCAGCAGTGTCGCTGAGCAGATTCTTATCATTTGAGATTCACTCTGAAGTTTCTGAACTTTTGATGGAACCTGAACTGCCAGAAGCTTGGTTATACTACTTAGTCAATCTTGAGTCAAGTAAAGCTACTAATTGGCCAGTGCTGTGCATTGAACATATAGTGTGTAGTTGGCAACCTTCAGGCAACAGACAAGTTGACACAGTGCTTCACCATCAGTGCATTTCAGTGATGGCTGTCAAATACCAATTATGCATAGACTCAGATGTTTGCAGAGGCCAAGCAGGATGAGCCGCCTCTGCTGCTAAACAATCTGTGTCCACTGCTTTCGCTGATTTCAATACAAAGAAAACTTGCTGTGGATAAACAAACAAAAACATAAATTGTGCAATCAACTTGGTATATAGGCTTTGGTGGCTAATTTGATGCACTGAGGCATGTGTTAGCTGGAATGATATAATGAATTGTGGGTTGTCAAAGTTGGCATCGTCTAGATCCAATGCAATTATACTTGACTTCATTGCAAACCTAGGGTTTGCCTGAACTGCAATCAGAGGACATGAATTACCCAGCAGTGAAGATTGCAGCCTGGCCACAGATCCCTAAGTCATAACCTATATTCTGACTCTCTGGGATCTGGATCTGAGTTGTGCCTGACCTGCTACTGTATCTCAGCAACAGCTTTGGATTTGCCATGAGTATGTAAGCTGTGTCTAATATGCTCGTACAGGTAGTCATAATTACTTACACTGGGTGTAATGTAAAATGCGAGTGGAGTATATTCTTTGCTTAATCAGGTGTAATGAGACCTGAAACTCAATACATATGCCGCTTTCCCCAGTGTACCTCATAGGAGTTCTATCTTGATTGATATGAGTACCTGGCCTCCGGTTTCTAGTGAACCTCAAATTGAATATTGATCAATAATTCAAAGCCCTTTGCCAAATTGTATGTCACTATTGCTCTGTGGCCAATTTTACCATTGGTCAGGGAAGCCAAAAATGTGTAACTATAGCCACAACCATGGATGATTTTCCACATACTGACAATGTCAAATACATTACAAGCAGAGGCTGCAACAGTGAATCAGTACCAGCAAAAATTCTTAACAGCTGCTCCCATCCATTTGACCAGCACACCTGCAACAATGCAAAATAAGTAGTTATCAATCCACTTCATTTTGTATTTGACATTAATAATAATCAAGAATGTGAATGTAATCCGTCTCTAATCAATAGTAATCTAAGAAACAACATTTCCTACATCAAAACAGTAATTCTCATCAAAATGACAAAGAGAAATGTTTTATTAATGCAGTCAAGTATGTCTTACTAACATTCTTTGTTTGACTATTTCTGTCAGTTGAGAAGATTAGATTATAAGTAATGTAAAGGGTTGTACTTTGATTTCACTGTACGAATAATCCATGATATTTGTTCATATGATAGTGACATGTGTCAGCTCTCTGATAGCAGCATTGAATCATTCTCATGAAACTTCTGAATACTATCAATTATAGATATCATGATATTCAGTCAACTTTGCAATCTATATAGAAGACTCACCTGTGCCCCTTCTGAGTGTTGGTGGAGATTACTTGCATGGTTGCCAAAGCCACCAGGACCTGTAATCAGTAGCCAGATGTGTGGAACCTTGTTTTGCCCAAGCCAGACAACTTGTGCAAATAACAGGCATGTTGAGCTGATTGGAAGTACATATATTACTTTGCCAAGGAGTATGATGAACCTTGCCTCTTGGGTAGTTAGTGCCATTAGTTATTGATTGACCTTATGTCAATGCAAAATGTCTTCTTACATGATATAGTAGACACACTGTTTGTTACGCCTTGGGGATTGGTCACGGTTCCGGGGTCATGAACAATCACTCGATGATGCTGTGGCAATTGATTAAGGTTCATCAATTATAAGCCAGCACTATCGCCACACCAATGACCGCCAGGCATAAATCCCTCGACCACATCATCACCACCAATCCTCGAATGTTGTCACATTTGCAATGGTGTGTTAATACAATGCAAACACATATTGCTATATTCCCTATGGACAAAGATAAAGAATGATGTGAGCCATCATCACCTCTATATGAAGTAACTCTCGATTGGCATCAGCTATTGCCAGTGGGATGGAAATACTTGCGCATGATACGATGGAAGGCTAAGGAATGGTTGGGAGAGGCAGATGGTCCAGAAGACAACAGCCCAATGGATACCAATTAGTGTGGAGAGGTATATCAGAAGGATACTGTTGGTCCAGAAGGACTGGAGGATTGAAGGGATACCATAAGCCGACTGGAAGTTCAGGCCGACTGGTTATCAGAGCAAGGGGATTGGAGGACAAGAGGCTTGTGAGCATTGATCTAGAGAAAAGCGGAGTTAGGGTTAGCAGGTAGAGTGTAGAGGGAAGAGGGATAAAAACCACTCGATTCTCTGCAGGTATTGAGGGCAACCTTCTGATGACAGCAAACAAGCCTTAACAATATATTCGGATTGTTAAGCTATTCTACATTTGTTCTATTCTTATTACTTTCTGCGCCTGAGTAAAGCTTCAATGTGAACCTGCTAATCGTCCTTGTATAAGTCCAATATCAAGTCTGATAGTGAGACAGGATAGAGGGATACTTAGAAGGGATACTTCAAGTTGAGTGTATCTCGGAGTCAATTCCTCCCACGTTACACTGTTCCATAAGCCCTCGCACACTTCACTAATAGGGCACACACCACTGTTCAACAGGTTATGAGCCCTTCAGTTGAAGAGGGAACCAACTATCAACACTTCCACTTCGTTTGTGGAGCAGAGGATAACGTCGTCATGGAGCTGTGTCTCCACAAGCTACCCAATTACCCCACATCCTGCCATACTTCGCAGGGTGGCTGGTAGACGTCTTCGATTCAGCTAGAGAGATTATGATATTTGATGATTGCTTAACAAGATCAGAAGTGTACATAATGAGTTTGACCACCATCACCATCAGCAAGTTCGATGGTACTAACGATGCCCAATGGGTAACTGAGAAGCAGCTGCTCCACAAGCACAAGCAAGTGTATTGTATCATCAAACAATATGATAACAAGCCAGAGGAGCCCGCTGGAAAAGTGACTGCCACAGTGAAGGCTGCTTTCAAATACAGGATAAATCTCCATTGTGTTGCCAGATTACACAATCCTGATGGGTATGGAGCCTAGGAACGAGGTGGAATCCATGGACGTCAACAATGTGATCAAGGTTTGGGCACAGGTCGCATTGTCCTACAAGTCAAAGTAGAATCTGAACATCGTCAAGGTTGCAGAGGACATGTGGGGCATCAAGCTACAGGACATGGGAGATATCGAAAATCCGCATCGCGGCTCAGTCAGAAACTCAACATGGACAATCACCATGGAGAATCGAACACACCTTTGACTGCTGGGACAGAGGCTGCCGACACTGACATCAATGTGAATGCGAACATATTCTCCGAGATGAGTAGGCAGAAGCAGATCATCCTCCTCCTTTGCAGTATCCTAACAAATGATGATTGGAAAGTCCTCCTGGAGATGATGATGATGAACAAAAGCACCATGATTACTGCCATGTACAAAGAGATCGTCACCCAGCTTGTCAAAAAGGATTCTACATTCAACAGAGAGAATGTGCTTGCTCCAGTAGGTCTGCTATTTGCCAAGAATGGTGATAAAGGCAGTAAAGACCGTAAAGCCGGTAAAGCCAGTAGAGCCAGTAAAGCCGGTAAAGCTGGTAAAGCAAGGAAAGCTGGTACAGCCGGTAATGCCGGTAAAGCCAGTAAATCCTGTAAAGGTAGTAAAGGTGGTAATGGCAGCAATGGTCCAACATCAGATTAGTGAGATAATAAACATGATAGGGAGGAGAAGATTCTGGGGAAGTGCTTTCATTGACAACAGCGATAGCATATCACCGAGAACTGATTGAATAAGCAATGAAGCGATCACGCAATGGCAGCTGACTCTACAGCAATAGCGTCAACTGAAGTCATGGCCGCTTTGACCCGAACCACTTTGATCCGGAACTACGTGATGGTGGCTTGCCCATATACTTTATGCAGTGATCGGTTCATTGATTATGCATGGACCACTCACATCTCCAGCTATCGATTAGTTTTCATCACTTTCACTGAATATCCTCCAATTATGAAGAAACTGAAGTGATACAATGGGGTCGTGTATTGTTTGAATCTGGATATGAAAGTGTTAGGTTTATTTGGCAGTGGCCAGATGGAAAGATGGAAATGATCATTGTTCAAGAAGTAGTGTATTGCCTAGGATCGTTCAACCTCATCTTGCAATCTTGAACCATGGACAAAGATACCATAGTTGAACTGGTGAATCACTACGGTCTCAACCTCTACAATCTCCATTACAAGTTCATTGCCACTGAACAACAGGTCGATAAGGTATTTGTCCTGACTGACGTTCTGGGTCGAGATCCGGAATCAACCGAAAGCACAAATAGTTACATGCACAGCTGCCTACTGGAACCTGAAATGCCTGAGCATGCATCTCAGGAAGCAGTAGAGAAGAGGACCTTATGGCCCCGTCGCTTGGCACATCGTAGTCTCAAGTGATTGGAGATCTTGCAGACAATTACTGATGGTCCAAGAATGACCTGCATGTGCCATTGCTTGGGTTGCATCAAATAGAACATCACAAGAAATCATTTCACTCCCACAACTTCCCAAGAAACGGAGCCTCTGCAGCTTGTGCACTCGGACATATGAGGTCCCCTGGAAACAGCAATCGGATGTTGTCCATATATGCTGCTCTTCATTGATGACACCCTGAGCCATGTGGTTGAGTCTATAGTTAAATACATGTTGGAAGCCATGGAACAATTGAAGGAATGGAAGGCTGTTAGAGACAAGGAGTTGGGCAAGCAAGTAAAGCGATTTCGTACAGATGGAGGCAGTGAGTACACCTCCAAGAAGTTGGCCGAATACCTGAAATCAGAGGGTATACTAGAGGAAACAACTTTGCCCTGCACTCCTCAGTCAAATGAAGACATCAAACAGGCTAACCACACAATCATGCAACACGTAAGCTGCATGCTGAATGATGCGTGACCTTCAACGAAGTTTGGGGCTTTCACTGTCTCAGTCGGAGTCAATCTGATACACAACACTCCTACGTGATCAGTAGTCGGTCGGAATCTTCACCAGGACAGGCATGGATCCAGCAAAAGGCCATCATTGAAGGATCGCTGTGTGTTCAGATACTTGGATTTCATATATTGTAGTCAAATTGGGAAATGTCATATGCTAGTTCATACTTTAGCCCATTCAACATGGAAACATTGCTGGAAATTCTGTAAAGATGTATAAGTGTTAAATGTCGGTGACAATTGAGACCACTTTGTCAGGGAATTATCCACCAACAAGGAGTGGAAATAATCAACTAAATTGCCGACTGTGACAGGTAGTGATTCAGTATCACTGCCCATGGAAATGGTCATAGTGAGGATTCCATCATGTCTTCAAATGCTGTGTATTTAACCTACCCTGGACTGAATTTGTTTCTAGCCAAGCCTTATAATGTTTCTTATACCACACAGTAGCTGTAGCCTTATTTGTTTCATTCAGTGCAACCAGTAGCTTCTAAGAACAATGATTGTTATCCCTAAATGGAATATTATAAACTGCTGTTTTGGCAGTAAATCGATCGGGGTTTCTACTCCACAACCTCTTACTTCCTTCCTAACATCATTGAATTTGCCTTGCAGTGAATCCACCAACTGTTGTATATCCTACCAATTCAACCTACCTCAACTAACTTGCATTTTCTTCTTCAAACCCTCTTCACTATAATCAGAGATGCTTTCTCAATGAGATTACCTGAATATATGCATCACCATAACTATGTCTGTTGGAGTGGTCTTCGCTTCAAGTGTAGGTCAGAGAGCATAGAGTACAAGTTGGTGTATAATACGTACAATCCTCACATATTCATTCAGCTCAATCGATGTTTAGATGACGATTGTCATGTCCACTCACCAATCCATATATCGACTCAGCGATTGTGATATCGACTCAGTTACCTTCATATCAGCAGCCGAGCCATCAGTATGGCACCACCTCAAGTGCCATGGAGATGGGCAAATACGGTCTCAAACCGGACCATAGAAAAATATGCCACCTTGCTGAAGCAGACATCCAAAGACCTAGGTCCTGTTCGTAGCTGGTCCACATTCACTCAAGGCATTGCAGTAGTTGAGCAATGGACAACTGAACACAACAAATACTCTATACCAATGTACACCAATATTGAATTGTACACCCATGTAAGAGGCAGAGCCAAAATGTATGGCCAGCTAAGTATATCATACTCTGACATCAAATCTCTGACATTGAGGCTCTGACATTGAGTCTCCAACATTGAGTCTCTGACATTGAGTCTCTGACACTGAGTCACTGACATTGAGGCTCTGATATTGAGTTACTGACATTGAGTCTCTGACATTTAGTCTCTGACATTGAGTCTCTGACATTAAGTCTCTGACATTGAGTCTCTGACATTTAGTCTCTGACTTTGAGTCTCTGACATTGAGTCTCTGACATTGAGTCTCTGACTTTGAGTCTCTGACATTGAGTCTCTGACATTGAGTCTCTGACTTTGAGTCTCTGACATTGACTGACATTGACCTGACAAATAGGAGTTTACTAATATCTGCAAGATGCATGCTAAAGACTCTGATGATCTTCTTGGAGTTACTCAGATTGGGAAGATAAATGATCATAATGTCCATACAATGCAATGACTCATCTCATGCTTCCAGAGTCGAGTCACCCCCTGGGCCACCTCCAAACCCAGAACCGCCCCACCAAGCCCTGCCAGAACAGCAATAACTACAAAAGGCCCTGCCATACAGCCAAAAACCACATCAAGCCCCATGCCAAAGACAAAGCTGACATCAGCTCCTTCATTAGGCCATATTTTGGTCACCACTACTCTAATGATAATTTGCACTTTAGACATTCCAATTGAGTCTACTACTCACTCAGTTTCAATCGCAGCCCCATTACAGCCATGTGGAAACTCAGCAGCTTGGAATACAAGTACTGCTTGTAGAACCACAACCCAATTGGTGGTTAGGTCTATGATTCTGTCTTTTCAGGTTTTGGAGGTTTTGGGGGATGCTTGGTCACCTGGATTTGACCCTGTACCGATTGACAGCAATGGCAAAACCCTCCATATATTCTGTTATGGATAGAATAATGCACAATATCTGTCAACAGTTTTACTCATAAATCTTATCAGCAGGAGGAAGCCTGAATGTGGTGCATGCAACTCACCAGATTATTCTGCTTTGGAAGCCAACTGACCTGGATATTGATACCAAAAAGCAAAAGAAGACCATATTTGCCTTGGTATCGCTTGGACAGAAGATGATTACCCAGAAGATGTTGTGGAGTATTTGAAAAGGTATTAAGTTCGGAGACACTTTATAAAGATTCCCAATATGCTGCAGTGTTATGCCCAACATGTTTCCTGGAAAACCCAGCAATATAATCAAGTAACATACTTGAGACCTGTTGACTCCAATTTGGTGAACACAAAGTCTACTCAACGAGATAGTATATCAGCAATAATTGTGCTGCCTGACAGTACATCAGATGAATTGAATGGAGTTGACAGTCACACCTGTGCTAGAATGGAAGGTTTTCGAATAGTTACATTAGTTACACTCCATAAGAGGCTCATCGTGCATGACACCGACCATGATGTCCAATATATACCAAAATAATCCGCCCAACCTGGAATGAACATTGACCATTACGGTACAACAAGTGGAGTAAAATGATTAACAATCACTTATTGACTTACTGGGTGATTTCGAAAACAGAATCACTTGTGATGAATTGGATTATATGCAGAAGGAGGATGAGGAACAGTAAGGGAAGGACAAGATGCCAGGGATGCCGCAGGACAAGTGTCACGGTGCAACCAGTGAGTAATATGAGGAGATGTACAAAGGTATAGGTTCAGTAAGGATGTGGTGTTATGGAAAGACGGAGACATTGGGAGCCATGGAGATAATGGTGTAGTGGTGGTGGTATAATTTGGTATGATAAGGAAGTGGTCTGAGGTGTTGCAACATCGGGTGATGATGCATGGTTTTGTTGATAAGGAATTGAGTTGGTCGTGTGTAATATCAGGGTTGGGTATTTTGATGGTACATCGAGTCATGAGGAACGGTTCAATGGTAGTAGATATACTGTATATAAAGAGAGGTTGTTGTACATTGGAGGATTTCTTTTTCTTCCTTCTTTTCTCGATCTCTTGTATAGAAAGAGAAGTTACGACATTGAAACAGCTCTGGTTTGTTGCTTATTCTGACTTCCTTGATACAAACTTCAAGTACCGTGTTTCAACTACGATATCACTTTATTGTTACCAATATCACCTACCTCCGAACCCGCCCATTACACTAGAACAAGTCCTTTTCAATATACCTGATATTGAATTTACAGTCAACACTGTGTGACCCCCTGCTTTGATCATGTTTGGAATTACTGCGGAACGCCGGACAGTTATATGTTGACTTGCTACCTGTGGTGCTGTGATCTCACGGAATTGAATGTGCCTGCATCCTTCGAACTGTTGTAGGTACTGTCTCGAATTGTGTTATGTTACTTGTTCGGTTTACCTTGCACCTAACCATCAGTGCATTCACAGTTGCGACGATTGCATTGATGAGCTGTCATGACATATCAGATATGATATCCATCAGTACCCACCCTGATCTACATACCCGGATGCTAAAGTACGACAGTGATTGTACTTCCCGAACGAATTGGTTTGATCTCGCTTGAACCCATTCTGCTGTGTTCAAACACGACCCTTTGAACCCCTTCGAGAGTATTGGAGCCATTCATGCAACTATAGTCGAAGAAGAACCCTTGGAAGCATATCCTTGGGAGCAATCTCATGATCCATGCCGATGGAATGTTGACTGGACAGAAGCCACCGCTTACAGAGGAGGCTTGGAACTAGACAATCCCATATTTGGAAATAGTTGGACTAAGTATTGGGGAGCCCACGCTTGGTTTAACTGTGATCCCGAGTAACCCTGTGAGTGTGAAGCACTTAGTTGTTTAGGAACACACTCGACGGAAGGACACGTACCATCAGCAACAGAAACCACAAAGCCACTGCCGGTCCCTGTAATTTGCATCGGAACCCTGACCCTGACTCCTTCCGAAATTGACGGATATCATTGGCACTGGTAAATGTTCCTGATTCACTGCTATGTCAGGATCAGAACTATATGATCAGGTGGCCCTGGTATCTATGGACGACTATGCTACTACAGGAGGACTCGTCAACACGAATCTGCTGTAGATAGACTTCGCAGAGACACAGACGATGCTAGAAACGGCACAGAAGGTGCTGAGCAGGGTGGAACAGTATACCGATCCCGTGAGCCTCAGAAAGAGGGTTTGCGATCGTTCAGCGCAAATCAATACACTACAGAAGCAGATCACAGACCTACAGGCACAACAGTTTCTACCCCCAGTGTGATCATACTGAGATGGAAACCAGAATCCAAGACCTGATGACCCAGCAGGACAAAGCCACAAGGAGACATGCAGCCCCATGGCCAGACGAGGAGCTATGGGAGAAATGAGCAACGATGACCCGGAACACTCAGCACTCTGCCCAGGAAGTCCGCGGTTTGAGGATGCAGTCAGCCAATGCTTCTACGTTGGCAGCTAGGGTGGCACCGGCGGCAACCCAGGCTCCAAAAGAGAGAGGCGACAAATTCTCCAACTCCCCGGACTTTTCAGGGTCGGATAGAACTCGGTTGAGACGTAGAAATTCTCAACTCGGAGGAGTAATTTGAGATGAACCTGCCAGCTTTCCCGACGAACAGCCGAAGATGCAGTGCGCACTTAACCACTTGAGAGAAGTAGCCTTGGGGCAGATCATGCCACACGTCCAGGAGAGTGGGGAAATATGGCTGGAGGACCTGCCAGCTGTTGTAGAACTCCTGGAAGCAGCGTTTGGGGACCCCGACCAAGTGGCCACCGCTGAACGAAAGATGCATCAAATTAAACTACTGATTCGTGTGTTCTCTCAGCATTATGCTGAGTTTCGAGTTATAGCTGCCCACATGGATTGGAATCCATCGGCGCTGCGGAATGCCCTGCGAATGGGATCATCAGAAGAAATGAATGATTCCTTCACGTATAGTGATATGGTGAAGGAACCTCCTGTGTTTGTGTGAGTGTATCAGAAGCTACATAATCAGATTCAGCAACCCCGAGCGGAGATGGCAGCACAACCCAAGGGAGGGACAGGTTGTGCCTCATCCCCCAAACAGGCCACACACCCAAAAGATCCTACAGTGGCACCGGCCGGCTCAGTTGCCTGATATACTGGACCAGCGCTTCCGGATCTCAGTGCAGGCCAAAGAAGGATTTGTGCGGAGGAATGGGCAACGAGCATCGCGGATGGGAGGTGTTTACACTGTGGTGGGTTTGACCACTGGGCGGCAGAATGCATGGCGAGGTAAACAGCTCAGACGTTCAACCCAGCTGGAGCGGAGGTGATGGAAGTAGGAACTGGGGCACGTTCAGAGGAATTAGGAAAAGATTAGGTCAATTGGTGAAGGATGGCTCTTCAGTTGGTGGTAAAAGTTTTGTTTTAGATGCTTTACAACGTTTTGGAATTTCGCGTTTATCAGTTGGGAAGGTGGAGGTATTGGAAGAATCAATGGAAGGAAGACATTTAGTTATAACCTGCACATTGACCATCAATAACCAGGAGATACCTACACATGCGCTGATCGACTGTGGAGCTATGGGCATTGCATTTATGGATCAAGATTTTGCTCACCATCATCAAATACCACTCCAAGAGTTGAAAGAGAAACGACCAGTCCGGGTCATTGATGGAATACCTTCAGAATCTGGGGATATTACGCATATTGCCCAAGTGGGAATGACAATTCAAGATCATAAGGAACAATTACCCATGTGTGTTATGAAGTTAGGACATTATCCAATTGTCCTAGGAATTCCCTGGATACGATTGCATGACGTGGCAGTATAGTTTGCATCGAATACAGTTACCTCCAGATCACAGAATTGCACTACCACCTGTCATGATGCACCTGTTACAGTAAAGAGAGTTACATGGGAGCCTCCGGAAGCAGTGTATCCCCAGTGAGGAGGGATATCCAAACCACAAATACGACAACAACAACCATTCTGCGGAAATATTGTCATGTTTAATGGAGTTTCATTCTTTCAAACAGTCAAGAAGGGGAAGCTTACAATACTTAAAGCATCTCTCCATGATAATAAAGAGGCTATTGAGGCAAAGGACCTCAAGGAACGACCCTTAGACGAAATTATTCCACAACAGTATCATGAATTTTTGCATCTTTTTGATGAAGTTCTAGTGGATTGACTTCCACCGCATCATCCAGGGATTGACCATGAAGTGTGCATGAAGCAAGGCGAAACACTAACAAGGTGGCCTCTCTATTCAATGTCAAGAGTGGAGTTGGTGGTACTTAAGGAATGGCTGGAAGATAATATGTCTAAAGGGTGTATTCGCCAGTCATCATCACCCTTTGCAACACCCGTCTTGTTTGGAAAACCGCCAGATGGGGGGCTACAGTGTTGCATGGATTTCTGCGACATAAACAGTAAATCAATTAACAATCGATATCCCCTGCCAGTAATAGGAGCAATGTCAAATGTTCGTTGACAAGCATCAATATTTACACACATCAGGAAGAACTCCAGTTTCCATCAGAAACACCCAGGTGTTCTGGACGGCTCTGACGGCTTGGACGAAACCTCGAACCCTCTGACAGAGAATTATGCCCTTCCTGACACCCAGGCGATGGGTTGCGTTGCATAGCATCAGCAAAATGTATTTTAGTCACTGGAAGCCTCCAGGAGTGTCTGAGAGGATGTGGAGTGTAAACTTAGATGCGTCAATTTCAGGAGAGTATCAGGCCCTAGGAGGGCATTCCTGCCAGCCTTCAGAGTAACTGGGAGCGCCGATGACAAGCCTGGGAGCACCTCGAATGACAGTAGAGCAGTCTGGGAAAACAACATCTTCGTTGGGATTGCTGCTGGTGCGCCTGGAAATCATACCTACTACCAATCTTTCAACAATTTTTGAAACTCATGTATTCAGTTTGTATTCTGATCTATGGATCTATGTATCAATATAGCTACCCATCTACACACAGTATAACTGGACGGCCTGCAGGCGGTGCTTGAGAGCAATTCGAGGTGCGCCCGAAAATGACGATCGAGTGAACTCAGAGATTTACTCCGCGGCCGGATCGAGTGAGTTTCGAGATGCACTTATGGAAGCCGTAACCGCGCGAGTTTGGAGATACACTTGGAGGCCGTGATCAAGCAAAGATGAAGGCCGTAATCGAGTGAGTCAGGAAATACACTTGGAAGCCGTGATCGAGCGAGTTTGGAGATGCACTTGGAGGCTGTGATCGAGCGAGTTTGGAGATACACTTGGAGGCTGTGATCGACCGAGATTGGACAAGTATTTGGAGGCGGTTGATGGGCGGCGCTCTGGGACTCAATTCATCCATTAGTTAACTCGCAAGCGTGGGATTGTGAAAAGGTAACTTTACGTTGGAAGCTCTTGTGGAGAACAGGCTAGTGGCGGTCGATCGGTAGGGAGGTACGCCGGAAGCTGAAGCTACATTCAGGGGTCAACTCGAAAGCGTGGGAATGAAGGGATGACAAGCAACCTTAGGTGTATGCTGTACTTGGTGTATGCTGCACTCAGTGTTAACTCATGATGATGGCATGGAGAGATAGAGAGGGATGACTTAACTTTGTGTTCTTGCGATAATGGTAGAGTTGTGGACAAGAAAGAGAAAGATGGGGGATGAAGCTGAGAACGATATGGAGCATACGAGCGGCTGTGAGAAATCAGGAGTACGACTTACCTGATTGGGTTGAGAAGACCTCATAACGGTGTTATTGCCCGCCGGATTGGTAATCATACCTGTGGTATCGGGGATGGTTTATTCACTCGCACATGAGACTCTCTAAGTCCCAGTTTCTCATGATGATGTCCCCCATCTCCTCTGATCTCTCTCTTTCTTGGGCTCAAATCTACCATCACCTAAGAACACGAACTTAAGTTATCCCTCTCTATGTCTCCATGCCACAATCATGAGTGAACACCGAGTACACCATACACCAAGTACAACATCATCCCAGGATCGACACTCTCCCGCTACCAGCCCGTTTCTCATCTCTCGGTGGATGTTGTACTCAACTCTCCATATTCCCACAATTACAAGTTACCCAATGAATAGAGTATCAGCTGCCGTCGGGCCTCCCTCCAAATCGACTGCCTCCAAGTACTCCTCCAATCTCGCTCGATCATAGCCTGCAAGTGCATCTCCAAACTCGCTCAATCACGGCCTCCAAGTGTATCTCCAGACTCGCTCAATTACGGCCTGCAAGTCCGCTCAATCATGGCCTCCAAGTGCATATCTACAACCTCGCTCAATCACGGCCTCCAAGTGTATCTCTAGACTCGCTCAATCACGGCCTGCAAGTTCGCTCAATCACGGCCTTCAAGTGAATCTCCGAACTCGCACAATCACGGCCTCCAAGTAAGAGTATCTCCAAACTCCATCAATCACGGCCACCAAGTGCATCTCGATACTCGCTCGATCATGGCCTCCATGTGTATCTCCAGACTCGCTCGATTACAGCCTGCAAGTTCGCTCAATCACGGCCTCCAAGTGTATCTCAAAACTCCCTCGATTCCGGCCTGGAAGTACATGTATCTCCACACTCGATCGATCACGGCCTCCAAGTGCATCTCCAAACTCGCTCGATCAAGCCCTCCAAGGGTATCTCCAAACTCGCTGGATCTCAGCCTCCAAGGAAGTGTATCTCCAAACTCGATCAATCACGGCCTCCTAGTATATTGGTAAGGAGTGAGGGTGGGTGTACGGAGATCGACGAGTAGCGGAGGTGAAATGAGTGACGCGGAGTATATATTTGGGAGACCCCAGGGTCGATAGACAGTATCTCATTTTCATCTCATCTTGTCATACAACGAAAATACACACTCTATCGTCCCCAAGATTTGGTCTCACTCGCTCATTCTGAGATTTTGTGGATCAACACAATTGTGTGGATCCTCACAGCTGGGTAGTATCATATCTTCCCACTTTCTTGATACGCTCTTCCAGCATAATGTAGAAGGAACGCGAGGAGAGATTTTCACAGTGTCACCCATTGCAGTTCAATCCAGATGCAAGCGTGTACCCAATGAACCCATTCCGACGTATGGTCACAGTTGGCCACAACGCCAGAGTGTTTGTTTCAAATAGGAGACGGACAGAGCGAGAAGAAACGGTGATCAGAAGGAGATATGCCACGCAACGCGTGGTATTCACGCTGGGCGCGGGCTAATCCGCCACCGGGGTGTCACGCACGGATCCGACGGAGCGCGTCCACACTGACGCAGCCATTCCGCCCGGACGGAAATGTATTTTGCTGATGCTGCGTGCAGTCGGAGGGCCATATAATCTGTTACCAGTCAAGGAAGGGGACAAACATAATGGAGCCATCCGGACAAGGTGTGGTGTGTTTGAACCTACAGTTCTTCTGTTTGGTACACCGAATGCCCCTGCGAATTTCCAAGGATATATCAATAATGCTGTCAGGGAGGCCTTGGACGACTTGGTGTCCGCCTAGTTGAGAGATATATTGATCTACAGTGATTCAGATGAAGAACATGAGCAACACAATAAGTGGGTAATGCAATGTGTTTTGGAAGCTGGGCTGTAATTGAGACCAGAAATATGCGAATTCCATAAGGTAATTGTAAGGTATCTAGGTGTAATCATCTCAACAAATGGGATTTCAATGGATGAAGAAAAGGTTGAAACGGTGAGAAATTGGAGCTGGGAAATGCAAACAAAGAACGGCAGGTTGAATAACCTATTTGAAGTGCAGCAGTGTCCCAGGTTGTGCAATTATTATCGACAGTTGATTCCAAAGTATTTGGAAATGGTGGAACCATTAACAAGATTGACAAGAATGGATGAACCATTCCGATGGGAAGCTGAGTAACAACTGGCCTTCGAGAATGTCGTCACCACTATTATGGCAGCTCCAGTCCTTCCACATTGCGATCATGAACGGGAAGTCATCATCGAGAAAGATGGTTTCGATTATGTATCTGCTGGTGTGCTATCGCAGTATGATGATGAAGGAGTATTATATCGTGTGGCATATTATTCCAAGAAACATACACCAACTGAATGCAATTATGATATATATGATAAGGAACTGATGGCTACAATTAAGGAGCTTGAAGAGTGGAGACCTGAATGAGAAGGACCTGCATATCCTCTTCAGTTGCTAACAGATCATAAGTAGTTGGAATATTTTATAATGAAAAAACGGCTGAATCAAAGGTATGCACTAGTGTTAGTAATGGTTCCATTTTGGGACCATTTCTACTCTAGCAGGTCAAAGAGAACATGGAACAGGCCAGTTTGGCTCCAGTTTTCGACAAATGGTTCCCTTGATCATGTCCACTACTATTCATCATAGAATTTAGACCTTGGTGAGTGAATTATGCAGCTTTGCATGGCGCATCTTGTGGTGTTCTCCGATTTTTGATATCTTCAGAACTCAGCATGCAGCTTTGAACATACCGTGAAATTTCGCCCAAAAACCATGTTTTTGCACCATCGCTTGCCGAGTTTTGAAGATATCGAAAATTAGAGACACACAAAAGATGCGCCATGCAAAGCTGCATAATTCACTTACCAAGCTCTAAATTCTCTAATCAATAATGGTGGACTTAATTGGGCAGTTCGCTTAAAAAATCGTTGATTTTGATGTGGTAAGGCCGTTGCCACGCAGACCCATGAAACCGGCCGGTTCAAAATATGGAACCATTGCTAACACTAGCAAGCACGATGGTCTGAGTTCCTAACCCGGTTTGACTACCAAACAGTTCATAGACCTGGGAATTCAATTGGAAAAGCGGTAGCTTTGACAAGGAGGCCTGGAGACCTCCCTGAGGGGGGGATGAAAGATTGAAAAATATGGAACAGGTGGTTCTAAAGCTGCAGAACCTACCAGAACAATTGTGTGTGTTGGCAGGCAGCCCTCCAGCACAGGGCCATCCTTCCATTTCCGACCATACGGCAGAAGCATATGTGGCTGACCCACAACTGGGCAAAATTATGGAAGCAATCCAAATGAATTGTGGGCCTCAGGAAATTACGATTTCAAGATGTATGGAGGAAGATGGACAGATACGATATAGGGGCAATCTATATGTGCCAGCAAGTGATGCTCTGCATTGATGCATATGTCAGGAACATCATGATACAGCGTTAGCGGGATATGAAGGATGAACGAAGCCTTTCGACCACCTGGACCGGCAATATTTGTGGAAGATACTGCAGACGGATGTCGATTGGTACTTACGTAACTGTCATAGCTGTCAACAGTCCCAGAGCACAACAGATTTGATGTTTGAGGTTCTTTCACCTTTACTCGTTCTGAATAAACCATTGGAAGACATTTCTGTGGATTTTGTGGTAGGGTTAACAGATTGTGATTGGTTTGATGCAATTTGGGTGGTAGTGGATAGGCTTTCTAAAATGCGAGATTTCATTGCTTGCCACATGACGATTGATACCCCCGGACTGGCCGAGTTGATTTTGAGAGTAGTGGTACGTCTCCATGAACTTCCATTGACGATTGTTTTGGATAGGGGACCTCAATTCACATCGATGTTTTGGGGACAGGTATGCGATCATCCAGGGATGGATTGAAGAATGTCAACAGCATTCCACCCACAAACAGACGGCCAAACAGAATGAGTGAATGCCAGCATGGCACAATTCGTCAGGGTAGTTGTCAATCACCAACAGGGTGATTGGGTGAAATGGCTGCCAAGGGCCGAGTGTGCACCATATAATGGGATGTCAGAAACAACAATGTACACCCCTTTCTTCGCCATCCACTGTACGGATCCTAGGATGTCATTATCCTGAGAATCAAGAAATGAATGCGATCAAAGACCTCTGGATGCCGATCACCTCCAGTCGATGATGCAACAAATCCATCAACACCTCCGGGTAGAGATGAGATGGAGTCAAGTTGTACAGGAGGATGGTGCAAACCGCGGAAGAATCCCAGCACCGAATATACAAGAAGGATCCCAGTTCTGGTTAGACCCTCTGCATATTCAGACCACAAGACTGACATGAAAGTTACATTGGAAGCAGCTTGGGCCTTTTACTGTTTTTCACTGAGTGTCACCATATGGCTATGAGCTGAAATTGCCAGTGTCACGACCATCCATCTAGTACAGCCCATTTCACTTTTGCATCCCGTAGTCAATAATGCTCTCGATGGACAACGGGCAGATCAGCCGCCTCCAGCGGAAGTCGATGGCGAGGAGGAGTATCAGGTCTCATGCGTTGAGGATAGCCAAGTATATCGGGGTCAGTTACAGTATCGGATACATTGGACTGGGTATGATTCCCTAACATGGGAACCTGCAAAGTTTGTGGATGGGCTACAGGCGGTAGGAGAATTTCAGCAATGGAATCCCAATAAGCCAGGACCATTAGTAAAAGTTCCTGGAGGACCTCGAACCTAGCAAGGGATACTATCAGGGCGCAGCCAGCGAGTGATGTTAGGAGATGGACAGAGGTATAGGTTCAGGAAGAAAGTAGTGTTACAGAAAGACGGCGACGTTGGGAGATGCGGAGATAGGGGTGTAGTTGTGGAGGTGTACTTTGTTATGATAAGGACATGCTCTGAGGTGTTGCAACGTTGGGTGATGTGGCGTGGTGTTGTTGATAAGGAAGTGTGTTGGTGGTGTGTAAGATCACAATTGGATATTCGGATGGTACATGCAGCCATGAAGAATGGTTCAATGGTGGTAGATAAACTGTATATAAAGAAACGTTGTTGTACATTGGAGGATTTCCTTTTCTTCTCTCTTTACTCGTTCTTGTGTATAGCAATGCAAGTTATGACTTTGAAGCAGCTCTGATCCTTGTCTTGTTCTGACTCCCTTGATATGAACTTCGAGAACCTTCTTCTGATTCCGATATCACATTATTATTCCCACAATCACCTACGCCCAAACCTGCCCATTACAACAAGGACGATTCTGAATTGGGAATTTTGCTGAATACCAGCAGAGAAATTAAGAGATTCTCTCCAAGCGTTAGAGGGGAAAGTGAGAACCAAAAATTCAACATTCAAGATGCGAACAAATTGGATCAGATAGATGTCGAGTCCAACAACATTGCTGTAATGGTACGAGAGGGATATAATGACCCTGATGTGCAAGCACAGAAGGAGGATGAGGTAGATAATGTCAATGTGGACTGCTGACACACTGTCCACAACAGAGCCAGTGAGCTGCTATCAGAGCTCAGCTTCAATCAGGGCTACTGTCAGAGCTGTTGTGAGAGCTCAGCTGCTGTCTGAGCTGCTCTCTTAGCCGATGGCTGAGCTCAGCCAGTGTCAGAACTGCTGTGAAAGCTGCTGTCAGAGGAACTGTCAGAGCAGTTGTCAGTGCTCAGCTGCGGTGAGAATATTTGAAAGAAGTAATTTTTTACTTGCAGGTCAGCAGAGCTGATTGATAACCATGACTTTCAAAGCGAAAACTTGGAGGAGTTATTAGCAGTATTTGGCATCACCATGGAGACCAGAACTTTCATGCTGCTCCTCAAACCCATGAAGTTACAACCTAATCAAATTATTGCTGTGGATTGTGTGGCAGCTATTGAGAGTAGCTTGGCGAGGAGTGGTGTAATGGCTGACATCTGCAGCACTTGCATGGTTAGTCCTTGCTGTGCTCTTGACATATATAGTTTGCCACACTAAGAATTATCAGACTCTGACAGCACCGGCTGTAGTATGTCACCAGGTTAATTGCAACGAATAAAGAAAGAAATGTCCACAACCTGGGTTTGATATATGGGAGATCGACTTGAATGACTACAACAATTTGATTCAAATGTCGCACAAAGTCTGATCAGAGCCCAGAATAGCATGGTGGGAGAACTACCATCCCACATTAGTTTGCTGTGATAGCCAGAATACATTACACTGTAGTTGCTTCAAGATCAGGTTGTAGCAGCCCTAATCTGATTGTGGCAGAATGGTATGCTGTGGCTACTAAATCAGCAAAATGTAATGTAGTCACAGGAAGCTTCAAGGGGAACATGAACGTAGGTGGAGTATACACTTACAACTGTCAATTCCAGGAGATGATCAGACCCCAGAAGCACATTCTGGCCAGCTTCCGGAGTCACTTTTATTGCTGATTACTTGGACATCAGTATCATAGAAGTGAGTGTAAGAAGATATGAAGGACGTCAAAGCCCCGGAGAGAACTTTGAGACCACCTGGGATAGCTTCCCAATCAATGCAAGCATCCCAAACACACTCAGAGAGATTCCTGATCTTGTGGATGGTCATTGGGAGTACTGCAGGCAGTATCAGTGACACTCCAGATGTACATGAGCAATGGAGTACCCTGCATGGCAAACATAATGCATAGATTGTTGTTTATAATTACTTCTAAATCATACTTATAGTAGCTAACATCATCAATATTCAATTTTTTCTACCACTCCTTTGGGGAAACAAAGAAAATGGCGAGTAATTCGAATATAACAGCAGGTACACCAAAACAATAGACCAACTGAGCAATCAAATAATCTCAATCAAACATGGTGTCAATGTCAATGACTACATCTCCCATTTTGTCCTGATCAACAAAAGGAGGAACATACCATTCATCAATGTTGCAATGTAGCTGGAGGCACTCCTTGTCATTGCTGATGATTCCCACCTACCAAGTGGGTGAAATGATATCCCAATGTCGTTTCGCTGAGTTTGTAATATGTACCAAAGGTGTTACGAGATGTTCCCTTGCTATGCATCAACATGTGATTTGAAAGGCAATATGATCAATCCAGAAGAGAAGGAGACCAACTACCAGGAAGAGAGGAGCACCAAGATGGGGAGTCCACTGGGGAAAGGAGGAAGAAACACAGAAGATGATGGAGGAGCATGGAATAAGTGGTACCTATGCCAGCGGAGGAGTGCGCAATGGGGGGGTATGGAATGCGAAAAACAAATGGAGGAGTGCCCATCCATGCAGAAGAGAACAGAGGGGGATTGAGGAGTGGCTATTCCAGTGAAGGAGAGCCGAAAATGGGGAGAAAGGTGTATGGAATGAATGATTGGACCACCGACAAGGATTGAGGAGCCCCTACTCCAGCGGAACAGCACACAAAGGATGGGGGGGCAGAGTTAACAGCATGGAATCAATTATAGGAGCGCCGAAGGAGGTAGAGGAGCGCCCATCCAATAGGTGGAGTGCCGGAAGCAGACCAATGGAAAGTGGAATGAAATAGAGCAGAGGAGTGCTAGGCCAAGGAGGGTGGACGGGAATTTGCAGAGTGCCTATGCTAGCAGAGTTGCATCAAATGGAGGGTATCAAGTCTTCCACTAATGATGCAAATCATGAGAGCAGTGGCTTCCAGAGTAACATTTATCACTTGGGTAGGGCTTTATTTTCCGTGATACTCATCTTGAGAATACATCACTGTTGCCATCTTTCCACTGGCAGATTGAGCCAGCGTTATAGTTTGGGGAGCAAGAGGTTAAACGAACTGGGATGTAGTAGACTGGCACACCCAGGAATGAAGAATTGATACCAAATTAATTCCAGAACTTCCATTGGGGTGAACGATAATTTCATATCATCCACGACATTTGACAGATAAGCAGCATCCAACAAGAGCTGCTGAGCCAGGATCTGAAGCTCAGTCACCGAGCCAGAATCCGGCGGGTCGCTGCATACTACAATCCGTTGAGTACCATCTGGCATCTGTTCTTGAATGGCAATACATCTCAGTTATAACTATGTGTATAATTTGAGCATAGTCAGTATTGTAAGTCAGATGGTGGATTGTTGAACAGAATCCAAGCCTTACAGCTTCTTGTGTTTGCAGATATATTTGGGGCGATAGATGACCAGGCAATTGAGACACAGATCATGTACATACAGGAGAACCCGTTATGGCCCACTGATCATCATGAGCTTCATCGACTAGTCTGCAAACTTCATCAACCGTCCAGTACTTCTTGTCAGATATTATTGGCCAAAGATTCTTCATGAACATGATTCCCTGCATGAAACATTACGCTATCTCAAAAGTAGCTCTTTAGTTTTGTAGAACGTTCTGATCTCCACTGGCCTTGGGGTGTGGAACATTCAAGTCTCCAATAGGCTTCGGTAGCAGGAGCACTTGTGGGGTTGCATGGTCAGACTCTGATACTTTGTTGAGGAGGGTTGACATTTTGTGTTTGAGCACTAGTAGTGACGTGGCAAGAACTGAATTTTGGGAACTTGGAAGTGGACGGCATGAACTGACAGTATCAGCACAGCTCTGTCACTTCAGCATTGGAACTCTTCAGGTTTTTCACGGCTTGTCCCAGCACACCTGGCATTGCAGTAGGATTTCCTGTTGATGATTATACAAATTGTGTTCTTCAATGTCAGATTACAATGTTGACTCTCAGGTATCCTCACATTCATAATCATCGAACGCATAATCTGTGTTATCATTATGCTTCAGTACTGACATTGGGCCCGGATGTCATCTGCAATATGATACACAAATCCAGATAATAGGAAGTGAATTATTAGATGGACAATGAAGATTGGCTGCTTTTTTGAATACGAGTGCTCTCTACTGGTGTCCTTCTTGATTCTTGTGGGAATTGTTATTTCTCACCTAGCTGGATATTGTTTCCATTGTTGCAATAAAGATCGAGAGTTAGGGAAGGTAGGAGACAGTGTACAAGCATGAAATATAAGATTCAGTGCTACAGTACAACCAGAAGAATGGGACAATATGGATGCAATTCGAGGCATGTCTTGAACAGGTTCAGGAGTGGTTATGTTAATTGCCCATATTGATAACGACGATAGTAGTCAAGTATTGTGATTCCGGATATTGTCAGGTGTGCTGGAATAGCTGGATTCCTTCCTAATGCTGATTGTCATTACTACAATCAAAACAGCTATGTATGGGTGCCAGATTGAGAGGTTGTTTCAAGCCAATGTACCTGAATAAAACTCATGACATTTACATAGTTTGTCACTTTAAATAACCCTTGGTGCTAGCCTAATGAAGCACTGAGCATCCGAATCAGAACATGAACCCCTGCATGAACCTCCTCCAAATGGAGCAATTATGTGCGAAAGTTTATGCATGTGGGGTGACCACATAGCATTGAATTGTTGCAACATTGCCACTCAGTAAAACTCGATAGATTTGGGACCTTCTGAGTGAACGTTGAGTTACAACAGTCCAAATTCAGTTTGTTATCATTAGAGTAGAAATATCAATCTCCATATGTGAAATATCCGCTGGAATCACAAACCGATTTTCACTGTATTCTATTGCACTAGAATGTTGCAGCTATATTAGCAGTCTATACAGCAATATTGAAAGAATTAGCTTCCCTTGCATGTGTTAATCTGGGCCATGTCTGCAGAATCACCTTCACAATAATGATGCAGTTAATGGTGGGAGAAATTTTGGTATACAATGCAGAGTGACAGGGGTAGAGACAGAATTGCAACATACGATGGATGATATAGACCTAATCTTAATCACTCATGAACTCATTAATGATAAGATAGCTAACAAATTGGTCATAAATTCTCACCTTGATTCATATTTTGTGTCTAATATCTACTGAATCTCACATTGTTAATCACACATCCACTCAGTCATTATTAGTGTTAGCAATGCGTCCAAATTCCCAGTTCGGTTCTGGACCGTTGCAACTGGTCCTACCACACCAAAAATGCGGACCATTGCAATTTGGCCGGTTTTACCACTAAATACCTGTCATTTCAATCTCACACCTTTGGCCCCAAATAACTATCTGAGTTTGGATCATATGGTGACATGATCAATACGTAGATTCTGCAACTTTCACAGGACTTTCACCTCCAGCTTTCAGATTTGCGATCCAACTAATTTTGGTTGAGTCACTATCGAAAACCATCAAATTCCGCATAAGATTTGGTGTTATTTCACAGCGATTCAACTAATATTGGTTGGATCGCAAATATAAAAGCGGGAGGTGAATGAGCTCATAACTCTGCACAATCTATGTATTGATCATGTAACAATACAATCAGAACCCTAAAACTAAATTGCACCCAAAGTTGTAGGAAGTGTAAAATAGAACCGCAGTCTGTTTCGAACTTGGCAAATATCCCATGGGAACATGTTCGGCCCAGGTACCAACCCAGCGCCAGTTACCTGGTTCATTTTCCATGGCAGTTCTGGATGTGGACTGGGGCCTGCGGTTCAGTTCAAACCCGGACCTCTGCCGGGAAACCAGTGTTAGCAACGGTGCCAACCGGCTAGTACGGTTCCGGGTCAGGGTTTGAACCGGAACCGAACCCTTGCAACGGGTCTTACCACACAAAAACCTGGACCGTTGCAGTTAGGCCGGTTTTACCATTAACAACCCAGCATTTCAATCTCACAACTTTGGCTCCAATTAAGTATCCGAGTTCTGATTGTATTGTGACATGATGAATACGTAAATTGTGCAGAATTAGCCCCCGTTTCACCTCCCGCGTTCGGATTTGCGATCCGACCAATATTCGCTTAGTCGCAATCAACAACCCGCAAATTTGGCCTACAATTGTGTATTTTTCCAAAGCCACTCAACAATTATTGGCCAGATCACCAATCTGAATGCGGGAGGTGAATGGGCGCTGGATTTTGTACAATCTACGTATTGATGGTGTCACGATACGATCACATCACATATACTGAATAGGAGCCAAAGTTGCAGCAACCGTATGACGCAACTGCAGTCTAGGTTCAACCTGGCCAAATAATGTTCGGTTTATGTTCGGTCCGGATAACAACCCTGCCAAGATAAAGCGGGTCGGGTTTTTGGCCGGGTCTGAAACCGAACGGAACAGAACTGCTAGTCAAAACCCGGACCGCTCGCGGGTTACCCTGACCAATTGCTAGCACTACGGGTAACCTGGACCCATTGCTAACACTAGTTATTATGAGTCTCACTACTGTTACAATATTTACTCCAAAACACTGTTGGGATTGCAGGCTCGCCGTACTCTGACTGGTAAGTGCACTCATCGAATCTCAGTCAATCAGTGTGGAACATGGTGAGCAAGTATTGCCAGCCAGTTGGAAAGTCACTGAGCTGAATCTGTCTTTGGAGATTCTCACTTTCAAACATCCAGCTGATTTGCCGGTGTCTGATCACTCAGGAGCTATTGTAGGATTCGAATGCATTGGTGTACACATACTATGTAGTAAATGTCGAGTAAAGTGAGCTTACAATTGGCCAGGGCTCTGCATTTGTGGTTAAGTGTGCAGTGGCTACCTTCCTCGAACAGACAGTTGACACAGAGCTTACCACTCGAAGCATCATAATGGCAGCCTCAACATACCAATCAATGAGGGGTCGCAAGAATGTCGAGTCTATTAGCTAGCAAGCCATGCAGAGGTCAATCATGCCAGTGCCGGGTAACCTGGTCAGTAGCCTTCAGCAGAGCCTCACACAGCCACACAGAGATGCACAGGGCCGCAACTTATGTAAACATCTAAACCTCCCACAACAACCTCCGCTGCCAGAAAACCCACACCAGTCCCAAAATGAAGCACACAAATCACAAATCTAGCTAACAACCTGTTGATTGTGCCTCATGTGTGTCAATAGCCACAAGAAGCCCCAAAAACCCATGTCTTAGCTTTCCAACATCCATCTATAAACCAAGAGACACTGTTTATAATGGTAATGTTGCAGTAAATCTCTGCAGCCACCTTTCAAATTGGCCAACAGTTGCCAGTCTGGTTTAGAATATCCTAGCAACTTTACCATATGTTGTAGGGTTTCCACCAATGTACCATGATGCTTCAGAACAGATGCAGCATCATACTCTGGCATCTTGTCGGTAATTGAATGAAATGTTGGTGGTGAAGGATCCTCCCAACCGTGATCCACACGATCTCATTTCAGCCAGGAGATCACAACACCATTACGCATTGTACAGTGGGCTCGGGTGTTCAACCTGAAAGCATTGGCACCAATGGTTTCGGTGATGCAAAATGGCCTGCAATATGGCTGTTGAAATGATGTGCAATTGAGATCTGCCAACTCCGATTTAGTAAGATTCCCATATTCTATCAGGAGCATTCTGGTGTCTTGAACGACTGAATCACCCACTTTGACATTGCACAGGTGGCAAAACTTATTAGATTCCAAAGTCATCCTGGTTTGCGCTTCCTCCAACCGCTCCCTCACCATGTTGAGATCTGATGGCAGCTGTTCGACAAATTCGTCTTGTTCCGGGATAATTTCCAGCTTCGAGGCAGCCCTTGGGTTTGGTAACAGCAGATCAATTAGCATGCTCGGGATGAATCAGTTGGCAGCAGGACACAGAGAGGTCTTGAGAGACTTATGTGATGGTGCATTGTAGGTGAATTCAGCCAATGGTTGTAAGCAGTCCTTCACCTTAAGGCACTGCGCCACATACATGATAAAATGGAGTTTGATGACTATGTTCAGACTGTCCGGTCGGCCATCAGTTTGTGGATGATATGAGGTAGTGTGAAGGTGTTTGACCCCCAGATTGACTGTCAGGGATTTCCAGAAAACTCACATACAGCACATATCCCTATAGGAAATAAGGTCATCTGGATTTCCCCTATTTTGAACTGACATGTCAATCAACTCTTTGGCAAACGTTTCTGCCATCAAATCGTTTGCCATGGCTACATTGCGTCTTACTCGCTTCGTTGGGAGATCATCAGTTGTAATTTTTCATTCGAACGTGTCTCTGCCCATAGCAGCTAATTTAGGAAAGAAGTGGTTAACAACCCATGATGTCGGAGTCTCCGGAATTGGTAGCAGTTGCAGCACGCCATACACGAGATGGTTGGAGTACATGACATGGTGCTGAATATCAAAACCTCAAACCCATGCCTGCAGGAACTGAGCTAGATTAAGCGCATGAAATTTTGATGCATTGGCCGGAGCTGTTTTTTCAGCTTCTTGGCGCATGCGACCAAGCATAGAGTCATGAGCTTCCAAGATAACATGGCTCCGCATGTCTAATGGGATAAACAGTGCCACCGTATCCCTGCAAAAAAGAAGACTCTGATCTGGTTGGAATAGTCTTGCTCACACTAGGTTTTTCCGATGGTGCTTGTCTAGCGTGTGCAGAGACACCTGATGGCCCGCCTGATTGGTTACTTTGGCTTCCTCATGAAGGAGGTTGATAAATGGACAGAAATTCGTGTCTTCCACCAGCAACTTACACGCCACTTGCTCCATTCCTCTGTGCCAATAATCTGGAGTTACATGGTATTTGTACTGATGCTGGCTGCAGGGGTTGCCGAGACCGGATGGTGAAGTCGGCTACATGAATCTCCTACGAGATTGGCCGCTCCTCGGAAGGAGTTGATTGAACAGTCGATCTGCTGTTGTTTATCCAGGAGGTGCCTTTGGCGGCGAGTGTGCTTCTGCTGGCTCAGGATATGCTGCAGCAATGCATGGTCCATGCATACTGACGTAGGATGATTGCAGAGGTGAGGCTCCCAATGTATTAAATTGTCATGGATCAACAACAACTCTAGGTCATATACTGCATAGTGCGACATCATCTAATATTCACTAGCAGAAGCCCAGCAGGCGTTCCACCAGACAACCTGACGGTCCCGGGGGTTGCTTCTAAGCCACAACGTTTCCAATCGCCATGTCTGAAGCATTGGTGTGCAGGAGGTAGTGGTTCTCAGGATCATGCAGTGCATCAGCAAAATGTAAATCGGTCCGGAAGCCACACGCAATCCTCCCAGACACTCCGGGCGACCTCACCAGTGCTTCTAAGTACTTCTAGATGCTCCCAGACCCCCCTGGAGCTAAGCAAAGTGCTCT
>Ga0307515_10000526_pt1 | contig 91263 bp, 92 predicted proteins | sample 17_EM_MG_FD_194513 | JGI IMG/M metagenome (GOLD analysis project Ga0307515, IMG submission 194513) | Populus trichocarpa ectomycorrhiza microbial communities from riparian zone in the Pacific Northwest, United States - 17_EM | ecosystem: Host-associated > Plants > Roots > Unclassified | place... | reverse complement strand
CCTTCGTGCACTGGGCATGGGTCAATACCTTCTGGTGATCAGAACGACAAGAGCCGTATGACGGGAGACTGTCACGTACGGATCTGTGAGGGCCCGGAGGTGAGACTCCTCCGGGCTACTCGGCGGCGCCGAGCAGACCGCTGCGCACCAAGGTCCAACGTTCGCGGTTGTGCCGGGCCGCCGGCAGTCCCAGCCGCAGCCTCGCCGACCACATGCTGCGGACCTTGATAAGCCCCAGGTACCGACCGAACCCGAAATCATCAAAGTCGCCACCCCGCGCCCCACCAACCACCCGCTCAGGCCGCGGCGCCGCCCCGGGCCAGGGCCAGGACGAGCCCGGCGGCGATCAGGCTGGCGATCAGCACGGTCGCGACCGCGGAGGCGTCCAACTGCGCACTGCGGTGGTCGGCCACCCGCTTGGCGGTGATCACGGCCAGGATCGGGCCGAGCAGCGCCACCACCAGAGCCACCACCGGCAGCCCGGTCGCCCAGTCGCCGCCGGCCTCCCGCCCGGCCCAGCGCAGCGTCGACCATGCCGCCACCCCGACCGCCCCGCCGAGCGCGCCCAGCACCACGTACAACAGTGAGGCGCCGCTGGATGGCTTGCGTGGCGTGGGCGCCCAGGCCGCGGTCGCCGCCGCCTCCTGCAGGTAGTCCTCCGCGTCGCGGTCCCGTTGGTGCGGCACCGCCGGCTGTGGGGCGTGCGCGCCGAACCGGTCGGCCACCCGCCCGGCCTTGTGCGCGAACTCGGCCCACAGCACCGCGGAACGGGCGTCGATCTCCTCGCGTTCGCGCTGGGCCGTCTGCCATGCCGCCCGGGTCTCGCGGATGCGCTGGTCGGCGGCGCGGACGGCGTTGTCGGCCTCGATCGCGCGGCTGTCGTGCCAGGTGCGTGCCTCGGCACGGTGCGCGGCGGCCTCCTCGTCCAGGTTGGTCAGCTTCCGGACGACGCTGCGGTAGTCGGGCGTGCGGCGTTCTACCGTGCCGTCGCTCTCCGGCGCGGTCATGAGGGCTCCGGGATGGCGATGGGGGCGGCGATGAGCGTGGCGATGGGGGCGGTCATGAGCGTGGCGATGGGGGCGGTCATGAGCGTGGCGATGGGGGCGGTCATGAGGGCGATGAGCGCGGTGACGGGAGTTGTGACGAGGGTGGTGATGAGGGTGCTCATGACGGCCCGTACGGGATGATCACCTCGGCGCCGCGGTGCACCGAGCGGTCGAAGTGCAGCGCCCGCCAGGGTCGTGGATACCAGTTCGGCGAGCCGTGTCCCGGGTAGTACGGCGACAGTTCGCTGCCGTGCACGTCCAGCGCCACCCACGCTCCCACCGTGTCGGTCCTCGTGCCCTGGCCGCCGAGCGTGTCGCGCAGCAGCGCCGCCCCGCGCCACCAGCCGATCACGTGGATGCGCCGTTCCGGGCCCTGCCGCATGATTCGGCGCAGCAGCTTGTCGCTGCCGACGGGCGCGGCGTCGACCGCGTACAGCAGCAGGAACCACGGCTTGTCGGCCGCCGAGCCGAACTCGGCGCGCTCGGCCGCCAGCTCCAGCAGGCTGTCCACGTTGTCGTTGTCGAAATATCCGTTTTCCGATGGCGGCAGGTATGGCTTGAGGGCCTCGACCGCCGCGCTCGCGTCGGTGTCCAGGCAGGCCACCGAGAACTGCGCCGCACCCGGCGTGAACTGGGCCGCGAGCGACCGCGCGGCCGTGCCCAGCACCGCGCAGGCCTCGTCGACCCGGGTGCCCAGCACCGCGATGTTCCGCCCCGGCGCCCGGCGCAGCATCGTCCGCGCGGACCGCGAGGTGACGTCGATGGTCTCGCCGAGCAGTACCACCGGCGCGGCCACCGCGTCGGCCGGGGTGAAGGCGCGGAACTCCGGGCTGTCCTCCAGCCGGGGGATCGCGTCGCCGTCGAAGAGCCGGGGCGCGCTCAGCTCCGCCGGCCGGTGCCGCCACAGGCGGTGCTGCAGCTCGCTCCAGCGTTCCCGGTTGCCGGCGTCGGGCACCCGGACCACCCGGTTCGCCTCGGTCGCGCCGGAGTCGGCGTTGACGACCGCGTGGTAGCGCGGCAGCGAGTCGGCGGCCTGGTTGGTCTCGGCCAGCACCCGCCGGGCCCGGGGCAGCGCGATCCGCAGCGAGAACTGCGCGACCAGCGCGGGCCGGCCCCACAGCGCCTCGATGCCGGAGACGTCCTGGCTGGCCAGCACCAGGTGGATGCCCTGCGAGCGGCCCCGCCGGGCCAGGTCTTCGAGCAGGTCGACGGCCTCGGCCGCCACCGCGTCGCGGCCGGAGAGCAGCACCTGGAACTCGTCCACCACGGCGACGATCCGCGGCCAGGTGCCGTCGGGATCCTCGGCGCGCAGCTCGGCCAGGTTGGTCACCTCGTGCCGCTTGGCCGCGTCCGCCCGGCTGCGCAGCTCGTCGGCGAGGAAGCGGAGCAGGGCCAGCCCGAACTCACGGTCGGTGTTCACGTTCACGCCGACCAGCCGTACGTGCGGCAGCCAGCTCGGGTCGCGCCGGCCCGGGGCGAACCGGGCGAACGACACGCCCTCCTTGAAGTCCAGCAGGTAGAACGCCAGCTCGGCGGGGGAGTAGCGGGCCGACAGGGAGCCCATCCAGGCGTAGATCAGGTTGGTCTTGCCGGTGCCCGAGGGCCCGGCGATCAGGGCGTGCGGCGGGTAGTCGCTCAGCGTCACGTGCACGGGCGCGCCCTGCGGGCTGTCGCCGAGCGGCGCGGTCAGGGCGCGGGCGGAACTCTGCTGCCACTCCTGCTCGGGCAGCAGGCTGTCCAGCGCGACCGGGGCCGGTCCGGCGGCGACCTCCTCGGCGATCTGCCGGCAGGTGCGGGTCACCACGGACGCGGACGGCCCGGCGTCCAGGCGTACCGGAAGATCACCGCAACCACCCAGGCGCGCGGCGTCGCCCTCGGCGGCCTGGACCACCTCGATGCCGGCGGCGGGCCGCACCGGGAAACCCCGCATGATCAGGTGTACGCCGCAGGCGGCACCCGTGCGCAGCAGCCGGTCGAGCTGGCTGCGCTCATGGCGGGTCAGCTCGTCGGTGCGGCCGGCGCCCAGCAGGATCGCCACCCGCCACGGCTCGGGCCGCCGGCCGGTGGCGGCGGCCAGCTCGCGCAGCGACGAGTGCTCGCCGGCCAGCACGGTCTCGTTGATCCGCCGGACGTGGTCGACGAGCTCGTCCAGCAGCGCCGGCAGCCCGCCCGGGCCGACGAAGCTCAGCACCCCGGCCGGGGCCAGCGGCGCGAACCCGGCGAGGCCGCCGCCGAGCTGCTCGGGGTCGTAGCCGGTGAGCCGGACGCGGCCCGCCTGCGAGCCGCCCAGCGCGCGCAGCAGCAGGCCGGCGACCACGTCGTCACCGATGCGTTCGTCGCCGGAGACGACCACGTGCCCGTGGTCGAGCAGCGGCACCAGCGCCGGCACCTCCCCGTCGTACGGCAGCAGCAGCCGACCCACCCGCAGCTCCGGCGCCGGGACCTGGGTGTCGGCGGGCGTCGGCCGCCACTGCGCCCAGGGCAGGCCGGCGGCGCCGGGCGCGGCCAGCAGTGCCGTCTCGGCGGCGGCGCCGGCCAGCGCGGCCAGGTCGCGATCGTGCTGCTCGTCGATCTCCCGCAGCCGCTTGTCCCGCTCGCCGGCCAGCCGGATCCGGCGCTCGCGGGCGGCGGCGACCACCCGGGCCCGCCGGGTCACGGCCGAGTCGTACGCGCGCTGCGCCGTCTCGAGGGTGTCGTCGGCCGCGCCGAGGGCGTGCGACAGCGCGGCACGGACCTCGACGACCTGTTGCGCCCTGGAGTCAGGCATCGACGCCGCGGGGTCGCAACGGCTCGGGGGCGCCCGGGTCGAGCGTCGCCGGGTCGCGGCCCAGGCGGGCCAGCAGCACCCCGGTCAGCACGCTCGCGGTGACTGCCGAGTCGGCCGGGTGGGCCGGGGCCTGCTCGGCCGGGGGCGTCCGGCAGATCCGGGCCAGCAGGGTGTCCAGCGTGGCCGGCGGGGTGCCCGGCAGCAGCGACTTGACCCGGCCGCCGGCCGCACCGCGGAGCCGCTGCAGGTCGTCCGGCCCGGGCTCGTGCCCCAGCAGGTCGCCGGCGAGGCGGCGCAGCACCGGGGGCGTGACCGCGGACAGGCCGAGCCCGGTGGCGGCGTTGACGCCGTGCAGGTCCCGGCCGAGCCGCGCGCGGTCTCCCGAGCGCACCCCGGCGGCGACCCGGCGCAGCAGCTCGGCGGTGTCGGCGGTGCGCTCCGGCGGCGCGCCGTTGGCCTGCGGCGGGGGCGGCGCCTCGCCGGTCAGCTTCTCCACCCGCTCGCGCCACCAGGGCCCGAGCTGCTCCGGCGGGGGCTGCTGCTCCTCCTGGCCGGGGGCCGGGGCGGGCTCGTCCTGCTTGTCCTTCTTCTCCAGGCCCGCCTTCCAGTCCTGGTCCGGGGGCGTGCCCGCGTCGGCGGCCAGGCCGAGGGCGGCCAGGTAGGCCGCGATGGCGTCCTGGGTCAGCCGCAGGGCGGCCGCGGCGTGCTCGGCGTGCTCGGTGGCGTTGCCGAGCTGCGGCACGCCGATCGGGTCGACCGAGGTCTGCCGCACCCAGTTCAGCAGCTCGGTGGCCGTGCGCAGCCGTTCCATCGCCACCGTCACCAGGCCGGTGGGCAGTTCGTCGGACGTGGCGCGGAGCTGGGCGCCGAGTTCCTGCAGCAGCGACATCGCGTTACAGCGTCGCCGTGTAGGTCTGCGCCTGCTCGACCGCGAGCAGCGTGGCGCCGAAGCACTCCTCCAGCTGCTGGTCGGCCTGCGACAGGGAGGCGTGCGCGGCGCCGACCGCGTCGTTGGCGCTGCCGTCGAGCGCGGCGGCCAGGCTCTGCTGGGCCTCGCCGAGCTTCTCGCGGGCCGCCTGGATGGCCGCCTGACCCTCCGTGACCTGTTGGAGTGCGGCATCGACGGCCGCTCTGAGCTCGGCGACGCTGGCCACTCGTGCAGCCTCCTGCGGTATCGACACGGCGGTAAAGACTCAGAATAGTGCCCCACGTTGGGGCGGTCGTGCCCGCACGCCCCTTTCGCGAATTCATGCTCGCGGGGTCACCGTGGCACAGCCGAGGGTCCGCGTACCGCCGCGCCGAGCGCGATCACCCGCCGGCGCAGCTCACGATCGGCGGTCACCACCACGACCTGCCGGTCCGTGCCCTCGGCGGCGACCAGCGCCACGATCGTGTCGTCCCCGGAGCCGGGCGCCCGTTCGACCCGGACCCCGGCCACGCCCGGAACGTCACGGGCCCGGCCCTCCACCACGAGCACGACCTCGACCGGTCCCGGAAGGTCGGGCAACCCCGCGGTGCGGATGCCCGCGAGGCCGTCGCGCAGGCGTGCGGTGGCCCCGGCGCGGTCCCGCCACCAACCGTCCGGCTTGGAGCCGAGGACGTTGGCGGCGTCGACGATCAGCAGCGCTTCGCTCACGCCGCAGCGAGCTGGGCCCCGCCGAGCTGCGGATGGTCCTCGAGCCACTCGATGTAGAGCGGGTTGCGGGCCACCACCTCGTGGTAGGCCTCGCCGGCCATGCCCATCAGCCGGGGCGCGGCCCGGGCGGCGGGGCTGTCCGGGTGCCAGCCGAGGACCTGGCGCCAGCGCAGCGGCGCGCCCCGCAGCGGCCGGTGGGTGAGCCCCGCCGGCGGCCGGAAGGTCGGCTGGCACAGCGCCAGCGTCAGCCCGGACTCCACCATGTCGACGCAGCCGCGGATGTCGGTCTCCAGCATCCGGCGCGGGGTGAACCCGGCCCGGGCGCAGGCGGCGGCGAAGCAGTCGGCGAAGCAGCCGTCGCCGGTGCCGGCCACCCACTGCTCCTCGGCCAGCTCGGCCAGATCGACGTCGATGCCCTTGGCCGCCGGGTGGTCGTCGGGCATCAGCACGCACACGCCGTCGACCGCGATGGTCTGCCACACCAGGCCGTAGTCGGCCGACGGGATGGCGTCGCCGCAGACGCCGACCTGGGCGTAGTCGAGCTTGCCGGCGAGCACCATGGTGCACAGCTCGTCCACGTAGTACGACGCGTGGGTGGTGATCTGGGCATCCGGCTGGCCCTCGGAGAGCCGGTGCACCATGCCGCCGATGACCGGACCGCCGATCGCCCCGATCCGGTACCGGGTCATCACGTTCTCGTCCGTGCCGGACCCGGCGAGCCGGGCCGCCTCGTCCTGCAGGCCCTTCATCGCGGGCAACAGCACCCTGGCCCGGGAGAGCACCAGCTCGCCCAGGGCCGTCGGCCGTGCACCGCGCCGGTCACGTTCGAAGAGCGGGCCGCCCAGGGTTCGCTCGATGCGTTGCAGCTGAGCGGTCAGGGCCGGCTGGGCGAGGCCCAACAGCGACGCCGCCTTCGTCACGCTGCCCGTCTCCGCGATGGCACAGACCACCTTGAGATGCCGCAGCTCCAGGTTCATAGCGTGACGGTAGGACGTTCGCGGGATATCGGCTAGACCTTCGGCCAGTCAAAGATCCTCCACTTGTGACAAATAGGTTAACCAAAAGGACAGAACCCGCTAACCGGTACGGTGTTACCCACGCGTAGGGTGAGATAGATTTCACTATCTGTGAAAACGTCGTCCACTTTGCGCTTTGTTTAAAGATCTTGGGGGTACGTGGTCCGCCGGCTCACCATGTCGCGCACCTTGTCCACCACGGCCACCGCCGGGTCGATCAGCTTGTTCCACGGCGGCGCCGACGGCGTGCCGGGGTGCGGTCGCGTCGGCGCCGCCTCCTCGGCCAGCTCGACCCGGTTGCCCAGCCGGATCAGATCCTCCACCGGGGCCAGCTGCAGCAGCATGGGCAGCAACTCGGCCGCCGCCGCGTCCGCGTGCCGGGTCAGCCGCCGGCAGACGTCGTCCGCCCGCGCGGCCCGGTTGTCGTCGCCCGCGGCCTCCAGTAGCCGCAGCGCCTCCAGCAGCGCCCGGTCCTCGGCGATCTCCCGGTCCACCAGCGCGTAGCCGTCCGGCACGATCGAGCGCATCGCGGGATAGAGGTACTGCTCCTCGGCGGACAGGTGGCGCGACAGCTCGGCGCTGAGCACCTGGGCGATCGTGCGGCGGCGCGCGGCGTCGGTCCCCTCGCCGGTGAGCTCCGTGCCGAGCGCGAGCAGCTCGCGGTGTTCCCGGCTGATGAGGTCGACGACGTTGGGGCCGGTCGTCTCACCGCCCACGGGCGGCAGGGGAGGCAGCGGAACAGACACTGTGCATCCTTTTCTCTGGTTCTCTCGCCCGGTGGGTCGGTGCCGTCTTACCCGTACGCGATCTCCCGTCAAACACCGCCGGCGGTGAGCTGGTAAGAAGAGCGGATGGAACCTGTCTCCGCCGTTGACGAGGTCGTCGGGCTCTGCCGCGACCTGCTCCGGATCGATACCAGCAACACCGGCGATCCGCGCACCACCGTCGGCGAACGCGTCGCCGCCGAATACGTCGCGGCGCAGCTCAGCGACGTCGGCATCGCCGTCGAGCTGCTCGAGTCCGCACCCCGCCGGGCCAACCTCGTCGCCCGCATCCCCGGCGCCGACCGCAGCCGGGGCGCGCTGCTCGTGCACGGCCACCTCGACGTGGTGCCCGCCGACGCCAGCGAATGGTCGGTGCCGCCCTTCTCCGGCGAGGAGAAGGACGGCTACCTGTGGGGCCGCGGCGCGATCGACATGAAGGACTTCGACGCGATGACGCTCGCCGTCGTGCGCGGCTGGCAGCGCACCGGCTACGTCCCGCCCCGCGACATCGTGCTGGCCTACACGGCCGACGAGGAAGCGGGCATGGAGTACGGCTCGCAGTGGCTGGTCCGCGAGCACGCCGACCTCTTCGAGGGCTGCACCGAGGCGATCGGTGAGGTCGGCGGCTTCTCCTACACGATCAACGACGACCTGCGCCTCTACCTCATCGAGACCGCCGAGAAGGGCATCGACTGGCTGCGCCTGCACGCCAGGGGCCGCCCCGGGCACGGCTCGTTCGTGCACGACGACAACGCGGTCACCGCGCTGGCCGAGGCCGTCGCCGCGGTGGGCCGGCACAAGTTCCCGATGGTCGTCACGCCGACCGTGCGCTCGTTCCTGGAGCAGATCTCCGAGGCGCTCGGTGTCGAGCTCGACCCGGACGAGCCGGAAGTGGCCATCGCCAAGCTCGGCCCGATCGCCAACCTGATCGGCGCCACCGTGCGCAACACCGCCAACCCCACCCGGCTCGAGGCCGGCTACAAGGACAACGTCATCCCCGGCCGGGCGTCGGCGACCATCGACTGCCGCACGCTGCCCGGACAGGCCGAGATCTTCCTGGAGCAGCTGCGCGGGGTGATCGGCCCGGACATCGAGATCGAGCACATCTCGCAGCAGGACGCCCTGGAGACCAGCTTCGACGGTGCGCTGGTCGAGGCGATGGGTGCCGCGCTGCGCGCCGAGGACCCGGGCGCCCGCACGGTGCCGTACATGCTCTCCGGCGGCACCGACGCCAAGGCCTTCAGCACGCTGGGCATCCGCTGCTTCGGCTTCGCGCCCCTCAAACTGCCCGCCGACCTCAACTTCTCCGCGCTCTTCCACGGCGTGGACGAACGCGTCCCGGTGGAAGGACTACAGTTCGGCGTGCGTGTGCTCGACCGACTGCTGCAGGCGAGCTGATGAGAGGACTTTTCACACCATGACCGACCAGTACGCGGAACTCGACGCCGCCCTCGAGCGCGTCGTCGAGGCCGCGAAAGCCCACCTGGCGGCAGTCAAGGCCGCCCAAGGCCGGGTGGACGACGACGATGTGTGGCAGGCGTACGTCAACCTCAACAACACGTCGTTCGCCTACGACGAGCGGCTGCTCGACGCGTTCGGCGAGGTCACGCCGTGGGACGTCGAGTCGATCGACCCCGACGAGGCCGACCAGCGCTTCGGTGGTGCCGCCGGCGGCATCGGCAGCGGCGACACCGACCCGCACCCGCGGGTGATCTCGGTGCGCCAGCGCCGCGACTACCGGGTGCCCAGCGTCTCGGCCCTGCTGCGGGTGGCGGACGCCGCCCGCCGCAACCTGGTGCCGGCCGACGAGGAAGCCGGCGACGTCGAGTCCGTCGGCGAGGCCGTGCTGGAGCTGCTCCAGGCCGGCGACGGCTCGCTCTCCTCGCTGGACGTGCCGGAGCTGGAGCCGCTCGACGGCCTGCTCACGGTGAGCGAGGTGAAGACGCCGCTCGACCTGGAGGCCTTCGAGGACGAGGACGGCGCCGGACCGTTCGCCCCGGACCCGGACGACCAGCTGGTCGGCCGCCTGGACGAGCACCCGTTCACCGAGGAAGAAGAGGAAGACCACGCCGGTCACTCGCACTGAGCTGTGACAGGCTGACAGCCGCCCGCCTCATCGAGGCGGGCGGCTGCTTTTTGCACTTTGGCTAGGTGGACAGGCCCGGAACCAGGCTGCCCTGGACCTTGCGGCGGAGCATCACCTGCCTGGTCCCGTCCCGGAAGAGCTGGACGCGGGCCAGCTCCCATCCCGAAAATTCCGCCTGGATCGCCAGCTGCGCCGTTGCGGCCATGCGATCGACATTCGAAGGCAACCGGAGCGGCGCGTACTCATAATCCATGCGTCCTAATATGCCCCGGCGCCAGGCATGTCACCAGTCCCCGGGCCGGTCAGGCCCTCCCTTTCGGGGTAGCCGACCGGCAGCGCCGACACGTCGTCGAGCGCGTCGGCGATCTCGCTGGGCAGCACCAACTCCTCGCTCTGCAGCGCGCCCTGCAGCTGCCCGGCCGTCCGCGCGCCCAGGATCGGCGCGACCACCCCCGGCCGGTCCCGGATCCAGGCCAGCGCCACCTCCAGCGGCGACACGCCCAGCCCGCCGGCCGCGATCACCACCGCCTCGACGATGCTGGAGCTGCGCGGCTCCAGGTAGGTCTGCACGAACGGCGCCAGGTGCTCGGTGGCGGCCCGCGAGTCCAGCGGCCGGCCGTTGCGGTATTTGCCGGTCAGCACGCCCCGGCCCAGCGGTGACCAGGGCAGCACGCCGATGCCCAGCGCCGCCGCGGCCGGCAGCACCTCGCGCTCGATGCCGCGCTCCAGCAGGGAATATTCCACCTGGGTGGCGACGATCGGGGCGCGTGCCGGGAACGCCTGCTGCCAGGCGGCGGCCCGGGCGGTCTGCCAGCCGGCGAAGTTGGACACCCCGATGTAGCGGACCCGGCCGCTGTTGACCGCGTGGTCCAGCGCCGACAGGGTCTCCTCCAGCGGCGTCTGCGGATCGTAGCCGTGCACCTGCCACAGGTCCACGTAGTCGGTGCCGAGCCGGCGCAGCGACGCGTCCAGGGTGCGCAGCAGGTGGCCACGGGAGCTGTCGCGGCGGCGGTAGCCGTACTCGCCGAGGCCGGCCTTGGTGGCGATCAGCACCTCGTCGCGGGGCACCAGGTGGTCGATCAGGGAGCCGATGACCGTCTCGGCGTCGCCGTCGCCGTACACGTCGGCGGTGTCGATGAGCGTGCCGCCGGCCTCCAGGTAGAGCTTGAGCTGGGCGGCCGCGTCGTCGGGATCGGTGTCCCGGCCCCATGTCATGGTGCCGAGGGCGAGCCGGGAGACCGCCAGCCCGCTTCGGCCGAGCGGTCGCTGTTGCATGGGTGAACCTTATTCAGACCCGCCCGGCCGCGAAACGCTCCCGGCAGCTCAATAGGGCCGCGAACCGTCGGGTAGGCGACCCAACTCCTTGAAGATCACTGAGCGTGTTCGCCTAGGCTGCGTATCGCGGAGCATCGGTGCTCCCGCGGCAGAAACGGGAGGACCCGTGCGGCTCGGACTCAGCCTCGGCTACCAGACCTCGTGGACCACGCCCGCCGACCATCTCGCCATGGCCCAGGAGGCCGACCGGCTCGGTTACTCGGTGGTGTGGGCGGCGGAGGCGTACGGCTCGGACTCGCCGAGCATGCTCGCCTGGATCGCCGGCCAGACGGAGACGATCGACGTCGGCGCGGCCGTCATGCAGATCCCGGCCCGCAGCCCCGCGATGACCGCGATGACCGCCGCGACCATCGACGCCCTCTCCGGCGGCCGGTTCCGGCTCGGTCTCGGCGTCTCCGGCCCGCAGGTCTCCGAGGGCTGGCACGGCGTCCGCTTCGCCAAGCCGTTGGGCCGCACCCGCGAGTATGTCGACATCGTCAGGCTGGCGGTCGCCCGCAAGCCGGTGGCCTACGACGGCGAGCACTACACGCTGCCGCTGCCCGACGGGCCCGGCAAGGCGCTGCGGCTCGGCTTCCACCCGCCGCGCGAGCGCATCCCGATCTACCTGGCGGCGGTCGGCCCGAAGAACCTGGAACTGGCCGGCGAGATCGCCGACGGCTGGCTGGCGATCTTCTTCGCCCCCGACGCCGCGGGGGAGTATCTGCAGCACATCGAACGGGGCCGGGCCAAGTCCGGTGCCGGGCTGACCGGCTTCGACGTGGCGCCCAGCGTGCCGGTGGTGGTCGGCGACGACATCGCGGCGGGCGCCGACCAGATCCGGCCGTACGCGGCGCTCTATGTCGGCGGCATGGGCAGCCGCGAGCAGAACTTCTACAACCAGCTTGCCGTCCGGATGGGCTACGCGGACGCCGCGAAGGAGATCCAGGACCTCTACCTGGACCGCAAGCCGCGCGAGGCCGCGGCCGCGGTTCCCCAGGACTTCATCACCCGTACGGCGATGATCGGCCCGAAGGCGCGGATCACCGAGCGCATCCGCGAGTATGCGGCGGCGGGCGTCGGCACCCTCTCGATCAGCCCGTATGTGGGAGACCTGGAGAGCGGCATCGCCACCCTGCGCACGGTCGCGGAGGCGTACGAGGCCTCGGGCGTGGCCGGGTAGCCGTGGCCACCGTTCTGCTGCTCCGCCACGGGCGGACCACCGCCAACGCCACCGGCGGGCTCGCCGGCCGGCTGCCGGTCGAGCTGGACGACACCGGCCGGGGCCAGGCCCAGCGGGTCGGCGATCGGCTGCGTAAGCTGCCGCTGGCCGCCGTGGTGACCAGCCCGCTGATCCGCTGCCGGCAGACCCTGGAGCTGGCCCTGCCGGAGATCGTGCCGGAGGTCGACGAGGGCCTGATCGAGTGCGGCTACGGCGACTGGGAGGGCCGCCCGCTCTCCGAACTCGCCGCCGACCCGCTCTGGCCGGTCGTCCAGCAGCACCCCAGCGCGGCCGTCTTCCCCAACGGCGAGGCGATGGCGGCCATGTCGGCGCGCGCCGTGGCCACGATCCGCCGCTGGGACGCCCGGGTGACCGCCACGCACGGCCCGGAGGCGCTCTGGCTGGCGTGCAGCCACGGCGATGTGATCAAGGCCATCGTGGCCGACGCGATGGGCCTGCACCTCGACGAGTTCCAGCGCCTGGTGGCCGATCCGGCGTCGGTCAGCGTCATCCGCTACACCCCGACCCGGCCCTTCCTGGTGCGGCTCAACGACACCGCCGACCTGTCGGCGCTGGTGCCCCCGAAACCCGCCGAGGGCGCGCTCCCGGAATCCGACGCGGCCGTGGGCGGTGGCTCAGGCGGCGGTGCATGAGTACGGTTGGTAGTCGGCGCGTCACCACAGTGTGTGTATGCGTTGCGCCCTCGGCGAACCGGGCCGGTGGGCAGAGCGCTCGCGCGCGCGGGCGGATAGGGTCGAACCCATGACCCACCAGGTGCATGCTTTCGAGCCGCCCGAGCGGTTCGTCGCCGGGACGGTGGGCGAGCCGGGTGACCGGACATTCTTCCTTCAGGCCCGCGGCGGCGGCCGGGTGGTCAGTGTGGCGCTGGAGAAGGTCCAGGTGTCGCTGCTCGCCGAAAAGCTGGAGGAGCTGCTCACCGAGGCCGGCCGCCGGTTCGGCGTCGACCTGCCCGAGGTCCCGGTGCTCGCGATCAACGACAACGAGCCGCTCGACACCCCCGTCGACGAGGAGTTCCGCGTCGGCACGCTCGGCCTCGCCTTCGACGTCGACACCACCACGGTCGTCATCGAGGCGATCGAGGCCGGCGAGGGCGACGTGGAGGTCGAGCTCGGCGAGGACGACGACGCGGTCGACGACGACGATGACGACGACCCGATCGACGATGACGACGAGCCCGACGACGACCTCGACCGGCTCCGGGTCCGGCTGACCCCCGAGGCGACCCGCGCGTTCATCGACCGGGCCCGTCGCGTGGTCGCGGCCGGCCGGCCGCCGTGCCCGCTCTGCGGCCAGCCGCTCGACCCGGCGGGCCACCTCTGCCCCCGGCACAACGGCTACCACCGGTGACGACGGAGCCGGCCAGCGTGCTCGCGGAGTCCGACGCCCTCGAGCTGCTCAGCCGCGGCGAGATGGAGCTCGAGGGCCGGCTCGTCGACGCCTCCAACACCACCCTGCGTGCCGAGATCACTCTCGACGGGCTGACCCGGCGCTGCGTCTACAAGCCGGTGCGCGGCGAGCGGCCCCTCTGGGACTTCCCGGACGGCACGCTCGCCGGGCGCGAGGTCTCCGCGTTCCTGGTCTCCCAGGCGACCGGCTGGGGGCTGGTGCCGCCGACGATCCTGCGCGACGGCCCGCTCGGCGTGGGCGCCTGCCAGCTCTGGATCGACGAGCCGGCCGACGCCGAGTCGCTGATCGGCTTCGTCCCGGCCTACGACGTGCCGCCGGGCTGGTTCGCGGTCGCCGCGGCCCGCGACGACGACGGCGACGCGTACGCGCTGGCCCACGCCGACGACCCGCGGCTGTCCCGCCTGGCCCTGCTGGACGCGGTCATCAACAACGCCGACCGCAAGGGCGGCCACGTGCTGTATGCCCCCGACGGCCGGATCCACGGCGTCGACCACGGCGTCTGCTTCCACGTGGAGAACAAACTCCGCACGGTGCTCTGGGGCTGGACGGGCAAGGCGATCCCGCCCGAGTCCGTCGAGGTGCTGTCGATGCTCGGCGCGCGGCTCGACGGCGCGCTGGGCGCCGCCCTGGAGGAGCACCTCACGCTGACCGAGGTGCAGCACGCCCGGCTGCGCGTGCGCCGGCTGCTGCGCGCGGCCCGTTTCCCGAAGCCGCCCCAGGACTGGCCGGCCGTGCCCTGGCCGCCGGTCTGAGGCTTTACTCACGCCGGGCGGGTTTCTCATCGTGGTGCTGGATAGGCTCCTGACCATGGACGCATGGACGGGGCACGAGGTGCCGACGCTGCCGGGGACCGCGACGCCGCCCGCGCTGTACGACTCGGCCCGCCGGTCGGTGCAGCCCACGACCCCGGGTGACATCGCGACGATGTACGTCTGCGGCATCACCCCCTACGACGCGACCCATCTCGGCCACGCCGCCACGATGATCACGTTCGACCTGGTCCAGCGCGCCTGGCGCGACGCGGGCCTGCAGGTGCGCTACGTGCAGAACGTCACCGACATCGACGACCCGCTGCTGGAGCGCGCGGCCCGCGACGGCGAGGACTGGGTGGTCCTGGCGATGCGCGAGACGGCCCTGTTCCGCGAGGACATGGAGGCGCTGCGGATGATCCCGCCGGCGCACTACGTCGGCGCGGTCGAGTCCATCCCGGCGATCGCGGCCCACGTGCGCGAGCTGATGGAGTCCGGCGCGGCCTACCGGCTCGACGACGGCACCGGCGACGTCTACTTCGCGATCGAGGCGGCCCCCCGCTTCGGCTACGAGTCCCACCTCACCCGCGAGGAGATGCTGGCGCTGTCCGCCGAGCGCGGCGGCGACCCGGAGCGCCCGGGCAAGCGCGACCCGCTCGACCCGCTGCTGTGGCGCGGCGCCCGCGACGGCGAGCCCGCCTGGGACGGCGGCGACCTCGGCCCCGGCCGCCCCGGCTGGCACATCGAGTGCGCCACCATCGCCCTGGGCCTGCTCGGCGAGACCATCGACGTGCAGGGCGGCGGCAACGACCTGCTCTACCCGCACCACGAGTGCTCGGCGGCGCACGCCGAGCGGCTCACCGGCACGGTCCCGTTCGCCCGGCACTACGTGCACGCGGGCATGATCGGCCTGGCCGGCGAGAAGATGTCGAAATCCAAGGGCAACCTGGTCTTCGTCTCCCGCCAACGCGCCGACGGCGTGGACCCGATGGCGGTCCGGCTGAGCCTGCTCGCCGAGCACTACCGCACCGACCGCCAGTGGACCGACGACGTGCTCAAGGCCGGCCAGCAGCGCCTGGCCCGCTGGCGCGAGGCGGCGACGGCCCCCGCCGGCCCGTCGGGCGAGGGCATGCTCGCCGCGGTGCGCGAGGCCCTGCGCAACGACCTCGACACCCCGGCGGCGCTGGCCCTGATCGACGCCTGGTCCGAGGCGGCTGTTTCTGGCGTGGGCGACGACACGCAGGCGCCGGCCCTGATGGCCCGGACGGTCGACGCCCTCCTCGGCATCCGCCTCTAGGAGCCGCGGGAGACCTCGGAGACTTAGCGCGGCCTGCCCCGGCAGGCCGCTGCTGGGGTTGCGGCTTGCTGGGGTTGCGGTTTGCTGGGGCTGGGGCTGCGGCCGGATCTTGTGGCGGCGTGGTCGGCTCCGCACCCGCACGCATCAACGTTGATCCGGGGTTGGCAACCAGGCCTGGATCTTGTGGCGGCGGGGTCAGCTCCGAGCCGCCACGCATCATCGTTGATCCGGGGTTGGCAACCAGGCCTGGATCTTGTGGCGGCGGGGTCAGCTCCGAGCCGCCACGCATCATCGTTGATCCGGGGTTGGCAACCAGGCCTGGATCTTGCGGCGGCACGGTCGACTCCGCACCGCCACGGCATCCTCGCCGGAAATATCGGGCATAACGACCATGGCTCGGGTGCTGCCCCGACGTGCCGTTGTCTACTGGCCGCGAGCCCGGACCGATATCGAAGCCAGCCCTCCGGGCTCGCTGCCCAGCGTCAGGCCGATGTTGTGCCGTAGCGGTGCCGAGCTAGCCGGATGGCTACAAGATCCTCGCCGGCTCACCCACCCTCAATCGACGTTGATGCGTGGCGGCGCCGAGCCGACCACGCCGCCACAAGATCCGCCCGCCGCCCGCCGCCCGCCGCCCGCCGCCCGCCGTCGGTCGCGCCGCCGCCGGCCGCCGCCCGCCCGCCGCCGCCGGCCGCCCGCCTGCGGCGTGACCGACTCATGCCCCGGCCACCAAGATCGATGGGAGCCTCGTGGCCGGCCTAGGCGAGGGTGAGGCCCGGATCCGGGTCGGGCTCGGGCGTTGGCGCCGGGATGCGGTATTCCTCGGTGAGCGTCGTCATCGGCCCTGGCCAGGTCGCCTGGGCCACCTCGATCGGCTTGCGGGTTTCGTCGAATGCCACGTGCAGCAGGTGCAGCACCGGGGTGTCCGGGCGGATCTGCAGGATCTCCGCCTCCTCCCGGCTGGGCTGCCGCGCGCTGATGGTGTCGGTCGCCGACGCGTAGCGCCGCCCGATCGCCTCCTCGGCCTCCTGGTAGAGCGGCCGGCCGAACGATTCGGCCCGCTCCAGCGACGTTCCGGTCGCGTCGGTCACCCGGAACCAGGATGCGCCGACCTCGACCGTGGCGTCGTCGGCGCGCACCAGGTGCCGCCGTACCAGCATCTCGGTGCCGTCGCGGACGCCGAACGCGTCCGCCACCTCGGGTGGTGCGGCCTCGCGGCCGACGCCGGCCAGCTGCTGGCGGTACCGGGCGGCCAGGTCCGCGTGGTAGCCGCGGTGGGCGCCGTACCGGCCGCGGGAGAGCCGGTTGAGCCGGCGGCGGGTGCCGCGGACGTACGTGCCGGAGCCCGGCTTGGTGATCAGGATGCCCTCGACCCGGAGCTGGTCGACGGTGCGCTGCACGGTCTGCTTGGCCACGCCGAACATCTCGGCCATCGCGGGGATCGAGGGTAGCCGCTCGCCGGGGTTCCAGTCGCCGCGGCGGATGCGTTCGCGCAGCTGGGCGGCGATCTGCCGGTGCGGGAACTCGGCGGCGCCGGGGTTGATCGTCATGGCGTACCTCCAGACCCTAGGTTCCTAGGATGCCCCACGCGGCGCGCCCCAGGCCACAGCGACACGCGGAAACTCGGTCGACCGCGCGGGCCGGGGCATCGAGCATGGTGGACATGGTGAGTCCCGAGATCCTCGAGTATTACGAACGCGGCGGTGAGCACCTGCGCCTGGCCGCCGGCACCGGCCGCCTGGAGTTCCTGCGCACCTGGGACGTGCTGGCCCGGGTCCTGCCGCCCGCGCCGGCCCGCATCGTCGACGTCGGCGGGGCCACCGGAGTCTACGCGCGGCCGCTGGCCGAGGCCGGTTACGCCGTACAGGTGATCGATCCGGTCCCGGACCACGTGGCCGCCGCCGGCGCTCTGCCCGGGGTGACCGCCGTGCCGGGTGACGCTCGGGAGTTGCCCTGCCCGGATGCGAGCGCCGACGCCGTGCTGCTGTTTGGACCGCTCTATCACCTGCCGGAGCGCGCGGACCGGGTCACGGCGTGGCGCGAGGCCGCGCGGCTCGTCCGGCCCGGCGGGGTGGTGGTCGCCGCGGTGATCAGCCGCTTCGCGTCGCTGTTCGACGGCGTCGTGAAGGGGTACTACGCCGACCCGGAGTTCGGGCCGATCGTGGATCGGGCGCTGGGCGACGGCGTGCATCTCAACGCCGGTGCGGAGTCGCGGTGGTTCACCAGCGCGTACTTCCACCGCCCCGAGGAGCCGGCCGCCGAGGCGGCCGAGGCCGGTCTGACTGCTCCGCGCACGGTCGCGGTCGAGGGGCCGGTGTGGATGACCGGTACGCGGCTGACGGACTTCCTGGCCGACGAGCGGCTGACCGGCATCATGCTCGACAAGCTGCGCCGCGTCGAGGCCGAGCCGAGCCTGCTGGGCGCGAGCAGCCACCTGCTGACGATCGCCCACCGCCCGGCAGCCTAGGCTGTCCGCACCCTGATCGAGAGGAGCCCTGGCGTGGAGGCACTGCGGTTGATCCTGCGGTACGCGCATCTGATCGGTTTCGCGTTGCTGCTCGGCGGCGCGATCGCGCAGTTCGTCTCGGGCAAGCTGCGGATCAACCCGGCGATGCTGTGGGGCTCGATCATCCAGGTGCTCACCGGCCTGGCGCTGGCGGCGCCACTGCGCGGCGGCGGTGACGACGAGCCCAGCCCGGTGAAACTGGCCGTGAAGCTGGTGATCGCGATCCTGATCTTCATCATGGTCTTCGTGCCGCGCAAGCGCGCCGAGGTCAACCGGGGCCACTTCATCGGCATCATCGCGCTGACGCTGATCAACGCCGCGGTCGCCACCTTCTGGCGCTGATCAGCCTTCCAGGATGGGCGCCAGCCCGTCGAGCAGGCGCTGCAGGCCGAACTCCATCAGCCGGTCCACGTCGAACTCGAGATTCTCGTCGGCCACGGCCCGCGCCATCAGCGGGTAGGCGCCGCTGCCCAGGATCTCGCCGAGGCGGGACTGCTGGGTGTCCATCCACTGTTCCTCGTCCAGCCCGGTCTCCTGCTCGGCCTGCGCCTCCTCCTCGATATTGACGGCCGTGCCGCGCACGTAGTTGGCCACCGTGACCGCGGCCAGGAACAGCACGTCGGGGGCGAGGCCGTGCCCGTCGAGCGCGCGCATGGTCCACTCCGTGTGGGCCATCGCGCGCGGGGCGAGCAGCGGCCGGGTGAACGAGATCGCCTGGGCGAGCCAGGGGTGGCGCCGGTACATCGTCCACTGCAGCCGGGCCAGCGCCTCGACGCAGGCGCGCCAGCCGTCGGTGCGGGGGGACAACTCGGGCAGGGCGTCGTCGGCGAAGACCGCCTCCATCATGAACAGCAGCAGCTCCTCCTTGCCGGCCAGGTGCCGGTAGAGCGACATCGTCGGCATGCCCAGCGCTCCGGCGAGGCGGCGCATGGAGAGCCCGGTGAGCCCTTCCGCGTCGGCGATGGCGACGGCGGCGCGGACGACGCGGTCGCGGTCGGGCGCGGCCTCGGTGGGTCGGGCGGGGGCGGCCACGACCGTGCCGACGCCGGGCAGGGCCCGGGCCAGCCCCTGCTCGCGCAGGGTCGCGATGACCTTGGTGGCGGTCGCCATGGCGATGCCGTGCTCGGCGACGAGCTGCCGGGTCGAGGCGATCCGGTCGCCGGGCGCGAGCTCACCGGCGGCGATCCGGGCGGCGATCTCGGCGGCGATCCGACGGTACAGCGGTGCGGTCATGAGTCCTCCCGTGCACTAGTGCACCAGATCCTAGTGCACTAGCCGGCGCCCGTTAATAGGGGTGCTAGCACCACTAGATGCGCAACTAGTGCGCTCGTACGGTGTACAAATGACCGACGCCGTACGTCTCGAAGCCCTCTCCAAGACCTATGACGACACCGGCACCGCCGTCACCGCGCTCGACGGCGTGACGGCCGCTTTCGCCGCCGGCACCTTCACCGCGGTGATGGGCCCGTCCGGCTCCGGCAAGAGCACCCTGCTGCAGTGCGCCGCCGGCCTCGACCGGCCCACCGCCGGGCGGGTGTTCCTCGACGGCGCCGAGCTGAACGCGGCCCGGGACACCGCGATGACCAAGTTCCGCCGCACCCGGGTCGGCTTCGTCTTCCAGGACTACAACCTGCTACCCGGGCTGACCGTCGAGCAGAACGTCGCCCTGCCGCTGCGGCTCGCCGGCCGCCGCGTCGACCGGGAACGCTGCCGCCGCGTGCTGGAGCGGCTCGGGCTCGCCGAGCGCCGGGACGACCTGCCCGAGCGGCTCTCCGGCGGCCAGCGGCAGCGGGTCGCGATCGCCCGCGTGCTGGTCGGCGAGCCGGCCGTGATCTTCGCCGACGAGCCGACCGGCGCCCTGGACCTGCGCAGCGCCCGGGAGGTGCTGACCCTGCTGCGGGCCGTGGTGCATGAGCACGGCCGTACCGTCGTGATGGTCACCCACGACCCGGTCGCCGCCGCGTACGCGGACTCGGTGCTCTTCCTGGCCGACGGTCGGCTGGCCGGCGCGCTGAGCGCGCCCACCGCGGAGGCCGTCGCGGAGCGGCTGGCCCACCTCGGCGACCTGGTCGGCGAGCGGGCCGGGGCAGCGGCATGATCGCCGTCGCACTGCGCGGGCTGCGGCACCGCCCCGGCGGCTTCGTCGCCACGTTCCTGTCGGCCTTGCTCGGCGCGACCCTGCTGATGACGTTCGCGGCGATGCTCGACACCGCGGCGGACGCGGACACCGCCAGCGCCGAGTCGCTGTCCACGACGGCGGCCGTGGCGGGCGGCTGGTGCCTGATCATCGTGATCTTCGCGGTGACCTCGACCCTGAGCCTCGCGGTGCGCCGGCGCGGCGAGCAGACGGCCCTGCTGCGCCGGCTCGGCGCGACGGGACCGCAACTGCGCCGCATGATCGTCGGCGAGGCCGTCGCCGTGGCCCTGGCGGCGTCGGTGGCGGCCGTGCCGGTGGCGCTGTTCCTCGGCCGGCTGCTGCTCTCGCTGATGCAGGACACCGGCCAGGTCGCGACGGGCGTCGGATACGCGTTCGGCCCGATCGCCCCGGGCGTGGGCTTCGGCGTCACCCTGCTGGGCTCGGTCGTCGCGGCGGTGGCCACGGCGCGGCGTACCACCGGACCACCCGGCGCCCGTGCCGGGCGTCCCCGGGCCCGGGGCGTCGCGGGGGTGGCCTTCCTGCTGATCGGGGCGAACTGCGCGGTGCTGACCGCGACCTTGATGGACGGCAAGGGCATCGACGCGATGCAGACCGCGGGCCAGGCGGGCATCTGGGCCGCGATCGGCCTGGCGCTGCTCGCGCCGGAACTGCTGCGGCTGGTCACGGCGGCGCTGGCAGCCCCGGTACGGCGGTACGGCGGCGCGCCGGGAGAGCTGGCGGTGCTCGGGGTGCGGCAGCGCACCCGTCAGCTGGCCGGCGCGGTCATGCCGGTGGCCCTGTTCACCGGCATCGCCACGGGCACGGTCTACATGCAGGGCATCGAGGACGACGCGGCGGCCGGCACCATCCGCCCGGACTACGCCCAGGACGTGCAGACGCTGAACTATGTGGTCGTCGGCATGATCACCGTCTTCGTCGCGATCATGCTGGTGGACACCCTGGTGGCGGCCACGACCCACCGGCGCCGCGAGTTCGCCCAGCAGCGGCTGGCGGGCTCGACGCGGGGGCAGCTGCTCGCGATGGTGTCCTGGGAGGGGCTGCTGGTGACGGTTGCCGGGGTGCTGGCGGGGTCGGTGGCTTCGTTGTTCACGATCCTGCCGTTCGGGGCGGCCCGGGTGGACCGGGTATGGCCGGATGCGACGCCGGTCGCGTTTGGAGTCATCGTGGCGGTGGCGGTCGGGCTGACGGGGGCTGCGCTGGTGGGCACGGCCCGCCGGGCCATCCGGGGTCCCGCCGTCGCCGCACTTGGGTCCTGATTGCCTCATTCTCGGCAGCCTCCGCCACTTGGTGGGGGCTGTCGTCTTTAGTGCCTATCTGCTACACAGCAGATAGAAGCCTGGCGATCAAGCCCATATCGGTCACATACTTGCTGTGCGTCACCTCAAGGAGGCGTTGCGCAGTCAGAAAGGCGGCGGCATCGGCCCGATGCCGCTGGTCTCCATCTCCGGCAGGGGAGGGGAACCCTTGCGAAACGCCGACCCTGAGCACACCCGTCTCCTTCCGTAGGCCTCTTTGGAGGAGGAACGATGAGGGTGTTCTATCGGGGGCCTCGGGCCCTGGTCACCGCGGACGTGATCACCGTTCGGTCGTCGGCGTTGCGCAGCTACGCCCTGGCGGACCTCAGTGACTTATATCTGGTGACACAGCAGGGTGCCGGTGGCTCGGGCGGCAGTCGCGCGATGGGAGTGTCCGCGCTGGTCGGCGGCATCCTCGTCGTGCCCGCGATAGGGCGCGCTTCGGTGGTGCTGACCACGGTCGTGGTAGTCGCGCTGTGCTTGTGCGCTTTCGTGTGTCTTCGCATCGGCCCGCCGGCTCATCGTGAGCTCGTGGCGACCTACCGCGGTAGACGGGTGGTCGTGTTCGCGTCGGACGATCAGCAGGAGTTCGGCCAGGTGTGCCGGGGGATCCAGCGTGCCATGGAGCAACAACGCTGAGCGCTCTGCGGCTACCTGCCATGTAGCTGATAGCCGGGCGGCGTCCCCGATCGGGTGGACATATCAGGTTAATAGCCGTAACCCTCGCATGACTTCCTCGTTCTTGGCAGGGTAGGCGGTGTGCGCGTATGTGCCCGTCCGTGGAGTAACTGCTATGTTGCTGTTAGCAACGTAGCTGACGGGCGTGTTTCGCCTCTGAGGGGCGCCTGTCGTGTATGGACGAAGCGGGGTGGCATGGGAGCCGCGAAGGAAGAGCCGCCCGCTGTCGCTCGGCAGCGTGTGCGCCGCGCCCTTCGGAAAGCTCGTCTGGCTGCGGGGCTCGTGCAAGGAGAGGTTGCTCGGCGGCTGACCTGGTCCTTGTCGAAGGTGCAGCGGATCGAGAGCGGCGATGTCGGGGTCTCGGTGACCGATCTCCGGGCGCTTCTCGGCATCTACGGCATCCAGGACAAAGCGGTGATCGAGCAACTGGCCATGGATGCGGCGATCTCGCGGCGGCAGCGCTGGTCGGTGCCCGCCGAGTACCGCGAGCACCTTACTCTTGGCCTTCGTCAGCTCCTCCAGTTCGAGGACCAGGCAACAGCTATTCGCGCATATCAGCCCTTCACTTTCCCTGGCGTGATGCAGACGCCCGCCACCGCTCAATATCTGCTGAGCCGGTTCGGCGAGATCCTGACGGAGGAAGACCGCAAGGTCCGTTTCGACGTCAGAATGCAGCGAGCGAAGCGGATCATTGACAACGAGCGAGCGCCGACCTACCTCTTGATGTTGGACGAAGCGGCGCTCAGCCGAGAAGTCGGTGGTCGCGCCATCACGGCTGAGCAGCTCGAAGCTTCCATTGAGCTCGCCCAGCGGCCCAATATCCACATTCGCATCGTCAAATTGAGCGAAGGCGCGACGGTCGGCATGTTGGGACCTTTCACTGTTCTTGACCTGAGTCGTGACGACAGCGAGGACGCCGTTCTCTATCGCGAGGCCTACGGCACGGACGCCGTTGACCACGACCCAGGGGTTGTCGCCTATTATCGCGCGCAGTTCGAAGCTGTCTGGTCGCACTGCTACGACGAGGCTGACTCGATCCGGCTCGTCCGGGCCGCGGCGGCCGCGATGCGCGCATCGATGATTCGAGATGCCTAGCTGTGACTGAGCTCGTAGCCGACGGCCACGGCCCCGGCGGCTGCGAGCGCCTTTGATCACGTGAAAGTCGCGTGCTTCGGCACGGTGCCGATGCCAGGAGAGAGCGAGTTTTCAACTAGTCATGGAATGGTTCAAAAGCACCCGTTGCTCTGACGCTGCCTGTGTGGAGGTGGCGACGATCGGGGCCAATCTTGTAGCCCTGCGGGATTCGAAGCGCCCCGAGCAGCCTTTTCTTCGTCTTGATCGCGTCCAGTGGTCGGCCTTCATCGAAGGGATCAAAGCCGGCGACTTCGGCGGCCGATAGTCGGTGACGGGGTGTCCCAGCCGCGGCGGGGCACCCCTCCCGCCCAGGGGTTCAGACTTTCCGTGTCGAACCCCGTACTCTGTGTATCCACAGGCGAAGGGCGCGGCGATGCACAGTGAGATCAATCAGCTGCACTGGATTCGTCGATGCGCGGATAGTGCGTGCGTCGAGGTGGCGCTGGACCATGAGGAAATTCTCATGCGGGACAGCAAAGACCGGGACGGCCCGATGTTGACGTTTACCCGGAAGCAATGGACGTCGTTTCAGACCGCGGTGGCCGCCGGCGAATTCAACCGCGACTGAATACCCGCACGGCCCCGCGCGAGGCGGGGCCGTGCCGACGAATCGCGCCTACCAGGAGCCGGCGGTCGGGCCCGCCGAGCCGCCCCGGCGGCGCAGGTACTTCTCGAACTCGTTGGCGATCTCGTCGCCGGTCAGCGGCTTGATTCCCTCGTCGCCGACCCGTTCCTCCAGCTCGCGCACGTAGTCGCCCAGCTCGGTGTCCTGTTCGGCGGCGGCCCGGACGCGCTTTTCCCACTCGTCGGCCTCCTCGGCGAGGTCGGCGAGCGGCACGGGCAGGTCCAGCACGTCCTCCAGGCGGCTCAGCAGGGCGAGCGTCGCCTTCGGACACGGCGGGTTGTTCGCGTAGTGCGGGACGTGCACCCAGAACGACAGGGCGTCCACATCGGCGCGGTCGGCGGCCTCCTGCAGCACGCCGACGATGCCGGTCGGGCCGTCGTAGCGGGTCGGGACGACCTTGTACTTCTCCGCGACCTCCTTCTCCGACGCGGAGCCGCTGATCGGCAGCGGCCGGGTGTACGGCACGTCCGCGAGCAGCGCGCCCAGCAGCACGACGCGGTTGACCTCGAGGCTGTGGCAGACCTCCAGGATCTGCTCGCAGAAGGTGCGCCAGCGCATGCTCGGCTCGATGCCGCGGATCAGCACCACGTCGCGGTCGGTGCCGGGCGGGCTGGCCACGCTGAACCGGGTGGTCGGCCACTCGATCTTGCGGGTCTCGCCCTCGGTCATGGTGATCGTCGGCCTGCTGACCTGGAAGTCGTAGAACTCCTCGGGATCGATGGTGGTGATCTCGCGGGCCTGCCACACCTGCTCGAGGTGCTCCACCGCGGCCGTCGACGCGTCGGCCGCGTCGTTCCACCCTTCGAAGGCGGCGATCGCCACCGGGGAGCGCAGCAGGGGTAGACCGTCGAACTCTGTCACGGTGCCAACCTTTCGTACCTCACGTACGCAAAGCCTACGTGTACGCGCGAGATCCCACCCGATGGCCGCGCCGACCCCCGGCTTTGCGTGGAGAGCCCGGTCACAGTCTGTCCACCTGTCGGCCGGTGTCATTCGATATGCGGGGGCCTGAGCGATTAGCCTGGCAAGGTGTCGAACTCCTTTCTTGCCGCGCTGACCGATCGGATCCTCGTCGCCGACGGAGCGATGGGCACGATGCTGCAGGCCGCCGATCTCGACGTGGATATCGACTTCCAGGGTCTCGAGGGCTGCAACGAGATTCTGAACGTGACCCGTCCTGACGTGGTCCGCGGCGTGCACGAGGCCTATCTGGCCGCCGGTGCCGACTGCGTCGAGACCAACACCTTCGGTGCGAACCTCGGCAATCTCGGCGATTACGACATCCAGCACCGGATCCGCGAGCTGTCGGTGGCCGGGGCGGCGGTCGCCCGCGAGGCGGCCGACGCGTTCTCGACCCCCGAACAGCCCCGGTACGTGCTCGGCTCGATCGGTCCCGGCACCAAGCTGCCCACCCTCGGGCACACCCACTACACTACGCTGCGTGACGCGTACCACGATAACGCGGCCGGCCTGGTCCTCGGCGGCGCCGACGCGCTGATCATCGAGACCTGTCAGGACCTGCTGCAGACCAAGGCGGCCGTGGTCGGCGCGCACCGGGCGATGGCCGAGGTCGGCCGCACGGTGCCGATCATCTGCCACGTGACCGTGGAGACCACCGGCACGATGCTGCTGGGCAGCGAGATCGGTGCGGCGCTGACCGCGCTGGAGCCGCTCGGCATCGACCTGATCGGACTGAACTGCGCCACCGGCCCGGCCGAGATGACCGAGCACCTGCGATACCTGTCGCAGTCTGCGACCGTACCGGTGTCGGTCATGCCGAATGCCGGCCTGCCGGTGCTCGCCGCAGGCGGGGCCTACTACCCACTCACGCCGGAGGAGCTCGCCGAGGCCTTGGAACGCTTCGTCCTGCAGTACGGCGTCTCCCTGGTCGGCGGCTGCTGCGGCACCACGCCCGCGCACATCGAGGCCGTGGTCAGCCGGGTCCGCGGCCTCCGGGCGGCGCCCCGCTCCGTCTCGCATGCTCCCGCGGCGGCGTCGATCTACCACGAGGTGCCGTTCCGGCAGGACGCCGGCGTGCTGATGGTCGGCGAGCGCACCAACGCCAACGGCTCGAAGGCGTTCCGCGAGCCGATGCTCGCCGGCGACTGGCAGGCCTGCGTGGAGATCGCCCGCAGCCAGGCCCGCGACGGCTCGCACCTGCTCGACCTCTGCGTCGACTACGTGGGCCGCGACGGCACCCAGGACATGCGCGAGCTGGCCGGCCGCTTCGCCACCGCGTCCACCCTGCCGATCATGCTCGACTCCACCGAGCCGCAGGTCGTCGAGGCGGGCCTGGAGATGCTCGGCGGCCGCTGCGTGGTCAACTCGGTCAACTACGAGGACGGCGACGGCCCCGGCTCCCGCTACGCCCGGATGATGCCGATCGTCAAGGAGCACGGCGCGGCGGTGGTCGCGCTGACCATCGACGAGGAGGGCCAGGCCCGCGACGCCGGCTGGAAGGTCCGGGTCGCCGCCCGGCTCATCGACGACCTGACCGGCACCTGGGGCATGAACCGCGCCGACATCCTGGTCGACTGCCTGACCTTCCCGATCGCCACCGGCCAGGAGGAGACCCGCCGCGACGGCCTGGAGACGATCGAGGCGATCCGGCGGATCAGCGAGCTGTACCCGGGCGTCAACTTCACCCTCGGCGTCTCCAACATCTCCTTCGGCCTGAACCCGGCGGCCCGCCAGGTGCTCAACTCGGTCTTCCTGCACGAGTGCGTCCAGGCGGGAATGACCAGCGCGATCGTGCACGCCAGCAAGATCCTGCCGATGTCCAAGATCCCGGAGGAGCAGCGCCAGATCGCGCTGGACATGATCTACGACCGCCGCGCGGAGGGCTACGACCCGCTGCAGAAGTTCCTGCAGCTCTTCGAGGGCGTCGACGTGAAGTCGGCCCGCGAGTCCCGCGCGCAGGAGCTGGCGTCGCTGCCGCTGGAGGAGCGCCTCAAGCGCCGCATCATCGACGGCGAGCGCAAGGGCCTCGAAGACGACCTGCTGGCGGCGCTGCAGACCAAGCCGGCGCTGGCGATCGTCAACGACGTGCTGCTCGACGGCATGAAGACGGTCGGCGAGCTGTTCGGCTCCGGCCAGATGCAGCTGCCGTTCGTGCTGCAGTCCGCCGAGGTGATGAAGGCGGCGGTGGCGTTCCTCGAGCCGCACATGGAGAAGAACGAGGACGAGGACGGCAAGGGCCGCATCGTGCTCGCCACGGTCAAGGGCGACGTGCACGACATCGGCAAGAACCTGGTCGACATCATCCTGAGCAACAACGGCTACGAGGTCGTCAACATCGGCATCAAGCAGCCGATCAACGCGATCATCGAGGCGGCCGAGCAGCACCAGGCCGACGCGATCGGCATGTCCGGCCTGCTGGTCAAGAGCACGGTCGTGATGAAGGAAAACCTGCAGGAGATGGCGACCCGCGGCGTCGCGGCGAAATATCCGGTGATGCTGGGCGGCGCGGCGCTGACCCGCGCGTACGTCGAGGACGACCTGCGCTCGCAATACGAGGGCGAGGTGCACTACGCCCGGGACGCGTTCGAGGGCCTGTCCCTGATGGACAAGGTGATGACGGCCAAGCGCGGCGGCGCCCCGGTGATCGACCCGGCCCGGGAAGCGGCGCTGGCCGCGAGGCGGGCACGCCGCGAAAAGCAGCGCGCCATGGTCTCGGACAACCTGCCGCCGCTGGACGACGCCTCGGTCCGCTCGGACGTGGCCACCGACGCCGACGTCCCGACGGCCCCATTCCTCGGCACCCGGGTCATCAAGGGCATCCCGCTCAACGACTACGCGTCGATGCTCGACGAGCGCGCGACCTTCCTGGGCCAGTGGGGGCTCAAGGCGGCCCGCGGCGGCAGCGGCCCCTCGTACGAGGAACTGGTCGAGTCCGAAGGCCGGCCCCGCCTGCGCTACTGGCTGGACCGCCTGGCCGCCGACCACATCCTGGAAGCGGCGGTCGTGTACGGCTACTTCCCGGCATACTCCGAAGGCAACACCCTGGTGGTGCTGGACGAGAACGGCGCCGCGGAACGGGCCCGCTTCACCTTCCCCCGCCAGCGCCAGGAACGCCGCCTGTGCCTGGCCGACTTCTTCAAGCCCCGGGGAGCCGCGGGCGAGCTCGACGTGGTGGCCCTGCAACTGGTGACGGTGGGCCAGCCGGTCAGCGAATACACGGCGAAGATGTTCGCCCGCAACGAATACCGCGACTACCTCGAGGTTCACGGCCTGTCGGTCCAGCTGACGGAGGCCCTGGCGGAATACTGGCACCGCCGCGTCCGCTCCGAGCTGATCCTGCCCAACGGCGCGGCGGTGGGCGCGACCGACCCGACCGACCTGGCCGGCATCCTGAAGAACGACTACCGGGGCTGCCGATACGCCTTCGGCTACCCGGCCTGCCCTGACCTGGAAGACCGGGCGAAGGTGGTCGACCTGCTGGACGCGGGCCGCATCGGGGTGACCCTGTCGGAGGAGTTCCAGCTGGAGCCGGAGCAGTCAACCGACGCGATCATCACCCACCACCCGGACGCCAACTACTTCAACGCCAAGTAGTCGGTGCGGCTCTGGTCAGGACGGGCGCCCGCCGAAGGCCCAGTTGTGCACCTCGATCTCGGCGTAGCAGTCCGCGGTCAGGACCGTACGCGCCGCCGCCGGGTCCGCGGCCCGGACCAGCGCCGCCGTGCCCAGCCAGGTGGCGCCGTCGTCCGACAGCAGCGGCCCGTACGCGATCAGGTCGTCCCGGTCGGCCGGCACCGCCGGCTCGGCGGCGTGCGCCGCGCCGAGCCCGAGCACCAGATACCGGTTCCCGCCGGTCCGGCCGCCGGGGAAGTCCCACATGGTGCGCCCCAGGGTGTTGCGCCATCGGCGCAGCAGCACGTCCCGGTACGCGCCGGCCTGGTAGTTGGGCTCGTCGAAGGCGAACGCCCGGGCGGTGGCGGCGTCGGGCAGGTCGACGATGTGCACGCTGCCGGTGGCTGTGTCGCCGTCGTCGGCGAGGGTCGGGCCGCGGGCGATCATCTCCGCCGCGTATCCGTCCATGTAGGACCAGTGTGCTTCCAGCAGTTCGTCGCGCAGCGCCGCCGAGCCGTGCCGATCGCGGTGGTAGCAGAAGTATTCCACGCTTCAGATCTTGCCCTAACCGGTGTTCAAGTCTCTCGGTGGTGGATGCCGCCGGGACCCGCTAGCCGTTCCAGCTTCCGCACGACCTCGTCGACCGGCGCGGTCGCGTCGATCTCGGCGGTCGCGGTGGCGCGCAGCAACGGTTCGATGTGCACCAGGTGGTCGAGGACCGCTGCGCGTTCGGCCGGGCTTTTGCCGTACGGGTTGTCGGTGCGCGCCGTGATCCGGGGCAGCAGCACCTCGGCCGGCGCGCTCAGCAGCACGATGTGGTCGAACAACGGGTAGAAGGCACCCTGGTTGCTCTTGCAGCCGGCCACGAAGAGGCTGCCCTCGTCATGGCCGGTCAGCAGGTCCGTCATATCCTGCTCGCGCCAGATCCAGTCCGCCGAGCCGTCCGGCAGCGTCACCCAGCGGCTCCACCGGTCGGTGTCGGTGTCGACGGTCCGGTGGCCCCGCGCGCCGAGGACGCGCAGCGCCGTCGACTTGCCCGTCCCGGACATCCCGGTGATCAGGATCTTGGCCATGGGCCGAGCTTAGGAGATCGTGCTCGGCGGCCGGGGATCCGTCGCCGCGACTACGGCTCGGGCCGCCAGACCTGTCGGGGCGCGAAGCCTTCGCGGCGCAGCCAATGCTCGGTGTAGACGATGCGCTCGGCCGGGATCACCACCAGCGGACCCTGCGGCGGGTCGTCCAGCGACCGGGACCGTTCCACGTGGTCCGACTGCCAGCGCACCGCCGGCCAGAACCTGCCGAATTCCGGGTCCGAGCCGGTCAGCACGCTCGCCCGCCCGAAGATCTGCGCGCCGCGGCTGCTGGCCTGGCCCACCAGCGGCGCGAAGACACCGACGGAGACTCGCGGGTCGGCGGCGATGTTGCGCAGCTTCGGCGAGCCGGCCGCCGTCGTGAAGATGAGCGTGAATTCCAGGTGGAAGTAGCGCACCGGGGTGGCCAGCGGTCCCGCCGGGCCCGCGGTGGCCAGCACGCACATGTTCTGTGACGACAGGAGGTTCAGCAGTCGCTCTTCGAGGCGGGGGCGGTCGAGGCGGGCGGTCGGCGCCGGGCCGGCGAGCCAGGGGTTGGTCACGGGCATGGGTGATCTTGGCACACGACGTGGCGGCACCGGGTGGCGTGGAGTTAGCGCACGGTGTGCGGGGCGAGCACGGCCGCGCAGCGCAGGTTGCGGTAGTGCCCGCGGTAGTCCAGGCCGTACCCGACGATCAGGCCGGCCGGCACGTCGAAGCCGATGTAGGTCGGCATGCCGAACTCCGGCGTGTCCGGCTTGCGGAGCAGCGCGGCCACCGCGATCGATGCCGGCCCGCGCTGCCGCAGGTTCGCGATCAGCCAGGACATGGTCAGGCCGGTCTGGATCACGGTCTCCACGATGATCACGTCGCGGTCCGCGATGTCCAGATCAAGATCTTTGAGCAGGCGTACGGAGCCAGAGGCGCGTTTGCTGGTGGTGTACGACCGGATCGCCATCCAGTCGATCTCCACCTGGCTCTCCAGGGCCCGGGCCAGGTCGACGGTGAACGTGGCGGCGCCGCCGAGCACGCCCACCAGCACGATGTCGCGGTCCGCGTAGTCCTTGCCGATCTCGGCGGCCATCGCCTGCACCCGGGCGCGGATCTGGTCCTCGGTGAGCAATACGGACTCGAGGTCGTCCGCGACGTGATCGGCGTCCACCGTGATCCCCCTGAGAGTCGCCGCGCCCCGCACGAGGCCACCCGCGAGGTCACGCCGGAATCCTGACACGCGCGGGCGTGCCCGCCAACACGTGTCCAGCGCTCGGGGGAGCTGCCGATTCGCCGCCGGCGGGCGGTGCCGGGCGGGCAGACTGCGCTCATGCGCCGGCTCCCCTTCGCCGCGGTGGCGGCCCTGTACGTCGCCGTGGTGGCGATGCTCACAATCTTGAGCCGGCTGCCGTCCTACTCCTCGGACCTGGCGGCGTTCGTGGCGCTGGCCCTGACCATGCCGGCCGGCCTGCTGTATCCGCTGCTGGCCCTCGTCCCGGACCATCTCGGCTGGCACGGCCTGCCCCTGCTCGCCTTGCTCAACGCCTTCGTGCTGCGCCTGCTGCACCGGCTCCTGCCTGGCGACCCGGTCGTGCGGGAGGTGGAGAACAGGCTGCACGGCGCGCTGGTCGCGAGCCGGTTGACGGTCACACCGATGGCGCACGCCGGCCGGCGGCGGGAACGCGGCCTGTTGCTGCGGGATGTGCCGATCGACTACCCGCGGCTGGTCGGCGTCTACCGCGACCTCTGGCAGGAGGCCGGCCTGCGGGTTCAGCAGCAGGCGGAGCCGCTGGCGCTGCGGGCGTACGACGCCGAGGGATACGAGTTCTCCTTGGCGGCGGGTCCCGGGGTGTTCGGCGACGCGATCCTGCGGGTGGCCGCGCCGCCCGCGGGCCACCGGGGGTTCGTGGCGGGGCTGGCCGCCGGGGGAGTGCCGTGCCTGGTGGCGGCGCTGTCCGCGACGTATCCGGCGCTGCTGCTGACCGGCTGCGGCGCGCTGGTCCTCGGGCTGTCCTGCCTGGTTGCGCCGCGGACCCGGGCCTTCGGCGGCGGGCTGCTTCTCGGCGGCGTTCCGGCGCTGATGGTGCTCCTGTTTGTGGCGTAGCGTGACGGATTCCGTCCGGTCAGGCGCATTCAAGCGTCGTTTGTCCAGATTTTCGGGCTGCCCACACGACCCGAAACAGAACTCCTGTAATGTCCGCGCGTCCCACTATTCATGTATTCATCACCACGGTGGAGTTGTGGCATGACCCAACGGTTCACGCTTGACGAGATCCGGACCCGAACGTACAAGGATCGCGACGCGTGGTGGACCGTGTGGCTGGTCGACCCGCTGGCGTCCCGGCTCGTCTGGCTGGTGGCCCCGGTCAAGTGGATCACTCCGAACGTGCTCACCATGGGCGCTTTCCTGCTGGGCTTCGTGGCCGCGTACTGCTTCGTCCAGGGTGACTATCTCTGGCTGGTGGCCGGCGCGGTGGTCTTCCACATCAGCTTCGTGCTCGACTGCATGGACGGCAAGATCGCCCGGCTCAAGGGTACGGGCTCGGTCTTCGGCGCCTGGCTCGACTACGTCTTCGACCGGCTGCGCGTGGTCACCTGCGCGGTCGCCCTGATGGTCGGCCAGTACATCAAGACGGACAACTACGCCTACCTCTGGCTGGCCGGCGTGGTCGTCTTCCTCGACATGTTCCGCTACCTGAACGCCCTGCAGATGGGCAAGGTCAAGAGGGACATGCGGACCCGCCTCGAGAGCGCCCGTGGCGAGGAGCCCGGCGGGCCGGTCATCGTCGACGACACCAGTGCCGGGCAGCCGACGGATGCCGCCGGAGCCACCGCGGCCGACGGCAGCGGCGAGCAGCGACCCGTCGTCGACATCTACGGCGACTTCCGTACCAAGTTCCGCCCGCTGTTCAAGGTTCGCGACATGCTGGGCCGCCAGCGCATCCGGGCGCACGTGTTCAGCGGCATCGAGTTCCAGATGTTCGTCTTCATCCTCGGCCCGCTGACCAACCAGGTCATGTTCTTCGCCATTCTGTCCGCGGCCGGCCTCGCGGCGTTCGAGCTGCTGCTGATCTACAAGCTCTACAACGCGACAAAGGTCTACACCCGCGCGCTCGCCAAGCTCGGCAGTTCCGAGGCAGAGGCCGCGGTCCTGGCGGCCGCGAGCGGGCAGGGCGACGACGAGGACGACGACGAGGTCTCCCCGCAGCGGGTCTCCGCTTGAACCATCGGGTGCGTCCCACCGAGTGGCCGGTCGGCGTGGCAAGCTGACCGGCCATGAACGTATCCGTGGTGATGGCATGAGCGCCCGGTTCGAGGAGCTCGCCTGGCGCGAGACGCCGATCGGCGAGATCAGCCTGCGCCGCCGCCTGGACCCGCGGCTCGGGGTCGACATCTACGAAGTCAAGATCAACGATGAGTTCCTGATGTCGAGCCTGTTCACCGTCGCCGAGATCGAGCTGGCCCGGCTGGGACTGGCGGCGCTGCCCGCGGAGGCCCGGCCCGAGGTCGTGGTCGGCGGGCTGGGCCTCGGCTACACCGCGCGGGCGGTGCTCGAGGATTCCCGGGTGTCGTCGCTGCTGGTCGTCGACGCGGTCGCCGAGGTCATCTCCTGGCACGAGCGCGGGCTGCTGCCCGAGGCGGGTGCGCTGGTCAGCGACCCGCGCAGCCGCCTGATCGAGGGCGACTTCTTCGCGATGGCGGCCGGACCGGACGGCTTCGACCCGGCCGCGCCCGGCCGGCGCTTCGACGCGATCCTGCTGGACGTCGACCACAGCCCGCGGCACGTGCTGGCCCCCGCGAACGCGGAGCTCTACACCGTCGACGGGATGCGCCGGCTCGCCGCGCACCTCAAGCCCGGCGGCGTCTTCGCCCTGTGGTCCGACGATCCGCCGGACGCGCAGTTCGAGGCCGTGCTCGCGGAGGTCTTCGCGGCGTCGTCGGCGCGGGTGGTGTCGTTCCCCAACCCGCTGACCGGGGGAGAGTCGGCCAATACCGTATATGTAGCTACATAGCCGGGCATACTGGCGATCGTGGACGACCACCCTCTCGAACCCGGCGAGGACGCCACGACGTTCTTCCAGCCGCGCGGGCAGGTCTTCGTGACCATGCTGTGGGTGTGCGCGGCCGTCTGGTTCCTGTGCCGGGGCCTGTCCGTGCTGGTCCAGGCGCTGCTCGGGGATCCGCCGGCGATCGGTGACCTGGTGGCGGTCGCGGAGAGCATGCTCATCGTCCCGGTCGTGACGGCGAGCCTGGTCATGCTCGTCGTCTGGAACCGGCTCGGCTGGATGAAGAGTTCCGTCTACGGCCTGGAGTTCGCCGCGACCGGCCGCCGGGGCGTGCACCTGCGCTGGGCGTCGGTCGCCTCGGTCGGGCTGCGCCGGTGGGGACCGTTCACGGAACTGGTGGTGACCCCCACCGACATGGCCGTGGTGACCGAGCTGCCCGGCCCCGGCCGGCGCCCGCGGGTGCTGCGCCGCGAGTCGGGCTCGGCGTTCCTCATCGACGTGGGCCTGATGTCGCCCGGACCCCGGACGCTGCTCGCCGAACTGCACCGGCGCATCCCGTCCCGGGTCTGAGCCCGGGAACCCTTGACGCCGGGAGGCCGCGGCCCTATGTTTAACACATCCGTTAATTAACGAAAGTGTTAAACACATGTCGACAGACCGGCTCAGCGTGATCTTCGCGGCCCTGGCCGACCCGACCCGCCGGGCCATCCTCGCCCGGCTGGCCGAGGGTGACGCCACCGTCTCGGAGCTGGCCGAGCCGTTCACGATCAGCCTCCCGGCGATCTCCCGGCACCTCAAGGTGCTGGAACAGGCCGGCCTGATCACCCGCAGCCGCTCCGCCCAGTGGCGTTCCAGCAGCCTGCAGGCCGAGCCGCTGCGCGAGGCCACCGCCTGGATGGAGCGATATCGGCGGTTCTGGGACGACAACTTCGCGCGCCTCGACGCGCACCTGAAACGCATCCAAGAACAGGAGAAACAGCCATGAGCGACGCCACCACCGAGCTGGTCATCACCCGGGTCTTCGACGCGCCCCGGGAGCTGGTCTACCGCGCGTTCACCGACCCCGACCAGCTCGCCGCCTGGTTCGGCCCGGTGGGCTGGTCGGTGCCCCGCGACAGCGTCACCGTCGAGCCCAAGGTCGGCGGCCACCAGCGCTTCACCATGGTCAACGACGAGGACCCGGCACAGGCCTCGCCGGTCGACGCGACCTTCGTCGAGGTGATCGAGAACGAACTGCTGGTCGGCGAGCAGGACACCGCCGCGATCCCCGGGCTCGGCGGCGCCGTCATGCGCCTGCGCGTGGAGTTCCACGACGAGCCCGGCGGCAAGACCCGGCTGGTGGTGACCCAGGGCCCCTACCAGCCGGAGATCGCCGAGATGGCCCGCGAGGGCTGGGTCAGCTCGTTCACCAAGCTGGACAAGATGCTCGGCTAGCCGCCCGGCGGACGGCCCCGGTCCAGCGTGTCCGGGGCCCCGAAGACGACCGGTACGCCGGGGGAGTACAACACGCTCACCGGCGGGCCGGCCGGTGCGGGCAGGCCGGCGGCGGTGACCAGTTCATCGTCCAGCTCGAGCAGCTCCGCGCGATGCAGCGGCCAGCGCGGGTGCTCGTTGGGCAGGTGCAGGCTGCGGCCCCAGGCCCGGGTGTGCAGCCCCCAGCGGGCGGTCACGAAGTGCTCCACCGGCGTCGGCTGCGCCACCGGCGCTCCGACCCGTACCGTCATCGCGCTGGCCGCCCCGCGCGGCCCGGGCCAGCGCCGCCTGCTGGTGTAGCGCAGCAGGTCGCCGTCCTTCGCCAGCCGCATCCGCGCCCACTTGTACGGCAGCCGCAGCAACACCTGCGCGGTCAGCACCGGCAGCAGCCGCTCGGCGTCCAGCGAGCGGAAGACGACGGCCCGCCGGCCCCGGGCGTCCACGCTGTAGAGCCGCACGTTCGTCTCGCAGAACGTGCCCAGGTAGGGGATGCCCGGCCCGCGCAACGCCCCCAGCTTCACCATCCGGAAGCCGATCAGCCCCACGTAGGTCACCCCGTCGAGGGTGTCCGGCACGGTGCCGCGCGGCAGCAACGGCGCCACCACCGCCGGCGGCACGGCCCAGTGCAGGAACGCCAGGTCGTGCCAGCTCTGCACCAGCAACGACCGGCGCACCGGCCGTACCGTCTCCGGGGTGACGTCCTCGACCCGCACCGTCGGCTCTCAGCGGTCGATCGTGGTCATGTCCGCGTAGCGGGCGCCGACCGGCGGTTCGATCGCGCTCAGCCGGGCCACCTGGTCCTCGGAGAGGGCCAGCGCGTCCGCGCCCACGTTCTCCTCCAGGCGCGACACCCGCTTGGTGCCAGGGATCGGGGCGAGGTCGCCGCCCTGCGCGAGCACCCAGGCGAGCGCGACCTGCGCCGGGGTGGCCCCGGCCTCGGCGGCCACCGCACGCACCTCGGCCACGATGCGCAGGTTGCGGTCGAAGTTCGCACCGGCGAAGCGGGGGTTGCCCCGGCGGGAGTCGCCGGCGTCGAGGTCGTCGACCGAGCGGATCGCGCCGGTCAGGAAGCCGCGGCCCAGCGGCGAATACGGCACGAAGCCGATGCCCAGGGCGCGCAGCGTCGGCAGCACCTCGGCCTCCGGATCGCGGGTCCACAGTGAGTATTCCGACTGCACCGCGGTGACCGGGTGCACGGCGTGCGCCCGGCGGATCGTCGCCGAGGCGGCCTCGGACAGGCCGATGTGCCGGATCTTGCCGGCCTGCACCAGGTCGGCCAGCGCGCCGACGGTGTCCTCGATCGCCACCTTGGGGTCCACCCGGTGCTGGTAGTACAGGTCGATGTGGTCGGTGCCGAGCCGCTTGAGGGAACCCTCGACCGCGGCCCGCACGTTGTCCGGGTGCGAATCCAGCGTGCGGCCGCCGTCGCCGCCGCGATGCGAGAGCTGCCCGAACTTCGACGCGATCACCGCGTCGGCCCGGCGCCCGGCCAGCGCCCGGCCGAGGAGCTCCTCGTTGCGGTACGGGCCGTAGATCTCCGCCGTGTCGAACAGCGTCACACCCAGCGCGAGAGCACGGTGGATGGTGCGGATCGACTCGGCGTCGTCGGCGTTCGCCCCGGAGTAGAACGCCGACATGCCCATGCAGCCGAGCCCCAGGCGCGACACGTCGAGGCCGGCCAGCGATACCTGTTTCATGAGTGCAAGTTACGCCCGGCCGCGGGGCGGTGCCCCGAACTCCGGCAGTGTCCAGTCCCACACAGACTGATCCTTGGGTGGGTATCCGTCCGTATCGTTGGTGTATCCCGGTTACGCCTGCACCTCGGAGGACCCGCATGCCGGTACCGCGTCGTAGACGTCTCGTCGACCTGGCCCCCCTGGCGGCCGCGCTGGCAGCCGCGCTGGTTGCCCTCGGCTGCGTCTCCGCGCCGAACAGCCAGGCCGGGCAGGGCGGTGAGCCGGACCGGCCGGCGTCCGCGACCCGCACCGCCCCGGCCGGCGACGACCCGGACGGCACGGACACCCCGGCGGAGTTCAAGGCCGACGTCGGCGACGCCGAGCGCGTCGCCGAGGCCTACTGGCGCAAGGAGTTCAAGGAGTCCGGGCTGCAATTCGAGCCGGTCGCTCAGCTCATCGCCTACGAGGAGGAGGGCGAGGTGTCCTGCGGCGGGCAGGGGCTCGGGCTCAACAACGCCGCGTACTGCTCGGCGGGTGACTTTATCGCGTACGACATCAACTGGGCGTTCGCCGCGTTCCGGCAGATCGGCGACGCGTTCATCTTCTACCTGCTCGGCCACGAGTACGCGCACGCGATCCAGACCCGGCTGCGCATCCAGAAGGAGTTCACGATCGAGCAGGAGCTGCAGGCGGACTGCATGGCGGGGGCGTACATCGGCGACACCGAGCGCGGCGGCACCCTCAAGCTCGACGACGGCGACCTGGACGAGCTCGCCAAGGGCCTGGAGGCGGTCGGCGACGAGCCGGGCCAGCCCTGGTTCGCCGAGGGCGCGCACGGCTCGGCCAAGCAGCGGACCAGGGCTTTCGACAGCGGCTACGAGCGTTCGCTGGACCCCTGCGGCGTGTCGTAGCGGTCACACCGCCGCCCGGGACGGCGCCCCGGCGGGAACAATGGGTGGTGACACGATCCGATCGGCCCGGGAGGCCCGCCCTGACACCCACACAACCGGCTGCGGTGCTCTTCGACATGGACGGCACGCTGGTCGACAGCGAGAAGGTCTGGGACGTCGCGCTCTACGAGCTGGCCGAACACGCCGGCGGCACGCTGACCGAGCCGGCGCGGCTGGCGATGATCGGCAGCAGCATGGCCAGCTCGATGCGGATCCTGCGCGAGGACCTGGCCCAGCCGGACCGCGACGAGGCCGCCGACGTGGCGTGGCTGGAGCAGCGGGTCGAGGAGCTGTTCGGCAACGGCCTGGTCTGGCGCCCGGGCGCCCTGGAGCTGCTGCTCGCGGTCCGCGCGGCGGGCGTGCCGACCGCGCTGGTCACCTCGACCGGGCGCCGGCTCGTCGAGGTCGCGCTGGACACCCTGGGCCGGGAGAATTTCGACGTCGTGGTCTGCGGCGACGAGGTGTCGGCCCCGAAGCCCGACCCGGCGCCGTACCGCACGGCGGCCGACCTGCTCGGCGTGAAGATCGAGGAGTGCGTGGCGATCGAGGACTCGCCGACCGGGATGGCGAGCGCGGTCGCGTCGGGGGCGGCGGTGCTGGCGGTGCCGGCCGAGCTGGAGCTCCCGCCGACCGACGGCGTGCACCTGCGCGACTCGCTGGAGGGCGTCGACCCGACGTTCCTGGCGAGCCTGTTCGCCCGCGCCACCAGTTGAGTGCACCGCGCCGACGTGACACGAGCCCGCGCCGGATTCGGCGCGGGCTCGTGGGCCGTTCAGTCCTGCCGGCTCAGTCGTGGGCGATCGCGCCCAGGACGTTGAGGCGGGCGGCGCGGATCGCCGGCAGGACCGCGGCGATCACCCCGACCAGGGCGGCCAGCACCAGGTAGGTGCCCATCCGGCCCCAGGGCAGCACCAGCTCGGTGATGCCGTCGCTCTTCAGGGCCCGGGTCACCGCCGTGCCCATGCCGGCGCCGACGACCACGCCGAGCAGGGCGCCGAAGACCGAGATCACCACCGCCTCGACCGTCACCATCCGCATGGTCTGCGCCCGGCCCAGGCCGACCGCGCGCAGCAGGCCCAGCTCGCGGGTCCGCTCCAGCACCGACAGCGCCAGGGTGTTGATCACCCCGAGTACGGCGATGAGGATGGCCAGCGCCAGCAGGATCTGGATCATCGTGATGAGCGTGTCGAAGGTCGCCGCCTGCTGGTCGATGAACGCACCCGCGTCCTGTGCCGACACCTCTGGGCTGTCCGCCAGCAGCGCCTTGATCTGCGGCAGCACCTGGCCGACCGCGACACCGTCGGCAAGGCGCACGAGGCCGAAGGACGGCTGGGTGATGCCGAAGTCCTTGGTCGCCGCGAGCGGCAGCAGGTAGTCGCCCGGCAGGGCGTCCTCGGCGTAGGTGGCCACGATCGTGTACTCGCGGGGATCACCGCGCGGCGGCTGGGTGGTCACCTTGGTGCCGACCTGCCACCCGTACGCGGCTGCCTCCGGCGCGCTGACGGCGATCTGGTTGTCCGCGAGCTTGGTCAGCGTGCCGCTCGTGGCGCTCGCCCCGTACGCCTCGGTGAGCGCGGGCAGGTCGTCGGTGGCGTTCACCCAGTGCTTCTCGCCGTCGATGACGACCTGGTCGTTCCAGAGGCCGGCCACCGCCCGTACCCCCGGGATCTTCGCGGCCTCGCGCAGCACCGCCGGGTCGTAGGTCGGCGGACGCGGGCCGTTCTGGTCGCCGCTGATGATCACCTCGGCCTTGAGCACCGTCGCGGCCTCGGCCTTCAGGCTGCTCTTGGCGGAATCCATCACGACGGTGACGCCGGTGACCAGGGCGATGCCGACCATCAGCGCGGCCGCGGTGATCGCCGTGCGCCGCGGGTTGCGGCCCGAGTTGAGCCGGCCCAGCCGCCCCGGCAGCGACCAGGAGAAGAGCCGGCCGATGCCGGACACCACCGGGCGGCTGATCAGCGGCGTGAGCAGCGCGATGCCGATGAACGACACCAGGACGCCGCCCAGGATGGTCCAGAGCGTGGCGTCGCCCAGGTCGGCGAAGAGGCCGAGACCCAGCCCGGCCGCACCCGCGGCGGTGACCAGGCCGCCCGCCACACTCACCTTGGTCAGCGGCCGGTCCGGCAGCGCGACCTCCTGCATCGCCGCGACCGGCGCGATGCGCGAGGCCCGCAGCGCGGGCAGGACCGCGGCGACCACGGTGACCAGGACCCCGACGACGAACGAACTGACGACCGCGATGAGCGGCACGCCGACCGTGCCGAGCTGCAGCCCACCGCCGGCGAACGAGTTGAACAGGTACGCGAGCAGCGCGCCCACGCCGACCCCGGCCGCCAGGCCGAGCACCGCCGCGACCAGGCCGATCACCACCGCCTCGACCAGCACCGAGCCGATCACCTGGCGGCGGCTCGCGCCGAGCGCCCGCATCAGCGCCAGCTCGCGGGTCCGCTGCGCGACGATGATCGAGAAGGTGTTGAGGATCAGGAAGATGCCGACGAACAGCGCCACGCCGGCGAAGCCGAGCAGGATGTTGCTGAAGAAGCCGAGCCCTTCCTTCAGGTCGGCGGAGGTGTCCGCGACGAGTTGGTCGCCGGTCTTGGTCACGTAGCCGGTGCCGAGGGTGGCCGCGATCCGGTCCCGCAACTCCTCGGGCGAGACACCCGGCGCGGCCTTCACCCGCACCGAGCTGTAGCCGCCGGTCTCGCCGAGCATCAGCTGCTGCGCCACCGGCTCGGTGAAGGCGACCTCCTGCACGCCGCCGAGGCTGTCGCGGTTGCCGCTGTAGCCATAGATGCCGACCAGGGTGAACTGCTTCTTCGGCTCGAGGGTGAGCACGCCGACGCGGTCGCCGACCTTGATGGCGGCGGCCTTGGCCACGGCCGCGTTCACCGCGATCTCGTCGGCGGCGGTCGGGCCGCGGCCCTCGCGCAGCTCGATCAGGGCATCCGAGCCGGTCCAAGCGGTGCCCAGGCGGGGCGGGCCCACCGAGGTGAGGACCTTGCCGTCGCTGCCGATCACCCGGGCGCCGTCGGCCTCGACCAGGCCGGTCGCGCTCTGGACGCCGGGCACGCCGCGCACCTGGGCGACGGCGCTCGCGGGCAACGGTGCGACGACCTGCTCGCCGTCGAACTCGGAGACCTCGACCTTCGGCTTCGCGGTGACGCCGACGTCGGTGGTGGAGTAGGCGCTGGCGAACAGCGAGTCGAACGACTTGCCCAGGGTGTCGGTGACCACGAACGCGCCGGACACGAACATGACGCCGAGCACGACGGCGAGCCCGGAGAGGATGAGCCGCAGCTTGCGCGCCAGCAGGCTCTTCAGGGTCGCGCGCAGCATCAGAGCATCACCGGTTCGGCGTGCGTGTCCAGGCGCTTCATCATGTCCAGGACCGTCTCGGCGGTCGGGTCCAGCAGCTCGTCGACGATCTCACCGTCGGCGAGGAACACCACCCGGTCGGCATAGCTGGCCGCGACCGGGTCGTGGGTGACCATCACGATGGTCTGGCGGTGCTCGCGGACGCTGGCCCGCAGGAACGACAGGACCTCGGCGCCGGAACGGGAGTCCAGGTTGCCGGTGGGCTCGTCGGCGAAGATGACGTCCGGCCGGCCGATCAGCGCCCGGGCGCAGGCGACCCGCTGCTGCTGACCGCCGGAGAGCTGGCTGGGCCGGTGGGTGAGCCGGTCGCGCAGCCCGACGGTGTCGATGACGACGTCCCACCACTGCGGGTCGGGCTTGCGCCCGGCGATGTCCAGCGGCAGCCGGATGTTCTCCTGCGCGCTCAGCGTCGGGAGCAGGTTGAACTGCTGGAAGATGAAGCCGACCCGGTCGCGGCGCAGGCGGGTCAGCGCCTTGTCGCCCAGGCCGGTGATCTTGGTGCCGCCGACGTGCACCTCGCCGCGGTCGACCGTGTCCAGCCCGGCCAGGCAGTGCATGAGGGTGGACTTGCCGCTGCCGGACGGTCCCATGATGGCCGTGAACCTGCCGCGCTCGAACTCGGCGCTCACGCCGCGCAGCGCGACGACCCGTGCCTCGCCGGTGCCGTAGACCTTCCAGACCTCGCCGGCCTTGGCGGCCGCCGGTTCGCCGGAATCCGTCGTTGTCACTGTTGCCCCCTGGAAACGCGCCTTGATGTGGTCCGGCTCAGTCTTTCGGCGGCTGACGGCCGTGGCGTCCGCCGTACGGCGTAGCGCAACGCGGAGATTTGCCTGGGGGACGCCACCCAGCACCGCTCAGGGTTACCCCCTGGTGTCACGTTGACGGTTGACAGACGTCATTGGTGACGTCATATTGGTGTCATGGACCTGACGCCGTACCTCGAATCGCTCCGCAGCGACCTCAGCGCCGCAGCGGCCCCGGGTGGTCCGGAGACCACCCGGGCGGCGGATCTGCTCGGCCACGCCCTCGAGGCATCGGCCCGGCTGGCGCTGCTCCAGGCGCTCTCGGACGCGGCGGCGGAGATCACGACCCGCCTGCACGGCCCGGTGGTGGACGTCCGCCTCCGCGGCCGCGAGGCCGACCTGGTGGTCACCGAGGCGCCGGCGGAGCCCGCCGCCGCACCGCAGCCGGCGGCCCCCGTCGACGGCGGCGACCTCACCCGGCTGACCCTGCGCATGCCGGAGGCCCTCAAGGCGCACGTCGAGCACACCGCGGCGGCCGAGGGCATCTCGGTCAACGCCTGGCTCGTCCGCGCGATCACGGCAGCCGCCGCCGGCGGCCCGCCGGCGGGCCGGTCCCCGGAGCGCGGCAAGCGCATCACCGGCTTCGCGCAAGCCTGACCTGCTCTTTTCGGCCTTTCGGAAAGGAAGAGACCATGTACGTGTTCGACCGTTCCACCCCCGTGACGGTGTCCCTGCGCCTGCAGCGCGGCACGGCGGAAGTGGTGGCCGAGAACCGGCCCGACGCCCAGGTGGAGATCATCGCGGAGGACGGCGCCGACGACGACCGCTTCACCGTGGCCCTGGAGGGCGACACCCTGGTGGTGCACGCCCCCGAGTCGACGTGGAACTGGCGCCGCACCCCGAAGGCCCGGGTCCAGGTCCGGGTGCCGCTGGACAGCGCGCTGGCGGCGCACTCCGCGGCGGCCGACATCCGGGCGACCGGCCGCTGGGCAAGCGGCCAGGCGACCGTGGCGTCGGCGGACGTGTCCGTCGACGAGGTGACCGGCGACGCCTACCTGAAGGCGGCCAGCGGCGACCTGACGGTCGGCCGGATCGGCGGCTCGCTGCGCATCAGCAGTTCGTCGGGCGACCTGCGAGTGGGTGACGTCACCGGTGACGTCAAGGCCGACACGGCCAGCGGCGACATCACGATCCGCCGGGTCGGCGGCTCGCTGCAGACCGAAACGGCCTCGGGCGACGTCGAGATCGGCGAGGTGAGCCGCGGCAAGTCCCGGCTGAGCACGGCGTCGGGCGACGTCTCGGTCGGGGTCGCCGCGGGGACGGGGGTTTGGCTGGATCTCAATACCGCGTCCGGTTCGACCACGAGCGATCTGGCGATGGGCGGGGCGGCGCCGCAGGGCACCCAGGAGGCGACGCTTGAGCTCCGCGTTCGCACTGCCAGCGGCGACATCGACGTGCACCGCGCGATGGGGGACCTGCGCGCCGCCGCCTGACGCTTGGCGGTCGGCTGGGGGCTGGCGGCTGCCTGGGGTTGGCGGGGCCACCTGGGGTTGGCCTCGCGCCCGGCATGTCGGCCTGGCTTGGCCCGAGGTGCTTCGATCCCGGGTCGGCGGGTGGCATCCCAGGTGGCACTTGATGCGGCGCGCTTCGCGGGGCCCGGCAAGCGGGTTGGCTGCTTGCCGCGGGGCAGAGGGCCGGCCGCTTGCCTCACGGCCGCAGGGCACCGCCCAATGGTCGCAAAACCCTGCAAACCGTCCAGGCCCCACGCGCCCTGGGTCGCGGTTGGTGGGGTTTGCGGGGTTGGTCTTGATGATTTCGGGTTCGGCACCTGGGCGTATCAAGGTCCGCGGCATGTGGTCGGCAGGGCGAGGTGGTGCTGCTGGCGGTGCGGCAGCAACCGCCGACGTTGGACCTTGGTGCGCAGCGGTCTGCTCGGCGCCCGTGCGCATCAAGGTCGTGGAGTCCGGCAGCGTTATGTGACGTTATGTGAGGTTGTGGTCCGGGGTGTGGGACGGGATGCTCAGGATGTGGTGGCGGTGCCCGGTGGGCAGGATTGGGGTCCATCAGCTGGACTGCTACCGGCGAGGCGCTGGCGGAACGTGGTTCCGAAGAGCCGCCGGGACCACCTGACATCGGCGCATTTTGAGAGAATCAGATGGCTGCCGTCGATCGGGGCACTGACCCGGAGGCCGCGAGGAACGAAGCAGGAGAATCCCTGGGGTGTGTCGGATCAGGCCGTTCGGTGGCTGTGCTGTCAGCCGCCGGGGCGGACCAGGCCGGTCTCGTAGGCCAGGACCACCGCCTGGACCCGGTCGCGGAGGCCGAGCTTGGTCAGCATGTGGCCCACATGGGTCTTGACCGTGGTCTCGCTGACCGTGAGCGCCCGCGCGATCTCGGCGTTCGAATGCCCCTTGGCGACGTGGGCGAGCACCTCACGCTCCCGCTCGGTCAGCGTTTTGAGCGCGGGCGCGGCCGCCGTCGTGGCCGGGGCGGGCAGGGCCTCGGCCAGGCGGGTGAGCAGCCGGGCGAGGATCAGCGGCGCGACGACCGCGCCTCCGGCGGCGACCGTACGGACGGCGGCGACCAGTTCGGCCGGCGGCACGTCCTTGCACAGGTAGCCCATCGCCCCGGCCGCGACGGCACCGGTGACCTGTTCGTCGGCGTCATAGGTCGTCAGGATCAGCACACGCACCGGCAGCCCGGACTCGACGATCGCACGGGTCACGGCGAGCCCGTCGAGCCGAGGCAACCTCAGATCCATGAGCACGACATCGGGCAGCAACCGGCGCGACAGGTCAACCGCCTCGATCCCGTCGCCGGCCTCACCGACGACCGCGACCCCGCCCGCGCCGGAAAGGGCCATCCGCAGCCCGGACCGCAGCATCGGCTGGTCGTCGACGAGCAGCACCCGCACCGCCCGCCCGGATGCCAGCTCCGGCGCCGTGCCGTCGACCCCCGTCACCGACCCGCCTTTCCGCTGATCCGGCCGCTTGTGGGCCGTCGCCGGCCTCGCGCTCACCCTAGGGGATCGGTCGCCGACCACCGCCCCACCATGTCGTCCTTCGGACGGGCCGGCCTTCGGACGGGCCGGCGCCGACCAAAGGAGGGCAGGCGGGGATCAGGGCTGGCGCGGAATTGCCGTCGTGATGGTGTGGTCTTGCTGGGTCTCGGTGGGGGAGGCCGCTTCCGGCTGGGGCTCCGGATACGGTGGCGGGGTGCCGCCGAACTCCGGGCAGAACTGCTGGTGGCTGCACCATCCGCAGAGCTTGCTCGGCTTCGGGCGGAAGTCCCTGTCCTGCTTCGCCCGCTCGATCGCCTGCGACAGGGCCACCAGGGTGCGCTCGAAGCGTTCCAGCTCCGCCGCGTCCGGGCTGTAGTCGCAGATCTCGGCGTCCTTCAGGTAGAGCAGGCGCAGCACCCGCGGGACCACGCCCCGGGTGCGCCACAGCACCAGCGCGTAGAACTTGAGCTGGAACAGCGCCCGCCCCTCGAAGGCCTCGCGCGGCGCGCCGCCGGTCTTGTAGTCGACCACCCGCAGGTCGCCGGCGGGGGAGATGTCGAGGCGGTCGATGTAGCCACGGATCAGCAACTCGTCGTCGACCAGCGTCGAGACCAGGCTCTCGCGCTCGGCGGGCTCCAGGCGCTGCGGATCCTCGACCGCGAAGTAGCCGGCCAGCAGGTCGCCCGCCCCGGCCAGGAACGCGGCGATCCGCTCGGCCTCACCGGCCGCTTCGAGCCCCGGCAGCACGTCCACTGCCTCGGCCGAGGCAGTGGCAGGAGCCGAGGCAGTGGCAGGAACAGCGACGGGATCAGGCGCGGCAACGGCCGTGGTCGGGACCGCGTCGGGACCGGCCGCCGGGATAGCCACAGCCTCGGCGAAGAGCGCCCCCAGCGCCGGCTCCTGCTCCAACAGCCGCGCCCACGACGGCGCGACCAGGGCAGCCGCCGCAGCAGGCGTGCGCTCACCCGCCGGCAGATCGAAAAGGCTCTCCAGCACCGCGTGCACCAGCGTGCCACGCACCTGGTCGGGGGTCGGCTTCTCCGGCAGCCGGTCGATCGTGCGGAACCGGAACAGCAGCGGGCAGGTCTTGAAATCCGCGGCGCGCGACGGCGACAGCGACGGCCCGGCATGACGCTCCCCGCGCCCGGGAGCGGAGCCGGGCCGCGGGTCCGCGGGGGAGTCCGCGGAAGGGGACAAAACCGTTTCTGCCGTCATGGGGATAAGGCTAGGGGAGGGGTACGACGAAACCGTCGCGGCAGGGACCTCTCAGGTGCGGTCCGTAGCATCGACGCGTGGACGACGGCGCACAGCAGACCCGCCCCGCCCGGCGGCCGGGCCGGATGGTCGGGCATGTGCTGGGCATTCCGGTGTATCTCAGCCCGTCGATGTTGCTGCTCGCGGTGCTGGTCACCGTCGTGTACGGCGGGTACGTGCAGGCCGAGCTGGGGCTTGCCGGGCCGGCCGCGTACGCCGTCGGTTTTGGATTTGTGGTTTGTCTGCTCGGCTCCGTGCTGTTGCACGAGCTCGGTCACGCCCTGACCGCCCGCCGGCACGGCATCGGTGTGCGCGGGATCACTCTTGAGCTGCTCGGCGGCTACACGGAGATGGATCGGGACGCCCCCACGCCCCGGGTCGACGCCCTGGTCTCGCTGGCCGGCCCGGCCGTCTCGCTGATGCTGGGCGCGCTCGCCACCGCCGCCGCCTTCGTGCTGCCCGACCGCACCGTTGCCGGGGAGATCGCCTTCCAGCTCGCCGCCAGCAACGTGCTCGTCGCGGTTTTCAATGTGCTTCCCGGCCTGCCGCTCGACGGTGGCCGGGCGTTGCGGGCCGGGCTGTGGGCGCTGATCAAGGACCGGAACAGGGCCACCGAGGTCGCCGCCTGGGCCGGCCGGGGGATCGCCGTGCTGACCGCGCTGGCCGTGTTCACCCTGTACCGGCTGAACCTGCTGACCGTTTTCGGGCTGGTCTTCATCCTGCTCGTGGTCTTCACGCTGTGGCAGGGCGCCGGTCAGTCGATCCGGCTTGCGCGGATGAGCCGCCGGTTCCCCCTCGTCGACCTGCGGGCCCTCGCGCGGCCGCTTTTCGCCGTACCGTCGGGCACTCCGCTGGCGGAAGCCCAGCGCCGGGCCGGTGCGGCCGATCGGGCTGGGGATGCCCTGGCCGTCGCGGATGCCGGCGGCCGGCTCGTGGCGCTGGTCGACGCCGCCGGAGCCGCCGCCGTGCCCGCCGCGCGGCGGCCCTGGGTGGCCGTCGACACCGTCGCGCGCGACCTGGGCCGGGTGCCCTCCCTGCCGCTCGGGCTGACCGGCGAGCAGGTGGTCCGGGCGGTGCAGGCGCACCCGGGTGCGCAGTACGTGGTCACCTCCGGGGAGGATGTCGTCGGCGTGCTGCACGTCGCGGATCTGGCCGAGCTGCTGGAGCCGCGCCGCGCGGGCCGCGCCCGGCGACCGGATGAGCCGTCGCAGCAATGAGCCAGCACCGAATGAGAGAGCGATCAGTGACCGTGCAACCCACCACCACCGTGGTCGACGAGCCCGTGCCCGCCCACCGGGGCCCGTTCCGCGTGGGCGACCGTGTGCAGCTCACGGATCCCAAGAACCGCATGCACACCATCGTGCTGGAGCCCGGTAAGGAGTTTCACACCCACCGCGGCGCCCTGACGCACGACGCCCTGATCGGCCTGCCGGACGGCAGCGTCGTGGTCTCCGCCGGCGGCACGGCCTACCTGGCGCTGCGCCCGCTGCTGTCCGACTACGTGCTCTCGATGCCGCGTGGCGCGCAGGTCATCTATCCCAAGGACGCCGCGCAGATCGTCGCGATGGCCGACATCTTCCCCGGCGCCAAGGTCATGGAGGCCGGCGTCGGGTCGGGCGCGCTGACCTGCTCGCTGCTGCGGGCCGTCGGCAGCACCGGCGAGCTGCACTCCTACGAGCTGCGGGACGACTTCGCGGCGATCGCCCGCAAGAACGTGGAGGCCTTCTTCGGCGGCCCGCACCCCGCGTGGCACCTGCACTCCGGTGACGTCGCGCAGGCCGAGGGGACCGGTTTCGACCGGATCGTCCTCGACATGCTGACCCCCTGGGAGCCCCTCGACATGGTCGAGCGGGCGTTGATCCCCGGCGGCGTTTTCATCGGGTACGTGGCCACGACCCCGCAGCTGTCGGAGCTGGTGGAGGCGCTGCGCGAGCGCGGCGGCTGGACCGAGCCCCGGGCCTGGGAGTCGCTGGTGCGCGACTGGCACGCCGACGGCCTCGCGGTGCGCCCCGATCACCGGATGATCGCGCACACCGCCTTCCTGGTCTCGGCCCGCAAGCTGGCTCCCGGCGTGACCGCGCCGGCGCGGCGCCGCAAGCCGAGCAAGGGCGCCGAGGCGTACGCGCTGCGCAGGGCCGCCCAGGCCGCGCTGGCCGCCGAGCGCGCGGAGCCGGTGGACGATCCCGGGGTGTGACGGGGTCAGGCGGATCGGGTAGTTTCCGTCGCGGGTTTCGATGGGTTCGCAGAGCGGAGGGAACGGGTGGGCGCAATGAGTTCTCCGCCGTTCGGTGGCAGCAACGAGATGCCGGCGGTTTTCCCCGACTGGTCGCCGTACGAGGATCTGGACTCGGCCGCCCGGGCCTATCTACGCGACCCCGAGGTGGCGCTCGACGCCCTGTTCGGCGTGCTGCGTGGGGCGTCGGTGCTCTGTTTCACGCTGGAGCGCTTCGTCAACGAGGTCAACGGCGTCTGGCAGGAGGTCGTCATCTGTGACGGCAGCCGGCTCGTGCTCTGGCACGGCGAGGACGTGGCGCCCGGGGACGGCCCGGTCGGCTCGATGACGTCATCCCTGCGGGTGGTGCCCCTGTCGACCGTGACCGAGGTGGGCTGCCGGCGGCGGCTCACCCGGACGTCGACCGGGCAGGCCCGGGTCGACAGCATCGACGTCTATCTGCTGCTGAGCTCCGTGGACGACGCGGTGCCGCCGCCCGGCATGGCCGAGGACGAGGGCCGGGCCGCGCTGCGGCACGACGCGCTGCGCTTCGGCAAGACGCTCGACGACGGCGGCCCGGGGCAGATTGCCCGCTTGGAGGAATTCTCCCGGATTGTCGCATCTTTGGTCGGTCGTCCGACACTGTGAGATTCGGCGCTCCGCCGGGCCGATCTTCCGGCGGCCCCGCGGAGCGGCGGAAAACGATCAGTCGGCCTCGGGGCCGGCGATCTCCACGTCGTCCCTCGCGCGCACCACGTGGATGCAGTCGCCCGGGCACTCCTTGGCCGCGTCGATCACCTCAAGGTGCAGCCGGGCCGGCACCCCGGTGCGCACGCCGGGGCTCTGTAGCAGCTCACCGGCGCTGTCCTTGACGTACGCGAGGCCGTCGATGTCGAACTCGAACACCTCGGGTGCGTACTGCACACACAGCCCGTCACCGGTGCACAGATCCTGATCCACCCAGACCTCAAGTTCGCCTGTCTCGGTCTGTGTCGACACCGCTTACCTCCCCAACTAGCCCGGTCCGACGGTACCCGAACCCCCTGACCACCCGGTGCACCCCACGGGCCCGATCGATCAAGGTTCAGTGACGAGGGTGTTGCATGGGTCGAAATCCGCCCCGCAGCGGCTACTGTTATCCCCAAGACGTTCGAGCCCCCGGGGAGGTGGGACGTGGCACGTAGCGACGAGGCGTCAGGCGCCGCACGTTGGGAGAAAGAGGCCAACGATCTCTCCAGCCAGGTTGCGTTCCTGCAAGAGGAACTAGCTCTGGTACGGCGGAAGTTGACCGAAAGCCCCCGACACGTCCGTCAGCTCGAGGAACGGCTCGCGGCGACGCAGGCGCAGCTGGCCCGACTGACCGAGAACAACGACCGGCTCGTGGCGACCCTCAAGGAAGCCCGATCCCAGATCGTCACTCTCAAAGAAGAGATTGACCGGCTCGCCCAGCCGCCCAGCGGCTACGGCGTATTCCTGGCCGCCCACGAGGACGGCACAGTCGATGTCTTCACCGGTGGTCGCAAGCTGCGGGTGGCGGTCTCGCCGTCGCTCGTGGTCGAGGACCTCAAACGGGGGCAGGAAGTCCTGCTCAACGACGCGCTCAACGTGGTCGACGCGTTCGGCTACGAGCGGGTCGGCGAGGTCGTCCAGCTCAAGGAGATCCTCGAGAATCCGGCCGGCGGTCCCGGTGACCGCGCGCTGGTGATCTCGCACGCCGACGAGGAGCGGATCGTCCACCTGGCCGACTCGCTGCTGGTGTCGAAGCTGCGCGCGGGTGACTCGCTCATGATCGAGCCGCGCTCGGCGTATGCGTACGAGCGCATCCCGAAGAGCGAGGTCGAGGAGCTCGTCCTCGAGGAAGTGCCGGACGTCGACTACACCGACATCGGTGGTCTGCACTCGCAGATCGAGCAGATCCGCGACGCGGTGGAGCTGCCGTTCCTGCACGCCGAGCTGTTCCGGGAGCACCAGCTGCGCCCGCCGAAGGGCATCCTGCTCTACGGCCCGCCCGGCTGCGGCAAGACCCTGATCGCCAAGGCGGTCGCCAACTCGCTGGCGAAGAAGATCGCCGAGCGCCGCGGCGATGAGAAGCACACCAGCTACTTCCTCAACATCAAGGGTCCCGAGCTGCTCAACAAGTACGTGGGCGAGACCGAGCGGCACATCCGCCTGGTCTTCCAGCGGGCGCGCGAGAAGGCCAGCGAGGGCACTCCCGTCATCGTCTTCTTCGACGAGATGGACTCGATCTTCCGCACCCGTGGCTCCGGCGTCTCCTCCGACGTGGAGAACACCATCGTCCCGCAGCTGCTGAGCGAGATCGACGGCGTCGAGGGCCTGGAGAACGTCATCGTCATCGGCGCCTCCAACCGGGAAGACATGATCGACCCGGCGATCCTGCGCCCCGGCCGTCTCGATGTGAAGATCAAGATCGAGCGTCCGGACGCCGAGGCGGCGAAGGACATCTTCGCCAAGTACATCCTCAGCGGCCTGCCGCTGAGCACCGACGACCTCACCGAGCACGGCAACGACCGGGATGTCACGGTCGCCGCGATGATCGAGGCCGTCGTGCTCCGGATGTACACGGAGTCCGAGGAGAACCGCTTCCTGGAGGTCACCTACGCCAACGGTGACAAGGAGGTCCTGTACTTCAAGGACTTCAACTCCGGCGCGATGATCCAGAACATCGTCGACCGCGGCAAGAAGATGGCGATCAAGGAGTTCCTCACCAACGGCAAGAAGGGCCTGCGACTGCAGCACCTGCTCGACAGCTGCGTCGACGAGTTCCGGGAGAACGAGGACCTTCCCAACACGACCAACCCCGACGACTGGGCCCGCATCTCCGGCAAGAAGGGCGAGCGGATCGTCTACATCCGCACGCTCGTCTCCGGCGGCAAGGGCGCCGAGGCCGGCCGCTCCATCGAGACGGCCAGCAACACCGGTCAGTACCTGTAAACAGGTCCACGGCAACGCCCGACGCGGGCGGGGAGGCGCTACGATGCGCCGCCTCGTCCGCGTTGTGCATCTCTACCCTCCGTGATGTGGCGCGCACGTGCGGGGGCGAGAACCAACTGGGAAGCGTCTAGGCTCGATACATGGGCAACGGCAGCACAGTGGCGGGTGGGGTGGTCGCATGAGCGTTCGACGGATCATGGGTACCGAGGTCGAGTACGGTATTTCGGTGCCGGGGCAGCCCGGGGCCAACCCGATGGTCACCTCGTCGCAGGTGGTCAACGCGTACGGGGCGCGGCCGGAGCTGAACCGCGGCGGCCGGGCCCGGTGGGACTACGAGGAGGAGTCGCCGCTGCGCGACGCCCGCGGGTTCACCTACTCCGGTGCCGCATATGACCCGGCGGACGCGCTCGCCGACGAGGACCTCGGCCTGGCCAACGTGATACTGACCAACGGTGCCCGCCTCTACGTCGACCACGCCCACCCCGAATACAGCACGCCGGAGTGCACCACCCCGCTGGACATCGTTCGCTGGGACAAGGCCGGCGAGCGGGTCATGGCCGAGGCGTCGCGGCGGGCCGCCACGATCCCCGGCACGCACCGCATCCAGCTCTACAAGAACAACACCGACAACAAGGGCGCCTCGTACGGCTCGCACGAGAACTACCTCATGCGCCGGCAGACGCCCTTCGCCGACATCGTGGCGCACCTGACCCCGTTCTTCGTCACCCGGCAGATCTTCTGCGGCGCCGGCCGGGTCGGCCTCGGCCAGGACGGCAGCGGCGCCGGTTTCCAGCTCTCCTCGCGCGCCGACTTCTTCGAGGTCGAGGTGGGCCTGGAGACCACGCTGAAGCGGCCCATCATCAACACCCGCGACGAGCCGCACGCCGACGCGGACAAATACCGCCGGCTGCACGTGATCATCGGCGACGCGAACCTCTCCGAGATCTCCACCTATCTCAAGGTCGGCACGACCGCCCTGATCCTCAACATGATCGAGGAGAAGGTGTTCACCGGCGAGCTGGGCATCGCCGACCCGGTCTCCGAGCTCAAGGCCGTCAGCCACGACCCGTCGCTCAAGCACCTGATGCGCCTGCGTGACGGCCGCAAGCTCACCGCGCTGGATCTGCAGTGGGCTTACTACGAGCGGGCCAAGGCCTTCTGCGACGAGCGCTACGGCGCCGACGTGGACGAGCAGACCGCCGACGTCCTGCAGCGCTGGGAGGACGTGCTGGACCAGCTCGGCCGCGACCCGATGCAGCTTTCCGACCAGCTCGACTGGGTGGCCAAGCTGCGGCTGCTGGAGGGCTACCGCGAGCGCGAGAACCTCACCTGGTCCTCGCCGAAGCTGCAGCTGGTCGACCTGCAGTATTCCGACGTACGGACCGAGAAGGGCCTGTACCACCGGCTGGTCGCCCGCGGCTCGATGAAGACGCTGCTGGACGACGACGAGACCCGCCGCGCGATGGTGGAGCCGCCCGAGGACACCCGGGCCTACTTCCGCGGCCAGTGCCTGGCCCGGTATGCGTCCGAAGTGGTGGCGGCCAGCTGGGATTCGGTGATCTTCGATGTGGGCCGCGAGTCGCTCGTGCGCGTCCCGATGATGGAGCCGGAGCGGGGCACCAGGAAGCACGTCGGCGCCCTGTTCGACAAGTGCGACACCGCGAAGGACCTGCTCGAGGTGATCACGAGCCGTTGACGGCCCCGCAGGGCGAGAAACACCCGTGCCGACAGGCGTTTTGTCGTACCCGCGAGGTAAGTTTTTCCCAACCCGAACCAGTTGGGTCATGAAGGGGGACAGCCATGGCAACGCGAGACACCGGCGGTCAGTCGCAGTCCGGCAAGGGCAAGCGCGACGAGGAGATCGAGGACGTCACCACCGAGGCCAACCCTGAGGTTGCCGAGCGACACGCCGAGATCACCGAGGATGTCGACGATCTGCTCGACGAGATCGACTCCGTGCTGGAGGAGAACGCTGAGGAGTTCGTCCGGGGTTACGTTCAAAAGGGCGGCGAGTAAAGCCTTTAAGGGGGCGAAGCGGACATGCCACGGGGGCAAGATGACCGCGACGGCCACAGCACGGTCGAATTCGACGAGTTGCTGCTGGCTCAGGAGGGCCGCTGTGCCATTTGTGGTGCAGCCGATCCTCGACACCTTCACCACGATCATCGCACCGGCTGGGTGCGCGGGATATTGTGCTTCAACTGCGACGGCGGCCTCGGGCAGTTCCGGGAGAGCCCGGAACTCCTCGCCGAAGCGATCACGTATCTGAAAGGAACCACGTGGCAGCGGGTTTTGATCCATCCGGGCGTCTTCCAGATGTGTTCACCAATGCGGGGACGTCCTCCTTCACGCAGTTCCTGAGCCAGGCGGCCCCCGAGCTGCTGCCGGGTCGCCGGCCGCTGCCGCCGGGGCTGTCCGCCGATATCGCACCGCACGGCACGACCATCGTCGCCATCGCCACCGCCGAGGGCGTCGTGATGGCCGGCGACCGGCGCGCCACCATGGGCAACCTCATCGCCAGCCGGGACATCGAGAAGGTGCACCCGGCCGACGCGTATTCGCTGATCGGCATCGCCGGCACGGCGGGCATCGGCATCGAGCTGATGCGCATCTTCCAGGTCGAGCTGGAGCACTACGAGAAGATCGAGGGCGCGATGCTGTCCCTCGACGGCAAGGCCAACCGGCTCGCCGCCATGGTGCGCGGCAACCTCGGCGCGGCCATGCAGGGCCTGGCCGTGGTCCCGCTCTTCGCGGGCTTCGACCTGGCCCCGTCCGACCCCTCCCGGGCCGGGCGCATCTTCAGCTTCGACGTCGCGGGCGGCCTCTACGAGGAGACCGGCTACGACGCGATCGGCTCCGGCTCGCTGTTCGCCAAGTCCGCGCTGAAGAAGCGATACCGCCCGGGCGTCGGCACCCAGGACGCGATCCGCCTGGCGGTGGAGGCGCTCTACGACGCGGCCGACGACGACACGGCGACCGGCGGTCCCGACCTGACCCGCAAGATCTACCCGGTGGTGATGACCGCGACGGCGGACAGCACCCACCGCCTCACCGAGGCCGAGATCAACGCGGTGGCCGAGCAAGTGGTCGCCGGACGGATGGAGAACCCGGGCGGCTAAGCGCCCCCACTGGTCCTCGCAGCAGAAACCGCCATCCGGTCTTCGAAGGAGTTGCCACCCGTGGCCATGCAGTTCTACGCCTCACCCGAGCAGGTCCAGCGTGACCGCTCGGAGTACGCCCGCAAGGGCATCGCCCGCGGCCGCTCCGCCGTCGTCCTCAGCTACGAGGGCGGCGTCCTGCTGGTCGCCGAGAATCTCACCTCGCTGCGCAAGATCAGCGAGCTCTACGACAGGATCGGCTTCGCGGCGGTCGGCCGCTACAACGAGTTCGAGAGCCTGCGCCGGGCCGGCGTGCGGATGGCCGACCTCAACGGGCTGGCCTACGACCGCCGGGACGTGACCGGGCGCGCGCTCGCCAACGCCTACACCCAGACGCTCGGTGCGATCTTCTCCGAGACGCAGAAGCCGTACGAGGTGGAGATCTGCGTGGCGCAGGTCGGCACCTCGCCCGAGGCCGACGAGCTCTACCGGATCACCTACGACGGCTCGGTGCAGGACGAGCCCGGCTTCATGGCGATGGGCGGCTCCGCCGAGGCCATCTCCACGGTGCTCAAGTCCCGCCACAACGTCGCGGCGGACCTGCCCACGGCGCTGGCGCTGGCGGTCGAGGGCCTGGCCAGCGTCGGCGGGGAGAACGGCACCCCGCGCACGCTGGGCGCGGGCCAGCTCGAGGTGGCGGTCCTGGACCGCAACCGCAAGGGCCGCACCTTCCGCCGCATCTCGGGCGCGGCGCTGACCACGTTGCTCGAGGGCGGCAAGGACGAGCCGGAGAAGGAGGTCGGCGAGGCGGGCGACGTGGCGCCGCCCGCCCCCGCCGACGACAAGCCCACTGTCTCGGCCGCCTCGGCCGACCTGGAAGGCAAGCCCGAGGCCGCCGCGGCCGACCCGAAGGGCAAGCCCGAGGCGGACCCGGCGGAGCCGGCCGACGACACCAACGGCGACGGCTCCTGAGCCGTCTCCCACCCGCACCCCCGCCCCTGGCCGTCCGGCCCGGGGCTGGGGGAGCGGCTGGCGACGTAGCCCGTCGCGGGCCTGCGCCCGGGCTCAGTCGATCACGCGCGGGCGCCACCATTCCTGGTTGTCGCGGTACCACTGCACCGTCGCCGCCAGACCCGCCTCGAAGCGCACCCGGGGGCGGTAGCCCAGTTCGCGGCGGATCCGTTCGTCGTCCAGGGCGCGCCGGCGGTCGTGGCCCGCGTGGTCCTCGACCGTCGCCACCCGGTCCCAGCCGGCGCCGCAGGCCTCCAGCAGCATGCCGGTCAGCTCGCGGTTCGTCAGTTCCTGGTGCCCGCCGATGTGGTAGACCTCGCCCGCCTTGCCGCCCAGCAGCGCCAGCGCCGTCGCCCGGCAGAGATCGTCCACGTGCACCCACTCGCGCACCTGGCCGCCGTCGCCGTACAGCGGCACCGTGCGGCCCTCCAGCAGGTTCGTGACGAACCGGGGGATGAGCTTCTCGGGGTGCTGGTACGGCCCGTAGGCGTTGGCGCAGCGGAGCACCACGACCGGCAGCGCGTGGGTGCGGTGGTAGGCCAGCGCCAGCAGGTCCGCGCCCGCCTTGCTGGCCGCGTACGGGGAACTCGGCGCCAGCGGTGAGCGTTCCGACCAGGCGCCGGTGGCGATCGAGCCGTAGACCTCGCCGGTGGAGACGTGCACGAAGCGGGGCGTGCCGTGCCGCCGGGCCGCGTCCAGCAGCACCTGGGTGCCCACCACGTTGGTCGTGACCAACTCCGCGGCGGTGTGGACCGACCGGCCGGCGCGGGACTCGGCGGCGAAGTGCACCACCGCGTCGTGCCGGGCCATCACCACGTCGATCAGCGCCGCGTCGCCGATGTCGCCGGGCACGAAATCGAGGCGTGCGTTCTCCGCGACCGGGCCCAGGCCGGCGAAGTCGCCCGCGTACGTCAGCTTGTCCAGCACCGTGATCCGGGCGCCCACCAGAGGCGGCAGCGCGTCGTTGAGCACGCTGCGGACGAAGTGGGACCCGATGAAGCCGGCGCCGCCGGTGACCAGAACGTTCATCAAGCCGCAGTGTATCCGCAGGTCGGGGGCCTGCGAGTTGATCTCGCCGGGTGATCGCCACGCTCCGCGTCGGTGAAAGGGCGCGTTGTCACTGCCGCTGATGGCCCTTGTGCGGCTAGTGTTTCGTCATGGAACGGCGAATTTTCGGCCTCGAAACCGAGTACGGAGTCACGTGCACCTACCGGGGACAGCGGCGGCTGTCACCGGACGAAGTGGCCCGGTACCTGTTCCGCCGAGTGGTGTCCTGGGGACGCTCCAGCAACGTTTTCCTCCGCAACGGTGCGCGCCTCTACCTCGATGTCGGCTCCCACCCCGAATACGCGACCCCCGAATGCGACTCCGTCACCGACCTGGTCGCCCATGACCGCGCCGGCGAGCGGATCCTGGAAGGCCTGCTCGTCGACGCGGAGAAGCGTCTGCACGACGAGGGGATCGCCGGCGAGATCTACCTCTTCAAGAACAACACCGACTCGGCCGGCAACTCGTACGGCTGCCACGAGAACTATCTCGTCAGCCGGCACGGCGAGTTCGGCCGCCTCGCCGACGTCCTCATCCCGTTCCTGGTCACCCGCCAGCTGATCTGCGGCGCCGGCAAGGTGTTGCAGACCCCGCGCGGCGCGGTCTTCTGCCTTTCGCAGCGTGCCGAGCACATCTGGGAGGGCGTCTCCAGCGCGACGACGCGTAGCCGCCCGATCATCAACACCCGCGACGAGCCGCACGCGGACGCCGAGCGCTACCGGCGCCTGCACGTCATCGTCGGCGACTCCAACATGAACGAGGTCACCACGCTGCTCAAGGTCGGCAGCGCCGACCTGGTGCTGCGGATGATCGAGGCCGGCGTGGTCATGCGCGACCTGTCCCTGGAAAACCCGATCCGGGCCATCCGCGAGGTCTCGCACGACATCACCGGCCGCCGCAAGATCCGCCTGGCCAACAACAAAGAGGTCAGCGCGCTCGAGATCCAGCAGGAATATCTCTCGAAGGCGACGGAGTTCGTCGAGCGCCGCGGCGGCGACCCGACCGCCAAGCGCGTCGTCGAGCTCTGGGGCCGGGTGCTCAACGCGATCGAGAACGGCGACCTCGACCCGGTGTCTCGCGAGATCGACTGGGTGTCGAAGTACAAGCTGATCGAGCGCTACCAGGCCAAGCACGAGATCCCGATGTCGCACCCGCGCATCGCCCAGCTCGACCTGGCCTACCACGACGTGCGCCGCGGCCGCGGCCTGTACGCCCTGATGGAGAAGCGCAAGTCGGTCGACCGCATCTCCAACGACCTGGAGATCTTCGAGGCGAAGGAGACGCCGCCGCAGACGACCCGCGCACGCCTGCGCGGCGAGTTCATCCGGCACGCGCAGGAGAAGCGGCGCGACTTCACGGTCGACTGGGTGCACCTCAAGCTCAACGACCAGGCCCAGCGCACGGTCCTGTGCAAGGACCCGTTCCGCGCCTACGACGAGCGGGTGGAACGCCTCATCGCCAGCATGTGAGTGGGGGAGACAGCCGGTAGGCTGGTCGGGCTATGACGACACCAGCGCGCGAGCCCGACCAGCATCCGCCCGGCCAGCGTCCGGAGCGCACCGCCGAGGACGTCAGATGGGGGCGCGTGGAACGGCGCGGCGAGCGCATCCGCGCCCAGGTGCGGCAGGCCCGCGCGGGCGGGCACAAGGTGCCGACCTGGGTGCTGGCGACCGTGCTGGGCCTGCTCCTGCTGGGCTGGCTCTACCTGATCTTCTTCGAGTGACTGCTCAGTCGTCCGGCGGCAGCACCGGAATGTCGGCGCGGTAGACACTGAGCAGCACCCCGTACGGTCGGCCCTCGGCCCCGTCGGGCAGCGGCAGCGCCGCCAGTGCCGCCGCGACCTCGACCGCCTGCCCGGCGGTCAGCCGCAGGTGACGCAGCAAGGTCCGATCAGGATCACCCGGCGCGGGCGGCAGCATCTCGGCCAGCGCGGCCCGCACCAGAAACTCGCCACCCACCGGCGCGTCCGGCGCGATCCGCAGCCGTTCGCTGGTGGGGGCGTAATACTGCTCGGTGCCGCCGCGCACCCGCCGCTCGTGCGACACCCGCAGCAGGCCGGCATCGGCCAACACCTTGACGTGATAGCCGACCGTGCCCTTCGCGGCGCCCAGCGCGGCCGCAAGCTGCGCGAGGGTCGCGGGCCGCTGCCGCAGGGCGATCAGCAGCCGATGCCGCAGCGGATGCCCCAGCGCCTTGAACTGCGCCGGGTCGCGAAGCACAAGATCCTCGTCGCCCGTCGCCACCCCGCAAGCATCCAGGAAAGTCGCCTCTTGTCCAAGCATCGAAAATATTAGACGCTTACCGCATGACGATCAGCGATTACCTCCTGGCCCACTGCACGCCCGCCGACAGCGTCCTGGCCGACCTCGCCGCCGAGACGGCCGCAGCCTTCCCCGACGCCGCCGGGATGCAGGTCTCGCACGACGAGGGCCAACTGCTGACGATGCTGGTCCAGCTGGTCGGCGCCCGCACCGCCGTGGAAGTGGGGGTCTTCACCGGCTATTCGGCGATCTGCATCGCCCGCGGGCTGCAGCCCGGCGGCCGGCTGCTGGCCTGCGACATCTCGGTCGAGTGGACCGACCTGGCCCGCACCTACTGGCAGCGGGCCGGCGTCGCCGACCGGATCGACCTGCGCATCGCCCCGGCCGCGGAGACGCTGCGCGCGCTGCCGGCCGACCCGGTGATCGACTTCGCCTTCATCGACGCGGACAAAACCGGCTATCCCGCCTACTACGAGGAGCTGCTGGGCAGGCTGCGCCCGGGCGGCCTGCTGGTCCTGGACAACGTCCTGCAACGCGGCCGGGTCCTCGAAAGGCACCCTGACCGCCTGGCGGTCGCGGCGATCCAGCGCATGAACGACCAGGTGGTGGCGGACCCGCGCGTCGAATCGGTGATGCTCCCCGTCCGGGACGGCGTCACGCTGATCAGAAAACGCTGAGAGAGCGCCGGTCAAGGGCAAGATCAAATTCTTGTCGTGCCTGGTTGCATGGTGCTGACCGTCGCTCCCGCCGAGGTCGGGCGAGGGCGGCCAATCGCCTGGCGGCTCATGAACGGCCGCCCTCGCCCTGCCGGGTCCGTGCATGGACAAACCCGACACCCGCGGCCGCCGTCTGACCCCTGATGAAGCCGTAAACCCCCACCAAACCTCCAAATCGGCCGCGGCAGTTCCGGGTAGGTGTTTAGACCTTGGTGCGCAGCGGGCTGCTCGGCACCCGTGCGCATCAAGGTCGGGGAGTTCGGCGGCGTTATGGGGCGTTATGCGAGGTTGTGGTCCGGGGTGTGGGACGGGATGCCCGGGATGTGGTGATGGTGACCGGTGGGCGGGATCGGGTCCATCAGCTGGAATGCCACCGGAGCGGGTCAGGGGCGGAGCCGGCGAGAAAGTGGTTCCGAGGAGTCGCCGAGGCCGGTGGTGGGGCATGGCGGCGCGCGACCACGGCAAATCCGCGCAGGGGCCGCCGGCCAGGGGGCGATTGTGGTGTGGGCGGCTGCGGAGCCGGACCACACTGTCACAGGATGGGGTCAGGGGATGAGAGTGGCGGCGTGGCGGCCGGCGGCTGCTGCCGCTACGAAATAGGAGTGGTCCTCCGCCAGGCCCCTGCCCATCGTGGACAGCCGGACCGGGCTTGCCTGCAGGGCCGCGTCCAGCCCGTCGGTCGCGACGTAGACCACGCGGTGCAGGGTCGTCAGCGGTGCCAGCGCCTCGTTCACCTGCTGGGCCAGGCCGGCCGGCAGGTCGTCCGGGACCACCAGGTCCGCCGGCACCAGCGCCACCCGGCCGTACGCCGTGAGGCTGTGGTGGGAGACGCCGCGGTGCCGGGCGCGGCCGTCGCCGTCCGAGATGCGCAGGGAGGCCACCGGGGCGCCGCGCAGGGCCACGATCGCGTTGATCGTCTCGCCCAGCGCCACGCCCGAGAAGCCCCACGTCGTGCCCGTGCCCAGGTTGCCCGGGCCCTGCGACACGATCGCCACGTCCGCGCGCAGCACGTGCTTCGCCGCCAGCAGGCCGGTGTGCACCGTGCTCGCCTCCAGGTCGCCGCCGAACGCCTGGCCGGTCGTCACCGTGCCGGCCAGGTGCTCCCGCAGGCCGTCCAGCGTGCGGGAGAACCAGGCCGGGAGGGCGCCGCCGTCGGTCATCACGTACGCGACCCGGGCGTCCGGGCGGTCGGCGTGGATTCCGGCCAGCACCGCGGGCAGGGCCGAGTGCAGGTCCGCCGTCACGACCGGCATTCCTTCCAGGCTGTCCGCCGCGGCCATCACCTCGCGGTGCGGGGACGCCTCCTCGTCGACGCCCAGCAGGATCGCCTGCAGCGGCGTGTAGCGGGCCTTCACCAGGTGGCCGGCGGCGCGGTCGGTGCCGGCTTCCGGCGGGTCCTCCGGCAGCCGGTCGGGGATCGCCACCACCAGTGCGTAGCCGCCGGTGCCGAGGCCCATGACCAGGGCGCCCACGTTCAGCAGCAACCGGTCGCCGACTGCGGGCGTACCGGTCAGGGCCGGGTAGGCCAGGGCCCGCAGCGGGCCGTCGTCCGTCGTCACGTCGAGTTCGACGGCGCCGTGCCATTCGCGCCGGACCGCGGACACCGTTGCTGTTCGCCAGCGCACCATGGCGGCGACCCTATATGTCCACCCCGCCGTCGCGGTGGTTGCGTCCGGCCTTGCCGCGCGTCGGGTCCAGGAACACGTACCGGATGCCGGAGTAGCGGGCCCGCAGCCGGCGCTCGGCCTCGTCGGAGGCCTCCTCGATCTCGGCTCCGCTCACGGTGTCGTCGAAGTCGACCTTCGCCGCGACCAGGATGGCGCCCGGGCCGAGTTGCATGGTCAGCAGCGTCGGCACCGCCGTCACCACCGGGATGGCCGCCAGGTCGTCGGCGATCTGGTTGTGCATGCGGCGTGGCACCGCCCGGCCGACCAGCAGCGACACGTTGGTGCGGGCCAGCACGGTCGCGACCACGAGCAGCAGCAGGCCGATCGCGATCGAGGCCAGGCCGTCCCAGAGCTCGTCGCCGGTCAGCTGGGAGCCCGCGATGCCGGCCGCGGCCAGGAGCAGGCCGATCAGCGCCGCCGAGTCCTCGAAGTAGACCGCCTTGACCGTGGTGTCGGAGGTGAGGCGCAGGAAGCGCCGCCGCGAGATGTTCCAGCGCCGGGACTCGCCGGTGACCTGGCGCTGCGCCTTGAGCCACGAGATGCCCTCGGCCAGGAACGACACGGCCAGCACGACGTAAGACACCAGGAACTGGCCGCTGTGCTCGCCGCCGATGATGGTCGTGACGCCGTGGTAGATCGAGAAGCAGGCGCCGCCCACGAAGGTGAACAGGGCCGCGATGAACGCCCAGACGAAGCTCTCCTTGCCGTACCCGAACGGGTGTTGTTCGTCGGGGTCCTTGGTGCCGCGGCGCAGCGCGACGAAGAGGAACACCTCGGTGACGGTGTCCGCGAGCGAGTGCGCGGCCTCGGACAGCATCGCCGCCGAGCCCGACAGCATGCCCGCGACCAGCTTGGCGGCGGCGATGGCCAGGTTCGCGAGGCCGGCCACGACCACGGTGCCGACGCTCTCGTTGCCCTCCTCCGGCGGGTCGCCGGGAGCGGTTGCGGGCAGTGCCGAGGCGCCGGCCAGGCCGGCGGGGAGATCTTCGTCGGATTCGGTACGGGGGGAGCCCGCGGGGGGCGTCGTGTCGGGCACGGGTGCTCAGTGCCCCTCGGCGGGTGCGAATAACCGCAGCCCGGCTTCCGGCTGCCGCTATCCGGGGTCGATGCTGCTAGCGTTTCCTCTCGTGTCGCGGACCCGCACCGAGCGCCTGGTGAACCTGGTGATCTGCCTGCTGTCCACGCGACGGTTCCTGACCGCCGCGCAGATCGCCGCGACCGTGCCCGGGTATGAGCACGATCCGGAGGATCCCCGCGACCACGAGGCGTTCCAGCGCAAGTTCGAGCGGGACAAGGCCGAGCTGCGCGAGCTGGGCGTCCCGCTGGAGACCGGCCTGGCCAGCGCGTTCGACACCGAGCACGGCTACCGGATCGCCCACCGCGAATACGCCCTGCCCGACATTCCGCTCGAACCGGACGAGGCGGCCGCCGTCGGGATCGCCGCGCGCCTCTGGCAGCACGCCGGTCTCGCCGCCGCCGCGTCCTCCGGGCTGGCCAAGCTGCGCGCCGCCGGCGTCGAGGTCGACCCGGAGGCCACCCTCGGCATGGAGCCGGTGATGACGGTGGACCCGGCGTTCGGGCCGCTCACCGCCGCCGCCCGGGCCCGCCGGGCGGTCACCTTCTCCTACCGCGTGCCCGAGGTCGACGAGCCCTCCACCCGGCGCCTGCAGCCCTGGGGCGTCGTCTGCTGGCAGGGCCGCTGGTATGTCGTCGGCCACGACCGGGACCGCGGCGCCACCCGCTGCTTCCGGCTGTCGCGCATCGTCGGCGCGGTCCGCGCGGTCGGCTCGGCGGGCGCGTTCAGTCCGCCCGAGAACGTCGACCTGATCAGCCACGTCGCCCGCTGGTCCGGCCCGGTCGCGCGCAACGGGCGGGCCACGGTGTTCGTCCGGCCCGGCCGCGCCGCCGGGCTGCGCCGGCTGGCGATGGAGACCGTGCCGGGTCCCGAGGGCGACCGCCTGACCATTCCGTATTCCGACGTCGAGTGGCTGGCCTCGCGGCTGGTCGGCTACGGCGCGGACGTGCGCGCGGACGGGCCGCCGGAGCTGCGTGAGGTTGTCATCCAGCAGCTCAAGGAGGTCGTGGCCCGCCACGAGCGGGTGCTGCCCACGATGCTGCGATGACGCCTCAGCCCCGTACCCGGGACAACAAGGCCTCCGCCGACCGCCTGGGCCGGCTGCTCAACCTGGTGCCCTATCTGCTGGCCCGGCCCGGGGTTCTGGTCGCCGAGGCGGCCGCGGTCTTCGGGATCACCGAGCGGCAGCTGCGCGAGGACCTGGAGCTGCTCTGGGTCTGCGGGCTGCCGGGGTACGGCCCGGGCGATCTGATCGACATGGCGCTCGACGGCGACCGGGTGACGATCACCTACGACGCGGGCATCGACCGGCCGCTGCGGCTCAACCCCGACGAGGCCCTCGCCCTGGTCGTGGCGCTGCGGATGCTGGCCGAGACGCCGGGCACCGGGTCGCGGGACGCCGTCGAGCGGGCCCTGGCCAAGATCGAGAGTGCGGCCGGCGACGTCGCCGACACCCCGGTGGCGGTGCGGCTGCCGGCGAACGCCGAGCGGGTGGACGCGATCCGCGGCGCCGTCGACCGGCGGCACGCGCTGCGCATCACCTACTACACGCCGGCCCGCGACGAGACCACCGAGCGCGTCGTCGACCCGATGCGGATGCTCATGGTCGGCCCCCGGGCCTACCTGGAGGCCTGGTGCCGCCGCGCCGAGGGCACCCGGCTGTTCCGGGTGGACCGCATCGACGCCTTCACCGAGCTGGACGAGCCCTCCGTGCCGCCCGCGCAGGCGGTGCCGCACGACGTCAGCGACGGGATCTTCCATCCCTCGGCGAGCCTGCCCCTGGTCACGCTGCGGGTCGGCCGCGGCAGCCGGTGGATCACCGAGTACTACCCGTGCGAGGAGGTGCGGCGCGACGGCGACGAGTGGATCGTGACCATGCGGGTCACCGATCTGGGCTGGGCGCAGCGCCTGCTGCTCGGCCTCGGCCCGGACGTGACCGTGGTCGGCCCGGTCGAGCTGGTGGACCGGATCCGCGAGCAGGCCGCCACCGCGCTGGACCAGTACACGGCGTCGCCGCCGGTGACCGCCTAAGCTGTCCGCCATGGTGAAATGGATCGTGCTCGCCGTGGTGGTGCTCGCTCTGGTCATCCTGGCGGCATCCGTGTTCGCCGTGCTGGAGAGGCTGAGCGGGCTGGAGCGCGCCGCGCGCCGCCTGCAGCGGCGTCAGGCCGAGGCGATGAAGCTCCAGGAACACGCGGTCGCGCTCGAGGCGACCCTGGCCGGCCTGCAGCAGCGGGCCGAGGTCATGCAGGGCCAGGTCGCGGTGATCAAGGCGGGACACGGCACATCGGATGGGAAACATTCTTTACAGAAGGCGTGAACGGCGTAGTAGCGTGCGGCGTTCCCGGCACGTTGTCCGAAAATTCCTCGGGCCGGAACCCAATCAAACAGGTCCGGCATAGGTTGCGCACAACAACCACACGTACGATGGACCCCGCATCACCCGTCAGGACCTGATCCGACCGACTGGAGTTACCCATGGGCGCCCTCAAGCCGTGGCACATCGCCATCTTCGTCGTCGTCCTCGTGTTGTTGTTCGGCGCCAAACGGCTGCCGGACGCCGCAAGGTCGCTCGGGCGTTCGCTGCGGATCATCAAGGCGGAGACCAAGGGCCTGGTCGACGACAACGACACCAACGTCGCCGAGAAGGCCGAGCCGCAGTATTCGCGCCAGCCGCTGGAGCCCAACGAGATCCGCCAGCCGGGTCAGCCGGGCTACCAGCCCAACGGCCAGCAGTTCCAGCAGCCGCAACAGCCCCCGGCCCAGCCGTACGTGGACCCGGTGCAGCGCACGAACGACCGCTGATCCATCGTGGCCCTCTCCCTTCGCCGTCAGGGGCCGAGCAAGTTCGAGCAGGCCTCCGACGGCTCCATGACGCTGATGGAGCACGTCCGGGAGTTGCGTAACCGGCTCTTCTGGGCGTCGCTCGGCATCCTCGCCGGCCTGGTCGTCGGCTTCATCGTCTCGCAGTGGGTCTTCCATCTGCTGTCCGGGCCGTACTGCGCGCTGGAGAGTTCGAACGTCGACGGCGAGTGCAAGTTCCTCGTCCTCGGCGTCGCCGACACGCTCATCCTGCGCCTCAAGATCGCCCTCTGGGTGGGTCTGATCGTGGGTGCGCCGGTCTGGCTCTTCCAGCTCTGGGCGTTCATCGCGCCCGGCCTGCACCGCCATGAACGCAAGTGGGCCTACGTCTTCGTCGCGATCGCCGCACCGCTGTTCGCCGGCGGCGCCGTCCTGGCGTACTTCGTGGTCCAGCACAGCCTGGCGTTCATCATGGAAGCCGGCGTCGTGGGCGACACCACGCAGCTCGAGGTGACGTCCTACGTCGGCTTCGTGACCAGCATGATCATGCTGTTCGGGGTGGCCTTCGAGTTCCCGCTGGTCCTGCTGATGCTGAACTTCACGGGTGTGGTCAGCGCCCGCAAGCTGATGAGCTGGTGGCGGATCGTCGTCTTCCTGTCGTTCGGCTTCGCCGCGATCGCGACGCCCGACCCGGGCCCGTTCGGCATGACGCTGCTCGCCTTCTGCATGGTGGTGCTCTACCTGATCGCCGTCGGCGTGGCCGCGATCAACGACAAACGCAAGGGCCGCGGCAAGGAGATCTACGCCGGCCTCGACGACGACGAGATCTCGCCGATCGAGGACGACCGGGAGTCGGTCACGGCGGGCAGCCGGATCGAGACACCCACCCCGGTCGAGGCCCCCGATCCCGTGTCGAAACCGTTGCCGCTGGAGAGCCGCTTCGACGACATGACCTGACGGCACAGCCGGTAGCCTCCGGCTGTGACGAGCGACGACATCGCGGTGCTGGCCAACCCCCGGGCGGGGCGCGGCCGGCACCGCGGTCTGCTTCCGGGAGTGGTGGAGCGGCTGGGCGCCTCCGGCCGTACCGTGCGGTTGCTCAGCGCGGACAGCGCCGAGGCCGCCGAGCAGGTCTGCCGGCGCGCCGTCGCCGAGGGCCTCGGCGCGCTGGTCGCCGTCGGCGGGGACGGCACCGTGCACCGGGCGGTGCAGGCCGTAGCCGGCACCCGGGTCGGCTTCGGTGTGGTGCCCGCCGGCACCGGCAACGACTTCGCGGCCGGCGCCGGGGTGCCGGCCGACCCGCTGACCGCCGCGTCCGCCATCGCCGAGGCGGTCAGCGCCGGCCGGTCCACCCCGGTCGACCTGGCCCGGGTCACCACCGCGCGGGGCGACGTGCGCTGGTTCGCCGCGGTGCTGGCCGCCGGCTTCGACGCGATCGTCAACGAGCGGGCCAACCGGATGCGCTGGCCGCGCGGCCCCCGCCGCTACGACCTCGCCATCGTGCTGGAGCTGGCCCGGCTGCGGTCGCGTCGCTACAGCCTCGTGCTGGACGGGGTGGACCGCGGATTCACCGGCGTGCTGGTCGCCGTCGGCAACTGCCGCAGCTACGGCGGCGGCATGCTGATCTGCCCGGACGCCGACCCCACCGACGGCCTGCTCGACGTGGTCATCGCGGCGCCGCTGGGCCGCGGTGCCCTCGTGCGGCTCAAGCCGCGCCTGCGCCGCGGCACCCACGTGAACGATCCCCGGGTCACCAGCTACCGCGCCGGCGAGGTGCGGATCGGGGCGCCGGACATCATCGCCTACGCCGACGGGGAGCGGCTCGCCGCGCTGCCGCTCGTGGTGAGCTGCGAGCCGGGTGCGGTCCGGTTGCTGTGCTGAAATCGGCGTCAGCGCCGCCCCGGGCAGGCCGAACAGACAGGCGAAGCCACAGATCATCGGGAGGCAGCATGTCGATCGGTTCGCTGAGCTCGAGCACCGTGTCCACCGCGACCCTGGCGTCGGCCGACACGGCGGCGCAGGCCGCGAAGGCCCGGGAGACCGAGCCCCCGACGATCGCCGACCACGTCGCGGCCGACGGCGACCGCGAGCCGATCCGCAGCGCCTCGACGACGCTGGGGACGCTGGTCGACACCTACCTCTGAAATTCAAGAGCCGACGGTACGCGCACACCCGGCAGTCCCGTGCCGCACAGCCCGACCTGGCTGCCCCGCCGGGCCGTTGGGGGCGCGCCGGGCTGAAGAAATCGCGTTGCCCGCCGAATAACGCCCACCGGCTCGCCCGGATCTTGTAGCGGCGCTGCCGGCTCCGCGCCCGTGCGCATCTATGTTGGTTCAGGGTCGACGAGCCGGCGCGGATCCTGAATTCAGCCGGGGCAGCCGGCCAGGGCGAGCGTCGCGCCGAGGCCGTTGGTGCGGCCCGGCTCCGCCGCCGGCAGCACCAGCGCCGCGCAGCCCGCCTTGACCGCGCCGGCGTCGGCCGCGCTGTCGCCGACCATCAGGGTGCGTTCCGGGTCGGCGCCGAGCATCCCGCAGGCGCGCAGGAAGATCGCCGGGTCCGGCTTGGTGCGGCCCACCTCGTACGACAGCGCGAACGCGTCCACCAGGGCGGTCAGGCCCCAGGCGGCGAAGTGCGGGCGGATGTCGAAGCCGATGTTGCTGACCACCGCGACCTTGATGCCGGCGTCGTGCAGGATGCGCAGGGTCGCCTCGGTGTCCGCGTACGGCAGCCAGCCCTGCGGGCCCAGCAGTCGCTCGTACAGGGCGTCGGCGAGGCCCTCCACGTCCGTGCTGACGGTGGCCGCCAGGCCCGTGTAGGCGGCGCGGTGACTGTGTTCGTACAGGTCTCGGTCTGCCCAGTGCTCGGCCAGGTGCAGCGGCACCCGGTAGGGCAGGGGCCCGCCGGCGCGCCCGGCGGTGACCAGGCGGTCGGCCAGGATCGTGGCGCGGGGGCGTTCCAGCTCGCGCCCGCAGGCCGCGGCGGCGGCGAGCACCCAGGCCACCGGCTCCTCGACCTGGGCGAGGGTGCCGTGGAAGTCGAAGAGCACCGCGTCGACCTGGCGGCGCGACGGGTAGGCAGTCGATTCGGCGGCATCCGGCACGCCGTGCACCATACCCATGCGCTCCGACGCAACTGTCGGCAACCGCCCGGCGGGGCATGACCTTCGTTGTGTCACACCCAAGCACTAGCCTTGTGTTCATGACGAGCCCCGCCGGTGATGTGAGCCCCGCCGAACGGTATGCGGCTTCGAAGCGCCGGGCGGCCCGCGCCGCCGAGTTTCCGGCCCTTGACGATTTCATGCTCGATGTGGGCTTCGACCTCGACGACTTCCAGCGCCAGGCCTGCGAGGCCCTGGAGCGCGGCAGCGGGGTGCTGGTCTGCGCGCCGACCGGCGCGGGCAAGACCGTGGTCGGCGAGTTCGCCGTGCACCTTGCGCTGCGGGCGGGCGGCTCGGGCGTGCGCCGCAAGTGCTTCTACACGACGCCGATCAAGGCCCTGTCCAACCAGAAATACCACGACCTGGTGCAGCGCTACGGCGCCGCCCAGGTCGGCCTGCTGACCGGCGACAACGTCATCAACGGCGACGCGCCCGTGGTGGTCATGACCACCGAGGTGCTGCGCAACATGCTCTATTCCGGCTCGGCGAGCCTGCAGGGCCTGGCCTATGTGGTGATGGACGAGGTGCACTACCTCGCCGACCGGTTCCGCGGCGCGGTCTGGGAAGAGGTCATCATCCACCTCTCCTCATCTGTGACCCTTGTCTCACTGTCCGCCACGGTCAGTAACTACGAGGAGTTCGCCGACTGGCTCGTCACCGTGCGCGGGCAGACCGAGGTCGTCGTCAGCGAGCACCGCCCGGTCCCGCTCTGGCAGCACATGCTGGTCGGCAAGCGCATGTTCGACCTGTTCCACGACGCGGACGCGGCGCGCAAGCACGACGTGCACCCCGAGCTGCTGCGATACACCCGCGAGATGCTGCGCCGGCTGGAGCTCACCGACCGCACGGCCGGCCCGGGCTGGCATTCCCGCAGCGGCCGGCCCCGGCGCTGGCAGCCGCCGCCGCGCGCCGAGGTCGTCGACCGGCTCGACCGGGCCGATCTGCTGCCGGCGATCCTGTTCATCTTCAGCCGCGCCGGCTGCGACGCCGCCGTGCAGCAGTGCCTGGCCGGTGGCCTGCGGCTGACCGACGCCGACGAGCGGGCCGAGATCCGCCGGATCGCCCAGGCCAAGGTCGCGAGCATCCCCAGCGAGGACCTGTCCGTCCTCGGCTACTGGGAATGGCTCGACGGTCTCGAGCGCGGTGTCGCCGCCCACCACGCCGGCATGCTGCCCGCCTTCAAGGAGGCGGTCGAGGAGTGCTTCGTCCGCGGCCTGGTCAAGGCGGTCTTCGCCACCGAGACCCTGGCGCTGGGCATCAACATGCCGGCCCGGTGTGTGGTGCTGGAGCGGCTGGTCAAGTTCAACGGCGAGGCGCACGTCGATCTGACCCCGGGCGAATACACCCAGCTCACCGGGCGTGCCGGGCGCCGCGGCATCGACATCGAGGGCCACGCCGTGGTGCTGTGGGGCCCCGAGGTCGACCCGCGGCACGTCGCCGGCCTCGCCTCGACCCGCACCTATCCGCTGCGCTCCAGCTTCCGCCCGTCCTACAACATGGCGGTCAACCTGGTCGGCTCGGTCGGCGCGGACAAGTCCCGCGACCTGCTGGAGTCGTCGTTCGCCCAGTTCCAGGCGGACCGCTCGGTGGTCGGCCTGGCCCGGCAGGTGCAGCGCAACGTCGAGACCATGCAGACCTACGACGACGACGGCAGCTGCCATCACGGCGACTTCGACGAATATTTCGCCCTGCGCGTCGCCATCGCCGACCGGGAGCGCGCCATCGCCCGCCAGGGCACCACGCAGCGCCGCGCCGCGGCGGTGTCCTCGCTGGAGAAGCTGCGCGTCGGCGACGTCATCCGGGTGCCGCAGGGCCGCCGGGCCGGCCTCGCGGTGGTGCTGGAGCCGCCGGCCGGCGGCTTCGGCGAGCCGCGCCCGCTGGTGCTCACCCAGGACCGCTGGGCCGGCCGGGTCAGCCCGGCCGACTTCCCCGGCGAGGTCGACGTGCTGGAGCGCATCCGGGTGCCGAAACACTTCAACCACCGTTCGCCCGGCGCCCGCCGTGACCTGGCCGCCACGGTCAGCGCGACCGGCCTCGACCGGCACGACGCGGTCGGCGGGCGACGTGGCCGGGGCAGGGCCGGAAAGGCCGCCCCGGGCGAGGACGCCGAGATCGCGCTGCTCAAGGTGCAGATGCGCCAGCACCCCTGCCACGCCTGCTCGGACCGCGAGGAGCACGCCCGCTTCGCCGAGCGCCGGCACCGCCTCGCCCGCGACACCGATGCCCTGCGGGACAAGGTCGCCGGGCGCACCGGCTCGCTGGCCCGGACGTTCGACCTGGTCTGCGCGGTGCTCGCGGGCCGCGGCTACCTGTCCGGCGACGGCGAGGTGACCGAGGCGGGCCGGATGCTCGGCCGGATCTGGACGGAGGCCGACCTGCTGGTCGCGGAATGCCTGCGCAACGGCGTCTGGGAGGGCCTCGACCCCGCGGAGCTGGCGGCGGCGGTGTCGATGGTGCTCTTCGAGTCGCGCCGCGAGGGCGACGAGCGGGCCTCGGTGCCCAAGGGCGCCACCACCGAGGCGGTCGACGCCTGCCACAAGCTGTGGGCCGAGATCGAGTCGGAGGAGGCCGCGCACGGGCTGTCGCTGACCCGGGAGCCCGACCCGGGCTTCGTCTGGCCGATGTACCGCTGGGCCCGCGGCGAGCCCCTGGCCCGGGTGCTGGCCAGCGGGCACAACTACGAGTCCGACATGCCCGCGGGCGACTTCGTCCGCTGGGCGCGCCAGGTGCTCGACCTGCTCGGTCAGCTCAAGGACGCGTCGGCGGCCACGCCGGGGGTGCGCGAGGCGGCCCGCAAGGCCATCACGGCGGTCAACCGGGGGGTCCTGGCCTACCAGTCGTCGCTGTGACCGGTCGCTCGCCGACGTCCCGCCGAGGGCGCGGGTCGCCGACGTTCCGCCGAGGGTGCGGGTCGCCGATGTCCCGCCGAGGGTGCGGCGAGCAGGTCGCCGTGTGTCGACTATCGAAGCACCACGAGGGGCGGGACTGGCGATGACGGTGCCCTCGCCGGGACGGCCGGTGCGAGGCTCGAAGACCGGCCGTCCCCTGATGGCCGCCCTCGATCTGTTCGGCCGCCGGTGGAACCTGCGCATCATCTGGGAGTTGCGGCACGGGGCGGTCGGCTTCCGCGCGCTGCAACAGCGCTGCGACAACATGTCCTCGAGCGTCCTTCGGCAGCGGCTGACCGAGTTGCTGGATGCCCACCTCGTGGGGCAGCAGGCGGATACCACCTATGCCCTTACCGAGCTGGGCCACGGCGCCTACCAGGCGCTGCGTCCGCTCGTCCGCTGGTCCGACGAGTGGGCATCCGCCACGACCGGGCTGAGCGACCGGGCTGAGTGACCGGGCTGAGTGACCGGGCTGAGTGACCCGGGGTAGAGCCTCGCAACGCCAACCCTGGCGCTTCTGAATCCGAAGCATTATGCTTCTAAATTCGAATCACGGGAGAGTGGCCATGGCTCGCATACCTGCGCTCGAACCGCCCTTCACGGCGGACGTGTCGACCCAGCTCGCATCGATGATGCCGCCCGGCAGGCCGCCGATCGGACTGTTTCGGACGTTCGCCAGGAACCTGCCGATGACCATCGCGATGAGCCAATGGGGCAGATACGAACTCGGCCCGCAGCTGTCCCTGACGATGCGCGAACGGGAGATCGTCATCCTTCGCACCTGCGCACGCTGCCGCTGCGAATACGAATGGGGCCTCCACCTGATGGTCTTCGCCCACCGCGTCGAACTCGCCCGGGCCGAGATCACCTCCCTCACCCACGGATCGCCCGACGATGCGTGCTGGACGACCGGCCGCGAACCGGTGCTCATCCGGGTGGTGGACGCCCTGCACGACTCGTCGGACATCGACGACGAGCTGTGGCGGTCCGCCCGGGACGCGTTGGACGAGCGGGAGTTCCTCGACGCGTTGTTGCTCTGCGGCTGGTACCACGCGATCAGCTTCGCCGCCCGGGCCGCCCGCGTCGAGCTGGAGCCCGGCGCTCCCCGCTTCGCCGACGCCGCGGCCTCGTGACTGCCGGCCCGCAGTCGACGGCTTTCCTTTCGGCCTGAGCGGGACGGTCCGAGATCTGACACCGCCGGCCGGGATATCGGCCTAGCGTCGCTGGCATGCCCGCGAGTCAGGACCACATCAACCCGGCCACCCCGCTCGGCGCCGACCTGATCGGCGGCGGGGTCACCATGCGCTTCTGGGCGCCCGCCGCCGAGCGGGTCCATGTCGCCTTCGGCGGCGTCGCCGGTTACCAGCCCCGCCCCGACGACGAACTGGTCAAGGACCCGGCCACCGGGCACTGGACCGGCTTCTTTCCCGGCGTCGGCCCGGGCGCCAAATACCGGTTCCTGGTGCAGGGCACCGCAAGGAGCGGGTTCAAGCGGGACCCGCGCGCCTACGAGCTGGAGTTCTACGACTATCCCGAGTGCGACGCCATCGTGGTCGACCACGACTCCTACCCGTGGCACGACGATCGGTTCCGCACCCCGGACTTTTCCGACCTGATCGTCTACCAGTTCCACATCGGCGTCTTCCACGCGGTCGACGGCGAGGGCCAGGACCGGCGGCCGAAACGGGTGGCGAAGCTGCTCGACGCGGTGCAGCAGGTGCCGTACCTGGCCGACCTCGGGGTCACCGCCGTGCAGCCGTTGCCCGTGGTGGAGTTTCAGGGCGAGTGGAGCCTCGGTTACAACGGCACCGATCTCTTCTCGCCCGAGATGGACTACTGCGTCACTCCCGACGACCTGCCGCCGTACCTGGAGAAGGTCAACGACCTGCTCGCCCGGCGCGGCGCCGCAGCCCTGAGCCTCGCGGACCTCGAGGGCCAGGTCAATCAGCTCAAGGCGTTCATCGACATCTGTCACCTGTACGGCATCGCGGTCCTCATCGACGTGGTCTACAACCACGCCGGGGGCAACCTCGGCGAGCAGAGCATCGACGACATCGACCTGTCCGCCGACCGCGGGCAGAACCCCTACTTCTCGCAGCACGGCTGGGCCGGCGGCAGGGTCTTCGCGTTCGACCGGCCGGAGGTGCGGCGGTATCTGATCGACAACGCGCGGATGTTCCTGGACCGCTATCACGCGGACGGGCTGCGCTTCGACGAGGTGTCGGTGATCGACCGCTTCGGCGGGTGGTCGCTCTGCCAGGAGCTGACCGAGGAGCTCCGCCGGCACAAGCCCGGCGCGGTGCAGATCGCGGAATACTGGGGCGAGCACCGGTGGCTGGCCGTGCAGCGCCCGCCGGCCGGGATGGGCTTCGACATCGGCTACAGCGATGGCCTGCGCGACGCGGTGCGCGAGACTCTGGCCGCGGCGGCGGGCGGGGCGGATGCGACCGTGCACATCGGCCGGATCGGCGACGGGCTGCGGCAGGCGTGGGGCACCGAGCACGGCTGGCAGTCGTACCACTGCCTGGAGAACCACGATCTCGTGCTGGACGCCGACGACCACCGCGAGCCGCGCATCGCGCGGCTCGCGGATTCGACCGACCCCCGATCCTGGTACGCCCGCAGCCGGGCCCGCGTGGCGACCGGGGTGCTGCTGACGGCGCCCGGGGTGCCGATGCTGTTCATGGGCCAGGAGTTCCTGGAGGACAAGCTGTGGTCCGACAGCCCTGACCGCGGCGACCGGCTGATCTGGTGGGACGGCGCGCAGGGGGAGGACCGGCACATGGCCGACTTCCTGCGCTGCACCCGCGACCTGATCCACCTGCGGCGGCGGCTTCCGGCGTTGCGCGCGGACCCGATCGCGGTGTGGCAGCCGACGGACCGGGTGCTGGCCTATCACCGGTGGGTGCCCGGCGCGGGGCGGGACGTCGTGGTGGTGGTGAGCCTGGCCGAGGCGACGTACCACGACGGCAGCTTCCGGCTCGGGATGCCGCTGCCGGGCCGCTGGCACGAGGTCTTCAACAGCGACGCCTACGACTCGTTGCCGAACCCGTGGGTGAGCGGCAACAACGGCGGGGTCGACGCGTCCGGGCCGGGGCTGCACGGCTTCGCCCAGTCGGCGGGCTTGACCATCCCGGCGAACGGCATCCTGGTCTTCGCCCGCGACCCGGCCTGATCGCCGCCGGTGTCGTCGCCGGGCCGGTGCCGTTGCCGTTGCCGTTGCCGGAACGCAACTCGGCCGGGCCGCGAGGCCCGGCCGAGTTCAGCGCGGTGTCAGATGGTTCAGTGTCAGATGGTTTGGTGTCAGGTGGTTCGGTGTCAGATGCCGAGGCGGCGTGAGCCCGCGGCGGCCTTGACGATGACCGGCACCAGCGCGGTCGGGTCGAGCCGGGTCCGCAGCGTGGGCACCCAGCCGGCGTCCGGCGCGAAGTCCGGGTCGTAGGCCGCGTTGTAGGCCGCGACCAGGTCCACCGGGCGCGGCAGCCGGCTGCCGACCTGGACCAGGGTGCCCTTGGCGGTGATCCGGGTGCCCTTCCAGTATTTGATCAGGTCGCCGTCGCCGAGGTCCGCGCTGCGCAGGAAGTAGTTGTTCTCCGCGTAAATGCTCGACTCGAAGCCGACGCCGAGCGAGTAGCCGTACGCCTCGTCGGTGGCGATGTAGAGGTTGTCGTAGATGTCCACCTGGCCGAACCGCACCCGCGGCGCCCGCTGGATCACGTTGCCGAAGCGGTTGTGGTGCACCGTGACGCGCAGCTTGCCGACGTCCACGCCGGGGGTGTCCGTCGAGCCGATCAGCATCGTCTTGTCGTGGTCGTAGTAGTTGTTGTAGGAGACGGTGACCAGGTCCGAGCCGCGGATGATGTCGCTGGCCCCGTCGTGCACCTGGTACGGCCGGTCGAAGTACACCGGCTGGTCGGCGTCGTGGTTGTTGCCGTCGCTGAAGGTGTTGTGGTCCAGCCAGACGTTGGTCGCGCCGGTCAGCGACACCAGGTCGTACAGGGAATTCCAGTTGCCGGTGGCGCCGTCGGTCGGGTCCCAGGCGGGGAAGCAGTCCGCGGCGTCGGTGAACTCGATGTTGCGCACGATCACGTTGTGCACGTTCCCGATGATCATCGAGCCGTGCTCGATGCGGGCGCCGTTGATGCCGATGACGGTGGTGTCGGACGGCACGTTGATCTTGATCTGGTCGCCCTGCCGCTTGGCCGACCGGACCCGGGCCTCCTCCAGCGGACCGGACGGCTTGGCCGCCCGTCCCCAGACCGCCGGGTCGTACGCCTGCAGGAAGGCGGCCAGATCGTAGGCCGGGTCCGCATAGTCGGTGCAGCCCAGCGGCTTGCCGTCGGCGTCGACGCTCATGCTGAACCGGCCGTCGACCAGGACGATCCGCGGCGCGGCCTCGCCGCTCAGGGCCGCGACCAGCTCGGCTCGGTTGTGGACGACGAAGGTGTGAGCGGCGTCGGCAGTAGAGCCGCCGGTGGTGCCGGCGCCGGCGGCGGCCCAGCCGTCGTCGGCGGCGAGGGGTTGCCGGGCCAGCCACAGCGCCGCTGCCGAGGTGTGCAGCGCCGCCGCCGAGCCGCCCGGCGGCGGGCCGGCGGCTTGGGCGGGCAGGACCGGGCTGAAGCCGACGGCCGCGACGAGGGCGGCCGCGGCAAGGGATCTTCCGCGCATCGTGCGCTCCAGGTATCCGATGTGCCGGGTGGGGAGGAAAGCGCTTACCCGGAGCAACGGTTACATGCGTATTTCGGCGAGTCAATGACCTGGAACGTGCAGGAAGTTTGCAGTGGCCCGCGCGGTCAGACTGTCGCCTGCGGCGACCAGCGGTCTCAGGGCCAGACGGTTGCCTGCGGGGACCAGCGGCCTCAGGGCCAGGCGGTCGCCTGCGCGGCGAAGAGTTCGGCGGCGCTGTGCACCGGCACGACGCAGAGGAGGTGGCCGCCCGGCGCGCGCATGATGTGGCAGTCCAGCCAGCGGTTGATCTCGACCGCGCCCAGCCCGGTCAGCCGGGCCGCCTCCGCCTCGTGGTCGTCGGTCTCGATGTCCACGTGGTATCGCGGCGCGTCATCGACGGCGCCGCGGTCGGCGTCACCGACGGCCTGCACCCCGATGGCCAGGGCCGGGAAGGCCCCGCGCAGCATCGTGAACTGCTCCTCGTGACTCTCGGGCACGGCCGGAACGCCGAGGGCCGCGGACCAGAACGCCGCGGCGGCCGGGGCGTCGGGAGCGGGCGTGTCGACGAAGAGGCCGTAGAGGCGGCTGCGGTGCATCGGGCCACGCTATCCCGCGAGCGGGTACGCGCCCGGTGTCCGGCCGCCGCCGGGCAGGATGGGGTGCGTGCAGAGTGATCTTGATTTGGCCCGGACAGCCGCCTTCGCCGGCGCGACCGTCGCCCTGCGGTACTTCGCCGGCCTCGCCGACCTGCCCCGGGAACGCAAGGACGACGGCAGCGTGGTCACCGAGGCGGACCGCGCGACCGAGGCGGCGATCCGCGCCGTGCTCGCCGAGGCGCGCCCGGCGGACGCCATCCTGGGGGAGGAGGGCGGGGAAACCGGCGGCGGCGCGCGGCGCTGGATCATCGACCCGATCGACGGTACGGCCCAGTTCGTCTCGGGCGACGACCGATGGCTGGTGCTGGTCGCTCTGGAGGAGGCCGGCGAGATCGTCGCCGCGGTGGCCGCGGTGCCCGCGCAGAACCGGGCCTGGTGGGCCCGCCGCGGCGGCGGCGCCTTCGAGGGAAACCTCGACGGTACGGCGGGCAGGCGCATCCACGTCACCGACCGGCCCCCGGCGCTGGCCGGCAGCCGGCTGGGCGTCATCCCGGTGGCCCCGAACGTCTACCCCAGCGACGTGGCCATCGCCGCGCCGCTGAGCGAGGTGGCTGCCGTGGTGGATTGGGACGTGCACGCCGCCCTGCTGGTCGCCAACGGCTCGCTGGACGTGGCGCTGCAGACCCGGGGCGAGCTCTGGGACTTCGCCGCGACCGCGCTGATCGTCGCGGAGGCCGGCGGCTGCTACGGCGGGATGGACGGGATTCGGGGGCCACGGCCGGGGGTTTCGCTCTTCGCCGCCGACCGCTCGCTGTGGAAGGCCGCACACGCGGTGCTCTGGCCGGCCTGACCCCGGCTCCCTACGGCGAGGTGCCGGAGTTCATGGCGAAGACCAGCGCCGCGACCGCGCCGATCGAGAGCACCACGCTGATGATGCCCAGGACCCGGCCGATCAGCGCCGGGCCCACGCCGTGCGCGCCGTGGCCCCGGGTGCTGACGACGATGGCGGCGATGCCCGGGATCCAGCCCAGCAGGCAGAACGACAGGGGCACGCCGAGCATGCCGAGGATCAGCGCGTTGCGGCCGGCGTTGCGGTTCGGCGGGGTCGCCGGCGCCGCGTTGCGCGGGTCCCACTGCAGCCGCGGCGGCAGGTCCTGCACCTGGGCCAGCAGGTCCGAGGCGTACCTGGCCGTGCTGATCGAGACCACCCGGCCGTCGTACTGCTCGGTGGTCAGCAGTCCCTCGCCGAGGGCCTGACTCAGCTGGTCGATCACCTGGGTGCGGTGCACCGTACCGATGCGCTCGTCCTTCATCGGAGGCGAACCTATCGCGCGGCGGGCGGCCTCCGCGGCGAAACTGCCCAGAAGGCCGACCGCACCCTGCTCCGGCCCTTCGCCAGGAACGTGCCGGCGAGGGCCGGGAGCGGGGAGACGGGTCAGGCGAGGGCCGGGAGCGGGGAGACGGGTCAGGCCGGGGCGTGCAGGGCGATGGTGGTCCAGGCGCCGACGTGGACGTGGTCGCCGTCGCCGACGCTGCGGGTCTGGCCGGCCGTCAATGGTTTCGGCTCGTTGTTGAGGTAGGTGCCGTTCGTCGAGCCCAGGTCCGAGACCAGCCAGACGCCATCGACGCTCAGGGTCAGCAGGGCGTGGCTGTGCGAGACACCAGGGTCCTCCTCGGCCAAGTCGATCTCCGGGTCGGTGCCCTTCGACGTGCTCTTTCGGCCGATGCGGACCTGCGGCGCCGGCAGCGTCACCGTGCGCTCGGCGGGCTGCTCCGGGAAGTCGACGCCGTCGATCGCGTTGGCCGTGAAGTATTCGCGGTCCGCGAAGATCGTCGCCGTCCACTGCGCGGTCGACGGCGCCGCCACCGTCGGCTGGGCCAGGGTGGGCACCCTGCCTGTGCTGTGGTCGTAGCCGCAGTCCTCGCAGAAGCGGCCGGCACCCGCCCGGGGTGTGCCGCAGTGCGGGCAGGGCTCGCCGCCGGACGTGGCCGCCGGCGTGGTCGATGCCGGCGCCGGTGCGGCGGCGGGCGGTGTGAAGGCCGCCGTGCCGCCGATCTTTGCGCCGCAGGTGTCGCAGAAGTCGTCCGTCGTGGACGCGTGGCCCTTGGGACAGGCGTACGTCATGACGATCGTCCCACCCGCACGGTCTTGGTCGAGCGGGTGTCCAGGGCCATCTCGTCGGCCGCCTCGACCTTGCGGCGCAGCCGGACCGTGCCGGTCGCCGCGTCCTCGATGTCGACGACCGTCGCCAGCAGCTCCTCGGTGGCCTTGTTGCCGCTCTCGTGGGCGAGCTGCGCCGCCCGGCCGAACTTCAGCGTCGCCGTCCGGTCGTCGCCGGCCTTGCGCGCCTCGATGCCGGCCTGGATCGCGTCGGCCAGCTCGGCCTGCCCGGTGTAGTGCGCCACCTGCCGGTTGATCCGGGTCGACAGCGCCGAATCCTCGGTCCAGACCGCCCGGACCAGGGTCTGCGCCAGCACGGTGTCGCCCTCCACCACGGACACCCGGCCCGCGAGCATCTCGTCGCCGGCCGCGCCCGCGGTCACGTCGACGCAGACGTGGTAGTCGCGGCTCTCCGAGCCCCACGCGCCCAGCGGGTAGCGGCCGGCCCGCGGACCGTCCTCGATCCGCTTGCCGGTCAGGTCCGCCACCTGCGGCTCGACCTGCTTGACGAAGCGCACCGTCGCGTTGACCGGCGTCCAGACCTTGAGCTGCACGTCGGCGCTGGTCTTGCCCATCGCCGCGGTCATCATCTGCTCGAACGCCGCGGCCAGGTCCTGCGGGCGGGCGACGATGTCGACCGTGCCCAGCATCGCCGTGGCGATCTTGCGAAGCTCGGAGACCGTCCAGTTGGTGCCGACGCCGCGGCAGTCGCAGGTGAAGGTGCCGCCGAGCTCGCGCAGCACCCCGTCCAGGTAGCCCTTGTACTCGCCGTTCTCGCCGTCGGTCAGCAGGATGGCGTGGGTGATGTCGCCCGGGCGCTGGGCGAACAGCTGGCCGGCCAGCTTGAGCCAGGCGCCCATGGCCGTGCCGCCGTTGGCCTGCAGCTTGTCGATCGCGGCGACCGCCTGGGCGCGGGTATCGGCGTCGGCGACCGCGAGCTGGCCGGGCGCCGGGAAGAGCTGCTGGGCGGTGCTCACGCCGGCGATGATGGCGAAGCGCACGCCGTCGTCGATGCAGTTGACGGCGGCCTTGGCGGCCTGGCGGGCGGCGACCATGCGGCCCTCGGCCTGCATCGAGCCGGAACAGTCCACGATGATGATCTCGGTGGCGCCGGCTGTGCGCACCCCGCCCTCCGCGCCGGACGAGGAGACGGTGACGATGGCGTTGACTTCGGTCGCGCCCAGGGCGAGGAACTCGTTCTGAAACGCCTCGGCGGTGTACGGCACGGGCTCTCCTCTATGCGGTGAAGGGGACGAGGGCGACGGTGATGTTGTCCGAGCCGCCCGCGGCGTTGGCGAAGTCGACGAGCTTGCGCCCGGCCTCCACCAGACTCGCCGATTCGCGCAAGGCCTCCCGGACGGTGTCGGCGAAGGCGCCCGGCTCGGTCAGGTAGTTCCACAGGCCGTCGCTGCAGAGCACGAGGTGGCCCGGGGTCTCGGCGAAGAAGGCGCCGGTGCGCGGGCGGATCGTACCCGCGTCCGCGCCCAGCCAGGCGGTGATGGCGTGCGCCTTCGGGTCGTTCCACGCCGACTGCGGGTCGATGCCCAGCGAGATGGCGTGGGTGGCCCACGAGTCGTCCTCGGTGAGCTGCACGGCGTCGCCCTCGACCGGGATCCAGTAGCCGCGGCTGTCGCCGACCCAGCCGTACCCGATCTCGGTGCCCCGCACGCAGGCCGCGACGATCGTGCAGGCCGGGTTGGACGCGGCCCGGCGCGGGTCGCCGGTCGTGGCCAATGCGGCGACCGCGGCGCCGGCGGCGACGATCGCCGCGGCGATGCTCTCCGGCAGCTCGGCGGTGGCCGTGATGAGCGCCTTGCCCGTGGCCTCCACGGCGGTCTCCGAGGCGACGTCCGGGTCGAACGACGCGGACACCCCGTCGCAGACCACCACGTCGACCTCCGCGCCGCGGGTGGCCAGCCACATCGCGTCCTCGTTGCGGTGGTGCCGCAGGCCCCGGTCGGTGACCGCGGCGGCCACCGCGCCCGCGTCGGCCTCGACGTGGTCGCGCGGCCGGGCCGCCAGCAGCCCGCAGTTGCCGCAGTAGCCGTCGTCGCCGACCACACCCGCCGCGCCGCACGACGGGCAGTCCTTACCGATCGCCTTGCCGGCGCCGGTGGCCAGCGGCTTGCCGCAGCTCTCGCAGAAGGCCGCCCCGGCGGCGCGCTCGTCGGCGCAGACCGCACAGTCGGGCTGAGAACTCATGCGTTGTCCTTCACGTGCGGGTCCTCGGCCGGGCCGCGTTGGCCTGGTCCACCAGGCGGATCTTCTCCGGCCCCTGCGCGGCCCGGGCCATTTCCCGGTACGCGCCCTCCAGCGCGAAGCGTACGTCCCGTTCCCCGGCGTGCCCGGTGCCGGGCGTACCCAGGACCGCCGAGGGCACCGACGTCCCCGCGGTGAGCGTGCTCAGGGCCCGTTCGAGCAGCTCGGCCCGGAGCGCGGCGAGCTGGGCCGCCTCCATCTCCAGCCGGTCGATCAGGGCGGCCGCCGCCGCCAGGGCGGCCACGTCGGCCGCCGCCGCCGAGGGATGCGCGCGGACCAGCGCGCGCACCGCGCCGACCTGGGAGCTGCGGTACGCCGCCGAGGTGCCCGGCACCCGGTTGTACGCCTCCACGGCCCCGTCGCGGTCCCCGGTGGCGAGCCGGCACCGGGCCAGCCCCGCCGCCGCTGTCGTGTACGCCGGGTCCGTGCGGCTCACCACGTCGTAGTAGCCGGCCGCCTCCTCGTGGTGCCCGGTCAGCTCCAAGGTCAGCCCCAGTGCCAGCTTGGGCGCCAGCTCGCCGGGCAGCGCCGAGTAGACCGCGTCGAACTGCTCCTGGGCGCGGGCCAGGTCGCCGGAGGCCAGCGCGAGGACGCCGTCGTACCAGGCGACCCGCCAGTCCCCGCCGGCGTTGGCCGCGATGGTGTCGCGCATCCGGGCCGCGTCCGCGAAGACGTCCCGGCCGCTGCCCGCCGCGCCCAGGTCGATCAGCGCGCGCAGCGCCCGCAGCTGCACCTCGAGGGTGTTCTCCGGGGCCTTGCCGAGCAGGGTGAGGACCTCCTGCGGCTCGGTGACGGTCACCGAGGCGAGGAAGGCCGCCGCCGGGTCGGTCAGGTCGATCATCGGCGCGGGCAGGAACCGCCACTGCGGCTCGTCGCTGCGCGGGTCGGTCCGCAGCTCGCCGGTGAACAGCCGGGAGGTGGCCGGGCGGGGCTCCCCGTCGGCGGCGAGCACCTCGCGCAGCACACCGAGCATCTGCTCGGTCATCTCGCCGGCGTCGACGAACCGCTCGGCCGGATCGGTGCGGGTGGCCCGGTGCAGCAGCCGGTAGTACGACTCGTGGCGCTGGTAGACCTCGAACTCGCCACGGTCGGGCAGGCTGGCCTTGAACGTGCTCTGGTAGCCGCGGAAGTCGGTGGTGAGCACCGCCAGGGTGCGCCCGATGGTGTAGAGGTCGGACTGGATCGACGGGCCCGCCGTCGCCATCTCCGGCGCCTGGTAGCCGACCGTGCCGTACAGCGCGGCGTCCAGGTCGTCGATGTGCACGACGCCGCCGAGGTCGATGAGCTTGACCTGGTCGCCGGTCTGGATGACGTTGTCCGGCTTGAAGTCGCAGAAGATCAGGCCGCGGTCGTGCAGGTAGCCGAACGCCGGCATGATCTCCAGGACGTAGGCCAGCGCCTGGTCCAGCGGCAGCGGGTCCGGCTGGTTGCCGTTGGCGGTCCGGCGGTCCTTGAGGATGCCCTTGAGCGACTCGCCGCCGACGTACTCCATGACGATGTAGCCGGCGCCCTCGTGCTCCACGAAGTTGTAGATCTTCACGATGTTCGGGTGCTCGACCTCGGCCAGGAAGCGCTGCTCGGCCACCGCGGCGGCCAGCGCGTCCTCGTCGCCGGAGTTGAGCAGGCCCTTGAGCACCACCCAGCGGTCCGAGACCCGCTTGTCGTGGGCCAGGTAGATCCAGCCCAGGCCGCCGTGTGCCAGCGCGCCGATCACCTCGTACTGCCCGCCGACCAGGTCGCCCTTGCCGAGCTTCGGGGTGAAGTTGAAGGCTTCGCCGCAGGACGGGCAGAAGCCGGCGGTGCGGCCGGGCCGGTCGCCGCGGGCCCGGCCGACCGGGCTGCCGCACTTGGCGCAGTACCGCTTGTCCTCGGGCACCTCGGCCACGGTCATGATCGCCGTGGCGGGATCACGCTCCGGCAGCGGCGCCACGTCGACGAGCCCGCCGCCGAAGCGTCGCCGCCGGCTGCCGGTGCGGCCGCTGCCGGCCCGGGCAGATCCACCGGTACGGGTGGAGAGCGCGGCCGTCCGCAGCGAGGGCGCGGTGGCCGTGCGCGGCTTCGGCGCTGCCGCGCCACCGCTCTGTGCCGGTGCCGCGGCGGTCGAAGCCGACGCAGCCGGCGCGGGCGCCGCGTTTTTGAGCGGCGCCATGCCGCAGGTGTCGCAGTAGCCGTCCTGGATGGTGCCGGGACAGTTGCGTTGGCAATTCACCCGACATCAAGGGCGGAAGCCCGGTCCTTCAGGGCCGGGTAGGAGCCCGGCACCAAGCTGGCGGCGTGTCGCACGAATCCACCCTTTCTGATGAAAGTTACCCTCAACCCGAGCCGCCCCGCGGCGGGGAGCCATCCGGGTGGCTCGGCGTCGACCTGGGTGTGGTCAATCTGGCCGTCGACTCCGACGGCACCGTCCACACAGGCAAGGCTGTCCGGGCAATGCGCCGCCGCCACAACCGGCTCCGCGCCCGATTGCAGGCCAAGGCCACCAAATCCGCCAAGCGGCTGCTCAAGAACCCCCGTAACACCTCGCGGGAATGCCACGAGTGCTGGCACATCGAGAAACGGAACCGTCGTACCCGCGACGCATTCCGCTGCCTGCGGTGCGGGCACGCTAGCCCCGCCGACCACAACGCTGCGCGCAACATCGCGCGCAGGGCTGCCGTCATGCAGCCGAACGCGGCGTAACCCTCGCAGCCAGCGGGGCAAACGACTGCAAGCCCGGTCCCTCACAGCCGAGTTCATGACTGAAGGCCATCCCTCGCGGTCGTGGCGGTGAGCCGGGCCACCGCGTCCTGGTACGCGTTCACGGCCGCGCGCGCGGCGTCGAGATCGCACGGTGCGGTGTAGAGCGCGTCGCGGGCCTGCTCGGCCAGCGGCGCGAGCGCCGGATCCTCGGCCAGCCCGCGCCGGGCGGCCTTGGCCTGGTATGCGTCCAGCCGCCCGCGCAGCTCGTTGCGGGTGGCCAGCATGCCGGCGTTGCGGGCGGCCGCGGCGCGCAGGGCGGCGATCCGTTCCCGGGCCCGGCGGCTCCAGTCGGCCAGCCGCGGGCTGATCATCGCCCAGTGCCCGGCGGCGGCGAGCGCGTCCAGCGCGGCCAGGTCGGGGCGCAGATCGGGCCCGGCGACCACGGCGATCGCGCTGTCGGCGAAGCGGCCCGCGACGTCCCGCTCGGCCGCCGCGGCCGCCGCCTGGGCCTCGACGATCTGGCCGGCCAGGGTGTGCGCGTCGGTGAGGCGCTGGGTGAGCGCCTCGCGCAGCTCGCCGGCCGAGGTGCGTTCCGCGTCGGCGCGGTCCAGCAGGCTGCGGACGGCAGCCAGGGCCTGCCCGTCGCAGCCGAGCGGGTCGGAGGCGAGCGCGGAGGTGAATTCACCGAGCCGCCGGTCGGCCTCGTCCAGCGTCGCCGAGCGGGTCAGGCGGCGCAGGTGGGCCAGCGACGAGGCGACCGTGGCGGCCTCGGGCAGCAGCCGGTGCCAGACGTCGCCGGCGCGGACGGCCACGTCGACGGCGGTCTTGAAGGCGGCCTCCATCGCGGCGAGCAGCTCGGCGGGGGAGCAGGTGGTGGTGACCTGGCCGGCGCCGAGCAGGCCGCGCTGGGCCAGCGGCACGGTCGTGGTGGAGAGCGTCACGGAGCGGCCGAGGACCTGGTGCACGTACGCCGTCTTCTCGCCGTCGGTGAACCGCCGCTGGTTGCGCGCCGCGCGGGCCGAGGTGATCAGCGCGGTCAGCATGCCGTAGCCGTCCCAGAGCTGGGTCAGCGCGGCGGTCGCGTCGGCCCAGGCGGCGGCCGTCCGGCCGGTCAGCGGGCCCTTGTCCAGATCCTTGCGGGCGGTGTTGTCGTCGAGGTCCACCAGGTTTCGCGCCACGGCCGCCGCGGCCGCCTCGAGGCGCAGCAGCTCGCTGTCGGCGCGGCCGAGCAGGTCCTGGGTGGGTGCGGTCATGTGCTCAGTCCCGGTACTGGGCCACCGGCGGCTGCGGCGCGGCACCGAAGTCGCCGAGCCACCGCTCGTATGTGGACTTCCAGGTGCCGTTCGCCCGGTTCTTCGCCAGCACCGCGTTGACGAACCGGGTGAACTCCGGGTGGGCGTTGCTCATCGCCATACCGTACGGCTCCTCGGTGTACCGCGGGCCGACCACCTTCGCGTACGGGTCCTGGGCCGCCAGCCCGATCAGGATGGTGTCGTCGGTGGAGATCGCGTCGACCTCGTTCTGCTGGAAGGCGACGAGGCAGTCGCCGAAGCCGGCGCGGGCCACCGGGATCGGCTTGGCAGCCACCTTGCCGATGTTGTCGAACGAGGTCGAGCCCTTGGCCGCGCACACCTTCTTGCCGCCGAGGTCATCGATGCTCTTGGCCGCCGAGGCAGACGAGACGAGCACTTTCTGCCCGGCCTCGTAGTAGATGCTGGAGAAGTTGACGTCCTTCCAGCGGGCACAGTTGGCGGTCATGGTGTCGGCGACGAGGTCGACCGAGCCGTCCACCGCGGAACTCACCCTTTTGTCGTACGCGATGACCTTGATCTGGATCTTGTCGGGGTCGCCGAAGATGGCGGCGGCGATCTGCCGGCCCATGTCCACGTCGAAGCCCTCGACCTTGCCGCTGAACGGGTTGCGCGAGCTGAACAGCAGGGTGTCCTGGCTGGTGCCCAGGACCAGCCGGCCGCGCTTCTGGATCACCGCCATGTAGCTGTCCGCCGGCATCCGGCCCGGTGCCGGCAGCGCGCCGGCCGGCTTGAGGCTCGCCCGCGGGTTGCAGGAGGTGTCGACGGGTGCGGCCGGGTTGGTCGGCGCGGGCGCGGCGGACTCGCTCGGGCGCCCGGGCAGCGGCGACGAGTCGCCGGAACAGCCGGCGGCCGCGAGCACGGTCAGCGCGGCGACGGCGGCGAGGGCGACACGGGCTCGCATCAGCGGTACTCCTCGAGTCGGGCGCGGATGCCGGCGACGGCCAGGCCGCAGACCAGCAGGGCGAGCAGCGGGCCGAGCACGGTGAGCGGGCCCAGCCCGCGCCCCGCCGCCCCGATCTCGTCGCTGAACACGTCCTTGCGGTTCTGCAGGGCCCGGCCGATGTCGTCGGTGACACCGGTGAAAGTCTTGCTGGTCCGCGAGCCGATGGCCAGCGCCACGGCGCCGTCGTAGTCGCCGCCGTTGTCGAGCTTGCGGACCGCGTCGTGGGCGCTGACGTAGTTTCGGTGGCCCTGGGTGGCGGACCGCACGCTGTCGCCCGCCGCCGTGCCGTCGGGCATGATCTCGGCGGCGTCGGCGAGCAGCTCGTCGAGCCGGCCGGTGGTCTCGTCGAAGTCGGCCTCCAGGGCGCTCTCGCCGGACCGGGCGGCCAGCGTCAGGGCCTCGTCGCCGCGCTCGCGCAGGGCGGCGATCCGGGTCTCGGCGAGCAGCGCGACCGGCCAGGAGCCCTCGGTATCGGCCTCGGTCAGGTGCGCGCGCTGGGAGATCAGCACCCCGCCGGCGCCGAGCGCCAGCACCAGGGTGACCGCCGTGGCGACGACCAGCGGCACGTTGAAGGTGCGACGGGTGCTGCGGCTGAGGTGACGCTGGGCCAGCACCAGCGCGGCGAGCAGCGCCAGCAGCAGCAGGACCAGCAGCGCGGTCCACCAGGAGCTGCGGGCGGCCCGGTAGCCGTCGTCGACCTCATCCTGCGCGGCCTGGAACAGCACCTGCGCCTGCGGCTGCAGCGACTCGCGGCTCAGTGTGGACGCCGAGGACAGGTAGGCCGCGCCGACCGGCAGGCCCTGCCGGTTGTTGGCGCGGGCGCTGGCCACCAGGGCGGCATACCGGGAGACGTCGGCGGAGAGCTGCCGGATCGCGTCGGCCGAGCGGCCGGTTTCGGGGGTACGGCGGGCCGCCGAGGTGAGTGCGGTGCTGGCCCGGTCGAGGTCGTCCTCGTAGCGCCGGGTGAGCTCGGTCGGCTCCAGGCCGCCGGCGAGGAACGCCTGGGCGGCGGTGGTGTCGGCGTCGGCGAGCGCGGAATAGATCGTCTCGGCCTCGACCAGCAGCGGCTGCGCGCGGTTGCCGAGGTCGGCGGTGCCGGCGCCGGCGGAGGCCGTGGTCAGGCCGGCGACGAGGCCGGTCAGCAGGCCCAGGGCGACCAGCCCGGCGAGGATGAGCTGCAGCCGGCCGGGGGAGGTCTGCCGGAGCCGGGAGACGCGGTGCAGCACGCCACCGGAAGGCTTCGCCACCGGCGGCACCGGCCGGTCGAGCTGTGCTGTGCTCAAGCTTCCTCCGTCGGAGCCGTGCGTGCTCGGGCGCTCACCCGCTCACTGTGCCGCACGCACGCAAATGATCTTCGAAGCGCCCCGGCCGGCCGAGTCTACGCACGAAAGCGCACCCGGGCTGTCCCCTTCCGGGTGCGCGTTCGAGGTACCTCGGGTCAGGTCAGGGCCCGCTTGAGGAGCTTGCCGGTCGCGGTCATCGGCAGCGTGTCGACGAAGGTGACCAGCCGCGGGTATTTGTAGCCGGCCATCTGCTCCCTGCCCCAGGCGATGAGCTCCTCCTCGGTGACGGTCGCACCCTCCTTGCGGATCACGTACGCCTTCACCTCCTCGCCGTGGGTGGGGTGCGCCACCCCGATGACCGCCGCGAGCGAGACCGCCTCGTGGGTCATCAGCACCTCCTCGATCTCCCGCGGGTAGACGTTGAAGCCACCCCGGATGATCATGTCCTTGGCCCGGTCGACGATGTAGTACCAGCCGTCCTTGTCCCGCTTGCCCAGGTCGCCGGTGCGGAACCAGCCGTTGTCGATCACCTCGGCGGTGGCCTCGGGCCGGTTGTAGTAGCCGTTCATGATGTTGTGCCCGCGGATCGCGATCTCGCCGATCTCGTCGCTGCCCTCGATCGTGTTCCCGGACGTGTCGATCAGCTTGAGCTCGACGCCCCAGATCGGCACGCCGATGGAGCCGGGGCGCGGCTCGCTGTCCGGGTCGCTGAAGGTCGCCACCGGCGAGGTCTCCGACAGGCCGTAGCCCTCCAGAATGGTCCAGCCGAGGCGGCTCTTCACCTCCTTGATGATCTCCAGGGGCAGGCTGGAACCGCCGCTGACCGTGCGCCGCATGGTGCGCGCGATCTTCTCCACGTCGACGTCGTCGGTCAGCGCGTTGAGCAGGCCCCAGTACATGGTCGGCACGCCGGCGAAGAAGGTGACGCTCTCCCGCTCCAACAGCTTGACCGCCGCGGCCGGCTCGAAGCGGGGCAGCAGCACCAGCGTGGACGCGCTGGAGAAGCCCGCGTTCATGTTGACCGTGGAGCCGAACGAGTGGAACAGCGGCAGCACCAGCAGGTGGGTGTCGGTGGCGGGCTTGGACTGGAACAGCCGGTTGCAGGTGAGCGCGTTGAGGATCAGATTGGCGTGGCTCAGCTCGGCGCCTTTGGCCTGCCCAGTGGTGCCGCTGGTGTAGAGAATGACCGCGGGGTCGGTCTCGGCCGCGAGCACGGTGGAGAAGACCGGCGACTGCCCGGTCAGCGCCCGGCCCAGCGTCTCGACGCCCTCGATCGGCGAGGCCGCGGCCGGGTCGGCGGTAACCAGGAAGAAGTGCTCACAGCCGTCGACCTGGCCGAAGCCGGCGTGGCCCTCGGTGCCCATCGGCAGGTCGGGCGTGCCCTGGAAGCAGAAGTACGCCTTCGCCTCCGAGTCGGCCAGGTGGTAGGCGATCTCGCGCCCCTTGAGCAGCACGTTCAGGGGCACGACCACCGCGCCGGCCTTGAGGATTCCGTAGTAGAGCACCGGGAAGTACGGCAGGTTCGGACAGGACAGGGCAACCTTGTCACCGGGGCCGATGCCCCGCGCGCGCAGCAGGTTGGCGACCTGGTTGGCGCCCGCGTTCACCTGGGCGTACGTCAGGCGCTGGTCGCCGAGCACGACGGCCGCCCGCTCCGGGTAGTGACGGGCGCTGTCCTCCAGGAAAACGGAGAGGTTGAGCATGGGTGGGTCTCCTCGGCAGGTCCGCTGTGACGACGGTCTCAATCCCAACATGCCGGCGGGGGCATAAGCACCCTCCGTTTCGAATTTGTTTCCCCGCCGATTTTGTTTCCCCCGCCAGTTGCGACAGCGCGGCATGATCAAGGTGCCGCTCCGGGCTGTGGACACTCGCGAGGCGGCAGACGGGAGCTGTGCGGTGAACCTCCTTGCGCCCCTGGACGCCCTGCCGGGCCTGTCCGTCCCGCCGGTGGCGATCACCGATGGATCCGCGGACCCGGTCTGGGTCGAACTGCCCGTCAGGGGTGCGTACCTGTACAGCCGCAATCGCCGCCTGCTCCGGCTGCCCTTCGACGCGCCCACCGCCGCGGTCGCCGGCCGCTGGCTCCGGTTCGAGCGCCGCCGGCGCCTCGTGCTCACACCGATCTTCATCACGCTGATGCTGGCAGCGGCCGCCATGTTGCTCTTCGTCGACGATTCCCGGTTCGATGAAGTCCGGCTCGGTCTGTACGTGGCGGGCTTCCTCCTCCAGCTGTGGACCGCGTACGCGGAGAAAAAGGTGGCCGTCGCGCAGCAGCCGGAGCTGGTCGGCCGGCTCGGCGTCTACCTGCCGGCGGTATCGGCCACTGCTGGCCGGGAGTGGGTGCAGCGCAATCCCGCCGTGCGGGTGGTGCCCGAGCGCCCGCGGTGGCGGCGGTATCCGTCGGTGGTCTACCGGTGGGCGGCCGGCCTGTACGCGGTCGGGGCCGTCGCCGTCTGGTGGTTCGCCCTGCGCGACGGGGAGTCCGGCTTGATCGCTCTGTTCGGTTTCGTGGTGCTCGTGGGTGCGGCCGTGGTGTCGGCGTTCAAGGCCCTACCGGTCGGCTTCGTCCGCTTCGACGACGTTCGCGGCCCACGGTAGTGCGCCACACCGCACGCCCCGGCGCCATCCGTGCCGGACACGACACACCCCCGAGCGCGATGGCGGCGAGCCAAATCGGCAACATTCGCACACGGATGCGGACGCGCTGAGCGGCTGCCGGTTCCCGTGCCGTACCGGACCACCAGCGCGGCGGCTGGCCGCCACCCCGCAGCCGGTCGAGGCGATCTCGGATCGTCATCTCGGCGGGCCTGTCGGTGCCTCTCGCTAGGGTGGGGCCACCGGCGGAAGGTAGCTTCGTGCAGTCGAAGATCGAACGGATCAAGGCGTGTCTCAACGGCGGCCGGCTCCGGGACGAACATCCGGCCGTACCGGTCACGCCCGGCGAACTGGCGGTGGAGGCGGCCGCCGCAGTGGCCGCCGGCGCCGAGGCATTGCACTTGCATCCGCGCGACCGCGGCGGCGCGCAGTCGCTGCATCCCGACGATCTGGCGGCAGCCGTCACCGCAGTGCGCCGGGCCTGTCCGAGCGTGCCGGTAGGGGTGACAACCGGATTGTGGATCAGCGACGGCAATATTGGGCGGCGGCTCGCGACGGTGACCCGCTGGGCTGACCTGCCGCCGGCGGCACGGCCCGACTTCGCCTCGGTCAACGTCAGTGAGGGCGGCTTCGCCGACCTGGTCGAGGCGCTGCAGCGGGCTGGAATCGGAGTGGAGGCAGGGGTGTGGTCGACGGCCGACGCACAGACGCTAGCCGCCAGCCAGGTCGCCTGGACCCGCGTCCTGGTAGAGATCATCGACGGTACGGCCGTGACAGCCGTTGCCGCAGCCGACGCGATCCTCACCAGCCTCGACGATGTCGGGGTCACCGCGCCGCGGCTGTTGCACGGCGAGGAGGCGACGTGCTGGCCGCTGGTTGTGCACGCAGGCCGATTGGGGCTACCCACACGCATCGGGCTGGAGGACACCGTCGTCGGCCCGGCCGGCGAACCGGTCGTCGACAACGCTGACCTGGTCCGCCAGGCGCTGGCTGCCTGGACTGCGGCCGCATCATCACGCCGGTAAGCCTTCGTATGCCATGCATGTCGAACCACCCGGCCATGCCGCCCGTCCGTACACGTTGGCCGACGACGCGTCGTCACGAACTGTGGTGGGTCCATCGTCCGGTCAGCGTCCTGAACTGCCGATGATGGTGCGGCATCCGGGGGCAGAGCGGGGTATTCGGCGAGCCGCTGCGGATATCACGGTGGGATACGGTCACGACAGCGGTTCGGTAGCGATGATGTCGTCCGGCCGCGGCGTGCTGAAAGCGGTGTTCTTCGCCGCCGGTATGCATCCTTTACACCGGTCCCGCCCGCATGTCTTCGCACCTGATTCTCCGGTGATTCCGTGCCTGTTCTTACACGAGTACGCTGAGCCGATTCCGGTCGGCGTGTTCCTTTCCTCGCCGGCCCGAGTTTTCCCGGCCGTTCCGGGCGACGCTTTCCCGGCCGGCCCGAGCAGAAACGGCGATCCGGGCACCGGCCGGCGTTTCCTGACACGCTCCCGCTCGGGTCGCTCGGGTCGCTCGGGTCGCTCGGGTCGCTCGGGTCGCCCGCACTGGCCGTGTCCTCCACACACCCCGGCTCGGCCGGCTCGGGCACTACCCGCTCAAGCTGGACCGGCTTGGGCACTACCGGCTCGGGCACTACCTGCTCAAGCTGGACCGGCTTGGGCACTACCGGCTCGGGCACTACCTGGTCAAGCTGGACCGGCTCGGGCTCGACCGGCTCGGGCACTACCTGCTCAAGCTGGACCGGCTCGGGCTCGACCGGCTCGGGCACTACCTGCTCGGGCTCGACCGGCTCGGATCCGATGGCCTGGGGCCTGGCCGGTTCGGGCGGGGCGGGTGCAGACGCGGACGGCTCAGGCCCGACCGGCTCAGGCCCAACCGAATCGCACCAGGTCGGCGCGGCGGCCCGGGCCGGGCCGGACGGGGAGCTCAGTTCGTCAGCGGACGGGGACCTCAGTTCGTCGGCACGACGCTGGAACACCGCCGTGGCGTTGGCTGTGCTGCCATACAGGCGGCTCAGCTTCCGGGCATGCCGCTG
>Ga0307515_10000525_pt1 | contig 91297 bp, 91 predicted proteins | sample 17_EM_MG_FD_194513 | JGI IMG/M metagenome (GOLD analysis project Ga0307515, IMG submission 194513) | Populus trichocarpa ectomycorrhiza microbial communities from riparian zone in the Pacific Northwest, United States - 17_EM | ecosystem: Host-associated > Plants > Roots > Unclassified | place... | reverse complement strand
AAGCGAGTTGCCCCGGGGCCGCCCGATGCCGAGCATCGCAGCGCAGTCGGCCCCCCCAGGGGCCGACCGACGAACCCCGAACCCTCAGCGGGCACCGCTCGCCGCGCCCGCTGCGACAGACGCACGCGAAAGCGGTCGTACGCCAACGACTGCAACGGGCCGAAAGCAGCCACCGAGCGACTCGAACAACGAGCATCGAATCGGCGCCGCGCGTGCCTCATCGCAATTCCCGCAACACAGCCCGCACCGGCGACGCATCGGCGGTGCTCAGCTTCAGCGGCAGCGCGATCAACTCGTAGTCGCCTTCCGGCACGTCGTCGAGCACCAGGTTCTCCAGCACGCGCAGGTCGCGGCGGCGGATGACCTGGTGGCTGTCCAGCGACTTGCTTTCGGCTGGGTCGATGCTCGCCGTGTCGATGCCGATCAGCCGCACGCCGTGATCGGCCAGGCGCTCGACGGTCTCGGGCGCGTAGGCGGCCAGGTCCGGATCCCAGTGCCCGACCGGCGCCTGGGCGTAGGTGCGCACCAGCACCCGCTCGGGCAGGCCGTCGAGCGCGTGGCCCAGGTGCTCCCAAAGCACCAGCGGCCCCTTGCCGATGGCGTGGATGACGCGGCAGCGGCCGAGATAGGGCGCCAGCTCGACGGCACCGATCGGCGCGCCGGCGTCGTCGTAGTGCAGTGGCGCGTCGGCATGCGCGCCGGTGTGCGGCGACAGTGTCAGCGTGCTGACGTTCACCGGGCAGCCGGGGCCGATGCGCGCGGCCCAGACCTGGCCGAAGGCCGCGTCGCCCGGGAACACCGGTGAACCGACGTGCACGGGCGGCGAAATGTCCCAGAGTCGAAGCGCCATGGCGCAAATGATAGCCGGCTTCTGCAAAGTAGTTGACAACTAAACTATCTAGTCGAAGAATGAGCGTCATGCCAGCCCGCACTGCCTTGGTCGACAGCTTCGCTCGCGACCGCCTGCCGCCGCCCGAAGCATTGCCCGAATTCCTGTTCGAGCTGCCCGGCCTGCAGTTCCCCGACACGCTGAACTGCGCCACCGAGCTGCTCGACCGCTGGGTCGAAAGCGGGCAGGGCGACCGGCTGTGCATCCAGGGCGAGGGCGGCCTGCGCTGGACCTATGCCGATCTGCAGGCGCAGGCGAATCGCATCGCGCGCGTGCTGGTCGAAGACCTGGGCCTGGTCAGCGGCAACCGCGTGCTGCTGCGCGGCGCGAATTCGCCGATGCTCGCGGCCTGCTGGTTCGCGGTGGTCAAGGCCGGCGGCATCGCTGTCGGTTCGATGCCTTTGCTGCGGGCGCGCGAGCTGGCGCCGATCCTCGAAAAGGGCCAGATCACGCATGCGCTGTGCGACGTGCGCCTGGCCGACGAGTTGAACGCCGCGCGGCCGGCCTGCCCGACGCTGCAGAAGCTGCTGTTTTATGGCGGCGAACTGGAAGCGCGCGCAGCCTCCAAGCCGGCGACTTTCGACAACGTCAAGACCGCCGCCGACGACACCTGCCTGATCGCCTTCACGTCGGGCACCACCGGCGTGCCCAAGGGCACGATGCACTTCCATCGCGACGTGATGGCGGCCTGCGCCTGCTGGCCGCCGCACGTGCTGCGTGCGCAGCCCGACGACGTGTTCATCGGCAGCCCGCCGCTGGCCTTCACCTTCGGGCTGGGCGGGCTGCTGCTGTTCCCGATGTCGATCGGCGCGTCTTGCGTGCTGATCGAGAAGGCCACGCCCGATGCGCTGCTGCCGGCCTTGGCGCGCTACCACGCCAGCGTCGTGTTCACCGCGCCGACGTCGTACCGCGTGATGGCTTCGCAAGTGGCGCAGCACGACCTGTCGAGCCTGCGCAAGTGCGTTTCGGCCGGTGAAGCACTGCCCGCGGCCACGCGCACGCTGTGGCGTGAAGCCACCGGCGTCGAGATCATCGACGGCATCGGCTCGACCGAGATGCTGCACATCTTCATCTCGGCGGACGAAGCGCATGCCAAACCCGGCGCCACCGGCGTGCCGGTGCCGGGCTACCGCGCCATGGTGCTGGGCGACGACGGCCAGGAGCTGCCCCGCGGCCAGGTCGGGCGCCTGGCGGTGAAGGGCCCGACCGGCTGCAAGTACCTGGACGACCCGCGCCAGGCCGACTACGTGCGCCAGGGCTGGAACCTGACCGGCGACGCCTACCTCGTCGACGACGATGGCCACTTCGTCTACCAGGCGCGCACCGACGACATGATCATCTCCGGCGGCTACAACATCGCCGGCCCCGAGGTCGAAAGCGCGCTGCTGCTGCACCCGGCGGTGGCCGAATGCGGCGTCATCGGCCAGGCCGACGCGGCACGCGGCCAGATCGTCAAGGCCTTCGTCGTGCTGAAGCCGGGCTTCGACGGCGACGCGGCGATGGTCAAGACGCTGCAGGACTTCGTCAAGCAGACCGTCGCGCCGTACAAGTACCCGCGCGAGATCGTCTTCGCCGCCACGCTGCCGCGCACCGAAACCGGCAAGCTGCAGCGCTTCAGGTTGCGCCAGCCATGACGCTGTTCGAAGCCCGGCGCACGGTGCGCTTCAGCGATTGCGATCCGGCCGGCATCGTCTTCTTCCCGCAGTACCTGGTGATGCTCAATGGCTTCGTCGAGCAGTGGTTCGACGAGGCCTTGCGCGTGCCCTACGCGGCGCTGATCGGCCAGCGCCGCGTCGGGCTGCCGACGGTGCGGCTGGAGACCGACTTCACCGCGGTCAGCCGCCACGGCGACGTGCTGACGCTGCGGCTGGCAGTGGAAAAGCTCGGCCGCAGCTCGCTGACGCTGCGCCACGAATTCTTCGGCGGCGACGAACTGCGCCTGCGCGCCTTGCAGGTGCTGGTCTGCACGTCGCTCGAAACCCACCGGCCGCAAGCACTGCCCGACGACGTGCGCGCGGCCATCGTTACGAACCTGGAGACGACACGATGAAGGTCCTGCAACCGCCCGGCTGGGCTGCACCGCGCGGTTATGTCAACGGCGTCGCGGCGCCGGGCACGTCGGTGTTCGTAGCCGGCCAGATCGGCTGGAACGGCCAGTGTCAGTGGGAAAGCGACGACCTCGTCGCGCAGGTGCGGCAGGCGCTGCTGAACGTGCGCGCCGTGCTCGCCGAGGCCGGCGCCTTGCCCGAGCACATCGTGCGCATGACCTGGTACCTGACCGACAAGCGCGAGTACCTGGCGCGCGCCAAGGAGATCGGCGCCGCCTACCGCGACGCGATCGGCAGCTATTCGGTCGCGATGACGGCGGTGCAGGTCACGGCGCTGATCGAAGACCGCGCCAAGGTCGAGATCGAAGTCACGGCCGTGCTGCCGTAGCTCTCCTCAGCCGCCGGCTTCCTTCGTCAGCCGCGCCACGTCGTCCTGCGCGGAGAACACCGGGCCGAGCTTGGCCAGGCGCTGCAATTCGTCGAGCGCCCGGTCCTTCTTGCCGGCCTGCAGGTACATGCGGGCCAGCGTCAGCCGCAGGCCACCCTTGTTCGGCGCCAGCTCGACGGCCTTGCGCTGCCAGTCGATCGCCTTGTCGATCTGCTTTTCGGCGGCGTAGGCCTGGGCCAGCGTGTCCAGCAGGTCGGCGCGCTCGGGCGCCAGCCTGACGGCGCGCTCGGCCAGCGCAATGGCGCCCGGCTTGCCTTGCTTCAGCGTCAGATAGGCCAGGTTGTTCAGCGCGGAGATGTCGTCCGCGCTGAGTGCCAGCACGCGGCGGTAGTGCGACTCGGCGGCAGCGAGGTCGCCGCGCAGCAGCGCAATGTCGGCCAGGTGGCCGTTGAACCGGGCATCGGCGGCGTGATCGCGCAGCCAGGTGTCGGCGAACTCTCGGGCATCCGCCGTCTTGCCGGCGTTGACCAACGCCCAGTGCAGGCGCACGGCGCTGTCGGCCGGGTTGTCCTTGGCCAGCGCCTTGCGGAAGGCCGCCGCCGCCGCGTCCCATTGCTTGCGGCCGGCCTCGACGTCGCCTTCGAGCCGGAAGCCGATGGCCTCGCCGGGCTGCCGGGTCTGGATCGCCCGGGCCATGGCCAGCGCCTGGTCGGTCTTCTTTGCGCGCATCGCCATCACCACGCCGGCGTGCTGCGCCGCCGGCCAGGCCGGCGCCAGTTGCAATGCGCGCCGGACGTGGGGCTCGGCCGCGGTCAGGTCGTTGGCGGCGCGGTAGGCGTCGGCCAGGCGCAACTGGGCCAGTGCCGACTGCGGCTGCATCGAAGCCACGCGGCCCAGCGTCGCGATGGCTTGCTGCACGTCCCCGGCATAGAGCTGGGCCAGGCCCAGCCGTTCCAGCAGGGAAGCGTCGTTCGGTATCAGCGACACGGCGGCCTGGGCGGCGGCCAGCGCGCGCTGGTTGTTGCCCTGGCGCAGGTACAGCGAGATCGCCGCGATGTGCGCGTTCGGATCCAGCGGGTTGGCCTTGATCGCCTTGTCCAGCAGCGCCACCACGGCTTCGGCCTGGCCGGGTTCGCGCGACTGCAGGTCGGCCAGCGCCAGCATCGCCATGACGTTGCCCGGCTCGCGCTGCAGCAGCTGCTCGTAGCGTTGGCGGGCCGCGGCGACCTTGTGCTCGGCGAGGTCGATGTCGGTCAGCGCCTTCAAGGCGCCGGCATGGCCGGCCTCGGTCTGCAGGACAGCCTCGAAGTGCGTGCGCGCGCCGGCAGGGTCGCCGCGCATCGCCTTCACACGGCCGCGCAGGAACTCGGCTTGCGTCTGTGTCTGCGTCTGCTTCGGCTGCTTGGCCGCCATGGCGTCGATGGCGGCCAGCGCGGCGTCGTACTGGCCGCGGTCCAGGCGTGCCGCGATCAGCGCCAGATCGGCCGCCGTGTTGCCGGGTGAACCCTTGGCCAGCGCGTCCAGCGCGCGGAAGCCGTCGTTGTCCTGGCCTTGCGCCAGCAAGGACAGCGCGGTGCCCATGCGCGCGGCGGGGTTGGCCGGCGCGATCTTGGCGGCGTTCGCGAAACTGGCCTGGGCGCGCTTCAGTTCGCCGCGTTCGAGGTAGATCTGCCCTTCGAGCGACAAGGCCTCGGTGTCGGGATTCTTGCCAGTCGTCAACGGCTGCAGCGTGGCCAGCGCCTTGTCGGCCTGGCCGCTGCGCATCTGCACCACCGCCAGCCGCAGCCGGGGTAGCCGCACCGCAGGCGCCTCGCCGACGGCCTTGGCGATCAGCGCCTCGGCCTGCGCGAGGGACTTGAGTTCCAGCTCCGCCTGGCCAGCCAGCAGCAGGTAGCGCGGGTTGGCCGGGCTGTTGCGCAGCAGTTGCTGCGTGATCGTGCGCGTGGCGGCGAAGTCGCCGCGCAGATAGGCCAGCATGCCGTCGAAGTAGCGCGTGTCGGGGTGCTGCGGCAGCGCTTTCTTCATGGCTGCCAGCGCTTCGTTGGCCGCCGGAATGTTGCGCTGCGCGATCAGGATGCCGAGCAAGCCGCTGTGCGCCGGCGACTGGTCGGCACGCAGGCTGATGGCCTTGCGGTAGGCCGCCACCGCAGCGGGCAGATCGGCGTCGCCGCGGCGCAGCAGGTCGCCTTTGACGACCCACGCCTGCGCGTGCTCGGGCGCCTGGGCCAGCAGCATGTCGATCAGCACGGTGGCGGCAGCGACATCGCCGCTGGCTGCCTTCAGCCGGGCCTTCAGCACGCCGGCCGGCAGGCTGCCCGGCGCCAGGCGCAGGGCCTGCTCGTTCTGCTCGGTCGCCGTCCGCAGGTCGCCCTGCACGGCGTAGGCCAGCGCCAGGTTGGTCAGGAGTTCGGCTTGCGCCGCCGGGTCGGGCAGCTGCACCGCCTGGAAGGCGAGGATGGCGGCGCCGGGCCGGCCGTTGGCCAGCATTGCGGTGGCCAGCAGCGGCGCGACTTCCTTGTCGGGATAGTCCAGCTCGCGGGCGCGGACCAGCTCCAGCTCGGCCGCCGCCGGGTTGCCACTGGCCATCAGCGTGCTACCCAGCAGGAAGCGCGCTTCGCCTGACTTCGGGAACGCCTCCAGCGTGTTTTTCAGTTCGATGATGGCGGCTGCGTTCTCGTGCTTGGCCAGGCGCTGGCGCGCGGCGGCCAGCAGCTGGGCTTCGCTCGGCTTGCCGCAACCCGCCGCGACGGCGGCTGCCAGCACGGCCGCGCCGAGCGTCCTTGTCAGCGACTTTCCTGTCGTGCGATGCATGCGCCTCCCGTTCGAATGCCTGGGGTCAACGCCCAGATTGCAACAGTTCCCGGTCGAGATGATGCGCTTCGTTGGCGCCGCCGAAGTGGGCGGACCGACCGATCGCTGGGGCCAGGAAGTGTCGATCCGCTTTACAAATTGAAACTCGGGGCGCCGATGAGATCAGGATCTTTCAGCTAAATCAACCACTTAAATCAGGTGGCACAGGCTATGCATGTGACTTCCTATCGATCACAAGTAACAGCAAAGGTCACAGGAGACAAATGATGAAGCTTGGCATTCTCAGCATCACCGCTGCCGCAGCACTCGCACTCTTCCAGCCCGCGATGGCGAGCGTCACGTTCACCGGCGGCACCAGCGGCACCGGCTTGGCCGGTTCGGCGACCTTCGACATCGTCGGCAGCCAGTTGAAGGTGACGCTGGCCAATGTCGGCGGCGATGTCCTGGTTCCCGCTGACGTGATGACGGCACTGTTCTTCGACATCACGGGCTCGGCAGTGTTTACCCCAGTGTCGGCAACCTTGTCAGTGGGCAGCACGGTCGTGTTCGGTGTCTCCGGTCCCGGTGGCGATGTCGGTGGCGAGTGGGCGTATGGCACCGCCCTCAGTGGCGGCGCGGCATCGAAGGGTATCTCCAGTTCCGGTCTTGGTGGTGTGTTCGGCGCCAGCGATCCGCTGTTCCCGCCCGGCACGAACCTCTCCGGCCCCGCCAATATCGACGGCCTCCAGTACGGCTTGCTGTCCGCCACCGACAACACCGGCACCGGCAACGCAGCCGTCACCGGTGGCGAGGCGCTGATCAAGTCGTCGGTCGACTTCGTGCTCAACTTCACCGGTACGTTTGCGCTGACCGATATCTCCAACGTCAGCTTCCAGTACGGCACGGCAATGACCGAACCGAATGTCGGCGGTGGCTGCACCGGCCCGGACTGCGGCACGACCAACCAGCAAGGCGTGCCCGAACCGGCGTCGCTGCTGCTCGTCGCGACGGCCTTGCTCGGCGCCGCGGCGCTGCGCCGCCGCCGCGCCTGACGCAACCGGCAGGTAACTGCCAAAGAAGAAGGGCCCGCTTCGGCGGGCCCTTTGTCGTTTGGGGGCGGCATGACGCCGCCGCCGGACTACTTGTTGACCTGGACCGTCTTCGTCGTCGTGTTGCCGGCTGCGTCCTTGGCGACGGCACTGATGGTGTGCTGGCCGCTGGCGGCGCTGCGCGCGTTCCACGTGTACGAGAGGCTGGCGCCGGTTGCGCTGGCCACCAGCGTACCGTCGATGTACAGCGTCTGCTTGATCCCGGCTGCGCCGCTGTTGTCGCTGGCGCTGACGCCGACCTGCACGACGTTCGTCACCTTCTTGCCTGAACTCGGGTTGGTGATCGTGACCACCGGCGCCGTCGTGTCGGCCAGCACCGGGTTGGCCACCGTCACGGTGACGGCGCTCGAGCCGGCGCTGTTGCCGGCGGCGTCGAAGGCATAGGCGACGAGGCTGGCACTGCCGTTGGCGACCTTCGTGCTGTCCCAGCTGAACTGGTACGGCGCGCCGGTGTCGGTGGCGACGCTGCTGCCGTTGACCCGCAGCTCGACCTTGGTCACGCCGACGTTGTCCAGCGCGCTGGCGTCCACGGCCACCAGGCCGCTGACGGTGGCGCCGCCGCCGACCGGCGCGGTGATCGCGACGGTGGGCGCCACGGTGTCGGCGCCGGTGGCCGCCGCTGCGGCCTGGACGGCCGCCGACGCGTTGACGCGGCCGTAGCCGAAGTAGACATCGCGGCCGGCCGCGCCGAGGTCGACGGCCGTCGAGTACAGCAGGCTTTCCACCTGGCTGCTGCTCAGCGTCGGATTGGCGGCCATCATCAGCGCCACCAGCCCGGCCGTGACCGGGCTCGAGAACGACGTGCCCGACCAGGAGGCATAGCCGCCGTCCCAGTTCGTGGTGTAGATGCCGACACCCGGTGCCGCGACGGCGACGTAGTTGCCGAAGCTGGACCAGCTCGCCAGAACGTCGTTGCCGTCCGTCGCCGAGACCGGGATCATCGCCGTCGTTGCCGAAGCGCCGTCGTTCGCGCCGCTGTTGCCGGCCGAGACGACGAGCAGGCCGCCCTTGCCCTTCAGGTATTGCGCGGCGCTCTGCACCGATGGGCTTGCATAGAGGCTGGCGAAGCTGGCGTTGGCGACGCGTGCGCCATGATCGGCCGCATACGTCACGGCGCTGGCGATCGCGCTGTAGTAGGCAGACCCGCTGGCATCGGACACGCGCAGCGGCATGATCTTGGCCTGGCCGGCGACGCCGGCCACGCCGACGCCGTTGTTGACCACGGCCGCAGCGGTGCCGGCGACGGCGGTGCCGTGGCCGTTCACGTCGCCGGTGCTGCTGTTGCTGTCGACGAAGTTCCAGCCGGCCACCAGGTTCGGCAGCAGGTCGGCGTGGGTTCCCATGACGCCCGAGTCGATGACGGCGATGGTGATGCCGGCGCCGCGCGCCACGTCCCAGGCCGTGCCGGCGTTGATCTTCGGCAAGTGCCACTCGCTGCCGTTGTACGGGTCGTTGGGCACCAGCGTGCTCTGCACCCGGCGGTCGAGCTCGACGAACTTCAGGTGCGGATGGTTTTGCAGGGCCAGCAACACGGCGGACTCCGACACGCCGCCGGGCAGGTCGACGATGCGCAGATCGCTGTTGCCGATGCGCCGGGCCTGGCCGCCGTGCGCTTCCAGCACCTTGGCCAGGGCCGCGTCGGACATGCCGGCTCTTGGCAGGACCAGCAACCGGCCCGCAGCCCAGGGCGCCGCGTCTGCGGCCAGCGTGGCCGTGCCGGCCATGCCCAGCAGCAGGGCCGCGGCCATCGCCAAGGGCGTGACGCCCAAGCGCCGGCCGACTGCCGCAGCGCGCCGCTGCGAACGGCCCATTCCATTGAGTCCCAACATGCTCGTCCTTCTTTGCGTAACCCTGGGGGCGACCCGGAGGACGAGACTGCGCGAATGCCCGGCGCCGCTGCCTGTGCAGCGGTGCTGGTCTCTCTGGCGGTCTCGCTGTCCTGGGGCGCTAGCCCTTTAGACCGATGACTTTGCGACCCGCGCTTTCGCGCGGTTTGCCCTTGCAGATCGACTACTTGGCCGGTGAGCGACTAGCGCACCGGCGGACCCTTGTCGGATCCCTGGCCGACGCAGCCTGCCGCAACATGCGGGCTCAGCTGTGACGAATCAGGCCACCGACGAAGATAAGTGATTGTCGGCCGTTGCCGAACCCTGGTAGACCCTTGCCGGCGTATCAGTCTTGCAACGGTGTACCGCTTGGTATCGTTTGACGAAGGCGTGACTTCTGCCATGGCGCCGCAGCTGCCGTTGTGGCAGCGGCGGCCGCTTCAGGCGCGCACGACCGTCACGCTGCAGTCGGCCTGCGCCACCACCTGCGAGCTGACGCTGCCCAGATACTGGCGCAGCGCCGAGTTGCCGCGCGCGCCCATGACGATGTGGTCGACCTGGTTGCGCTGCGCGAAGTCGACCAGCGCCGCCGCTGCGTCCGGCGCTTCGAGCACATGGAAGGTGAGCCGGCCGTCGTCGAGATCCAGCGACTTGCTGATCGGCCGCGCCCAGTGCTTCAGCCCGACGAGCTGCTTGACATGCCGGCTGTGGCCGTTCGCGTCCACCAGCTCGTCGACGCCGATGCGCGCCGTCTTCATGATGCTGACGCAGGCCAGCCGCGCGCCGGGCTCGGTGACGACGATACGGTGCACCGTCTCGCGCAGGCGTTCGAGCAGCGCCGTTTCGCCCTGCTCGACATCGACCGCGGCGACGATGATCGGGCTCTTCATCAGCTGGCTGGCCGCGCCCAGCTGCGGCGCCGCCGGGCTTTCAGCGCCGACCGCGAAGAACCAGCGCTTGAAGACCTTCAGCATGCCGCTCTGGCGGGACCGTTCGGCGCGCGCGGTCAGCGCCACCTGGGTCGGATCCTGCAAGTCCAGCACCAGCTGCGCCGCGCTCTGGTAGCGGCGCTCGGGCTTGACCTCCAGGCACTTCAGGATCACCTCCTGCAGCCACGGCGGGCAGTCGCGGCGCAGCGCGCGCGGCGGCACCGGGTCGACATACAGGCGCCGGCGCAGGCCGCGCACGCTGTCGGGCGCGCCGAACGGGCGCTGGCCGGTGCAGAAGTGGTAGAGCATCACGCCCAGGGCGAACAGGTCGCTGCGCGGGTCGTTGCGCACGAACTGCACCTGCTCCGGCGACATGTACGGGCCGGTGCCGATCGGCAGCTTGAACTCTTCTTCCAGCAGATCGGGCAGCTTGTCGTGCCGCGACAGGCCGAAGTCGACCAGCACGGCGGTGCCGTCGGGCCGGAACATGATGTTGCTCGGCTTGATGTCCAGGTGCACCAGGCCCTGCCGGTGCAGCTCGTGCAGCGCGCTGGCCACGCGCGCGCCGATCTCGATGATCTCGTCGAAGGCCAGCGGCGCGTCGTCCAGCCGCGGCCGCAGCGACGCGCCGGCGATGCGCTCCATCACGATGTAGGGCTGGCGCGTGAAGTCGCCACGGGCGACGAACTTCGGCACATGCGGCCCCTGCAGTGCCGGCAGGATCATCTGCTCGACCTCGAAGCCGACGATGGTGGCCGGGTCTTCGCCGCCCTTGATGCGCGGCACCTTCATGATCAGCGGCAGCGTCGCGTCACCGTCCAGCCGGCTGACGCGCCACAGGTGGGCCATGCCGCCCTGGTGCAGCCGCTCTTCGATGCGGAAGCCGTCGACCACCTGGCCTGCCGTCAACGGCGGCAAGGGCATGGGCTGCGTCAGCGCGTCACTCGCCATCGGTCAGGCGCGCCGCCAGCCGCTGCGGCAGGTTGGCCGCGCGGATCTTCGCGCCGGCGGCTTCGGTGTCGTAGGGCACGCGCCAATAGGTCAGCGCCTGCGGTTCGTCGTCGTAGACGGCGTAGCAGGCGGCCGGATCGCCGTCGCGCGGCTGGCCGGCCGAGCCAGGTATTACCAGCCACTGCCGCGACGGCGACAGCGGGATCGCCATGCCCGGCACCGGAACGAAGTCGCCTGCCTTGCCGGTGGCCGACAAGTGGTACAGCCGCGGCTCGTGCATGTGGCCGCAGAAGGTGATGTGGCGGCGCGTCGCGTGCAGGCTGCGCGCGGCCTCGGTGCGGCCGTGCACGTAATCCCATTCGGCCGGTGCCCAGGCATTGGCGTGCACGAAGAGCAGGTCGCCGAGTTCCTGCTTCAGCGGCAGGCTGGCCAGGAAGTCGAGCTGCGCCGGGTCCAGCCGCTCGCGCGTCCATTCGACGACGAAGCGCGGATCCGGCCGCATCGACGGCGAGGGCCCGAGCACGACGGCCTGGTCGTGGTTGCCGAGCACGGCGATCGCGCCGCGGCGCACGTGCTCGCGCGCGCAGTCCACCACCCAGCCCGGGTCGGCGCCGTAGCCGACGAAGTCGCCGAGCAGCGCGTAGCGATCGATGCGCTGGCCGGCCGCATGCTCGAACACCGCCTCCACCGCTTCGCGGTTGGCGTGCAGATCGGTCAGGATGGCGAGCCTCATGGGGTGACAAGGGTAACCCCAACCGCTGACGCTACATCACGGCACCCAGTTGCCAGGGCACGAACTCGTTCTGCCCGTAGCCGTGTTGTTCGCTCTTCGTCGCGCGGCCCGATGCCGTTTCGAGCATCAGGCGGAAGATGCGCTCGCCGATCTCGTCGACCGTGGCGCTGCCTTCGACGATGGCGCCGCAGTCGATGTCGATGTCTTCCTGCTGCTTCAGCCACAGCGCCGTGTTCGTCGACAGCTTCAGCGACGGGCTCGGCGCGCAGCCATAGGCGCTGCCGCGGCCGGTGGTGAAGCAGATCAGGTTCGCGCCGCCGGCCACCTGGCCGGTGGCCGACACCGGGTCGTAGCCCGGCGTGTCCATGTAGACGAAGCCGCGCGCGGCCACGCTTTCGGCGAACTCGACCACGTCGACCAGGTTCGTCGTGCCGCTCTTGGCGATGGCGCCCAGGCTCTTTTCCAGGATCGTCGTCAGGCCGCCGGCCTTGTTGCCGGCCGACGGGTTGTTGTCCATCTTCATGCCGTTGCGCGCCGTGTAGGCTTCCCACCAGGCGATGCGCGCGAGCAGCTTGTCGGCGACTTCGCGGCTCACGGCGCGGCGCGTCAGCAGGTGCTCGCCGCCGTAGATCTCGGGCGTTTCCGACAGGATCGCGGTGCCGCCGTGGCGCACCAGGCGGTCGACCGCAGCGCCCAGCGCCGGGTTGGCGCTGATGCCCGAATAACCGTCGCTGCCGCCGCATTGCAGGCCGACCGTCAGGTGGCGCGCCGGCACCGGCTGGCGCGTCACGCGGTTGGCTTCGGGCAGCAGGCCGTTGATGATCTCGATGCCACGCGCCACGGTCTTGGCGGTGCCGCCGCTGTCCTGGATGCTGAAGGTGACCAGGCGCGCGCCTTCCTGCAGGCCTTCCTGGGCGATCAGCCCCTGGATCTGGTTCGTCTCGCAACCCAGGCCCACCACCAGCACGGCGGCGAAGTTCGGGTGCCGCGCATAGCCGCCGAGCGTGCGCCGCAGCACGCGCAGCTCTTCGCCTTCGCTGTCGGTGGCGCAGCCCATCCCGTGCGTCAAGGCGACGACGCCGTCGACGTTCGGAAACGCGGCCAGGGACTCGGGGCGGATGTCGCGCCGGAAGTGGTCGGCGATGGCGCGCGCCGCGGTGGCCGAGCAGTTCACCGAGGTCAGCACGCCGATGTAGTTGCGCGTCGCGACACGGCCGTCGGCGCGCACGATGCCGTCGAAGGTGGCCGGCTCGGCGGCATAGGCCGTCGGCCGCACCGCCGCGCCGGGCTCGTGCGCCCGCGCGAACGCGCTGAAGGCCAGGTTGTGCGTGTGCACGTGCTGGCCGGGTGCGATGGCCTGCGTCGCGGTGCCGATGATCTGGTCGTAGCGGCGCACCGCTTCGCCGACCGCGATGTCGCGCGTGGCGATCTTGTGGCCCGGCGGGACGAGGCCGGCAACGGTCACGCCTTCATCCGGCAGCACCGTGCCGCCGAGCAGCTGGCGGCGCGCGATGACGACGTTGTCATTGGCGTGGATGCGAATGCAGGGGTTCATGTCAGGGGTTCCACAAGGTCCGGTTCGGGGTGCGGCACTCGAACGGTCTGCGCGGAGCGGGCCGCTTGCGGCCCGAAGCAGCCGCAACAGCCTTCACCGCAGAGGAGCGGAGAACGCAGAGGAAGCGCAGAGGAAGACCTTGAAGTTCTCTGCGGAAACTCCGCGTCCTCCGCACCTCTGCGGTGAATGACTTCAAAGGGCCGCAAGGCACCCACGCTACCCGTCGATCAGTGCCGGATCCCAGGCGTGCACGGTCTGCTGCTGCTCGCCGAGCTTTTCGATCGACAGCCGCATCACGTCGCCCGGCTTCAGGAACACCGGGTTCGGCTTCACGCCCAGGCCCACGCCCGGCGGCGTGCCGGTGGTGATCAGGTCGCCGGGGTTCAGCGTCATGAAGCGGCTCAGGTAGCTGACGATGGTCGCCGGGCCGAAGATCATCGTCTTCGTGCTGCCGTTCTGCCAGCGCTTGCCGTTGACTTCGAGCCACATCGACAGGTTCTGCGGGTCGCCGACTTCGTCGGACGTCACCAGCCACGGGCCGACCGGGCCGAAGGTGTCGCAGCCCTTGCCCTTGTCCCACTGGCCACCGCGTTCGAGCTGGTATTCACGCTCGGACACGTCGTTGACGACGCAGTAGCCGGCGATGTGCGCCGGCGCGTCGGCTTCGCTGACATAGCGCGCGCGGCTGCCGATGACGATGCCGAGCTCGACCTCCCAGTCGCTCTTCACCGAGCCTTGCGGCAGCACCACGGCGTCGTTGCAGCCGACGGCGCAGTCGACCGTCTTCATGAACACCACCGGCTCCTTCGGGATCGGCATGCCCGATTCGGCGGCGTGGTCGGCGTAGTTCAGGCCGATGGCGATGAACTTGCCCATGCCGGCCCACGGCACCGCCAGGCGGCCCTGCGGCACCACCGGCAACTCGTCGAGGTTGACCCCCGCCAGGCGTTGCAGGCTGGCCGGCGACAGCGTGTTCGGCGTGATGTCGAGCAACAGCGCCGACAGGTCACGGACCTTGCCGTCGGCGTCGAGCAGGCCGGGCTTTTCCTGGCCCTTGGGGCCGTGGCGCAACAACTTCATCGTCTGTTTCCTTTGTCTTCAGTTGGACCAGCCGCCGTCAATGACTTGGGCAGTACCGGTGGTGAATGCGGATTCGTCGCTGGCCAGGTACACCGCCAGCAAGGCGATCTCTTCGACGCGGCCGACGCGGCCCATCGGCTGGCGTGCGACGAAGGCGGCCTGGACTTGCTCGACCGTCTGGCCGCTGGCCGCGGCCTGCGCGCTGATGCGGTCGCGCAAAGAAGGCGACTCGACCGTGCCCGGGCAGATCGCGTTGCAGCGCACGCCGCGCGTGATGAAGTCGGCCGCCACGGCCTTGGTCAGGCCGATGATCGCGGCCTTGGTGCTGCCGTAGACGAAGCGGTTCGGCGCGCCCTTCAGGCTGCCGGCGACCGACGCGACGTTGATGATCGAGCCGCCGCCTTTTTCCAGCATCGCCGGCAGGAAGGCCTTGATGGTGCGGAACTGCGAACGCACGTTGAGTTCGAATGCGAAGCTCCACTCTTCTTCGGTGCAGTCGAGCACGGTGCCGGCGTGTACGAAGCCGGCGCCGTTGAAGAGCACGTCGATGGCGCCGACCGCCGCGGCGGTGGCCGTGATCGCAGCGGCATCGGTGACGTCGAGCTGGCGCACTTCGCAGCCTGCTTCGCTCTTCAGCGATTCGAGCAGCGATGCGTTCAGGTCGGTGGCGATCACGCGCGCGCCTTCGCGGGCGAAGGCCAGCGCGGTGGCGCGGCCGATGCCCTGGCCGGCGGCGGTGACGAAGGCGGTCTTGCCGGTGAGTCTTGCGGTCATGAGAGATCCTGTGTCAGCGCGGCACGAGTTTCGCGCCGCTGAGTTGTTCCTGCGCTTCGACGAGCGACGGCACGAACTTGCGGCCATGGCCCAGCGCGCTGGCGATCGACAGCGACTGGTGCACGGCTTCGCCCATCAGATGCGGGATCGCCAGCGACTCGGCCAGGTGGGTGTAGTAGCGCACGTCCTTGCGCGCCAGGTCGAGCTCGAACTTGAGCCCGTCCATCTCGCCATGCAGCGTCTTGGCCATCGCCTGGAACAGGCCGCTGTTGACGGGGCCGGCGCCGACGAGCTGCACGAGCTGGTTCAGGTCGACGCCGGCGCGCTGGCCGACCGCGAAGGCTTCGGCGGTGGCGTTGCAGATCGCCTGCGCGATGAAGTTGTTCAGCAGCTTGATCGTGTGCCCGGCGCCGGGGCCGCCGACATGGAAGACGTTCTCGGCGAAGCCCTTCAGCATCGGCTCGAGCCGCGCGAACAGCGCCGCTTCGGCACCGACCATCACGTTCAGCCGGCCGGCTTCGGCTTCGACCGGCGTGCGCGCCAGCGGCGCGTCGACGAACTCGACGCCGGCGGCAGCGCAGCGCTGGCGCAGCTTCGCGCTCGACGCGGGCTCGCTGGTCGAACAGTCGACGATGGTCAGGCCGGCCTGCGCGCCAGCCAGCAGGCCGTCGACCGAGGCCTCGACCTGCGGCGAGCCGCTGACGCAGATGAAGACGATTTCGCTGCCCGCGGCCAGTGCGGCCAGCGACGGCGCTTCGGAGGCGCCGGTGGCCAGCAGGTCGGCGACACGCTCGCGGTTGCGGTGCACGGTGAGCGACAGCGCGTGCCCCTTCGCGAGCAGGTTCTTCGCCATGCCATGGCCCATCAGGCCCGAGGCACCGATGAATCCGATCCGGCTCATGATGACGATCAGCCGCGGCCGACGAACGGCATCTTGGTCGCCATCACCGTGACGAACAGCATGTTCGCGCTGGGCGGCAGGCGTGCCATCGCCATGAAGGTGTCGGTGACCGAAGACAGCTCCATGCGCGGCTCGGGCTTGATGCTGCCGTCGGCCTGCGGCACGCCGGCAACCATGCGTGCCGTCATGTCGCTGGCGACGTTGCCGATGTCGATCTGGCCGACGGCGATGTCGAACGGCCGCCCGTCCAGCGCCGCCGCACGCGTCAGCCCGCTGACCGCGTGCTTGGTCGCGGTGTAGGCGATGGAGCCCGGCCGCGGCGCGTGCGCCGAGATCGAGCCGTTGTTGATGATGCGGCCGCCTTGCGGCTGCTGCTCGCGCATCAGCCTGAAGGCCGCGGCCAGGCAGTAGAAGGCGCCGTTCAGGTTGACGTTGACGACCTGCCGCCAGGCGTCGCCGCCGACTTCATCGGGCGTCTTCACCGGCAGGCCCATGCCGGCGTTGTTGAACAGCAGGTCGAGGCGGCCGAAGCGCTGCTTGACGCTGTCGAACAGCGCATTGACGGCGGCTTCGTCGCCGACATCGCAGGGCAGGGCGACGGCGCGCCCGGCGTGGTCGTCGGCCGCGGCGATGGCGGCGTTCAGCTTGTCGGCATTGCGGCCGACGAAGACGACGGACCAGCCGTCCTTCAGCAGTGCGGTGGCGCAGCCTTGCCCAATGCCGCTGCCGGCGCCGGTGACGAGTGCGATCTTGCTCATGGTTTCATCTCGTAAGGCAAGTCATTCACCGCAGAGGGGCAGAGTGGCGCCGAGTTTCGCAGAGGAAATACCGGGTTGCTCTGCGTCAACTCCGCGCCCTCAGTGCCTCTGCGGTGAAGGCATTGCATTTCAGTGATTGTCCTTCGGTACGAAGGCCCCGCGCTGGCCGCGCAGGAAGTCCAGGTCGGCACCTTCGTCGGCCTGCAGCACGTGGTCGATGTAGAGCTTCCAGTAGCCGGTCTGCAGCGGCGGCACGGGCGGCGTCCAGGCGGCGCGGCGGCGTTCGAGTTCGGCGTCGTCGACATGCAGGTTCAGCTGGCGGCCGGCCACGTCGAGCGTGATCAGGTCGCCGCTTTGCACCAGCGCCAGCGGGCCGCCGGCCGCGGCCTCGGGCGTGGTGTGCAGCACCACGGTGCCGTAGGCGGTGCCGCTCATGCGGGCGTCGCTGATGCGCACCATGTCTGTGATGCCCTTCTTCAGCACCTTCGGCGGCAGCGGCATGTTGCCGACCTCGGCCATGCCGGGGTAGCCCTTGGGGCCGCAGTTCTTCAGCACCAGGATGCAGGTTTCGTCGACGTCGAGCGCGTCGTCGTCGATGCGGCGGTGGAAGTCGTTGCTGTCTTCGAAGACCACGGCGCGGCCGGTGTGCTGCATCAGCGCCGGCGTTGCCGCGCTCGGCTTGATGACCGCGCCGCGCGGCGCCAGGTTGCCGCGCAGGATGGCGATGCCGGCGTTGTCCTTGAACGGCGCGGCCATGGTCTTGATGACCTCGGGGTTGAAGTTCTGTGCGTCGGCGATGTTGTCGCGCACGGTCTTGCCGCTGGCCGTGACCAGGTCCAGGTGCAGCAGCGGCGCGATCTCCTTCATCACCGCCGGCAGGCCGCCGGCATAGCAGAAGTCTTCCATCAGGTACTGGCCCGACGGCTGCAGGTTCACCAGGCAGGGCAGTTCGCTGGCCAGGCGTTCGAAGTCGTCGATGGTCAGCGGCACGCCCAGGCGGCCGGCGATGGCGATGAGGTGGATCACCGCATTCGTGCTGCCGCCGATGGCGGCCAGCGTGCGGATCGCGTTCTCGAAGGCCTGGCGCGTCAGCACGTCGCCGATGGTCTGGTCTTCATGGACCATGTCGACGATGCGGCGGCCGGCGTTGCGCGCGATGACGTTGCGGCGGCCGTCCACCGCCGGGTAGGCGGCGTTGCCCGGCAGGCCGATGCCCAAGGCTTCGACCATGCTGGCCATGGTGCTGGCCGTGCCCATGGTCATGCAATGGCCGTGGCTGCGGTGCATGCAGCTTTCGGCTTCGAAGAAGTCGGCCAGTTTCAGCGTGCCGGCGCGCACCTGCTCGCTCATGCTCCAGACGCCGGTTCCCGAGCCCAGCTCCTGGCCGCGCCACTTGCCGTTCAGCATGGGCCCGCCGCTGACGCCGATGGTCGGCAGGTTGGCGCTGGACGCGCCCATCAGCAGCGCCGGCGTCGTCTTGTCGCAGCCCATCAGCAGCACGACGCCGTCGATCGGGTTGCCGCGGATGCTTTCCTCGACGTCCATGCTGACCAGGTTGCGGTACAGCATGGCGGTGGGGCGCAGCAGCGTCTCGCCGAGCGACATCACCGGGAATTCGAGCGGGAAGCCGCCGGCTTCATAGACGCCGATCTTCACCTGCTCGGCCAGCGTGCGGAAATGGCTGTTGCACGGCGTCAGCTCGCTGAAGGTGTTGCAGATGCCGATGACGGGCCGGCCGTCGAACTGGTCGTGCGGCACGCCCTTGCCCTTGACCCAGCTGCGGTAGGCGAAGCCATCGCGGTCTTGGCGGCCGAACCACTGCTGGCTGCGCAGGTCTTCGGGCTTCTTTCTCGGTTTCGTCACTTGCTGGTTTCCCGGGTACGGCTTCGATTCGGCTTCGCATACTATGGTATGACGATTGACGACCCAACGGTAGAACTCCCTATGTCCGCTATTCCCGACGTTCAAGTGCTCTCGGTGGCCAAACTCTCGCCGTTGCTGCTGCCGCAGCTGCAGGCCGCCTACACGCTGCACGACCGCCTGCATGAAGGCGATGCGGCCGCCTTCGCAGCCGTCGCGCCGCAGGTTCGCGCCATCGCCGCCAGCGGCGAGTCCAAGGTCAGCGCCGAGCTGATGGCCCAGCTGCCGGCGCTGGAGATCATCTCCGTCATGGGCGTGGGCTACGACGGCATCGACGTCACCGCGGCGAAGGCGCGCGGCGTCGTCGTCACGCACACGCCGAACGTGCTGAACGACGATGTCGCCGACCTCGCCATCGGCCTGATGCTCAGCGCCGCGCGCCAGCTGCCCGCGGCCGACCGCTACGTGCGCGAAGGGCATTGGCCCGGCGGGCCGATGCCGCTGGCGCGCAAGATGTCGGGTGCGCGGCTGGGCATCGTCGGCATGGGGCGCATCGGCCAGGCCATTGCGCACCGCGCCGCGGCCTTCGGCATGCAGATCGCCTACACGGCGCGCAGCGCGAAGGCCGATATCGCCCACCGCTACCTGCCCACGCCGGCGGCGCTGGCGGCCGAGAGCGACTTCCTCGTCGTCATCACGCCCGGCGGCGCCGGCACGCGCAAGCTGATCAATGCCGAAGTGCTGGCGGCGCTGGGGTCGAAGGGCATCCTGGTCAACGTGGCACGCGGTTCGGTCGTGGACGAAAGCGCGCTGATCGACGCGCTGGAGCGCGGCGTCATCGCCGGCGCCGGGCTCGACGTGTTCGAGAACGAACCCAACGTGCCCGAGCGTCTGCGTGCGCTACCGCACGTGGTGCTGGCGCCGCACATCGGCAGCGCCACCGGCGCCACGCGGCAGGCGATGGCCGACCTGGCTGCGGCCAACCTGCGCGAGCACTTTGCCGACCGGCCCCTGCCGTCGCCGGTGCCTGAGTGCCGGTAGCGGGTGCAGGGGCCGCAGCGGCGGGGTGCGATGCGGGAAAGTCCGCAGCCGCATCCGGTTCAATCATCATACGATAAAACCACAAGCGCGACGAGCGCACTTCACCCTCAGGAGACAGCACGATGCAGATGAAGACATGGATCACCAGCGCGCTGGTCGGTGCCGGCTTGCTGGCCGGCAGCCCGGCCTTCGCGCAGGAAAAGCTCACCGTCTGGTGGGTCAAGGGCTTCTACAAGGCCGAGGACGACGCGCTCTTCGAAGCCATCAAGAAGTTCGAGGCGAAGAACAAGAACATCAAGATCGACCTGTCGCAATACCCGATCCAGGACATGATCCCGAAGACGGTGGCGGCGCTCGATTCGGGTGCGCCGCCGGATGTGGCCTATGCCGACGTCTACGACTTCCAGGTCACCGCGAAGTGGGCCTACGACGGCAAGCTCGAAGACATCTCCAGCGTCATCGACCCGCTGCGCGCCAAGTTCGAGCCGGCCGCGCTGAGCACCACCTTCCTGCTGAACAACGCCGACGGCAAGCGCGCCTACTACGCCTTCCCGATCAAGCAGCAGACCATGCACATCCAGTACTGGAAGGACATGCTCGCCGACGCGGGCTTCAAGCCAAGCGACATCCCGACCGACTGGAAGGGCTACTGGGACTTCTGGTGCTCGAAGGTGCAGGTCGGCTACCGCCAGAAGACCGGCAACCGCGGCTTCGGCATCGGCATGCCGATGGGCGTGGACTCGAGCGACTCCTTCTTCTCGTTCCTGACCTTCATGGACGCCTACAACGTCAAGCTGGTCAACGACTCGGGCAAGCTGCTGGTCGACGACCCCAGCGTGCGCGCGGCACTGATCAGCGCCATCACCGACTACACGGCCGTCTACACCAAGGGCTGCACGCCGCCGTCGAGCACCAGCTGGAAGGATCCGGACAACAACGTCGCCTTCCACAACAAGACGACGGTGATGACGCACAACGCGACGATCTCGATCGCCGCGAAGTGGCTCGACGACATGAACAACACCACGCTCACCGAAGCGCAGCGCGCCACGGCGAAGAAGAACTACACCGAGCTGATCGCCACCGCCGGCTTCCCGAACAAGCCCGACGGCACGAAGATGACCTACCGCGCGGCGGTGAAGACCGGCGTGATCTTCAAGGAGTCGAAGAACAAGGTGGCAGCGAAGAAGTTCGTCGCGTTCATGCTCGACGAAGCCAACCTGACGCCTTATGTCGAAGGCTCCCTCGGCCGCTGGTTCCCGGTGACGAAGACGGCGCAGCAAAGCGCCTTCTGGAAGAGCGACCCGCACCGCCTGGCCGTCTACAACCAGTTCATGAGCGGGACGACGCCGTTCGAGTTCACGAAGAACTACAAGTTCACCGTGCTCAACAACGAGAACGTCTGGGCCAAGGCGATGAACCGCGTGCTCAATGAGAAGGTGCCGGTCGACAAGGCGGTCGACGAGATGATCGCCCGCATCAAAGCTGTGGCATCAAACTGAGATAGCAGCCAAAAGCCTTCACCGCAGAGGTGCAGAGGACGCGGAGTCGACGCAGAGGAAGGCAATCTCTTCTCTGCGAACCTCTGCGTACTCCGCCTCTCTGCGGTGAATGAATTCGACCCAGGATCAACTTATGACCGCCATCGCCGTTGCCGCGCCGCCGGCCCGCAAGCTGCTGAGCCCCTGGGAATTCTGGGGCCGGGTGCTGGTGTTGCCGTACCTGGCGGTGTTCGTGATCTTCGTGCTGTACCCGGTGGGCTACGGCCTGTGGCTGGCGCGCCACCCGGCGAGCTATGTCAAGCTCTTCGACGACCCGATCTTCCTGCGCACGGCGATCAACACGCTGGTGTTCCTGGTGGTCGCCATCAACCTGAAGATGCTGGTGGCGCTCGGCCTGTCGAGCTTCTTCGTGCAGTCGCGCTGGTGGATCAAGATCCTGGCCGGCATCTTCATCCTGCCGTGGGCGGTGCCGTCGATCCCGACGATTCTGTCGGTGCGCTTCATGCTCAACCCCGAGTGGGGCGTGATCAACAGCGCGATCTTCAAGCTGACCGGGCTGGACGGGCCGAACTGGCTCAACGACCCGACGCTGGCCTTGAGCTTCTCGATGCTGATGCACGTCTGGAAGTCGCTGCCGTTCTGGACGCTGATCCTCGTGGCCGGCCGGCTGGCCATTCCAACCGAGCAGTACGAAGCGGCCAGTGTCGACGGCGCGACGCGCTGGCAGAAGTTCCGCTTCATCAGCTGGCCGGCGATGCGCTCGCTGTACCTCACGTCGACCATCCTGTCGATGATCTGGACACTGGGTGATTTCAACAGCGTCTACCTGCTCACCGGCGGCGGCCCGGCCGACCTGACCCACGTGCTGGCCACGCTGGGCATCCGCTACCTGCGGCTGGACCAGGTGGACCTGGCGATGGCGTCGATCGTGGTCGCGCTACCCATGGTTTTACCGCTCGTGTACTTCATGATGAAGAGGCTGTCGAAATGAGCCCCCACGCTCACATTCGTTCGCTGCCCCCCGAGGGGGCGTCCGCCCTCCTTGCGGCGGCCCGGCGGAGGTCGGTATGAGTGGCCGCATCACGCTGAGGAAGGTCAGCCTCGAAGCGCAGCTGCTGCTGGTCGGCATCCCGGTGCTGCTGTGGACGCTGATCCCGGTCTACCACATGTTCCTGTTCGCGATCTCCGAGCGCGACTCGGCCACGTCGGGCCGGCTGTGGCCGAAGAACCCGACGCTGCAGAACTTCGAGATCGTGTTCCAGCAGAAGCACTTCTATCTGAACCACTTCTGGCACCAGCTCGGCAACTCGGTGGTGATCGCCGTCGCCGTGGGCGCGCTGACGCTCATCGTCGCCACGACGGCGGCTTTCGCGATCAGCCGGCTGAAGGTGCGCGGTGGGCGCACGGTGATGAACATGGCCTTGTTCACGTACTTCATTCCGGCCGCGTTCCTGGCCGTGCCGATGTACAAGACCATGGGCAACTACGGCCTGCTGAACAACCAGTGGGCGCTGATCCTGGCGATGGTGACGATCGCGTCGCCGTATTGCATCTGGGTGCTCAAGCAGGCGTCCGACAAGCTGCCGTGGGAGCTGGACGAAGCCGCGCGCATCGACGGCGCCAGCCCGATGCAGCTGTTCCGCCTGGTCTACCTGCCGCTGATGGTGCCGTCGCTGGTGGCCGTGGGCACCTATGCGCTGCTGCTGGCCTGGAACGAGTATCTGTATGCCTTCCTGCTGCTGTCCAACGACACCGACGTGACGCTGTCGGTGGCCCTGGGCAACTTCCTGTCGGCCGACGACTCGCCGTGGGAACTGCTGATGGCCACGGGCCTGATCTACGCGCTGCCGCCGGCGGCCATCTACTACGCCTTCAAACGCTACATGGTGTCGGGCCTGACGGCCGGCGCGGTGAAGAGTTGAGTCCACAGAGAACACGACATGGCATCCGTTTCCTTCCGCGACATCCAGAAGAGTTATGGCCGCGTCAAGGTCATCCACGGCATCGACTTCACCATCGCCGACGGCGAGTTCGTCGTGCTCGTCGGCCCGTCGGGCTGTGGCAAGAGCACGCTGCTGCGCATGCTGGCCGGCCTGGAAGAAATCTCCGGCGGCGAGATCCTGATCGACGGCAAGGTCGTCAACGACCTCGAATCGAAGGACCGCGACATCGCGATGGTCTTCCAGAGCTACGCGCTGTACCCGCACATGACGGTCGGCGAGAACATGGGCTTCTCGCTGCGCCTGCGCAACGCCGATGCCAAGACGCTGGCCGAGCGCGTGGCCAACGCCGCGCGCATCCTGAACCTCGATGCGCTGCTCGAGCGCTACCCGCGTGAACTCTCCGGCGGCCAGCGCCAGCGCGTGGCGATGGGCCGTGCCATCGTGCGCGACCCGAAGGTCTTCCTGTTCGACGAGCCGCTGTCGAACCTGGACGCCAAGCTGCGCGTCGCGATGCGCGCCGAGATCAAGGCCTTGCACCAGCGGTTGAAGACGACCACCGTCTACGTCACGCACGACCAGATCGAAGCCATGACGATGGCCGACCGCATCGTCGTCATGCACGACGGCATCGTCGAGCAGATCGGCACGCCGCTGGAGCTGTTCGACCGGCCGGGCAATCTGTTCGTGGCGCAGTTCATCGGCTCGCCGTCGATGAATGTGTTCCAGGGCACGCTGCGCGGCGGCGCGGTCGAAGCGCTGGGCCAGCGCTGGCCGCTGCCCCATTCCGCGGCCGGCATGGGCCGGGCGAGCGATGGGCTGGCCGTGCACTACGGCATCCGCCCCACCGACCTGGCTCTGCACAGCGACGGCATTCCGGCCAAGGTGGTGGTGGTCGAGCCCACCGGCGCCGAGACCGAACTGCTGCTCGAAGTCGGCGGCCAGCAGATCGTGCTGGTGATGCATGGCCGCGCCGCCGCGCAGCCCGACGAGACCGTGTACCTGTCGGTGGACCTGGCCAAGGCACACATCTTCGACGGCAAGACGGGGCAGCGATTGTCGTGAACCCTGCGCATGTCGTCGTGATGGGCGTCAGCGGCTGCGGCAAGAGCAGCGTCGGCCGCGCGCTGGCCGCCGAGCTCGGCACGGCCTTCGTCGAAGGCGACGAACTGCACCCGCCGCGCAACGTCGCGCTGATGGCCGCCGGCACGCCGCTGACCGACGAAGACCGGCGTGGTTGGCTGCAGGCGCTGGCCGCCACGCTGGCGGCAGCCGTGGCCGCCGGGCAAGGCCTGGTGGTGTCGTGTTCGGCGCTGAAGCGCAGTTACCGCGACCTGCTGCGCACCGGCGCACCGGGCCTGCAATTCATCTGGCTGCATGGCGACCCGGCCTTGCTGGCGGCGCGGCTGCACGCGCGCGCCGACCACTACATGCCGCCGTCGCTGCTGCAAAGCCAGCTCGACACGCTGGAGCCGCCGGCTGCCGACGAAGCGGCGCTGGCCGTCGATATCGCGCTGCCGCTGCCGGCCATCGTCGCCGCGGCGCGGCGCCACCTGGAGCTTGCCCGCGCATGATCGCGAACCCGACCTGCCGCCGCGACGGCGGCATCACCGCAGCCCAGTAGAAAGACCATGGACCACTTCGAGAAGGTCATCCTCTTCACCGACCACGACGGCCGCGCGCGTTTCCGCAGCGAGCCGCTGGCGCTTGGCGAAGGCAAGCCGATGGCGCGGCTGTCGCCGCTGCTGCCCAGCGGCGGCTACCAGCTGCGCAGCAGCCCGGTGGGTTTTCGCAGCGAGTTTCACTGCACCGAGAACCCGCAGTGGGTGTTCATCCTGGGCGGGCAGATGGAGATCGGCCTGCAGGACGGCAGCTCGCGCGTCTTCAAGGCCGGCGAGCACTTCTACTCGGCCGACATACTGCCGGCCGGCGCGGCCTTCGACGCCACGATCCACGGCCACTGGAGCCGCCAGCTCGGCAGCGAGCCGCTGACCACGCTCTTCGTGCGGGGCTGACCGTTGGCCATCAAGAACGTCCACGGCCACACGCTGGACCTGCTGGGCGAGGCCATCGTCGCCGGGCGCTGGCCGCCGGGTTCGTCGATCCCGCCCGAGCCGATGCTGTGCGAAGAGCTCGGCGTCAGCCGCACGGTGGTGCGCGAGGCGGTGAAGTCGCTGGTCGCGAAGGGCTTGCTCGTCACCGGCCCGAAGGTCGGCACGCGCGTGCTGTCCGAGGAAGACTGGAACTGGTTCGACCCGTCGGTGGTGGTGTGGAAGTCGAAGATGGGGCTGACGCGCGAGTTCCTGCGCGACCTGCAGGAGCTGCGCCGCGCGGTTGAACCCGCCGGCGTGCGCCTGGCCGCCGCGCGCGCCACGGCCGAAGACATCGCCGAGATCGAGCTCGCCTACGCCGGCATGAAGGCCGCCATCGAGAAAGGCGGCGACTACGTCACGCACGACCTGCGCTTCCACCAGGGCCTGCTGCGCGCCTGCCACAACCGCATGGTGGTGCAGATGAGCAAGGCGCTCGGTGCGCTGCTGCGCACCAGCTTCGAGATCAGCACGTCGCGGCCCGACGGCCCGGCGAAGTCGCTGTCGCTGCACCGGGCCGTGCTCGACGCGGTGATAGCACGCTCCCCCGACCGCGCCGAGCGGGCTTGCCTGGTGCTGATCGACGGCGCGCAGGAAGACATCGAACAGGTGCTGGCGTCGCGGCGCAAGCTGCCGTCGCTGAGCGTGCCGGCGCCGCAGCTGAAGGCGCGGCGGCAGGCGCGGGTTTAAGCCGTGGTTCAAGCAGTCATGGCCGCGCCAGCCGGATCAGCTCGGCTTCGCGCTCGGGCGGCAGCGGCGTCGCTTGCGGGTGCCGGCGCACCCAGTCCTGCATCGTGCGCGCGGTGAGCGCGGGGTCGGTCAGCGCCAGGCCGGCGGCGCAGGCGCGTTCGTTGCTGACGTCCATCAGGCTGGCAAACCTGCCGTGCTCGGGCCTGAACATCGGCAGTTCGGCATAAGTCAGGCCGGCCGACTGCAGCGTCGCCGCCGGCACCCACACCGGCTTGTCGACGCCCAGCAGCTGCATGAAGCGCGCCCAGGTGAAGCGCGGCCCGACGACGTTGAACGCGCCGCCGGTGCCGTTCTCGATCAGCGTGGCAGCGAAGCGCGCGAGGTCGTGCACGTCGATGACCTGCAGGTGGTCGCTGCCGTCGCCCGGCGCCAGCATCGTGCCGCCTTGCAGCGCGCGCTGCGCCCAATAGGCGTAGCGCACCACCGGGTCGTGCGGCCCGACGACGATCTGCGGGCGCAGCAGCGTGCAGCGCTCGGCGTAGATCGACTCGACGAGGTTCTCGCAGGCGACCTTCAGCGCGCCGTAGGTTTCGCCATTGATCTCGGTCACGTCTTCGGCGGCCGGTGGCAGCCGCGGCTGGCTTTCGCGCACCGGTCGTTCGCGCGGGTCGCCGTAGGCCATGACGGCGCTGATGAAGACGTAGCGCCCGACCTGCGCGCACAGCATCTCGGCGCTGGGCCGCACCTGGCGCGGCGTGTAGCCGCTGACGTCGACGCAGGCGTCCCAGCGGCGGCCGGCCAGCGCCTGCAAGCCGTCCAGCCCGCCGTCGCGGTCGCCGCGCAGGCGTTCGACGGCGGCCGGCAGTTCGTCGGGCGACAGCCCGCGCGTCAGGATGCTGACGCCATGCCCGGCCGCGAGCAAGGCTTCGACGATGTGGCGGCCGACGAATTGCGTGCCACCGAGAACCAGAACCTTCAACGTCACTCCTTCACCGAACCCGTCAACCCCGAGACGTAGTGTTCGACGAAGAAAGAATAAACGAAGGCCACCGGCAGCGACCCGAGCAACGCGCCGGCCATCAGCGGCCCCCAGTGGTAGACATCGCCTTCGACGAGCTCGGTGACCACGCCGACCGGCACCGTCTTGACCTCGGACGACGAGATGAAGGTCAGCGCGTAGATGAACTCGTTCCAGCTCAAGGTGAAGGCGAAGATGCCGGCCGAGATCAGGCCCGGCACGGCCAGCGGCAGCACGATCTTGACCAGGATCTGCCAGCGCGTGGCGCCGTCGATCAGCGCGCACTCTTCCAGCTCGTACGGGATCGAGCGGAAGTAGCTCATCAGCAGCCAGGTGCAGAACGGGATCAGGAAGGTCGGGTAGGTGAGGATCAGCGCCCAGCGCGTGTCGAACAAGCCGAGCTTGAAGACGATGGCCGCCAGCGGAATGAACAGGATCGACGGCGGCACCAGGTAGGCGAGGAAGATCGACAGGCCGACCTGCTTGGCGCCGCGGAAGCGCAGGCGTTCGATGGCGTAGGCGGCCAGCACCGAGGCGGCGAGCGAGAACACGGTGGAGACGACCGACACGACGACGGTGTTCCACAGCCAGTCCGGATACGCGGTCTCGAACAGCAGCTTGTGAAAGTGCGCGAGGGTCGGCTTGATGACCCAGAACGGATTGCCTTCGCGCGACAGCAGTTCGTTGTCGGGTTTCACCGACGTGATGACCATCCAGTAGAACGGGAACAGCAGCACGAACAGGAAGGCGGCCAGCGGCAGGTAGACGACGATGAGCTTGCGCCGCACCGTTTCCAGGTAGCCCATGCCGCCGGCGTCGGCGATGACGTCCTTGCTGCTCATTTGTCGCTGCCGCCTTGTTGCCAGGCGCGGCGCTGCAGCCCGAAGTAGCTGAACAAGATCGCCGCCAGCAGGAAGGGCACCATCGCGATCGAGATCGCCGCGCCTTCGCCCAAAGCGCCGCCGGAGATGGCGCGCTGGAACGACAGCGTCGCCATCAGATGCGTGGCGTTCAGCGGCCCGCCGCGCGTGATGACGTAGATGAGCTGGAAGTCGGTGAAGGTGAACAGCACCGAGAACGTCATCACCACCGCGATGATGGGCGTCAGCAGCGGCAGCGTGACGTGGCGGAACTGTTGCCACGGCGTGGCGCCGTCGATTGCCGAGGCTTCGTAGAACGAAGGCGAAATGGTTTGCAGCCCGGCCAGCAGCGTGATCGCGACGAAGGGCACACCGCGCCAGACGTTGGCGAAGATCACCGACAGCCGCGCGTTCCACGGGTCGCCGAGGAAGTCGATGTATTTGTCGATCAACCCGACTTTCACCAGCACCCAAGAGATGATGGAAAACTGCGCGTCGTAGATCCACCAGAAGGCGATCGCCGACAGTGCCGTCGGCACGATGTAGGGCAGCAGGATGACGGCGCGGAAGAAGGTCTTGAAGCGCAGGTTGCGGTTCAGCAGGATGGCCAGCCACAAGCCGAGGAAGAACTTCAGAACGCTCGCCACCCCGGTGTAGAAGAGCGTGTTGAACAGCGCCAGCCGCGTGACGCTGTCGCCCCACAGGAAGGCGTAGTTCTCGAGCCCGACCCACTCGCCGGTGCGGCCGATCTTGGCATCGGTGAAGCCGAGCCAGGTGCCCAGGCCGAGCGGGTAGGTCAGGAACAGCAGCAGCAGCACCGCCGCCGGCAGCATGAACAGCAGGCCGAGCGCGTTGCGGTTGTTCTGCAGCCGTTCGAGCATGAGGACTTTCGTTCAGACCTTGTAGTAGCGCTCGGCGCGCTTCTGCGCCCGCTCGGCCGCTTCTTTCGGGCTCTTCGACCCGCTTGCGGCTTCGGCCACCATGTTGGCGACGATGAAGTCCGCCAGCGCGCCCGCCGACGCATAACCCAGCCTGCCGGCATAACCGGCCGGCCGCAGGTTCTTCGTCGCGTCGCGGTACGGCGTGTGCTTCGGGTCCGAGGTCCAGATCGGGTTCTTCTCGTAGGCGCGCAGTGGCTGCGAGACATAGCCGCCGCCGCCTTGCAGCCAGGCGTCGAACTGCTCGGCCTCCATCATGAAGCGCAGGAACTCCTTGGCTGCCTGCGGGTACTTGCTGTACTTCATGATCATCTGGTTGAAGAACAGGTGGTACTCGGTGGGCACGCCAACCGGGCCGATCGGGTACGACGCGTGGTTGATGTCGGCGGCCATCTCCTTGACCTTCGGATCGGGCGAGTTCTTCGCCGCGTAGTAGATCGAGATGCCGTTGTTGGTGACGCTGATCTGGCCGTCGAGGAAGGCCTTGTTGTTGTTCGGGTCCAGCCACGACAGCGTGCCCGGGATGAAGTTGGCGTACAACTCCTTGGCGTACTCCAGCGCCTTGATCGTCTCCGGGCTGTCGATCACGACCTTGTTGTTCTTGTCGACCATCGCGCCGCCGAAGGCCCAGATCAGCCAGTAGGTCCAGCCGCTGTCGCCGGTGGCATTGCCCAAGGCCATGCCGCCCGGCGTGCCCTTGTCCTTCAGCGCCTTGTACATGCGCAGGAAGCCGTCGACGTCTTTCGGGAAGCTGTCGATGCCGGCGGCCTTCAGGTGGCTTTCGCGGTAGACCTGCATCGCGCCGGCCGACCCCAGCGGCACGCCGAGCCACTTCTTGCCGTCCGGCCGCAGAAAGGCTTCGCACGAGCTGTACCAGCCGCCGTACTTCTTGCCCAGGTATTCGCACAGGTCGGTGACGTCGAGCAGCTTCTCGGGATAGAGATTTGCGTCGTCGTTGGTCGACAGGATGATGTCGGGCCCGGCGCCGGTGTTGGCGGCCACCGCGGCCTTCGGGCGCACGTCTTCCCAGCCTTCGTTGTCGACGCGCACTTCGATGCCGGTCTTCTCGGTGAAGCGCTTGACGTTGACCATGTAGGCGTCGATGTCGCCCTGCACGAAGCGGCTCCAGCGCAGCACGCGCAGCTTGGCGCCTTTCTCGGGCTTGAAGGCGACGGCCTGCGCCTGCACGACGGCCGGCGTCCAGATGGCGGCGGTGGCGGCGACGGCGGCCGTGCCTTCGATGAAGCGGCGGCGATTGAAGTCACTCATGCATGTCTCCTGGGTGTGTGCGGCGGGTGATGGGTCGTCACGCCGCGAGCCGCCGGCCGGAGCCGGCATCGAAAAGGTGGGCCCGCGGCAGGTCGGGCAGCAGCCGGATCGTGCTGCCCGGCACGAAGGCATGGCGCTCGCGGAACACGGCCGCCAGTTCGCGCCCCTGGTGGCGGCATGAGACGAAGGTGTCGGCGCCGGTGGGTTCGACCACCGCCACCTGCGTGGCGATGCCGCCGTCGCTGCTGAGCACCAGGTGCTCGGGGCGTGTGCCCAGGATCACCGGCTGGCCCTCGCTGCCGCCGCTGCAGGGTGGGGCGGCGAGCGTCGTGCCGTCGGCCAGTTCGATGCTGGCGCCGCCGCCGGCCAGCCGCAGCGTCGCCGGCAGGAAGTTCATCGCCGGCGAGCCGATGAAGCCGGCGACGAACAGGTTGACCGGCCGGTCGTAGAGTTCGAGCGGGCTGCCGGTCTGTTCGATGCGGCCGTCTTTCATGACGACGATCTGGTCGCCCATCGTCATGGCTTCGATCTGGTCGTGCGTGACGTAGATCGACGTCGTCTTCAGCCGCAGGTGCAGTTCCTTGATCTCGGTGCGCATGGCCACGCGCAGCTTGGCGTCCAGGTTCGACAGCGGTTCATCGAACAGGAAGACCTGCGGGTCGCGCACGATCGCGCGCCCCATCGCGACCCGCTGGCGCTGGCCGCCGGAGAGCTGGCGCGGGTAGCGCAGCAGCAGGTCCTTCAGGCCCAGGATCTCGGCCGCGCGGCCGACCTTGCGCTCGACCGTGGCCGCGTCGTCCTTGGCCAGCATCAACGCGAAGGCCATGTTCTCGCGCACCGTCATGTGCGGGTACAGCGCGTAGTTCTGGAACACCATCGCGATGTCGCGCTGCTTCGGTGGCAGTTCGTTGACGCGCTTGTCACCGATGCGCACCTCGCCGCCGCTGATCTCTTCCAGGCCGGCGATCATGCGCAGCAGCGTGCTCTTGCCGCAGCCCGACGGGCCCACCAGCACGGTGAAGGAACCGTCGGGGATGCTGATGTCCACGCCGTGCAGGATCTCGGTCGCGCCGAAGCGCTTCTTCACCGTGGCGATGGTCACACTGGCCATGCGTGGATCCTCCTGGAATCGCGCGAAGCGGCGCCGACGATACCTGCCGCGCGCGCCGCCGGGCCATCGGACTTACCCGTTGTCGCCGGCTCAGGTTGTCTGATAACCTGATGACCATGGTACTTTCCCCGCCCGCGCCAGCCACGGGCCGGCTTGGCCGCGAGACGCTGGCCGACCGCCTGGCCGAGCGGCTTTCGGCGCAGATCGAAGGCGGCACGCTCGGCCCCGGCGACCGGCTGCCCACCGAGGCGCAGCTGGCGGCCGCGCACGGCGTCTCGCGCAGCGTCGTGCGCGAGGCGGTGCACCGCATCAAGTCGCGCGGCCAGCTGGTGTCGCGCCAGGGCTCGGGCGTTTTCGTTACGGCGCCGGCGGCGAACCGGCCGCTGGAGTTCGACCCCGCGGTGCTGGAATCGGTGCAGGCCGTGGTGCAGGTGGTGGAGGTGCGGCGCGTGCTCGAAGGCGAGATCGCCGCGCTCGCCGCCGAACGGGCCACGCGCGCGCAGGTGGCCGGGCTGCGCCGCGCGCTGGCCGCCATCGACGCCGCGGCGGCGGCGGGCCGCGACGGCGTCGCCGAAGACCTGGCCTTCCACCGCGCCATCGGCGAAGCCACCGGCAACCCGCAGTTCAGCCGCCTGCTCGGCTTTCTGGAACAGTACCTGCGCGAAGGCATGCGCATCACGCGCGGCAACGAAGCCCGGCGCGTCGACTTCATGGAGGCCGTGCGCCACGAACACCGCGCCATCGTCGACGCCATCGCGGCCGGCGACGCGCGTGCCGCGCGGCGGGCCGCCACCAGCCACCTGGGCCACAGCCAGCGGCGGCTCGAGCTCGGCGGCGTGATCCCGAAACAGCAAGGAAAACAGCGATGAAAGTCTTGATCACCGGCGGAGCCGGTTTCGTCGGTGCACGGCTGGCGCGCACCCTGCTCGAACGCGGCCGCCTGGGCGGGCGGCCTATCGAACAACTCGTGCTGGCCGACCAGGCCGCGGCACCGCCGGCACTGCTGGCCGATGCGCGGGTGCAGGCCCGCGTGGCGCCGCTGCTGGCCACCTGCGAGAGCCTGCGTGACGAAAGCTTCGATGGCGTCTTCCACCTCGCCTCGGCCGTCTCCGGCGAATGCGAGGCCGACTTCGAACTCGGCTTGCGGTCCAACCTGGACAGCACGCGCGCCTTGCTCGATGCCTTGCGCTTTCGCACCGAGCGCGGCAACACGCCAACGCGGCTGGTCTTCAGCAGTTCGGTCGCGGTGTTCGGGCCGGATCCGGCACTGCCGCTGCCGGCCATCGTCGCCGACGACACGCTGCCGGCGCCGCAGACGAGCTACGGCATGCAGAAGCTGGTCTGCGAACACCTGGTCGCCGACTACACGCGCAAGGGCTACATCGACGGTCGCGCGGCGCGGCTGATGACGGTGACGGTGCGGCCGGGGCGGCCGAATGGCGCCGCGAGTTCGTTCTTCAGCGGCATCATCCGCGAGCCGCTGGCGGGTGTCGAGTCGATCTGCCCGGTGTCGGCCGACGTGTCGCACCCGGTCAGTTCGCCGCAGCGCACGGTCGAAGGGCTGATCGCCGTCTACGAAGCCAGCCGCGAGGCCTTCGTCGGCCGCAGCGCGCTGAACCTGCCGGCGCTGAACGTCACCGTGCAGCAGATGCTGGACGCGCTCGAAGCCGTGGCCGGCCCGGCGGTGCGGGCGCGGGTGCGCTTCGAGCGTGACGAGCGCATCGCCGGCATCGTGGCGAACTGGCCGAAGGGCGCCAGCGCGAAGCGCGCCGCCGGGCTGGGCCTGCAGCCGGAGAAGAACTTCGAAGACATCGTCCGCCAGTACATCGCCGACAACACCGGCACGCCAGCGCTGAAAGGGCTGGCATGAACCAGATCGACCTGAAGGGCCGGGTCGCGGTGGTCACCGGCGGCGCACAAGGCCTGGGCTATGCGATCTGCGAAAGGCTGCTGCAGTCGGGCGCCGCGGTGCTGCTGTGGGACATCGACGCCGCGAAGCTCGAGGCCGCCTGCGCCACGCTGGCGGCCCTGGGGCCCGCGCGCGGCGAGGTCGTCGAGCTGACCGACGACACCGCGGTGGCCTTGGCCACGGCCCGGGCCGGGCGCATCGACATCCTCGTCAACAACGCCGGCATCACCGGCGGCAACGGCACGACCTGGGAGCTGGACCCGGCGGTCTGGCGCCGCGTCATCGAGGTCAACCTGATCGCGCCCTACCTGACCTGCCGCCATGTCGTGAAGACCATGCTGGCCAGCGGCTATGGCCGCATCGTCAACATCGCGTCGGTGGCGGGCAAGGAAGGCAACCCGAACGCGTCGCACTACAGCGCCAGCAAGGCGGCGCTGATCGCGCTGACCAAGTCGCTGGCGAAAGAGCTGGCGACGAAGGGCATCCTCGTCAACGCGGTGGCGCCGGCAGCGGCGAAGACGGCGATGTTCGAGCAGATGGCGCAGAGCCACATCGACTACATGCTGAGCAAGATCCCGATGGCGCGCTTTCTCGAACCGGTGGAGATCGCCGCGATGGTGGCCTGGCTGGCCAGCGAAGACTGCTCGTTCAGCACCGGTGCCGTGTTCGACATCACCGGCGGGCGTTCGACCTACTAGTACAGCGTGGCCGCCTGCCGCGCCTGCAGTGCGGCGTCGTAGGCCTGGCCATCGATGCCGGCCTGGCTCAGCACCTGGAGGATCGCGCCGGGCGAGGGCAGGGTGCCGCGCTCGACATGCGTCTTCGGATCCCACAGGCCCGAGCGCTTGATGGCGCGCGCGCACTGGAAGAACACGCTCGCCACCGTGACCACCAGCACCGAGGCCGGTGCCTTGCCGTCGACGACGAACTCGGCGCACAGCGCCGGTGAAGCGCTGATGCGTGCCGTGCCGTTGATGCGCAAGGCTTCGCCGATGCCGGGAATCAGGAACAGCAGCGCCACGCGCGGGTCGTGCACGATGTTGCGCAGGCTGTCGATGCGCTGGTTGCCGCGCCGGTCGGGCAGCAGCAGCGTGTGTTCGTCGACGACGCGAACGAAGCCGGGCGCGTCGCCGCGCGGCGAGGTGTCCAGGCCCTGCGCGCCCAGCGTCGCCAGCACGGCGAACGGCGCGGCTTCGATGTAGGGCCGGTACAGCGGGTGGATGTGGTCGGCCACCTTGGTCAGCGAGGTTTCGCCGGGGCCGGTGCTGTAGACGGCGCGCAGCGCGGCCTCGTCGCCGAGGTCGTGCGTCGTGTCGGCGGCCAGGCTCAGCAAGTCCATCGCGTCAGCCGATGCGGCCCAGCAGCAGGTACTCCATCAGCGCCTTCTGCACATGCAGCCGGTTCTCGGCTTCGTCCCACACCACCGACTGCGGGCCGTCCATGACCTCGGCCGTGACCTCTTCGCCGCGGTGCGCCGGCAGGCAGTGCATGAACAGCGCGTCGGGGCGGGCCACGGCCATCATCTCTTCGTCGACGCACCAGTCGACGAAGGCCTTCAGCCGCTCTTCGTTCTCGGCCTCGTAGCCCATGCTGGTCCAGACGTCGGTGGTCACCAGGTGCGCGCCTTCGCAGGCTTCCATCGGGTGGTTGAAGACCTTGTAGCAGCTGCTGTCGCGGATGCCGGCCACCTTGGCGTCGACCTCGTAGCCGCCGGGCGTGCTGACATGCACCGTGAAGCCCAGGATCTCGGCCGCCTGCAGCCAGGTGTTGGCCATGTTGTTGCCGTCGCCGACCCAGGCGACGACCTTGCCCTTGATGTCGCCGCGGTGCTCGATGAAGGTGAAGATGTCGGCCAGGATCTGGCACGGGTGGTATTCGTTGGTCAGCCCGTTGATCACCGGCACGCGCGAATGCGCGGCGAAGCGCTCGATCTTGGCCTGCTCGTAGGTGCGGATCATCACCAGGTCGACCATGCGGCTGATGACGCGCGCGCTGTCTTCGATCGGCTCGGCGCGGCCCAACTGGCTGTCGCCGGTGGTCAGGTGCACGACCGAGCCGCCCATCTGGTACATGCCGGCTTCGAAGCTGACGCGCGTTCGCGTGCTCGCCTTCTCGAAGATCATCGCCAGCGTGCGGTCCATCAGCGGCTGGTAGCGCTCGTAGTTCTTGAAGCGCGTCTTGATGATGCGCGCGCGCTCGAACAGGTAGGCGTATTCCTCGGCGCGAAGGTCCTTGATCTGCAGGAAATGTTTCATCAGCGAATGCCCGGGCTTCATGTCGGTTCGGCGAGGAAGGCCTTCACCAGCGGGCACAGGATGGCCGCGATCTGCCGCGCTTCGTCGGCGCTCAGGATCAGCGGCGGCAGCAGGCGGACGACGCGGTCGGCGGTGACGCTGATCATCAGCCCGGCTTCGGCCGCGCGGCCGAGCAGCACGCCGCAGGGGCGGTCGAGCTCGATGCCGATCATCAGCCCCTGGCCGCGGTACTCGACCACGCCCTTTTCGCCGGCCAGGCCGGTTTCCAGCGCATCGCGCAGGATGCCGCCGACATTGGCTGCATTGGCGAGCAGGCCGTCTTCTTCGATGATGCGCAGCGTCTCGACGCCGGCGCGCATGGCCAGCGGGTTGCCGCCGAAGGTGGTGCCGTGGTTGCCCGGGCCGAGCACGTCCTTGGCCTTGGCGCCGACGACGATGGCGCCCACCGGCACGCCCGAAGACAGGCCCTTGGCCAGCGGCATCACGTCGGGCTTGATGCCGGCCCATTGGTGCGCAAACCACTTGCCGGTGCGGCCGAGGCCGCATTGCACTTCGTCGAGCATCATCAGCCAGTCGCGCTCGTCGCAGAGGCGGCGCAGGCCCTGCAGGTATTCGGCACGTGTCTGGTTGATGCCGCCTTCGCCCTGGATCACTTCCAGGAACACCGCGACGACGTTCGGGTTCGTCCTGGCCACGTGCTCGACCGCGGCCAGGTCGTTCAGCGGCACACGCACGAAACCTTCGACCAGCGGGCCGAAGCCGGCCTGCACCTTGGCATTGCCGGTGGCCGACAGCGTGGCAATCGAGCGGCCGTGGAAGGCCTTTTCGTAGACGATGATCTCCGGGCGCTCGATGCCCTTGTCGTGGCCGTACTTGCGCGCGATCTTGATCGCGCCTTCGTTGGCTTCCAGGCCCGAGTTGCAGAAGAAGGCCGACGACAGGCCGGACAGCTCGCACAGCTTGGCGGCCAGCTGCTCCTGCAGCGGCACCTGGTAGTAGTTGGAGCAGTGCATCATGCGCGACACCTGGTCGTGCAGCGCCGGCACCAGCTTCGGGTGGCCGTGGCCCAGCGTGTTGACGGCGATGCCGCCGAGGCCGTCGAGGTACTTTCGGCCTTCGGTGTCCCAGAGCCAGCAGCCTCGGCCATGCGACAGCGCGATCGGCAGTCGGCCATAGGTGTTCATCACGTGCGGCATGGGCGCGGTGACGGCGGCGTCGGGTGCGTTCATCGGGGGTTCTCGATCGTCTCCAGGGAACAAAATCGGCGTGTGAACCGTGGTGGCTCGCACGCCGAACGGGTTTCGATTCTAGAGGGCCCGGCGCGGCTGCTGCGACGCAGCAATTTGCGGGCACAATGCCGGCCGCCGATGGCCACTTCCACACCGCGTCAGTACTACATCCAGGGCATCACGAAGGATGGCCGCACTTTCCGCCCCAGCGACTGGGCCGAGCGGCTGGCCGGCGCGATGTCGAGCTTCAGGCCCGGCGGCACGGCCGGCGGCATCGGCGCCTTCATCGGCTATTCGCCCTACTGCGTGCCGCGCGTGGTGGACGGCATCAAGTGCGTGATCGTCAGCGACGCGCTGCGCGGCATCGAGCCGATGGCCTGGGACTTCGTCATGAACTTCGCCCGCGACAACGAGCTGAAGGTGGTGGACGTCTGAGACCAGGCCCGGAATTGCAAAAGGGCCTGCAAGCAGGCCCTTATGAACAGCACCCGGAGGTGCGTCGAACGTGTTCTTAGGCGGCGAGCGCCAGCGCCTTGACCTTGGCGGACAGGCGGCTCTTCAGGCGAGCCGCCTTGTTCTTGTGGAAGATGCCCTTGTCGGCGACCGAGTCGATCACGCTTTGCGCGGACTTGAAGGTCTCGACGGCCTTGGCCTTGTCACCGGTGGCGACAACCTTCTGCACGTTCTTCACCACCGTGCGAAAGCGCGAACGCAGCGACGAGTTGGCGGCGTTCAGCACCACGTCCTGGCGCGCGCGCTTGCGGCCGGAGGCGAGGCGGACGGTCTTCTTCTTGGCTTTGGACGAGGTGGCCATGCTTGAGCGTTGGTGTCGAGTGAAAGGTCAGGTGAGCAAAGACTGTCGAGTATAGCACGCGGCGAGTGGGCCTGCCAAGGCGGCGGCAGGGCCTGCCTATAATCGATGCCGACCCGGTTTCGCCCGGCACGCTCCTCGACCGCTTCAGTGAACCTTCTCCGGGCCGCTTCCACCGTTTCCCTGCTGACCCTGGCGTCCCGCGTCACCGGGCTGGTGCGCGAGCAGCTCGTCGCGGCCTACTTTGGCGCCAGCGCCGCCACCGACGCCTACAACGTCGCCTTCCGCATCCCGAACCTGTTCCGCCGGCTGTTCGGCGAAGGCGCGTTCTCGCAGGCCTTCGTGCCGCTGCTGGCCGCCACGCGTGAACGCGAAGGCGACGCCGCAACCCACCGCCTGATCGACGCCGTGGCCACCGTGCTGGCCTGGGTGCTGCTGGCCACCTGCGTGGTCGGCGTCGCGGCGGCGCCGGTGCTGGTGTGGCTGATGGCTTCCGGCCTCGAGCGCTTCGACACCGCGGTGCTGATGACGCGCTGGATGTTCCCGTACATCGGCTTCATGTCGATGGTGGCGTTGTCCGCCGGCATCCTGAACACCTGGAAGCGCTTCGCCGTGCCGGCGGTGACGCCGGTGCTGCTGAACCTGAGCAGCATTGCCGCGGCGATCTTCGGCACGCCGTGGTTCCAGCGTCACGGCCTGGAGCCGATCCTGGCGCTGGCCGGTGGCGTGATCGTCGGCGGCGTGCTGCAGGCTGCGGTGCAGATCCCGGCGCTGCGCGCCGTCGGCCTGATGCCCAGCATCGGCCTGACCTGGCAGCGTCTGCGCGCCGCCTGGGCGCACCCGGGCGTGCACCTGATCCTGGGCCGCATGGGGCCGGCGCTGCTGGGCGTGTCGGTGTCGCAGATCTCGATGCTGGTCAACACCCAGATCGCGTCGCACGTGGCCGTCGGCGCGGTGTCGTGGCTGACCTATGCCGACCGCTTGATGGAATTCCCGACCGCGCTGCTCGGCGTGGCCATGGGCGTGGTGCTGCTGCCGCAGCTGTCGGCGGCGCAGGGCCGCGGCGATGCCCAGGCCTATTCCGACATGCTCGACTGGGGCCTGCGCCTGGTGCTGCTGCTGGCCCTGCCGTGCGCGGTGGCGCTGCTGGTCTTCGCGCAGCCGCTGGTGGCGGTGCTGTTCCACTATGGCGCCTTCGATGCCGCCGACGTGGCGCAAACCACGCGCGCCGTGATGGGCTGGGGCGTCGGGCTGATGGGCCTGGTCGGCGTGAAGGTGCTGGCGCCGGGCTTCTACGCGCGTGAAGACACGCGCACGCCGGTGAAGATCGCCGTCAGCGTGCTGGTCGCGACGCAGCTGATGAACGCCGTCTTCGTGCCCGTCGTCGGCTACGCCGGGCTGGCGCTGTCGATCGGCCTGGGCGCGACGCTGAACGCCGGCCTGCTGCTGGTCGGGCTGCGCCGCCGCGGCGCCTACACGCCGCGGCCGGGCTGGGGCCTGTATGCGCTGCGCGTGGGCGTCGCCAGCGCACTGCTCGGCGCGGCGCTGGTCTGGGCCGCGCAGGCCATCGACTGGATCGGCCTGCGCACCCACCCGGGCCAGCGTGCCGCGTGGATGGCGCTGGTGCTGGCGTCGGCGGCCGCGGGTTACTTCGTCGCGCTGGTCGCCAGCGGGTTGAAGCTGCGCCAGTTCGTGCGCCGCGGCTGACCTACACTGGCGGCAATGGGCGGAACGCTGCACTTCGAAGCACCCACGGCGCTGGAGTATTTCGCGGCGCTGGTCGCCGACGACGCCAGCTTCTCGGTCGTCGAGGCGGCCGTCGCGGTGGCGCAGGACGAATACCCGCAGCTCGACCCGCAGGACGTGCTGGCGCAGATCGACAGCCTGGCCGACAAGCTCAAGCGCCGGCTGCCGGCCGACGCCGCGCCGCTGCAGAAGCTGCGCCTGCTGAACCGCTACTTCTTCCACGAACTCGGCTTCGCCGGCAACGTCAACGACTACTACGACGCGCGCAACAGCTACCTGCCCGAGGTGCTGAAGACGCGCCGCGGCATCCCCATCACGCTGGCGCTGCTGTACGTCGAAGTGGCCACGCAGCTGGGCTTGTCGGCCAGCGGCGTGTCGTTCCCGGGGCACTTCCTCGTCAAGCTGCGCATGCCGCGCGGCGAGGTCGTGATCGACCCCTTCAGCGGCCAGTCGCTGTCGCGCGAAGAGCTCGACGAGCGGCTGATGCCGTTCCGCCGCCAGCGCGGCCTGGTCGGCGAGTTCGAGGCGCCGCTGGGGCTATTCCTGCAGTCGGCACCGCCGCGCGACGTGATCGCGCGGCTGCTGCGCAACCTGAAGGAGATCCACCGCACTGCTGCCGACTGGCCGCGGCTGCTGGCCGTGCTGCAGCGCCTGGTGATCCTGCTGCCGCAGGCCTGGGAAGAGCGGCGCGACCGCGGCCTGGCGCAGGCCGAGCTGGGCCACGATGCGCTGGCCGCCGAAGACCTGGCGCTGTACCTCGAGCAGCGGCCCGACGCCGACGACGCCGCGCCCTTGCGCCTGCGACTGCGCGAGCTGCGCGGCCCCGGCGCGTCGCGACTGCATTGACGCGATGAAGCAGATCCCGCTGGCCATCGGCCCCGACCCGCTGCCCACCTTCGACAGCTTTCTGCCCGGCGGCAACGGCGCCGCACTAGAGCACCTGCGCCGCCTGGCCATGCCGGCGGCGCCGGTGTACCTGTGGGGCGCGTCGGGCAGCGGCAAGACGCATCTGCTGCGTGCGCTCGCCCACGCCTGCCAGCAGGCGGGCCAACGCGTCGGCTGGTTCGACGCCGTCGACGCCACGCCGTGGGCGCTGGAGCCGGACTGGTCGCTGGTCATCATCGACCGCTGCGACGACCTCGACGCAGCGGCGCAGCAGGCGGCCTTCACGCTCTTCGTCGAAGCCGCCACCGAAGGCGTGCAGGTGGCGGCCGCCGGCCGCTTGCCGCCGGTCGACCTGGGCCTGCGCGACGACCTGCGCACGCGGCTGGGCTGGGGCCACGTCTTCGCGATGCAGCCGCTGGGCGAAGCCGAGACCCGTGCCGCGCTGCGCCGCGAAGGCGACCGCCGCGGCATCCTGCTGTCGGACGAGGTGATGGACCACTTGCTGACGCGTTTCCCGCGCGACCTGAAACACCTGATGGCCTTGCTCGACCGGCTCGACGAGTTCGGGCTGGCCCGCTCGCGCGCCATCACCGTGCCGCTGCTGCGCACGATGCTCGCCGAAGAAGGCCTCGCACCTTGAACCTGACGCTCTTCGACCTGGACGGCACGCTGCTGGCGACCGACTCCGACCATGCTTTCGGTGAGTTCCTGATCGGCCTCGGCTGGGCCGACGGCGAGGCCTACCGCCAGCGCAACGACGAGTTCTTCGTGCACTACCAGGAAGGGCGGCTGGACATCGCCGACTACATCGCCTTCTGCACCGCGCCGTGGCGCGACCGCGACGCCACCGAGCTGGCCGCGGCCAGCGCCCGTTTCATCGCCGAGGTGGCGCGGCCGGCGCTGCACGCGGCGGCGCTGAGCCTGGTGAAGCAGCACCAGGAGGCCGGCGACACGGTGGCCATCGTCACGGCCACCAACGACTTCATCACGCGGCCGATTGCTGACCTCTTCGGCGTTGACACGCTGATTGCCACCGAACTCGAACGCGATGCATCGGGCCGCGCCACGGGCCGGATCCGCGGCGTGCCGTCGTTCCGCGACGGCAAGATCGTGCGCGTGCAGCAGTGGCTGGCCGGCCAGGGCCGCACACTCGCCGACTTCGAGCGTTGCACCTTCTACAGCGACTCCACCAACGACCTGCCGTTGCTGGACCATGTGAGCCACCCGGTGGCCACCAACCCGAGCCCGGCCCTGCGCGCGATCGCGTCGGCGCGGGGCTGGCCTGTTCTGAACCTGTTCCCATGATCAAGAAATTCATCAACCGCCTGCTTGGCAAGGGCGTCAAGGCTGCTGAACCCGAGGCGGTCCCGGTGATCCCGCTCGGCCAGCGCGTCGAGATCGCCGCCGAGGAGCACCGCATCGACCCGGCGCTGCTCGACGACAACGCCGTGCGTGTCGTGAAGACGCTGAAGGACGGCGGCTACGAGGCCTACATCGTCGGCGGCGCGGTACGCGACCTGCTGGTGGGGCTGCGGCCGAAAGACTTCGACGTGGCCACCGACGCCACGCCCGAGCAGGTGAAGGCGCTGTTCCGTCGCGCCTTCATCATCGGCCGCCGCTTCCGCCTGGTGCACGTGATCTTCGGCCGCGGCCGCGAGCACGAAGTCATCGAGGTCTCCACCTTCCGCGCCTACCTCGACGTCGCCGCCGCCGAGCAGGTGGCCGGCAACGAGAAGACGTCCAAGCACGACATCGCCGAGAAGACGCACGTCGTCGACGCCAGCGGCCGCGTGCTGCGCGACAACGTCTGGGGCCCGCAGGTCGAAGACGCCGCGCGGCGCGACTTCACGATCAACGCGATGTACTACGACCCGACGACGCAGACCGTCGTCGACTACCACGGCGGCCTGGCCGATTCGCGCGCGCGCATCCTGCGCATGATCGGCGACCCCGAGACGCGCTACCGCGAAGACCCGGTGCGCATCATCCGCGTCGTGCGCTTCGCGGCCAAGCTCGGCTTCGACATCGAGAAGGCCACGCGCGCGCCGATCCGCAGCATGGCGGCGCTGCTGGCCAACGTGCCGCTGTCGCGCATGTTCGACGAGATGGTCAAGCTGCTGCAGACCGGCCACGCGCTGCGCAGCATCGCCGAGCTGAAGAAGCAGGGCCTGGACCGCGGCCTGTTCCCGGTGCTCGACGCGGCCTTCGCCGACGACAAGCCGAACCCGGCGCGCGAGACCTTCGTGCGGCTGGCGCTGGAGAACACCGATGCGCGCGTAGCCGACGGCCGCGCCGTGGTGCCGAGCTTCATGCTGGCCTGCATGCTCTGGCACGACGTACTCGAACGCTGGAGCGCAGTGCGCGCCACCGGCGAGGCGCCGTTCCCGGCGCTGCAGCAGGCGGTGGACGCGGTGTTCGACGCCCGCATCGGCGACATCTCCGGCCGCGGCAAGCTGGCCGCCGACATGCGCGAGATCTGGCTGATGCAGCCGCGCTTCGACCGGCGCACCGCGAATTCGGCGCGCGCCCTGATCGCGCAGCCGCGCTTTCGCGCCGGCTACGACTTCCTGCGCCTGCGTGCCGATGTCGGCGAGGTGGCACCCGAACTCGCTGATTGGTGGGAAGACTTCCACCTCGGCGACGAAGACGAGCGCGAAGCGCTGCTGCAGGACGTGAAGGCCAACTCGGCGCATGCGGCGCCGCAGCGCCGCCGCGCGCCTGCAGCAGGTTCGGCAGATTCGGCTGCGTCGGTGGCAGAGACGACGGAGGCCGCTGACGAGGGCGATGAACTGCCTGAGGCCGCTGCGCCCGGCGGCGACGCGCCGCCACGCAAGAAGCGCCGGCGCCGCCGTCGCCCGGCGGGTGGTGCCGCGCCGACGCCGGGTTGACGGCTCGGCCGCCGCCATGAGCCTGCCGATCTCGGTGCAGACCTTCGGTCTGCTCGTGCTGTCCAACCTGTTCATGACGGTGGCCTGGTACGGCCACCTGAAGAGCCTGGCCGACAAGACCTGGCTCGTCGCCGCGCTGGTCAGCTGGGGCATCGCGCTGTTCGAATACCTGCTGCAGGTGCCGGCCAACCGCATCGGCTACGCCAACGGCTATACGCTGGCGCAGCTGAAGATCGGGCAGGAGGTCATCACGCTGGCGGTCTTCGTGCCGTTCGCAGTGCTGTTCATGGGCCAGCCGCTGAAGCTGGATTACCTCTGGGCCGGCTTGTGTCTGGTCGGCGCCGTGTACTTCATCTTCCGGTCCTGACCGGCGCGCCCTCTACAATCCGCGCGAACCCCGAAAGTCCCCATGTTTTTTGGCAAGCTGCTGCCGCGCGAAGGCAACTTTTTCGAGATGTTCAACGAGCACGGCACGCAGATCGCCGAAGGCGCACGTGCCTTCATGGCGCTGGTGGAGAACTACTCCGACCCGGCGCTGCGCGAGAAGTACGCGGCCGATGTCGGCGCCGCCGAACGCTCGGCCGACAAGGTCACGGCCGAGGTGCACCGCATGCTGCACCGGACCTTCATCACGCCGCTGGACCGCGAGCAGATCCACGGCCTGATCAACCGCATGGACGACATCCTTGACCTGCTGCAGGACAGCAGCGAAGTCATGTCGCTGTACGACTTGCAGCACCTCAGCGAAGACGTGGTCCGCCTGACCGAGATCTCGGTGCGCTGCTGCGACCGCGTGCAGCACGTCGTGACGCTGCTGCCGCGGCTGAAGGAAGCGGCGGTGGCCGAATCGGCGCTGAAGACCTGCGAAGAGATCGACCGCCTCGAATCCGATGCCGACCGCGTGATGCGCTCGGCGATGTCGCGCCTGTTCCGCGAAGAAGCCGACACCCGCGAGCTGATCAAGCTGAAGGCGGTCTACGAACACCTGGAGTCGATCTCAGACCGCTGCGAGGACGTCGCAAACCTGGTCGAGGGCATCGTTCTCGAGAACTCCTGAAGCGGCGGCGGGGCTCCTGATGCACGCCATGCCGATCGGCTTCTGGGTCGTTGCGCTGCTCGTCGCGCTGGCGCTGGTGTTCGACTTCATGAACGGCTTCCACGACGCCGCGAACTCGATCGCCACCGTCGTCTCCACCGGCGTGCTGAAGCCGCAGCAGGCGGTGCTCTTCGCGGCCTTCTTCAACGTGCTGGCGATCTTCATCTTCCAGCTCAGCGTCGCGGCGACCATCGGCAAGGGCATCGTCGACCCGGCCGTCGTCGACCAGCACATCGTCTTCGGCGCGCTGATCGGCGCCATCGCGTGGAACGTCGTGACGTGGTGGTACGGCATCCCGTCGTCGAGCTCGCATGCGCTGATCGGCGGCATCGTCGGTGCCACGCTGGCCAAGGCCGGCAGCGGCCCGCTGGTGGCCACCGGTGTGCTGAAGACGGTGGCCTTCATCTTCGTCTCGCCGGCTCTGGGCTTTTTGCTCGGCTCGCTGATGATGGTGGCGGTGGCCTGGGTCTTCCGGCGCACGTCGCCGCTGCGCGTGGACAACTTCTTCCGCCGCGCCCAGCTGGTGTCGGCCGGGCTGTATTCGCTGGGCCACGGTGGCAACGACGCGCAGAAGACGATCGGCATCATCTGGATGATGCTGATCGCCGCCGGCTACAGCAGCGCCGGTGACAAGCTGCCGCCGTACTGGGTGATCTGGTGCTGCTACATCGCCATCGGCCTGGGCACGCTGTTCGGCGGCTGGCGCATCGTCAAGACCATGGGCCAGCGCATCACCAAGCTCAAGCCCGTCGGCGGCTTCTGCGCCGAAACCGGTGGCGCCGCGACGCTGTTCCTGGCCACCGCGTTGGGCGTGCCGGTGTCGACCACGCACACCATCACCGGCGCGATCTTCGGCGTCGGCTCGGTGCGCAATGCGTCGGCGGTGCGCTGGGGGCTGGCGCGCAGCATCGTGCTGGCGTGGATCTTCACGATCCCCGCCACGGCCTTCATCGCTGCGGTGTTCTACGGCGTCAGCCTGCTGATCTTCTGAACCGCTGGGGCTTCGAGTTCCCACTCGAAGAAGTGCTGCAGGCTGAAGGCGATGGTGCTCATCAGCACCGCGGCGCCGACCAGCAGCGACGCGATCACCGCCAGCACGGGGCCCCAGCCGGTGGCGCGCGGCGCGTGCTGCGGGTTGTGGCGCGCGTCCCAGCGTTCGTCGGGCGTCAGGCCGTAGACGATGGCGCCGAGCATCGCCACGCTGAGGCTCAGGCCCAGCGCCGGGATCAGCAACCAGGCCAGGCGGTCGTCCTGGCCGAGGTTGCGCATGCGCAGCACGCCGGCCAGGCCAACCAACGTCGGCCACGCAAACAGCCAGCCGAGCCGGTCACGCCAGCCGTGCAGGTAGAAGCGGTGCAGGCCGAACGCGCCGCCGAAGAACGCGATCCAGGCGGCGGCGGTCTTCGATCGGTAGGCCCTCATCCGGCGGCGTCGGCCGGGGCGTCGGTGGCGGCGCCGGGGCCGAGCGCCTTCTGCATCAGCACCACGTCGAGCCAGCGGCCGAACTTCCAGCCGGCGGCTTTCAGCACGCCGGCGTCGCTGAAGCCTAGAGCGCGGTGCACGCCGATCGAGCCGGCATTGGCCGAGTCGCCGATCACCGCCAGCATCTGCCGCGCGCCGGCGGCTTCGCAGCGCGCCATCAGCTCGGCCAGCAGCAGCCGGCCGACGCCGCGGCCGCGTGCGTCGGCAGCCAGGTAGATCGAGTCTTCGAGGCAGAAGCGGTAGGCGCGGCGCGGCCGGAAGTGGTTGGCGTAGGCGTAGCCGAGCACGTGGCCGGCGGACTCGGCCACCAGCCAGGGCAGGCCTTTGGACAGCACGTCGGCGCGGCGGCGGGCCATCTCGGCTTCGTCAGGGGCGTCGAGCTCGAAGGTGCCGCTGCCGTTCAGCACGTTGTCGGCGTAGATGGCGGTGATCGCGGGCAGGTCGGTATCGGTGCTGGGGCGGATGGTCAGGGCGGCGGCGTGCATGGGCGGTTGGCGGCAAGTTTGCAGTCGAGTTTATAATGCGCGGTTTTCGGCGCTGGCCCTCGATGGGGGCGTATCTACGGCGACGATCCTTCAGATGGCCCACCTCGGAGCGTGTCCTCTCGGTGGTGCGGCGATCGCACGAATTCAAGGAATTTCAGACATGGTCGTCATTCGCCTGGCCCGTGGCGGCGCCAAGAAGCGCCCCTTCTACAACATCGTCGTTGCCGACTCGCGCGAGCGCCGCGACGGCCGCTTCATCGAGCGCATCGGTTTCTACAACCCGATGGCCGCCGGTGCCGAACAGCCGCTGCGCGTGGCCGTTGACCGCGTCACCTACTGGGCCGGCGTCGGCGCCCAGCTGTCGCCCACCGTGGCGCGCCTGGTCGACCAGGCCAAGAAGGCGGCCTGATGCCGGGGCCGGCTGCACAAGAGCCGGCGAAACCCGAGGACGCCGTCGAAGTCGGCCGCATCCTCGGTGCCTGGGGTGTCCAGGGCGGCATCAAGGTCAAGCCTTTCGCCGCCGACCCGCAGGCCTTGTTCTCCTCCAAACGCTGGTTCGTCGAGCCGTCCGAGGCCAAGCCCGGGCATGTGGTGCCGCCGCTGCTGCGCGTGGTGCAGGCGCGCGAGCAGAACGAAGCCGTGGTGGCGACGGTGCAGGAGATCGGCGACCGTGACGCCGCGCAGGCACTGGCCGGCGCGCGAGTCTTCGTCGCGCGATCCAGCTTTCCGACGCCCGATGCCGACGAGTTCTACTGGGTCGACCTGATCGGCCTGGCGGTCGCCAACCGCGAAGGCGCCCCGCTGGGCGAGGTCATCGGCTTGATCGAGACCGGGCCGCACTGCGTGCTGCGCATCCAGCCGGCCGATCCGAAGGCCGAGGAAGTGCTGATCCCGTTCGTCGATGCCTATGTCGACCGGGTCGACCAGCCGGCGCGAACGATCCACGTCGATTGGCAAAACGACTACTGAAGCCATGCGCTTCGACGTCGTCACGCTGTTCCCTGAACTCTTCGCTCCGCACCTCGAAAACGGCGTGACGCGTCGGGCCTTCGCGCCGGGTGTCGTCGACGTGCGGCTGTGGCAACTGCGCGACTTCGCCGACGACGCCTACCGCCGCGTCGACGACCGGCCGTACGGCGGCGGGCCGGGCATGGTGATGCTCGCCGGGCCGCTGCTGCGCGCGCTGGCGACAATCGTTGCCGAGCGCGGCAGCCCGGCGCCGGTGGTGCACTTCACGCCTACCGGCCGCCGGCTCGACCAGGCGGCGGTGAACGCATTCGCCGCCGGCCCCGGCGCGGTGCTGCTGTGCGGGCGCTACGAAGGCATCGACCAGCGCTTCATCGACCGCCATGTCACGCACGAGTTCAGTCTCGGCGACTTCGTGCTGTCGGGCGGCGAGCTGCCGGCGCTGGCCTTGCTGGACGCGGTGGCGCGGCTGCAAGACGGCGTGCTGAACGCGCCATCGCACCAGCAGGACAGCTTTTCCGACGGCCTGCTCGAAGGCCCGGCCTACAGTCGCCCGGAACGGCTGCCGCTGGACGGTGCCGAAGTGCCGGTGCCGGCGGTGCTGCTGTCGGGCCACCATGGCGAGATCGCCCGCTGGCGGCGCGAACGTTCGCTGGAGATCACGGCGCGCCGCCGGCCGGACCTGATCGCCGTGGCGCGCGCCGCCGGGCGCCTGTCCGCGGCCGACGAGCGCTTCCTGGCCGCGCTCGGGCTATAATCAAAGGCTTTTCGATCCTCTGCCGGCTACAGAGCGCGATCACTTTCGATCGGCGCTCAACCCCCAAACAACGCCCGCGCAAGATCGCTTCGGAGAAACCTTTGGACCTCATCGCCACCCTCGAGCAGGAAGAGATCACTCGTCTTGCCAAGACCATCCCGGCCTTCGCCCCCGGCGACACCGTGATTGTCAACGTCAACGTCGTCGAAGGCACACGCAAGCGCGTGCAGGCCTATGAAGGCGTCGTCATCGCCAAGCGCAACCGCGGCCTGAACAGCAGTTTCATCGTGCGCAAGGTCTCCAGCGGCGAAGGCGTGGAACGTACGTTCCAGCTGTACAGCCCGCTGATCGCCAGCATCGAAGTCAAGCGCCGCGGCGACGTGCGCCGCGCCAAGCTGTACTACCTGCGCGACCGCAGCGGCAAGTCGGCGCGTATCAAAGAAAAACTGGCATGACCGAAGGTCAGGCCTCGGCGCAGCCGAGCCCCACGCGGAGCGTGGAGCCAGTTTTCGCGGCGACCTGGCAAAGCCAGCCGCCGCAGAAGTTGGCCTGAGCCGGAGCAGGGTGCCTCTTCCGCGCATCCTGCACCCGCAGTCGATCCCGGTCAGCGGGGTCGACGATCATCTGCAGCCGGTCCCCGCGGACCGGCTTTCGCCTTCTGCGCTGCGCGCGCGCCTGGCCAAGGTCGGCGACTGGCAGCCCGAGTTCCCGGGCGACGGCAGCCTGCTGATCACCGACCGCGCGCCCACCGCCGCATCCGTGCTGGTGCCGCTGGTGCTGCGCGACGGCGCCCTGCGCGTGCTGCTGACGCGCCGCACCGAGCACTTGCGCGACCACGCCGGGCAGATCAGCTTTCCCGGCGGCCGCGCCGAAAGCCACGATGCCGATGCCGCCGCCACCGCCTTGCGCGAAGCCGAGGAAGAGGTCGGCCTGCCGCACGCGCGCGTCGAGGTCATCGGCGAGCTGCCGACCTACACCACGGTGACGCACTTCGTCGTCACGCCGGTGGTGGCCCTCGTCACGCCGCCGTTCGAGCTGAAGCTCGACAGCTTCGAGGTCGCCGAAGCCTTCGAGGTGCCGCTGAGCTTCTTGATGACGCCGGCCAACCACCGCCGCCACGACTTCGACTACGAAGGCGGCCGGCGCCAGTTCCTTTCCATGCCCTGGGGCAACTACTTCATCTGGGGCGCGACGGCGGCGATGCTGCGCAACCTGTATCGCTTTCTCAGCGACTGAACCGTGCCACGGCGGCCGGCGGCTATGATCGCCGCCGATGAGTTTTTTCGCCGTCCTGCTCGCGCTGCTGATCGAACAGCTGAAACCGCTGCCGCGTGACAACTGGGTGCACCACACGCTGGTGTCCTGGGTCGGCTGGACCAGCCGCAACTTCGACGCCGGCCGTTCGCACCACACCGTGGTGGTCTGGTGCGTGGCGGTGCTGGTGCCGGCGGTGGTGGTTGGCGCGCTGTATGTCGCCATCGGCCACTTCAGCCTGCTGCTGGCGCTGGCCTTCGACGTCGGCCTGCTGTACCTGACGCTGGGTTTCCGCCAGTTCAGCCACTACTTCACCGACATCCGCGACGCGCTCGACCGCGGCGACGAGAACGAAGCGCGCGCCAAGCTCGCCGAATGGCGCCATCTGGACGCCAGCGAACTGCCGCGCACGGAGGTGCTGCGCCACGTCATCGAACACGCGCTGCTGGCCGCGCACCGCCATGTCTTCGGCGTCTTCTTCTGGTTTGTCGTGCTGTCGGCGCTGGGCCTGGGGCCGACCGGCGCCGTGCTGTACCGCATGGCCGAATTCGCCAGCCGCTACTGGGGCTACCGCCAGCGCACGCTGGACGCACCGGCCAACGACCGCCTGCTGGCGCTGTCGCGCAAGCTCTTCGGCTGGATCGACCACGTGCCGGCACGGCTGACGGCCTTCGGCTTCGCGGTGGTCGGCAACTTCGAAGAAGCGGTGGGTAGCTGGCGCCGCGACGCCGGGCTGTGGCAGCACGCCAACGAAGGCATCATCCTGGCGGCCGCGGCGGGCGCGGTGGGCGTGCAGCTCGGCGGCAGTGCGGCGCCAGGGGTCACGCCGGATCGGTCCAAGACCTTCACCGCCGGCGCCGAGCCAGGCACCGTCAGCGCCGAAGGCTCGACCGCCGGCGCGCCGGCACAGCTGGGCCACCTGCAAAGCGTGGTCGGGCTGGTCTGGCGCTCGGTCGTGCTGTGGATGCTGCTTGTGGCGCTGCTGTCGCTGGCCAACGTGCTCGGCTAGAGCCGCTACCAGCGCTTGGTCGACAACTCGTCGAACAGTTCGCCATAGATGCGGTAGCGCGACTCGGCGATCTCGCCGCGCGCCAGCGCCGCACGCACGCCGCAGCCGGGTTCGTGGCGGTGGCTGCAGTTGTGGAAGCGGCAGTCGCCCAGGGCGGCGGCGAAGTCGGGCATCAGCGACGCGAGCTGCGTAGGTTCGATCTGGCGCAGGCCGAACTCCTGGAAGCCGGGTGAATCGATCAGCGCACCGCGGCGTTCGCCGTCCAGCCAGTACCAGGTGGTGGTGGTGGTCGTATGCCGGCCGGCAGCCAGCGCCTTCGAGATCTCGCCGACCTGGGCCGCGGCCTGCGGCACCAGCAGGTTGATCAGCGTGCTCTTGCCCATGCCGCTGGGGCCGAGCACGAGCGTGGTCTGGTTGGCCAGCAGCGGTGCCAGTGTCGCGCGCGATGCCACCGGGTCGGCCTTCAATGCGAGTTCGACGACGGCTATGCCCATCGCGCGGTAGGGTGCCAGCCGCTCTCGCGCCAGCGCCGCGGCCGGCAGGTCGATCTTGTTCAGGCCGATGCAGACGGGGATGTCGGCCTGTGCGGCGGCGATCAGCGCGCGCGTGAGCTGCGATTCGCTGAACACCGGCTCGCCGGCCACCAGCACGAGCAGCCGGTCGAGGTTGGCGGCGAAGGACTTGGTGCGCCATTCGTCCTGACGGAACAGCAGGTTGCGGCGCGCTTCCAGGTGTTCGATGACGCCTTCGTCGCCGGTCAGCATCCAGCGCACGCGGTCGCCGACGACGAGTTCGCTCTTCTTGCCGCGCGGGTGGCACAGCACGCGCTGCCCCTCGGGCGTTTCGACGACGACGTGGCGGCCATGCGCGGCCACCACCAGGCCGATGTCGAGCGCCTCGAAGGCGCTCAAGAAAGGAGCGCGTCCACCTTGGCGGCGCAGATGAAGTCGTTGATCGAGATGCCGCCCACCGAATGGGTGTTGAAGCGCACCGTGCAGCGGCTGTAGCTGACGGCCAGGTCGGGGTGGTGGTCTTCGGCGTTCGCGATCCAGGCCAGGGCGTTGACGAAGGCGATCGTGCGGTGGTAGTCGGCGAAGTCGTAGCGCTTCTCGATCGCGCCGTCGACGAGTGCCCAGCCGGGCGCTGCGGCGAGGTGGCGCTGGATCTCGGCGCCGGCCATGGCCGGATGGCCTTCGAGCGGCTGGCAGTGGAGCGTCTTCAGATCGGTGGTCATGGGCGTGTCATGGGGGTCAGCGTGCAGGCTGGGGCAGCGCCGCCAGGCGCTCACCGGCCGGCGGGTGCGAGTAGTAGAAGCGCACGTACAGCGGGTCGGGCGTCAGCGTCGCGGCATTGTCTTCGTTCAGCTTGAGCAAGGCGCTGGCCAGCGCGCGGCCGTCGGTCTGGGCGCAGGCGTAGGCGTCGGCCTGGAACTCATGCTTGCGCGACCAGTGCGACATCAGCGGCGCGATGAAGAAGGTGAACGGCGGCAGTGCCAGCATGAACAGCAGCAGCGCCAGCGCGTCGTTCGGCGCCGCCAGGTTGGGCGCGACACCCAGGCCGGCGTAGAAGCCGCTCTGGCCCGCCAGCCAGCCGAGCAGCGCCAAGCCGACCAGGCTGAAGCCGAAGATGCCGACCATGCGCTGCAGCACGTGCTTGTGCTTGAAGTGGCCCAGCTCGTGCGCCAGAACGGCCTCGACCTCGCCCGGCGACAGACGCGACAGCAGCGTGTCGAAGAAGACCACGCGCTTGGCCGCGCCCAGGCCGGTGAAGTAGGCGTTGGCGTGCGCCGAGCGCCGGCTGCCGTCCATCACGAACAAGCCTTTGGCGGCGAAACCGCAGCGCTGCATCAACGCCTGCACGCGGGCCTTCAGCGCTTCGTCGGGCAGCGGTTCGAACTTGTTGAACAGCGGCGCGATGACGGTCGGGTACAGCACCAGCAGTACCAGGTTGAAGGCGACCCAGGCGCCCCAGGCCCACAGCCACCACAGGCCACCGGTGGCGCCCATGATCCACAGGATCAGCGCCGCCAGCGGCAGGCCGATCAGCGCGCCGACGAGCGTGCCCTTGACGATGTCGGCGACCCACAGCCCCAGCGTCATGCGGTTGAAGCCGAAACGCTGCTCGATGCGGAAGGTGGAATACCACTCCAGCGGCAGCTCGATGATGCCGCCGATGACGGCAAAGGCCGCCAGCAGCGCGAGCTGGTAGGCCATGCTGCCGAAGCGCGGCTGCAGCGCGTCGCGCAGCAGGCCGTTCAGCGCGTCCAGGCCGCCGAGCAGCGTCCAGGCCAGCAGCACGGCGCTGCCGAAGGCGGTGGTGATCAGGCCGAAGCGGCCCTTGGCCAGCGTGTAGTCGGCGGCCTTCAGGTGCGCTTCGAGGGTGACGGTGCCGGCGAAAGGCGCGGGCACCTGCGAACGGTGGCGTGCCACGTGGCGCATCTGCCGCGTCGCGAGCCAGAGTTTGACGGCCAGCGAGGCCAGCAGGGCGGCGGCGAAAGCCAGTGTGACGGTGGAAGCTTGCATGGGTGGCAAGTGTAGGCTTCGGCGAGAATCGCAACACCCTACAAAGCCCCGCCCGCCCATGACCGATGCATTGCTGCTGCCGAGCGACCAGAACCTGATCTGGATCGACCTCGAGATGACCGGCCTGTTCCCCGACACCGACCGCATCATCGAAGTCGCCGTCGTCGTCACCGACCCGCAGCTGACGGTGCGCGTCGAAGGCCCGGTGTTCGCGGTGCACCAGAGCGACGCCACGCTCGACGCGATGGACGCCTGGAACAAGGGCACGCACGGTCGCAGCGGCCTCATCGACCGCGTCAAGGCGAGCACCGTCGACGAAGCCGCCGCCGAGGCGCAGGTGATCGAGTTCCTGAAGCGCTACGTGCCCAAGGGCAAGAGCCCCATGTGCGGCAACTCGATCTGCCAGGACCGGCGTTTCCTGGCGCGCACGATGCCGAAGCTGGAAGCGTTCTTCCACTACCGCAACCTCGACGTCAGCACCTTGAAGGAACTGGCCAAGCGCTGGAAGCCGTCGGTGCTGGACAGCTTCAAGAAGACCCAGGCGCACACCGCACTGGCCGATGTGCACGAGTCGATCGACGAACTGCTGCACTACCGGCAGCACTTCCTTCAGGCTTGATGCTGGTGCGGCTGGCGCGCGCGCCACGCGTGCAGCAGCGCACGGGTCTCGTCGTCGGGCCGCGCCGCGACCTTGCGGTACTCCGAGCAGTCGTCCTTGCGCGACAGCAGGCGGTGGTTGATCAGCTCGCGGCGCAAGGTGACGTGGTCGCCGAAGTCGTTCGCCGCTTTCAGCACCGCGTTGACCTCTTTCTCGGTGTAGACGCGACGCGCGGCGAAGTGCGTCCACAGCACCCACATCGCCAGCCGCTGCACCGTGAACTTGTTCGGCCAGCGCATCAGCCGGCCGCGTGAGTCGAACTGCATCAGTGCCTTGCGCGCGTTGTCGCTCAGTGCCACCGGCGGTGGCCGGTCTTCGGCGGCCAGCGGCGCCGGTGCCAGCTGTGACGCGGCGCGCAGCGCCTGCACGTTGCGGTGCCCGGCGGCGCGGGCGATCAGGTTCAGCATCTCGACATGGCTGGGCGGCTCGGCCGTCGGCCGGGCTTTCAGCACCGCACCGAGCGAGCGGGCGAAGGCGGACAGGTCGGGTGCCACGAAGGGCAGGGCTTCACGGGACATGATGATTCCTCGCTGGAGCACGCGCTGCGTAGCCCTGCGGATCAGGGCGCCGGGGGCCGCCGACTTGCCGGCTGCAGCGCACGCTCACGAAGAACATGTCCGAAACCGAAGATGCAACGAGGATGCAAACGGCAGGTTTAGCTCGCGAAGCGGGCTTCGCGCGGCGACGCCTGGGTGAACTGCCGACCGGAGCGAAGTATATCGTGCGGGGAAACCCGAATTCGGCTATACTCATAGGCTGGCGTTTTCGTGACGCCAATCGTTCATCCCCTCTGACCTTCGTCGACCCGTACTTTTCAGGGCTCGCGTTCTCTCGGTTGGCGGCGATGCCGTCGCCCAGTTGGCGCGACTTCACCTGTTACCGAAAGACGACGAATGAGTTTCGAGACTCTGGGCCTTCACTCGGCCCTCACCCGCGCTGTTGCCGACGCGGGCTACACCCAAGCCACCGAAGTCCAGAACCGTGCCATCCCGCCGGCGATGGAAGGCCGTGACCTGATGGTTTCCAGCAGCACCGGCAGCGGCAAGACCGCCAGCTTCGTGCTGCCCGCGCTGACGCGTGTGCTCGCCGCCCGCGGCGACGCTTCGAAGCAGCGCGAACGCGGCGTGACCCACGGCCCGCGCATCCTGATCCTGACGCCGACGCGTGAACTCGCGATGCAGGTTGCCAAGGCCACCGTCGACTACGGTCGCCACGTGCCGGGCCTGCGCGTGGCCACCATCGTCGGCGGCGTGCCCTACGGCGCGCAGCTGAAGGCGCTGCGCGGCCCGCTGGACATCCTGATCGCGACGCCCGGTCGGTTGATCGACCACATGGGCAGCGGCAAGGCCGTGCTCGCGAACATCGAGATGCTGGTGCTCGACGAAGCTGACCGCATGCTCGACATGGGCTTCATCGAAGACATCCAGCACATCGCCGAAGCCACGCCGGCGCAGCGCCAGACGGTGATGTACAGCGCCACCTTCCAGGGTTTCGTCGGCCGCCTGGCCGAGCAGCTGCTGCGCGAGCCGCAGCGCATCGACGTCTCGTCGCACACCGAAGCCCACGCCGACATCGAACAGCGCCTGCACTGGGCCGACGATCTGACGCACAAGAACGCGCTGCTCGACCACATCCTGACAACCCGTGAAGTCGAGCAGGCGGTGGTCTTCACCAGCACCCAGCGCGACGCCGACTGGCTGGCCGACCGCCTGGCCGACATGGGCCACCATGTCGCTTCGCTGCACGGCGGCCACCCGCAAGGCCGGCGCACGCGCGTGCTGCAAGGCCTGCGCAGCAAGCAGCTGAAGATCCTGGTCGCCACCGACGTGGCCGCGCGCGGCATCGACGTGCCGACGATCAGCCACGTCATCAACTACGGCCTGCCGATGAAGGCCGAAGACTACGTGCACCGCATCGGCCGCACCGGCCGCGCCGGCCGCTCGGGCCTGGCGGTGACGCTGGCCGAGCGCCGCGATGTCGGCATGATCCAGCGCATCCAGCGTTTCACGACGCAGCGCATCCCGTCGGCAACGATCGCCGGCCTCGAGCCCAAGCGTTCGGAACCGCCGGCAGTGCGTCCGCCGGGCAAGACTTTCGGCCCGCGGCCGTTTGGCAGCAAGCCGTTCAAGCCGGCTGGCAAGAAGTTCGCCAAGTCGGGCCCGCCGCGGGCACCGCGCTGAAGCGATAAGCAAAGAGGCCCCGCGAGGGGCCTTTTTCTTGGGCCTAGACGGCCAGCAGCTCGACTTCGAAGACCAGCGTCGCGCCCGGCGGGATCACGCCGCCGGCGCCGCGCGCGCCGTAGCCGAGATCGGCCGGGATCAGCAGCACGCGCGTGCCGCCGACCTTCATGCCTTGCACGCCTTCGTCCCAGCCGCGGATGACCTGGCCGCCGCCGAGGCCGAAGGCGAACGGGTCGCCGCGGTCCTTGCTCGAATCGAACTTCTTGCCGCGGCCGTCGGCCGCTTCGGGGTCGTGCAGCCAGCCGGTGTAGTGCACCTTGACGCGACGGCCGGCCGTGGCCTCGTCGCCGCTGCCGACGACGCGGTCGTCGTACTGCAGGCCGGAGGGGGTGGTGATCATGCGAAGCTCCTCATGTGATGAACTGCGCATGATGCCAGCCCAGGCCGGCACGGCCGCGCCGAGCCAGTCGCCGACGCAGGCGCCGGCGATGGATGGCAGGCCTAGCACGGCCGCGGCGCTGCGCAGAGCCGCCAGCGGATCGGTCAGGTTCAGCGCCTGGGCGCCGTTCTGTTTCGACAGCTTCTGGCCGTCGGCGCCCAGCACCAGCGGCGTGTGCAGGTAGGCCGGCGTCGGCAGGCCCAAGGCGCGCTGCAGCAGGATCTGGCGTGGCGTGTTGTCGGCCAGGTCTTCGCCACGCACGACGTGCGTGATGCCTTGCGCCGCATCGTCGACGACGACCGCCAGCTGGTAGGCCCACAGGCCGTCGGCACGGCGCAGCACGAAGTCGCCGACGGCGGCGGCCACGTCTTGCTCGTGCGTGCCGAGGCGGCGGTCGGTCCAGCGCACGGAACCCTCGGCGAGAAAACGCCACGCGCGTGCCGGCTTGCCGTGCAGCCCGCCGCGGCAGGTGCCGGGGTAGGGGCGTTCGGCGAAGCGTTCGTGCCGCACGCCGCGCGCGGCCAGCGCGTCTTCGATGTCCTTGCGCGTGCAGCCGCAAGGGTAGGCGGTGCCGGCGTCGAGCAGCGTGCCCAGCGCGGTCGCGTAGGCCGCATCGCGCTGCGACTGCCACCACGGCGCCTCGTCCGGCAGCAGGCCGCAGCTGGCCAGCTGCTGCAGGATCAATGCATCGGTACCGGCCACGCAACGCGGCCGGTCGACGTCTTCGATGCGCACCAGCCAGCGCCCGCCGTGGGCGCGTGCGTCGAGCCAGCTGGCCAGCGCCGCGACCAGCGAACCCGCATGCAGTGGCCCGGTGGGCGACGGCGCGAAGCGGCCGATGGTGCCCGGCATGCGCGATCTATCAGCTCAGCGGCCCGGCATGGCGCTCGAGCAGCGCGCGCCGCGTCGTCGGGCTCTCCAGCTGGCCCAGCCACCACTGCAGCGCACGGCCGATGCCCAGCGGCCCGCCTTCCGAGCGCCAGGCGTAGTGCAGCGTGCCGATGCGCGGGCCGCGCACGGTCTCCTTGCGCACCAGGCGGCCGGCTTCGAGGTGCGGCCGTGCCAGCGGCTCGGGCACGAAGCCGCAGCCCAGCCCACGCAGCAGCGCTTCGAGCTTGGTGCGCATGCTCGGCACGGTCAGCACGTCCTGCCCCGGCAGCAGGTTGACGGTCATCGGCGTCATGCGCTGCGCGGTGTCGGCCACGGCGACGGCGCGGTGGTGCACCAGTTGCGCGTCGACCAGCGGTTCGTCGAACGCGGCCAATGCATGGTGCGGCGCGACGCAGAAGATGAACGTCATCGGGCCCAGCGGCCGCAGTTCGATGCCGCCCGGATTCGCATGCTCGCCGGCGACGCCGATGGCCAGGTCGACCTGGCCCGAGACCAGCGCCTCCCAGGTGCCGGCAAGCACGTCGCTGCGCAGCCGCAAGCGCGTTCCCGGGCCGGCCAGCGTGCCTTGCTTGACGCGCTCGTCCTGGCTGTCGCAAATGCCGCTGAAGGCTTCGATCAGCTCGAAGATGGTGGGCAGCGACAGCACGTCCTCGACGCTGATCGACAGCGTCGTCTCCCAGCCGCTGGCGACGCGGCGCACGCGGTTCGCCACCGCGTCCATCTCCTGCAGCAGGCGCCGGCCTTCGTGCAGCAGCTCGGACCCGGCAGCGGTCAGCTGGGCCTGGCGCGAGCTGCGGTCGAACAGCAGCACGTCGAGCGCGTCTTCGAGCTGGCGCACGCTGTAGGTCAGCGCCGACGGCACCTTGCCGAGTTCACGCGCCGCCGCGGCGAAGCTGCCGGTGCGCGCGATGGCGTCCATCATCGCCAGGGCGTCGGGGGTCAGGGCTTGGCGTCGGTCCGTCATCCCTTCATCTTATTTGAATGGGACCTTCAAGCCCCGTCCACCCCGAGCGCGACCCCGCTGCCTACAGTGACGACTCAGGAAAAGGAGTTCGTCACCATGATCAGCCTGCGCAAGTCTTCCGACCGCGGTTATGCCGACCACGGCTGGTTGAAGAGCTTCCACAGTTTTTCTTTCGCCGACTACTACGACCCGGCCCACATGGGCGTGGGCAACCTGCGCGTCATCAACGAAGACCGCATCGCCCCGGGCACCGGCTTCGGCACCCACGGCCACCGCGACATGGAAATCGTCAGCTACGTGCTCGACGGCGCGCTGGCGCACAAGGACAGCATGGGCAACGGCGTGGCCGGCGGCGCTGAATCCGGCAAGTCGGCCGGCGTCATCGTGCCCGGCGACGTGCAGCGTATGAGCGCCGGCACCGGCGTGCGCCACAGCGAGTTCAACCACTCGCCGGACAGCACCACGCACTTCCTGCAGATCTGGATCCTGCCGGACCGGCAAGGCATCGCCCCGGGCTACGAACAGAAGCACTTCGACGCCGCGGCCAAGCGCGGCAGGCTCGCGCTGGTGGCCTCGTCCGATGGCCGCGATGGTTCGGTGACCATCCATGCCGACGCGGCGATCCGCGCCGGGCTGTTCAACGGTGCCGAACGTGCCGAACTGGCGCTGGACCCGAAGCGCGTGACCTACGTGCACAACGTGCGCGGCCAGCTCAGCGTCAACGGCCAGGCCTTGACGTCTGGCGACGCGCTGACGCTTTCGGGCGAAGACAAGCTCGTGCTCGACGGCGGACAAAACGCCGAAGTGCTGGTCTTCGACCTCGCCCACTGATCCCTGACCCTGACCCTGACCCTGTCCCTGGCTTTCCGCAACCCTTCCCTGTCAACGAAAGAGTCCATCATGAAAACCCCCGCTCCCGTCGTTCTCGTCGCCCGCGTTCTGCTGGCCCTGATGTTCATCCTGGCCGGCTTCTCGAAGTTCGCCGGCCTGGCCGGCACGGCCGGCTACATTGCCAGCAAGGGCGTGCCGCTGCCGATGGTCGTGGCCGTGCTGACGGCCACGCTCGAAGTCGTCGGCGGCCTGGCGCTGGCGGTCGGCTTCCAGGCCCGCATCGCGGCGCTGGCGCTGGCCGTGTTCACGGTGCTGGCATCGTTCCTGTTCCACAACTTCTGGGCCATGCCGGCCGACCAGGCCTTCGTGAACCAGCTGATGTTCATGAAGAACCTGGCTGTCGCCGGTGGCCTGCTGTTCGTGTTCTCGCTCGGCGCCGGGCCGGCGAGCATCGACGCGCGCCGCCTGGCCGCTGCCTGAAAATCCCGCCCCCAACCCACGGAGTCATCGAATGAGCAAGAAGATCGTCATCGTCTACCACAGCGGCTACGGCCACACGAAGCGGGTCGCCGAAGCGGTGGCCGAAGGCAGCGGCGGCGCGCTGCTGGCCATCGACGCCGAAGGCAACCTGCCCGAAGGCGGCTGGGAACAGCTCGACGCGGCCGACGCCATCGTCTTCGGCTCGCCTACCTACATGGGCAGCGTGAGCTGGCAGTTCAAGAAGTTTGCCGACGCGTCGAGCAAGCCGTGGTTTTCGCAGGCCTGGAAGAACAAGCTCGCGGCTGCGTTCACGAACTCGGCCACGATGAACGGCGACAAGCTGTCGACGCTGCACTACCTGTTCACGCTGAGCCAGCAGCACAGCATGTTCTGGGTCGGTTCCGGCCTGATGCCGAGCAATGCCAAGGCTTCGACGCGCAACGACATCAACTACGTCGGCTCGTTCTCCGGGCTGATGACGCAGTCGCCGTCGGACGCGTCGCCGGCCGAGATGTACCCCGGCGACCTGGCCACGGCACAGAAGTTCGGCGAGCGCATCAAGGAAGCGGCTGCGAAGTTCGCGGCCTGACGCCGAGATGAGCGCCCCGGTCCGCCTGCTCGTCACTGCCGGCAGCGCGCGCCGGGGCTCGTACAACACCGCGCTGGCCAAGGTCGCTGCCGGCGTGGCGCGCGCCGATGGCGCCGAGGTGACCGAGCTCGACCTGCGCGCGCTCGCGTTGCCGGTCTATGACGCCGATATCGAAGCCGCCGGCATGCCCGCCGGCGCGCTGGAATTGCGCCGGCTGTTCGTGGCGCACGACGCCTTCATCGTCGCCGCGCCCGAGTACAACGGCTTCGTCACGCCGCTGCTGGTCAACGCGCTCGACTGGGCTTCGCGCCCGGTCGCTGCCGGCGACTTGCCGGCGGGGCTGGCGGCGATGGGCGGCACGGTCGCCGGCATGCTCAGCGCGTCGCCTGGCGCTTTCGGCGGCATGCGCTCGGTGCTTTTCCTGCGTTCGTTCCTGGCCAACACCCTGGGCATGCTGGTCGTGCCCGAGACCGCATCGGTGAGCCAGGCGCACCAGGCCTTCGACGAACAAGGCGGCTTGAAAGAGCAGCGCTCGCAGCTCGCGCTGGAGCGCGTGGTGCGGTCGGTGCTGCGCACGGCGGCCGCGCTGCGGTAGCTGCCGCGCGCGGCGCTACAGTCGCGGCCATGGAAACGATGGCTGCGCTGTGGCGCGTGCTGCCCTGGATCGACTGGGCCGGGCTGGTCTTCTTCTTCGCAGCCTGGGTCGGCTATGCGTCGTTCGCGCACCGGCGCGGCCGCGTGCAGCCGTCGGTGCTGGCGCTGACCAACCGCGAACGCGTGCGCTGGATGCTGCAGACGACCTGGCGCGAGAACCGCGTCATCGACGGCGTCGTCGTGCAAAGCATGTCGGCGAGCCCGTCGTTCTTCGCGTCGACCACCATCCTGATCATCGGCGGCCTGCTGGCCGTCCTGTCCAGCACCGAGCGCGCCAGCGACCTGGTGCGCGAGATCCCGTTTGCCGCGCGCAGCAGCGTGCTGGTGTTCGACCTGAAGGTCGTGCTGCTGCTGGCGATCTTCGTCTACGCCTTCTTCCGCTTCACCTGGGCATTGCGCCAGTACTCCTTCGGCGCGCTGCTGGTGGCCGCCGCGCCCGAGCACCAGCACTTCACCAGCGACGCGCAGCGCGAGGCCTTTGCCGACCGCGCCGGCCGCATCATGGGCCTGGCCGCCGAGACCTTCAACGACGGCCTGCGCGCCTACTACATGAGCTTTGCCGCCACGGCCTGGTTCTTCTCGCCATGGGCGTTGCTCGGCGCGACGGTGGGCGTGATCTTCATCCTGTACCAGCGCGAGTTCCGCTCCGAGGTGCTGGCGGTGCTGAACGAGCCGGGCAGTTGATCGTCAAGGCCCGAGCAGCTTGCCGGTGCGCGCCAGCGAGGTGCCGGCGATCTTCGCCAGCCGGTCGCCGGGTGCCGCCCAGCGCCGTGCGACGCGCGCGTACAACACGCCGGACGACAGGGCACGCAGCGGCGTGATCTGGCCGCTGTCGGCGTCGACGATGTCGGCGACCACATCACCGGCTTCGATGCGCTCGCCGGGGCCGCGATGGAACACAACGACGCCGGCGTGGGGCGCCGTGATCGGCTCCGACCCAGCCAGCGGCGTCGGCTCGCACAGCGCAGCCGGCAGCGCTGCCGGCGTGCCGCCAACGATGCCGCGCCGGCGCAGGAATTCGATGATGGCGTCGGCATCCTGCGCCGCCAAGGCATGGTCGGTGTCGGCCTCGCCGCGCAGCTCGACGGTGGCGCAGAAACAGGCCAGCGGCACGGCGGCGTCGCTGAACTGCTGTTGCAGCGCCAGCCACGGGCGCGTGCAGGATTCGTCGAAAGGCGAGTCGCCGGATTCGGTGGCCAGCAGCACCGCGCGGGCGCCGAGCAGCGCGCCGAGTTCGTGCGCCATGTCGGCCTGCGGCGTCAGCGCGTACAGGTGCACCGAGGCCTCGAAGTCGCAGTGCAGGTCGAGCACCACGTCGCAGTCCAGTGCCAGCTGCAGCAGCCGGTGCTTCAGGTCCTGCGCCGGATGCGTCGCGACCAGGCCGTCGCCCGCGCTGCGCAGCGCGGCGCGGATCAGCGCCGTGTTGGCCACGGCGTCGGGGCCGAGCCGACCGCGCAGGCCGTCGGCCACCAGCGCTGCCAGCTCCGGATAGCCGCGGTTGAAGTTGACGCCGTCGCGCAGATCGAAACGACCCTGGTGCTGGCCCAGCAGCCGCTGCGCCAGGCCCAGCGGGTTGGCGTAGGGCACGAGCAGCACCTCGCCGGGCAGCGCCTGTTCGGCTTCCAGCGCCAGCAGCCGTTCGCGCAGGCGGTGCGCCACCAACACGGCCGGCACTTCGTCGGCGTGCAGGGCGGCCTGGATCAGTGCCTTCGGGCCACTGCCGGGCGTGCCGAAACGCAGCACGCGCAAGCGGTGTTCGGTGCCGGGCGTGCCGGCTATCAGAGGAAGGGTCTGGACCTGCATTTCAGTGGCTCCACCGCGCTTCGCGCGACCCGCGACGCATGAAGCGGGCGACATGTTCGAATGACGGCTTGCGGCCCGTTGCTGTCGTTCGTTCGTGGCGTGCGCGTGCTTGCACCGTGCCCAGGGGCCGGCGGCCCGGGCACGCGTTCTCCGGCCCACGCTCGCGGGCGACTACCGCGGCGTGCCGCCAGCAACGCATCAACACCCGGTTCGCGCACCACCCTTCGGGCGACCGCGAATGGGGCCTGCGCCCGCATGCCCGAACCGCCGACCCCGCCCAGCGCGTGGCGTTCGCGCAGGCACGCCACCCGTGGTGCTTGCAGGGCGGTGGTGGTGCCTGCGGGCGCAGGCCCCATTCGCGGTCGCCAAGGCGGTGCCGCGCCAACCCCGTTGTTGATGAGTTGCCGGCGGCACGCCGCGGTTCATCTCCGCGAGCGTGGGCCGGAGAACGCGGGCACCGCCGGCGACCTGCCGCCACAGAGGTGGCGCGCGCGTGCCTCGGACGCGGATACCGGACACCGGACTTCCGCAACGGGCCGCAAGCTGTCACTCGCACGGGCCATTGAGGTTTCACGTCAGTTCGACCCCAGCCGCGCCAGAAAGGCCTCGCAGCGCGCCAGCTGTTCGAGGCTGACGAATTCGTCGGCCTGGTGCGCCTGCGCGATGTGGCCCGGGCCGCAGACGACGGTGGCGATGCCGGCCTGCTGGAACAAGCCGGCCTCGGTGCCGAAGGCCACCAGCGTCGTCTCGTCGGTGCCGGCCAGGCGCTGCGCCAGCGCCACGGCCGGGTCGCCGGGCGGGGCCAGGAAGGACGGGATGGCGCAGATGTCTTCGAAGCGGAAACCCGTTGCGGGATCGACGGCTTTCATCGCCGGCTCCAGCGCCGCGGCGCGCTCGACCACCTGCCGGTGCATCGCCAGCGCATCGCTGCCCGGCAGGTTGCGGATCTCGTAGTTGAAGCTGCAATCCTCGGGCACCACGTTGTCGGCAATGCCGCCTTGCATCACGCCGACGGCGGCGGTGGTGTAGGGCACGTCGAAGCCTTCGTAGCGCGGGCCGCGCCGCCAGCCGTCGGCCAGGTCGGCGATGTGCGTGACGACGCGCGCGCCGTTCTCGATGGCGTTCACCGCCAGCGGCGTCAGCGACGAATGCGCGGCCTTGCCCTTGATGCAGCAGCGCCAGCGGTAGACGCCCTTGTGCGCCACCGCCGGCACCATGCCGGTGGGTTCGCCGACGATGCACAGCCGCGGCGCGAAGCCGGCCTCGCGCAGGTCGGCAATCAGGTGGCGCACGCCGAAGCAGCCCACTTCTTCGTCGTAGCTGAAAGCGTAGTGCAGCGCTTGCGGCAGGTCGGCGTCCAGAAAGGCCTGCGTGCGGGCTACGACGAGGCCGATGAAGCCTTTCATGTCGGCGCTGCCGCGTGCCCACAGGCGGCCGTCGCGGACCTCGCCACCCAGCGGGTCGACCTGCCAGTCCTGCCCGTCCCAGGGCACGGTGTCGGTGTGGCCGGACAGGATCACGCCGCCGGGCTTGCCTTCACCCAGCGTCGCGAACAGGTTGGCCTTGCGGCCGCTGTCGTCGCGCGTCAGCCGCACCGGTACCTGCAGCGTGCGCAGATGGTCGGCAATGCATTCGATCAGCGCCAGATTCGATTCGCGGCTGACGGTGTTCAGCCGCACCAGGCGCCGGGCCCAGTCCAGGCCGGCATCCGATGGCAGAGTCGGGTTCATGCGCCGACTTTAAGGCTCAACGCGCAAGGCCCAACGCCCCAGGCTCAAGGCGCTTCGCTCATCAGCTGGCGGATATCGCGCACGGGCACGCTGCCGTAGGACAGGAGCCGGTTGTTGAAGTCCTTCAGCTTGAAGGCCTTGCCGAGCCGGGCCTTGCTCTCGTCGCGCCAGGCGGTGATCTCGGCGTAGCCGGCGAAGTAGCTCGTCAGCTGCACCTGGGTGAGCCTGACGCGACGCCACTTGTCGACGGCCTCGGCCTGGGACTGAAAGGCCTCGGTGGTCAGCAAGGCCAGCGCCTGCGCTTCGTTCATCGTGCCGGTGTGGACTTCGTAGTCGAGCAGCGTGTTGCACACCGCGCGCAGGTTCCACTTCATCCAGATCAGCCACATTTCGGGCGCGCCGCCGCCGTAGCCGGCGTCGAGCATCATCTTCTCGCCGTACACGGCCCAGCCTTCGATCATGGCGCCGTTGCCGAACAGCACCTTGACGAGGCTGTTCGACTTGTTGGCATGCAGCAGCTGCGTGTAGTGCCCGGGGATGGCTTCGTGGATGCTCAGCAGTTGCAGCATCCAGTGGTTGTATTCGCGCAGGAAGGACTCGGCGCGCTCCGACGCGTAGCCGGTCAGCGGCGTGACGTTGTAGTAGGTGTTGGCGCCGGCGTCGTAAGGCCCCGGTGCCTGCAGGTTTGCGCCGGCGGTGCCGCGCATGTACTCGGGCATCTCGCGCACGACCAGCGGCCGCGAGGCGTCCTGGTCGACCAGGTCGTGTTCGCTGACGAAGCGCGCCAGCTCGGGGATCTGGCGCCGGATCGTGTCGACGAAGGCTTCGGGTTTGACGTGGTTGCGGCCGAGTTCGGCAATGACCTGGCCGATGAGTTCGAGCCGGTCGGCCGGCACCGGCGCGTTGCCGCGGTACTTCGGCCACAGCGTGCGCGCCAGCGCTTCCATGCCGTCGTGCAGCTTGGCTTTCTCGGCCTTCGCCTTGGCATGCAGCTGCTCGGCGGTGTAGCCGGACTGGATGTCGTGCCCGAACTTCTGCGCATACAGCGCCGGCCCGATGCGGAACGAGCGAGCACCCCGGGCTTCGAGCCGGGCTTGCAGCTCGCCGAGGAAATGCAGGTAGCCCTGGATTGCAGCCCGGGCCGCGGTCAGCCGCGTGCGGAACAGCTGCTTCTCGTCGTCGGCCAATCCCGAGCGCGCCAGCTGCTGCACCAGGTCTTCGCCGAACACGGCCAGGCCGCCCTGGTTCTGCTCGATCGCCAGCACCGTGTGCTCCAGCGTCGGCTCGGCGATGTTCGCCTGGGCCGCGGCGTAGTAGGCGGGCACGGCGGCCAGGCGTGCCGCGATGTGGCGCAAGCGGGTGTCCAGCGGCGCATACCCGGTGTCGAGCTGCAGCGCGAAGCCCGGCGCGACGTTGTAGCTGGACGGCTGCCACTGCCAGCTGCGGAAGGTGTCGAGTTCCCACAGGTCGGCCTCGAAGCGCCGGCGCATCACGATCAGGTCCAGCCGCTGCGCCGGGGCCAGCGCCTTCTCGTCGAAGCCGGCCAGCGCCGCCAGCTGCTGGCGCAGGAAGGCGCGCGTGGCGTCGCGCGTGGCGGCGTCGGGTACCGACAGCCGGTCGGCGTAGCGGTAGTAGCCGGCAGCGAGTGCCGCGTCCGGGTCCAGCCGCCAAAGGCCGTCGAGCATCGTCGAGATGTATTGCTCGAGCCGCTGCTTCTCCGAACCCGGCTCGGCACTGGCCGGGGCATGAAAGCCGGCCAGCGCCAGCAGGCAGAAGAGCAGGGCGAAGAGTGGCATGGCCGCGCATGATGCCCGAAGGGGTTGGCTGTGCCAAACTCATCGGCCGGCAGCAACAGGCACCCGAATGAACGTCGACGTTCGCGGCATCCTCGAGGCACAGCGCCGCATCGCCTGCCGCGCACGAGCGCGTGGCCATGGTGATCTGCGGCGCGAACGTCGATCCGTCCAGCCTGGTTTGAACCGGGGTCCAAGGAGCAAGAGCATGGCCGACAAGCTTCCGCAAGTCACCTTCGACCCCGTCGAAAGCGGCATTGCCAGCGTCAGTGCGCTGTTCGATCCGGCGACGCTGGTGATCGTCAAGTCGGCGCTGTGGACGCCGCAGCCGACCTCGTATGCCGACACACCGAGTCTGCAGTTCTCGCATGCCCAGGGCCGGCGGCTGTCGCTGCAGCTGCAGCTCGACGCGACGACGAAGAAGCCCAGCGTGCAGCCCGACCTGGACGCACTGGTGCGGCTGGCGATGGTGATCGACGGCAGCGGCTCCGAAGACCTGAAGCGCCCGCCGTTGATCAACGTCGTCTGGGCCAAGGCGGGCACGTTGCCGGCGTTCAAAGGCGTCATCGACCGCATCGAGATCCAGTACCAGCAACTGCTGGCGGACGGCACGCCGCAGCAGGCGCGGGTCTTGGTAGCGATGGAAGAGGCGGCGCACCTGAGCGTGCACCACTGACCGTTGGTGTCAGCGCAGGCCGAGGAACTCGCGCACCGGCACGACCGTGCGCGCCGGGTCTTCTTCGTGCGGCACGTGGCCGAGGTCGTCGAACATCACGAGGCGGCTGCCGGCGATGTCGGCGTGGAAGCGCTGCGCCGCCGCCGGCGGGATGATGGCGTCGCGCCCGCCCCACAGGATCAGCGTCGGCAGCGTCAGCGTCTTCACGCGCGCGGCGTCGGCGCCGCGGTCCATCTGGCGCAGCCGCTCGGCCAGCGCATGCCGGTTGCCCTGGCGCAAGGTCAGCTCGAAATAGCGGTCGACGAGTTCGCTGCTGATGCGGTCCGGGTGGCCGTAGACGCCGGTCAGCCCCTGCGCCACCAGCGCGCGCGGCAGCACTTCTTCGAGCAGCCAGCTCAAGGCCGGCACGCGCGCGATGCGCCAGCCCAGCGGTACCGATGCCGGCTCGAACGGCAGGCCGCCGGCGTCGACGAGGATCAGCCGCTCGACGCGGTCGCGGGCCATGAAGGCGGTGCGCCACGCGACCTCGCCACCGAGCGAATTGCCGCCGACAACGAAGCGCTGCACCTGCAGCTGGTCGAGCAGGTCAAGCACGAAGCGGGCGTAGCTGTCGCCGCGGTAGTCGCTGCTCGCGTTCGGGCCGGTCAGCCCGAAGGCCGGCAGGTCCATCGTGATGACGCGCCGCTGGCCCTTCAGCGCGTGCACCCAGCCTTCCCAGGTGTGCAGGCTGGCCGAGGTGCCGTGCACCAGCACGATGGGCAGTGGGTCGTTGCGCGGCCCTTCGTCGCGCACATGCACGACCTGGCCCTTGACCTCGACGAAGTCCGACGGCGGCGGCGCCCAGCGCGCAACCAGCGTCTCGACCGCCCGGTCCGGCGCGCGCGACAAGGTCAGCGCCAGCGCGCTGAGCATGAGCAGGATGCCGAAGGCCTTGAGCAGCGTGGCTTTCATGTCAGCTCCGGCGTGGCGCCGGCGTCCGGTCTGAAGCCAGAACAGCCTTCACCGCGGAGGTGCGGAGAGCGCAGAGGACACGCAGAGGAAGACCTTGAAGCTCTCTGCGGAAACTCCGCGCCCTCTGCACCTCTGCGGTGAATGACTTCAAAGGGCCGACGGCGAGGTGCCTCATCCCAGCGTTGTGTCCAGCGTGACGCGATCGTCGAAGACGAAACATTCGCCGTGCCAGTGCGGTGCCTGGGGCACGGTCTCGAAGTACTTCAGGATGCCGCCGTCGAGCTGCAGCACATGCGGCAGGCCACGCTCGTGCATCAGCAGCGCGGCCTTTTCGCAGCGAATGCCGCCGGTGCAGTAGCTGACGACCGTCTTGCCTTCGAGTTCGGCGCGGTGCGCGTCCAGCGCCGCCGGGAAGTCGCTGAACTTCGCCAAGCGCCAGTCGATCGCGCCTTCGAACGCACCGGCGTCGACCTCGAAGGCGTTGCGCGTGTCCAGCATCACGACGGGCCGGCCTTCGTCGCAGCGGCCGGCGGCCAGCCAGCGGGCCAGCGTGGCGGCGTCGACCGCCGGCGCGCGGCCGGCTGCCGGGCGCACGGCGGGGTGGTTCATGCGGATGATCTCGCGCTTGAGCTTCACGCGCAGGTGTCGGAAGGGCACCGTGTCGCTGAAACTTTCCTTGGCTTCGAGGCCGGCGAAGCGCGGGTCTTCGCGCAAGGCGTCGAGCCAGCCGCGCAGCGCATCGGGCGGCCCGGCCAGAACGAGGTTGATGCCTTCCGGCGCGATCAGCACCGTGCCTTTGAGCCCGGCGGCGCTGGCCACGAGCCGCTCGCGCAGCGCAGCGCCGTCGGCGATGTCGACGAAACGGTAGGCCGCAACATTCAAGACAATTGACACGCGCGCGATTGTAGGCAGCCGCCCGATAATTTCCGCCAACGGGACACGAGGGACGGCCATGCTCGATAAACTGAACCAGCTCACCGAATCGCACGGGGAACTGAAGGCCGGCAGCGGCCTGGTGTCGGGCGTCATCGCGCTGTCGCTGGCCATCCTGTGCTTCCTGGGCGTGCTGGCCTTTCACTTCCCTGAATACCTGACGACGCCGCAGCTGCGCAAGTCGTACAACGTCGACGTGATGCGCCAGCTGCTGTACTGGTCGCTGGTGATCTCGGGTGGCATCGCGCTGTTCAACATCTGCTTCGGCCGCGTGCGCTGGCTGTCGCTGGCGGCCTTCGTGCTGATCGCGCTGGCGCTGGGGCTGGGCGGGCACAAGGTGCCGGTGAACGACTTCCCCGACAACACGCCGTACATCGGCCTGGACTGGTTCATCCTCGACCTGCTCGGCTCGACGCTGATTTTCGTCTTCGTCGAGAAGCTGTTCGCGCTGCGCCGCGACCAGCCGGTGTTCAGGCCCGAGTGGCAGACCGACTTCCACCACTTCATCGTCAACCACATGGTCGTCGGCTTCGTGCTGCTGGCCACCAACCTGCTGGTGCACAAGCTGTTCGGCTGGGCCGCCAGCGATGGCGTGCGCGGCTGGGTGCAAGGGCTGAACTTCTGGCTGGCGCTGTTCCTGATCGTGCTCGTGGCCGACCTGGTGCAGTACTGGACGCACCGCGCCTACCACGAGGTGCCGCTGCTGTGGCGGCTGCACGCGGTGCACCACAGCGTCAAGAGCATGGACTGGATGGCCGGCTCGCGCCAGCACATCGTCGAGCTGATCATCACGCGCACGCTGGTGCTGGCGCCGATCTACGTGCTGGGCTTCAGCAAGGAAGTGATCGACGCCTACATCGTCATCGTTGGCTTCCAGGCGGTGTTCAACCACGCCAACGTCAGCGTGCGGCTGGGGCCGCTGCGCTACGTCGTCGTGACGCCGAACTTCCACCACTGGCACCACGCGCAGGACGACGAGGCGATCGACCGCAATTACGCCGCGCACTTCGCCTTCCTCGACCATCTGTTCGGCACCGCGGTGCAGGCCGACCGCGCCTGGCCCAACCAGTACGGCGTGGTCGGCGACTACGTGCCGAACGGGTTCTGGAAGCAACTCGCGTTTCCGTTCGTCTGGAAGTCCGGCGCCTGACGCAGCGGTGGGAAAATGCCCACCATGCCCTTCGTCCATCTGCGTATCCACACCGAATATTCCGTCGTCGACGGCACCCTGCGCGTGCCCGACGCTGCCGACGCCGCACGCGGCGATGCCCAGCCGGCGCTGGCGATCAGCGACCTGAACAACCTGTTCGGCGCGGTCAAGTTCTACAAGGCCTGCCGCGGCGCCGGCGTGAAGCCGATCATCGGCGTCGATGTCTGGATGGAGCCGCTGGCCGAAGCCGGTGGCGCCGACAAGAACCCGAGCCGGCTGCTGCTGCTGGTGCAGAACAACCAGGGCTATCTGAACCTGAGCGAGCTGCTGGCGCGCGGCTGGACGCAGAACGCGCAGCGCACGCAAGCCTGGATCAAGTGGGACTGGCTGCGTGAACTGGGCGCCGGCTTGATCGCGCTGTCAGGCGCCGACGCCGGCGCGGTGGGTGCCGCGCTGCTGGCCGGCGACAACGCGCGTGCCGCGACGGTGGCGCGGCAGCTGGCCGAGCTGTTCCCCGGTCGCTTCTACCTGGAGCTGCAGCGCGCCGGCCTGGCCACGCACGAAGCGCATGTGCGCGCCGCCGTGCCGCTGGCGGCCGAACTCGGCCTGCCGGTGGTGGCCACGCACCCGGTGCAGTTCCTGGCGCCGGACGACTTCGAAGCCCACGAAGCGCGCGTCTGCGTTGCCGAAGGCGAGACGCTGGCCAACCCGAAGCGCGTGAAGCGCTTTTCGCGCGAGCAGTATTTCAAGACCCAGGCGCAGATGGAAGCGCTGTTCGCCGACGTGCCGAGCGCGCTCGCGAACACGGCCGAGATCGCGCGCCGCTGCAACCTGAAGCTGGTGCTCGGCAAGCCGCAGCTGCCGGACTTTCCGACGCCCGACGGCACGCCGATCGAAGCCTACTTCCGCAAGGCTTCGCACGAAGGCCTGGAAAGGCGCCTGGTGGCGCTGTTCGCCGACCCGGCGCTGCGTGAGTCGCAGCGGCCGAAGTACGTCGAGCGGCTCGAATTCGAGATCACCACGATCCTGAAGATGGGCTTCCCGGGCTACTTCCTCATCGTCTCGGACTTCATCGTCTGGGCCAAGGAGCATGGCTGCCCGGTCGGCCCGGGGCGTGGCTCCGGCGCCGGCTCGCTGGTGGCCTACGCGCTGTTCATCACCGACCTCGACCCGCTGCAATACAAGCTGCTGTTCGAGCGTTTCCTGAACCCGGAGCGGGTGTCGATGCCTGACTTCGACATCGACTTCTGCCAGGGCAACCGCGACCGCGTCATCGACTACGTCAAGGACAAGTACGGCCGCGACGCGGTGAGCCAGATCGCCACCTTCGGCACGATGGCGGCGAAGGCCGCGCTGCGCGACATCGGGCGCGTGCTCGGCATGGGCTATGGGCATGTCGACAGCATCGCCAAGCTGATCCCGGCGCCGCCGGGCAAGACGGTGACCCTGGCCAAGGTGCCCGTGCTTCCGGCTCTGCCCGACCCGGGCGTCATCTACGCCCGCAAGGAAGAGCCCGAGATCGACCGCCGCGAGGCCGCCGAAGAAGAGGTGGCCGAACTGCTGCGCCTGGCCACGCGCGTCGAAGGCATCGTGCGCAACATCGGCATGCACGCCGGTGGCGTGCTCATCGCGCCGGGCAAGATCACCGACTTCTGCCCGCTGTACCAGCAGCCGGGCAGCGACAGCGCGGTGAGCCAGTACGACAAGGACGACGTCGAAGCCATCGGCCTGGTGAAGTTCGACTTCCTGGGGCTGGCGACGCTGACGATTCTGGAGCTGGCGAAGGACTTCATCGTCGCGCGCCGGCCCGAGCGCAAGAACTTCAGCTACGAAGCGCTGCCGCTGGACGACCCGAAGGTCTACAAGCTCTTCTCCGACGGCCTGACCGAAGCGGTGTTCCAGTTTGAAAGCCGCGGCATGCAAGGCATGCTGCGCGACGCCAAGCCGAGCCGGCTCGAAGACCTGATCGCGCTGAACGCGATGTTCCGGCCCGGGCCGATGGAGAACATCCCGAGCTTCTGTGCGCGCAAGAACGGCAAGGAAGACATCGCCTACCCGCACCCGCTGCTGGCGCCGGTGCTGGAAGAAACCTACGGCATCTTCGTCTACCAGGAGCAGGTGATGCAGTCGGCCCAGGTGCTGGGCGGCTACTCGCTCGGCGGCGCCGACCTGCTGCGCCGCGCGATGGGCAAGAAGAAGGCCGAGGAGATGGCCGAGCACCGCGCCATCTTCCGCGACGGCGCGGCCAAGCAGGCCATTGCGGCGGAGAAGGCCGACGAAGTCTTCGACCTGATGGAGAAGTTCGCCGGCTATGGCTTCAACAAGAGCCATGCCGCCGCGTACTCGCTGCTGGCGTACCACACGGCCTGGATCAAGGTGCACTGCACGGCCGAGTTCTACGCGGCCAACATGACGATCGAAGCCGACAACACCGACAAGCTGAAGCTGTTGCTGGCAGACGCCAAGCTGTTCGGCATCAGCTTCGACCCGCCGGACGTGAACCACGGCACGCAGCGCTTCGAGCCGGTGGCCGACCGCCGCATCCGCTACGGCCTGGGTGCGGTGAAGGGCACCGGCGCCGGCGCCATCGAAGCCATCGTCGCGGCGCGTGAAGGGCGGGGCGTCAATGACGGTCAAGGCGGCGGGCCGTTCCGCAGCCTGTTCGACTTCTGCGCCCGCGTCGACCGCCAGCGCGTCAACAAGCGCGTCGTCGAAGCGCTGGTCAAGGCCGGCGCCTTCGACGCCTTGCACGCCGACCGCGCCAGCGCGCTGGCCAGCGTCGGCCTGGCTTTCGACTGGGCCGACACGCAGGCTGCGCATGCCGACCAGGGGGGCTTGTTCGATTTCGGCGACGGTGGCGACGCGCATGGCTCCAGCACGCAGGAGCCGGCGCTGGTGGCGGTGGAGCCCTGGGGCATCCGCGAGCGGCTGACGCAGGAGAAGGCGGCCATCGGCTTCTACCTGTCAGGCCATCTGTTCGACGCCTACAAGGACGAGGTGCGCTGCTTCGCGCGGCGCGCCATCGCCGACCTGGTCGATTCGCGCGAACCGCAACTGCTGGCCGGCATCGTCAGCGACCTGCGCGTCATCAACGGCCAGCGCGGCCGGGTCGCGATCTTCAAGCTCGACGACGGCAGCGAAGCCATCGAGTCGGTGGCCAACGAAGAGCTGCTCGATGCCAACCGCGAACTGCTGCGCGACGACGAGCTCGTCATCATCCAGGGCAAGCTGCAGCCCGACCGTTTTACCGGTGGCTTGCGGCTGAACGTGAACCAGGTCTGGGATCTGGCCTCGGCGCGCGCGCGCTTCGGGCGCTACCTGGCGGTGGAACTCAACGGCGGCGTGCCGCCGGTGGCCGACGTGATCCGGCTGTGGCCGGCGCGGCGTGTCGAAAGCGAGCAGGGTGAGCTGACGCAGGGGCTGACGCTGCGGCTGCGCTTGCGCCGTAGCGCGGCCACGGCCGAGATCGACCTCGGCGACGACGCGCGCTTCTGGCCCAGCGACGAAGCGCTGGCGCGCTGGAAGAGCATCGCCGAAGGCGGCCGGGCGGCAATTGTGTACGAATGAAAAAAGTCTGATTGTTGGGGCGTTGTCCGACATCCGCGGCGGCCGCTGAACCGTTTAATCGGAACAACCAACTTCTGCACAGGTGTGCCTATGAAAAAAGCATTGATCACCGCCGCCGTTCTTGCCGCTGCCAGCCTGCCTGGTTTTGCCGCAGATGTCGGCGTTTCGATCGGCATCAGCCAGCCGGGCGTCTACGGGCGCATCGATATCGGCCGCTTCCCGCAGCCGGTGCTGATGGCGCCGACGCCGGTGGTCGTCAGCCGGCCGTGGGTGGTGGCGCCCGAGCCGGTGTACTTGTGGGTGCCGCCGGGCCACCAGAAGAACTGGAACAAGCATTGCTCGCGCTATAACGCCTGCGGCGTGCCGGTGTATTTCGTGCAGGACCGCTGGTACAACGAGCATGTGCGGGTCGACAACCGGCATGACCGCCGCGACGACCGCTACGACCACCGTGATGACCGCCGCGACGACCGCCACGACGACAAGCATGGCAACAAGCACGGCAACAAGCACTGAGTCCGCGCTGCCACGATACCGCGCCACGCGTGACATCGTGGGTCAACGGGTGCTAGTCCCGAGCTAGAACGCCGGCCCGCCGCCCTACAGTGGCGGGCCATGTACGAAACCCCGCTCACCGGCCTGGTTCTCAGCGGCGGCGGCGCCCGCGCCGCCTACCAGGTGGGTGTGCTGCGTTCCATCGCCAAGCTGCGGCGCGAGGCGCTCGGGCCGCGCTCACGGCTGCAAAGCCCGTTCGGCGTGATCTGCGGCACCTCGGCCGGCGCCATCAACGCCGCCGCGCTGGCCTGCCATGCGGACCGCTTCGAAGCCTCCGTCGAGGTCATCAGCAAGGTCTGGCAGAACTTCTCGGCCGACCAGGTGTACCGCGCCGATTCGCTGGGCGTCATCCGCAGCGGTGCCCGCTGGCTGACGATGATGTCCATCGGCTGGGTCATCGCGCGCTGGCGCCGCGCCCGGCCGCGTTCGCTGCTCGACAACGAACCGCTGGCCGAACTGCTGCGCCGCCTGGTGCCGCTGGACCGGCTGCCGATGATGCTGGCCGAACGCCAGCTGCATGCGCTGGCCATCACCGCGTCCAGCTACACCAGCGGCGACCACTTCACCTTCTTCAGCGCCGCGCAGACGGTCGAGCCCTGGCAGCGTTCGCAGCGGGTGGCCGCGCAGACCACGCTGACGCAGGCCCATTTGCTGGCATCGTCGGCGATCCCCTTCGTCTTTCCGGCGGCGCACCTCGACCACCCCGGCGCCAGCGGCTGGTTCGGCGACGGATCGATGCGCAACACCGCGCCGCTGTCGCCGGCCATCCACCTGGGTGCGCAGCGCCTGCTCATCATCGGCGCCGGGCGCTTGCAGGAGCCGGGCACGCGCCAGGTCGTGGATGTCGGCTACCCGAGCCTGGCGCAGATCGCCGGGCATGCGATGTCGAGCATCTTTCTCGACGCGCTGCAGGTCGACATCGAGCGCATGAAACGCATCAACCGCACGCTGGCGCTGCTGCCCGACAGTGCGCTGGCCGACACGACGCTGCGGCCGATGGAAGCGCTGGTGATCTCGCCGAGCCAGCGTATTGACGACATCGCCGCGCGCCACCTCGGCAGCCTGCCAGCCCCCGTGCGTGCGCTGTTGCGCGGCGTCGGCGTCAGCGGCGAAGGCGCCTCGGCGCGCGGCTCGGCGCTGGCCAGCTACCTGCTGTTCGAAGCGCCGTTCACCGGCGAGCTGATCAAGCTCGGCGAGGCCGACACGCTGGCGCGGCGCGACGAGGTGCTGAGCTTCTTCGGATGGGACCGGCCGCCGCGGCGTGCGCCGGCGGCCGATCTCGACATCAACCTGCCGTAGCCGGCTTTATTTCTTGGCGGCGGGCTGCGACGCGGCGGCGTCGGCCTTCTTGGCCTTTGCGTCGGCCTTGGCGGCCTTGGCTTCTTCGGCCTTGGCCTTCTTCTCGGCGGCGGACGCCTTCTTCGCAGCGGCCTTCGCGGCCTTGTCGTCAGCGGCCGGGGCGGCCGGGGTCGCCGGCGCGGCAGCGGCGGCAGCCTTCTTCGGCTCTTCCTTCTTGGCCGCCGGGGTTGCGGCAGCGCCCTTGAAGGCGGCGCCACCAACGGTCAGGCCGGCTTCGGAGAACTTGGCGGCATTGCCTTCGCCGACGCCCTTGACGCGCTCGACCAGGTCTTGCCAGTCCTTGAACGAGCTCTTCTTGCGCTCGTCGAGGATCTTGCCGGCGATCGCCGGGCCGATGCCCTTCACGCTTTCCAGCTCGGCCTGGCTGGCCTTGTTGACGTCGACCGCGGCGAAAGCGGCGGCCGCGAACAGCGCCAGCAGGGTGGCGAGAATTTTCTTGAACATGGGGCGGACTCCGGTGGGATGGATGAACCCGGTCTGATGCCGGGTCCTGTCGCAACGGTCAGGGCGCCATCGTCGTTGACACGGCGGCGCCGAGCCGCGCCTGTACGGCCGCGCCGACCTCGGCCGTCGTCGGCCAGCCGGGCCAGCGCCGCACCACCTGCACGCTGAGGCCCCAGGCGCCCCACAGGGCCGGCTCGGTGGGCCCGAGCACCGAGATCAAAGGCGTGCCCACCGCCGCGGCGATGTGGCCCGGCCCGGTGTCGTTGGAGATCATCAGCGCGGCGTCCTGCAGCAGCGCAGCGTAGGCACCGAGGCCGACGCCGGGCAGCAGCGTCGCAGCGGCGAACTGCTCGCGCGCCATCGCTTCTTCGCCGGGCCCGGGGCAGACGACGACGCGGCGGCCGAAGGCCGGCAGCTGGTGCGCGACGAAGTCGGCGAAGCCCGGCCAGGTCTTGTCCTGGCCCGACCAGGTGCCGCCGGCGAAAGGGCAGATGACGATGAAGCCGGGCGCCAGGCCATGCCGTTCACGCAAGGCCAGCGCCTGCGCCCGGTGCGCCTCGGCGACGCGCAGGCCGATCGATGCCGGCAACGGCGCGTCGGCACCGAGCAGGGCGCTGCCGAGGTGCCAATACACCTCCAGCTCGTGCCGCTGCTGCGGCCGCGCCACGCTGCGCGACAGCAGCAGGCCGCGGCCTTCGTAGGCATGGCCGATGGCCCTCAGCCCGGCGAGGCGGAATTCGAGTGCGCTGGAAAACGAGTACGGAAAACACAGCGCGTTGAGGCGGCGGTCGAAGCCGGGGTCGTCGGCCAGCGCTTCGCGGCGCAGCCGGCGCAGCAGCCGCACGCGGTCGCGCAGCGACTTGGGCAGCACGGCCACCGGCCAGCCATGGCCGGCCAGCAGATCGGCGGTCCAGCCTTTGCCGACCAGGCGCAGGTCGTAGCCGGCGTCGGCCAGGCGCTGCAGCGTCGGCACGCCCAGCGTCACGTCGCCGACCCAGTTGCGCAAGCGCAGGATCAGGGGGCGGCTGGGAGAGGGCATCGAGACGGGGATAATGAAAAAATCATTTTGCCATCGGACCCGGCTGCTTCATGACCACACCTTTGCTGCGCGCCACCGACGTGACCGCCTTGCACGACCGGCTGCTCGGCAGCCCCGGCTGGCCGGCCAGCGAACCCGCGGTCGACGAAGGCGCGTGGCTGTGGGTGCAGGCCAACCACCGCTTCAACAGCCGGCTCTGGGCCGAAGAAGACCTGGCGCGCCGCACCACGGTGGCCGACGCCGAGATCGCCGCCAACAAGCGCGCCATCGACGGCTTCAACCAGGCGCGCAACGACGCCACCGAACGCATCGACGAGATCCTGCTCGTCGCGCTGGGCCTGGTCGACGAGCCTTCCGCGCGCACCGACGCACCGCTGTCGCGCGTGCCCGACGGTGCGCGGCTGAACAGCGAGACCGCCGGCGCGATGATCGACCGCCTGTCCATCATGGCGCTGAAGGTCCACGCCATGCGCGCGCAGACCGAGCGCCAGGACGTCGACGAAGCGCATCGCGCCGCCAGCCGCGGCAAGCTGGAGCGGCTGTTGCAGCAGCGCGCCGACCTGGCCGGCTGCCTGGACGCGCTGCTCGCCGACGCTGCGGCCGGCTGCGCCTACTTCAAGGTCTACCGCCAGTTCAAGATGTACAACGACCCGCGCTTCAACCCGGTACTCGTGGCCGAGCGGAGCGCGGCCCGGTGAGGGTGCTGGTCGTCAAGACCTCGTCGATGGGCGACGTGGTGCATGCGCTGCCCGCGGCCAGCGACATGCTGCGGCAGATCCCCGGGCTGCAGCTCGACTGGCTCGTCGAAGCGCCGTTCGCGTCGATCCCGCTGATGCACCCCGGCATCCGCCGTGTGCTGCCGATGGCCTGGCGCAAGTGGCGGCGCAACCTGCTCGCGCGCAGCACGCGCGATGCGATCTCGGCGCTGCGCGTCGAACTCAAGCGCGAGCCCTACGACCTGATCCTCGACCTGCAAGGCCTGCTGAAGAGCGCGCTGTGGGCGCGCCAGGCGACAGGGCCATTGGCCGGCTACGACCGCCAGAGCATCCGCGAGCCGCTGGCGACCTGGTTCTACGCGCGCCAGGCCGCGGTGCCGCGCCAGCAGCATGCCATCGACCGCTGCCGGCAGCTGGCCGCCGCGCACCTGGGCTACAAGCTGCCGACGACGGCGCCCGAGTTCGGCTTGCGCCCGCCGGCGGTGGGCTGGGCGCCGCGCGGCAAGTACGCGGTGATGATCCCGAACGCCAGCCGCGCCGAGAAGCTGTGGCCCGAACGGCGCTGGGTTGCGGTCGGCGAGCGCCTGCGCTCCAAGGGCTGGCTGCCGGTGGTGCTGTGGGGTGGTGATGCCGAGCAGACGCTGGCCGAGCGCATCGCGGCCAGCTGCGAAGGCGACGTGCCGCCGTTCCTGAAGGTCGGCGACGTGGCGGCGTTGCTCGCCGGCGCGCAGCATGTCGTCGGCCTGGACACCGGCTTCACGCACCTGGCCGCGGCGCTCGGCAAGCCGACTCTGGGCATCTACTGCGATCATGAACCGGGTCTGGCCGGCATCACCGGCCCCGGCACGGTGGCCAGCATCGGCGGCAGGGGCCAGGTGCCGACGCAGAACGACGTCATGGCGCTGCTCGAGCAGCAGCTGGCAACGGACATCGCGCTGTAGCGGCGCGGCGGGCTACAGCTCTTCGATGCGCTGCGGCGGGTAGCTGTCCCAGCTCAGGCAGCCGGGGCATTGCCAGAAGTAGTGCTGGGCTTCGAAGCCGCAGGCCGCGCAGCGGTAGCGCTGCAGCGGCTTGGCGGCCAGCGCGACGGCGTCGCGCACGGCGGCGGCGCCTTCTTCGTTCCATGCAGCCGTTGGCTGGGCCAGCCATTGCTGCGCGGCCGACAGCGTCGGGTGCGCGCGCAGGTAGGGCAGCAGCGGCGGCGCGGCGCCCAGCCGGTCCAGCGCGCGCAGCAGGTCCAGCGCCGGCAGCTGTTCGAACAGCGTCTGCAAGGTTTGCCGCGCAGCGTCTTCGCGGCCGCAGGCGCGCGCACTGTCGGCGTAGGCCGAAGCGACGAGGATGAACGACGCCGGCTGGCGCTGGCGCAGTTCGTCCCAGACCTCGATGGCCCGCGCATGCTCGCCCGCGCGCGCCAGGCGCTGGCCGGCCAGCACCAGCGGGCGCGGCGCCAGCGGCGCGGCGTCGCGGGCGCGGCGCAGCGCGGCTTCGGCGTCGTCGGCGCGGCCTTGTTCGTCGGCTTCGGCGCTCAGCTCGCAGGCGTAGTGCGCGATGCGCGACGCGAAAGAGCCACCGCCGGTCTGTTCGAGCTGGCGTGCCACGTCAGTGGCGTTCTGCCAGTCGCGTGAACGTTCGTACAGCGACAGCAGCGCCAGCCGCGCCTCGCCGGCGAAAGGCGTGCCGGCCAGCGCGCGGTAGGCGGCTTCGGCGCGGTCGAACAAGCCGGCCTTCATGAAGTCCTGCGCCAGCCCGTACTGGGCGCGGTCGTGCTCGGTGGCTTTCAGGTCGGCGCGGCTGAGCAGGTGTTCGTGCACGCGCACCGCGCGCTCGAATTCGCCGCGGCGGCGGAACAGGTTGCCCAGGGCGAAGTGCAGCTCGGTGGTGTCGGGGTCGTTCTGAACGGCCTCGATGAAGGCGTCGATGGCCTTGTCCTGCTGCTCGTTCAGCAGCAGGTTCAGGCCCTTGAAATACGCCCGCGGCGCGTCGCGGTTGTCACGCTTGACCTGGCGCAGGTCAAAGCGCGAAGCCAGCCAGCCGAGCGCAAAGGCCACCGGCAGGCCGATCAGCAGCCACTGGACGTCGAATTCCATGGTGGCGGCTACAGCCCTTCGCGGGGCGGGTGTTCTGGGCCGAAGTCCGACGGCAGCACGCTGCTCGCGGGTGGCGATGCAAGCGCCGGCGGTGGCGCCTGGCGCTTGGCAACGCGGCGGTGCTTCCACCAGGCCGGCACCATGGCCAGCACGCCGATGGCGCAGCCGCCCGCGAAGGCCGCGAGCACGACGATGACCATCGGTGCATGCCATTCGATGCCGAAGAACCAGCGCACGGTGGCGCTGTCCCGGTTGTTCAGCGCGAATGCGAACAGCGTGAAGAAGATGAAGGCCCGGAACAGCCAGACGAAGAGGCGCATGCGGCGCCGATTCTAGAACCGGTCGTGCGAGTCAGCGGCCGGCGGCGGATCGGCCGGCACCTGGGCATCGACGGCTTCGCGCAGGGCCTTGCCGGGCTTGAAATGGGGGACGAGCTTTTCCGGGATCACGACCTGCTCGCCGCTGCGTGGGTTGCGCCCCATGCGTGGCGGGCGGCGGTTGATCGAAAAGCTGCCGAAGCCGCGGATCTCGATGCGGTGGCCACGGGCCAGCGCGTCGGTCATCGCGTCGAGGATGGTCTTGACGGCGAACTCGGTGTCGCGCTGTGTGAGCTGCGAAAAACGCTCGGCGAGCCGGGCGACGAGGTCGGAACGGGTCATGAAGCGGCGTGGATGTCGACTTGCAAAACCGAACAGGAAAGAGCCCGCGCGCCGCCAGACGGCGCGCGGGCTCGCGCAGCGGACTTATTCCTTCTGCGTGTCGAGCTTGGCGCGCAGCAGTGCACCGAGGCTGGTGGTGCCGGCGTTCTCGCGCTCGTTGGTCTGCGACAGGCGCTGCATGGCCTGCTGCTCGTCGGCGTTGTCCTTGGCCTTGATCGACAACTGGATCGAACGCATCTTGCGGTCGACGTTGATGATCATCACCGAGACATCGTCGCCTTCCTTCATCACGTTGCGCGCGTCTTCGACGCGGTCGCGGCTGATTTCGGACGCGCGCAGGTAGCCCGTCACGTCTTCGTTGAGCTGGATCTCGGCGCCTCGCGGGTCGACCGACTTCACCTTGCCGGTGACGACCGCGCCGCGGTCGTTCAGCGTCGTGAAGCTGGTGAACGGGTCCACATCCAGCTGCTTGATGCCCAGGCTGATGCGCTCACGTTCGACATCGATGGCCAGCACCAGGGCTTCGACTTCCTGGCCCTTCTTGTAGTTGCGCACCGCCGTCTCGCCCGGCTCGTGCCAGGACAGGTCGGACAGGTGCACCAGGCCGTCGATGCCGGCGGTCAGGCCGACGAAGACGCCGAAGTCGGTGATCGACTTGACGGGGCCCTTGACCTTGTCGCCGCGCTTGACGTTGGCGCTGAACTCTTCCCACGGGTTCGCCTTGCACTGCTTCATGCCCAGGCTGATGCGGCGCTTGTCTTCGTCGATCTCGAGGACCATGACTTCGACTTCTTCGCCCAGCGAAACCACCTTGGACGGGGCGACGTTCTTGTTCGTCCAGTCCATCTCGGACACGTGCACCAGGCCTTCGATGCCGGGTTCGATCTCGACGAACGCGCCGTAGTCGGCGATGTTCGTGATCTTGCCGAACAGGCGCGTGCCGTTCGGGTAGCGGCGGGCCACGCCATGCCACGGGTCGTCACCCAGTTGCTTGATGCCCAGGCTGACGCGGTTCTTCTCGGCGTCGAACTTCAGCACCTTGGCGGTGAGTTCCTGGCCGACCGTGACCACCTCGCTCGGGTGGCGCACGCGGCGCCAGGCCATGTCGGTGATGTGCAGCAGGCCGTCGATGCCGCCGAGGTCGACGAACGCACCGTATTCGGTGATGTTCTTGACCACGCCGTGCACGATGGCGCCTTCGGTCAGCGTCTCGAGCAGCTTGGCGCGTTCTTCGCCCATCGAAGCCTCGACGACGGCGCGGCGCGACAACACGACGTTGTTGCGCTTGCGGTCGAGCTTGATGACCTTGAACTCCATCGTCTTGCCCTCGAACGGGCTCATGTCCTTGACCGGGCGCGTGTCGAGCAGGCTGCCGGGCAGGAAGGCGCGGATGCCGTTCACGAGCACCGTGAGGCCGCCCTTGACCTTGCCGCTGACGGTGCCGGTGACGAAGACGCCGGATTCGAGCGAGTTCTCCAGCGACATCCACGACGCCAGGCGCTTGGCCTTGTCGCGGCTGAGGATGGTGTCGCCGTAGCCGTTTTCGACAGCGTCGATCGCGACCGAGACGAAGTCGCCGACCTGGACTTCGAGTTCGCCCTGGTCGTTCTTGAATTCTTCGATGGGAACGTAGGCTTCGCTCTTCAGGCCTGCGTTGACCACGACGTGGTTGAACTCGATGCGCACGACTTCGGCCGAGATGACCTCGCCGACGCGCATGTCGTTGCTCTCCAGCGATTCCTCGAAGAGAGCGGCAAAGGAATCAGCGCCGCTGGTGGCGGTGACGGTGGTGGTTGTTGCCATGGATTTCCTGGGCCCGGAGGAGTTGAAGGCAGAGCCGGGCGATGCGTGCAACGGGGGTTGCGGGTTAGGTTGACCAACACACCGCGCCCGATGGCCTGACGGCCGTTGAGGGGAGCGCGGTGCACTCTTGGCCCGTCTTCAGTCCTCGGGACCAAACGGGCTGCGCTGCGCCCACCATATCAGCACCTGCTGCACCGATTCTTCGACGCTCAAGTGCGAGTTGTCGAGCAACAACGCATCTTCGGCCGGCTTCAAAGGCGCAACGCTGCGCGACTTGTCGCGTGCGTCGCGCGCTTCCAAGTCCGCGCGAAGACTGTCGATATTAGCGGAAATCCCTTTTGAAATCAACTGCTTATACCGGCGCTGCGCGCGCTCGGTGGCACTCGCGGTGAGGAACACCTTGAGCGGCGCGTCGGGGAACACCACGGTGCCCATGTCGCGGCCGTCGGCCACCAGCCCGGGTGCGCTGCGGAATGCCAGTTGCAAGCCTTGCAGCGCGTTGCGCACCGCCGGCAGCGCCGAGACACGAGAGGCCAGCAGGCCGGCCGATTCGAGCCGCAGTTCTTCGCTGACCTCGCGCCCGCGCAGCCAGGTGCGGCTGCCTTCCGGCCCGTGGCCGAAGCGCAGGTCCAGCATGCCGGCCAGGCGGGCGAGGCCGGCTTCGTCGTCGGGCGAGACGCCGTCCCACGATGCGGCCAAGCCGGTGGCGCGGTACAGCGCGCCGGAGTCGAGCAGCTGGTAGCCGAGCGCCGAGGCCACCGCCGCGGCCAGCGTGCCTTTGCCGGACGCGGTGGGGCCGTCGATGGTGATCACCGGCACGTCGGCCGGCCTGGCGCTGGCCAGGCCGAAGAAGGCTTCGAAGTAGTCGGGGAAGGTCTTGGCCACGCACTTCGGGTCGAGGATGCGCACCGGCGCACGGCCCCCGTTGGGATGGGCCAGCGGGTTGAACGCCGCCAGCGACAGGCACATCGCCATGCGGTGGTCGTCGTAGGTGTGGATCGCCGCCGGCGTCCACGCCGCGGGCGGCGAGACTTCGATGAAGTCCGGCCCTTCGATCACCATCGCGCCGAGCTTGCGCAGCTCGGTGGCCATCGCCGCGATGCGGTCGGTTTCCTTGACGCGCCAGCTGGCGATGGACGTGATGCGCGTCGGGCCGTCGGCGTACAGCGCCATCACGGCCAGCGTCATCGCGGCGTCGGGAATCGCGTTCGCGTCGAGCGTGATGGCCTTCAGCGGCCACGCGCCGCGCCGCACCTCGAGCCAGCCGGGGCCGCGCTTGACCTGGGCCCCCATCGCCTCGGCGGCGTCGACGAAGCGGATGTCGCCCTGGATCGAATCGGTGCCGACGCCTTCGATGCGCACCGGTGCGCCGCCGGCCGCGGCGATGGCGCCGAGTGCGACGAAGTACGAAGCCGACGATGCATCGCCTTCGACGTGGATCGCGCCCGGCGATCGGTAGCGGCTGCCTTGCGGCAGCGTAAAGCGCTGCCAGCCGTCGCGCTGCACGGCAATGCCGAAGCGCGCGAGCAGGTTGATCGTGATCTCGATGTAGGGCTTGGAGATCAGCTCGCCGTCGACTTCGATGACCACCGGGCCGTCTTCGGTGACCAGCGGCAGCGCCAGCAGCAGCGCCGTCAGGAACTGGCTCGACACGTCGCCGCGCACGCGGATCGGCCGCCCGGTGGCCAGCACGCCGCCGGCCGAGCCGCTGACGCGCAGCGGCGGGTAGCCGGGCTGGCCCAGGTCTTCGATCGTGCAGCCCAGCGGGCGCAGCGCGTCGACGAGGTCGCGGATCGGCCGCTCGTGCATGCGCGGCACGCCGGAGAGTTCGAAGCGCCCGCCTTGCGTCGCGGCCAGCACGGCCAGCGTCGCGACCAGCGGCCGCATCGCCGTGCCGGCGTTGCCGAGGAAGAGGTCCGCTTCGTGCACCGGCAGCCGGCCGCCGATGCCGGTGACGTGCAGCGCGCGGCCTTGCGGCGCGATCGTGCAGCCGAGCGCGCGCAAGGCGTCGAGCATGACGCGCGTGTCGTCGCTGTCGAGCAGGTCGTGCACGACGGTCGTGCCTTCGGCCAGGCCGGCCAGCAGCAGCACGCGGTTGGAGATGCTCTTCGAGCCCGGCAGCCGCACGGTGCCGGAGGCCGCTTGCATCGGCGGCAGGTCGAGGAAAGGGTTCGCGAACATCAGCTCTTGCCCGATGTTCCGCGCGGCGCCCCCATCTGCCAGCCGGAGCGGCCTTCGGCCGCGCCGCGGATCAGGTCTTCCAGCGCTTCGGCGTTGCCGTTGCGCATCACGAGTTCGAGCGCGTCCAGCGCATGGCGGAAACGTTGCGACTGCTTCAACACTTCCTCGCGGTTGGCGATGAGTACGTCGCGCCACATCTCCGGGTTGCTGGCCGCGATGCGCGTGAAGTCGCGAAAGCCCGGCCCGGCCAGCGACAGGAAATCCTTGCCCGCGGGCTGGTTGACGACCGAGCTGAAATAGGCGAATGCCAGCAGGTGCGGCAGATGGCTGACGGCGGCGAACGCCGAGTCGTGGTTCTCCGGCGTCATCTTCAGCACCTGCGCGCCGATGGCCGACCAGACGTCGGTGGCCTTCTGCACCAGCTCGGGGCTGGTCTGCGGCAGCGGCGTCAGGATCACCTGGCGGCCGTTGTACAGCGCCGCGTCGGCATGGCCGATGCCGGCCTGTTCCTTGCCGGCGATCGGGTGCGCCGGCACGAAGGACGCGACCCGCTCGCGCAGCACGCGCCGCGCCGCGTCGACGACGTCGCGCTTGGTGCTGCCGACGTCCATGAACAGCACGCCGGGCTCGACCAGGTGGCGGATGGCCTTGAAGGTGGTTTCGGTGGCGGCCACGGGCACCGCGAGCAGCACGATGTCGGAGCCCGACACGGCCAGCAGCGCCGATTCAGCGGCGACGTCGATGACGCCGAGCTTCTTCGCGCGTTCGGTCGTCGACGGCGACTTGCTGTAGCCGATGACGCGCTTGACGAGGCCGGCGCGCTTGAGCGCCAGCGCGAACGAGCCGCCCATCAAACCGCAACCGATGACGCCCAACTGGTTGAACATGGATGCTTCAGTGCACGTCGATGGGGTAGGTGCCCAGCACCTTGAAGAACGCACAGGCGTCGCGCAGCTCGTGCAGCGCGGCGCCGACCTTGGCTTCGTCCGGATGGCCTTCGATGTCGACGTAGAAGTAGTACTCCCACTGGCCCGAACGCGCCGGCCGCGACTCGAAGCGCGTCATCGAGACGCCGTGGTTCTTCAGCGGCACCAGCAGGTCGTGCACGGCGCCGGGCCGGTTCTTCACCGACACCACGAGGCTGGTGCAGTCGTGGCCGGACGGCTTCGGGCTCGGGTGCCGATCCGGGTGCGTGACGATGGCGAAGCGCGTGCGGTTGTGCGCGTCGTCCTGGATCGCCGGGGCCAGCACGTGCAGGCCGTATTCGCTGGCCGCGCGAGCACCGGCGATGCCGGCCAGCCGAGCGTCATGCGACGCCATGCGCGCGCCTTCGGCATTGCTGGCCACCGGCCGCCGCTCGGCGTGCGGCAGGTGGTTGGACAGCCAGCCATGGCATTGCGCCAGCGACTGCGGGTGCGCGCAGACGGCTTCGATGCCGTCGAGCGAGTTCTCGCGGCGCAGCAGGTTCTGGCGCACGAACAGGCTGGTCTCGCCGATGATGAACAGCGGCGTCGTCAGGAAGATGTCGAGCGTGCGCGTGACCACGCCTTCGTTCGAGTTCTCCACCGGCACGACGCCGAAATCGGCCGCGCCCGAGGTCGTCATGTGGAAGACCTCGTCGACGCTGGCGCACAGCACGCGCACCGTCGAGCTGCCGAAGTAGCCGAGCGCGGCTTCTTCGCTGAAGGTGCCGGCCGGGCCCAGATAGGCCACGCGCGTCGGGCTTTCCAGCGCGCGGCAGGCGGACATGATCTCGCGCCAGATCGGCGCCACGCTGGCGTTCTGCAGCGGGCCGGGGTTGCCGGCCTTCAGCCCGTCGATGACCTGGGCTTCGCGTTCCGGGCGGAACACCACCGAGCCTTCGCGCTTCTTCAGCTCGCCGACCGTCAGCGCCAGCGAGGCACGGCGGTTCAGCAGCGCCAGCAGCTCGCGGTCGACGCCGTCGATCTGGCCGCGCAGCGCGAGCAGTTCGGCGTCGGTGCTTGCGGGGTCTTCGGACATCACGGCTTGGTGGCGCTGGCGGCGGGCGCCGGGGCTTCGAGGCGCTTCAGGATGGACTGTTCCAGCGCCTTCACCTTGGGCTCGATTGCCGGCCGCGTCTCGGCGACCAGCTTCTCGCCCAGAGCGCGCTGCATGTCCGTCGCCATCGCCTGGTACTTGCGGTTCGCCGGCGACTCGATGATGGCGATGATCTGCTTCAGCTCGTCTTCGCTGAACTTCTCTTCGAGCAGCGCGCCGATGGTCGACGGTGCCAGCTTGATCGCCTTTTCGCGCACGATGGGCGTGGCCTCGTCGGCGTACTTGCGTGCGTCGGCCTGGATGTCCTTGCCGACCGCTTCACGCCGCTCCGCCGGCACGCGCTGCTGCAGCGCCGGGCCCACCTGCTGCATCATCTGCAGCGCCGGTTGTTCGGCCATCTGGCGCGCCATGGCTTCGATGCCCGGCTGCTGCAGTTGCAGCAGCTTGGCGACCAGCGCCTTCTTCGCCGGCGAGCTGACCGAGGCGGCTTTCGCCGGCGCGCTGGCCGGGGTGTTCTGGGCTTGAGCGCCGGCGGTGGCTGCCAGCGCGAGCGCCAGCATCAGGGGCTTCATCATCAAGAGTGGTTCTCCGTGCCGGCGTCGCCGGCGCTATCGGGTTCATCGGTGGCACCGGCTTCGGCCTGCGCGTCGTTCTCGACCAGCCGCTGCAGGCCCGACAGCTTGGTGCCGTTGTCCAGCGCGATCAGCGTCACGCCCTGCGTGGCGCGGCCGAGTTCGCGGATCTCGGCAACGCGGGTGCGCACGAGCACGCCCTTGTCGGTGATGAGCATGATCTCGTCGGCCGGACGCACCAGCGTGGCGGCGACGACGCGGCCGTTGCGCTCGGTCTGCTGGATCGCGATCATGCCCTTGGTGCCGCGCCCGTGGCGCGTGTATTCGACGATGCTGGTGCGCTTGCCGTAGCCGTTTTCGGTGGCGGTCAGCACGCTTTGCGTCTCGTCCTCGGCGACCAGCATCGCGATCACGCTCTGGCCGTCGTCCAGCGTCATGCCCTTCACGCCGCGCGACTGGCGGCCGTGCGCGGTGACTTCGTCTTCGTCGAAGCGCACTGCCTTGCCGCCATCGCTGAACAGCATCACGTCGTGCTTGCCGTCGGTCAGCGCGGCGCCGATCAGCACGTCGCCTTCGTCCAGCGTGACGGCGATGATGCCGGCCTTGCGCGGGTTGCTGAAGTCGTCCAGCGGCGTCTTCTTGACGATGCCCTGCGCCGTGGCCATGAAGACGAAGTGGTCGGCCGGGAAGCTGCGGAACTCGCCGGTCAGCGGCAGCACGACGGTGATCTTCTCGTTCGGCTGCAGCGGGAACATGTTGACGATGGGCTTGCCGCGCGCGTTGCGCGAACCCTGCGGCACTTCCCAGACCTTCAGCCAGTAGACGCGCCCGCGGTCGCTGAAGCACAGGATCCAGTCGTGCGTGTTGGCGATGAAGAGCTGGTCGATCCAGTCGTCTTCCTTGGTCTGCGTGGCCTGCTTGCCGCGGCCGCCGCGCTTTTGCGCGCGGTACTCGGAAAGCGCCTGGCTCTTGATGTAGCCGGTGTGGCTGAGCGTGACCACCATGTCGGTGGGCGTGATCAGGTCTTCGGTGCCGAGTTCGAGCGCGTTGCGCTCGATCACGCTGCGCCGCGCGCCGACCTTGGTCTGGCCGAACTCCTGGCGCAAGGCGCCAAGTTCGCCGCCGATGATGGCCGTCACGCGCTCGGGCCGCGACAGGATGTCCAGCAGGTCGGCGATCTGCGCCATCACCTCGCGGTACTCGCCGATGATCTTGTCCTGCTCCAGCCCGGTCAGGCGCTGCAGCCGCATCTGCAGGATTTCTTGCGCCTGGTCGTCGGACAGCCGGTACAGGCCGTCGGCCTGCAGCCCGTAGCCGGCGGGCAGGCCTTCGGGCCGGTAGGCGTCGCGGCCGCCGGGGGTGGACTCTTCAGCGCGGGCGAGCATCTCGCGCACCATCGAGCTGTCCCAGCTCTTGGCCATCAGCGCAGCCTTGGCCATCGGCGGCGTCGGGCTGGTCTTGATGGTCTCGATGAATTCGTCGATGTTGGCCAGGGCCACCGCCAGGCCTTCGAGCACGTGGCCGCGTTCGCGCGCCTTCTTCAGTTCGTAGACGGTGCGCCGCGTCACGACCTCGCGCCGGTGCTCGAGGAAGATCTCGATCAGCGTCTTCAGGTTGCACAGCTTGGGCTGGCCGTCGATCAGCGCAACCATGTTCATGCCGAAGCTGTCCTGAAGCTGCGTCTGCTTGTACAGGTTGTTCAGCACCACCTCGGGCACTTCGCCGCGCTTGAGCTCGATGACGACGCGCATGCCGGACTTGTCGCTCTCGTCCTGGATGTGGCTGATGCCGTCGATCTTCTTCTCGTTGACGAGCTCGGCGATGCGCTCGAGCAGCGTCTTCTTGTTCACCTGGTACGGGATCTCGTCGACGATGATGGCCTGGCGCTGGCCGCGGTCGATGTCCTCGAAGTGCACCTTGGCGCGCATCACGACGCGGCCGCGCCCGGTGCGGTAGCCTTCGCGCACGCCGTTCAGGCCGTAGATGATGCCGGCGGTGGGGAAGTCGGGCGCCGGGATGATCTCCATCAGCTCGTCGAGCGACGCGTCCGGGTTCTTCAGCAGGTGCAGGCAGGCGTCGACGACCTCGTTCAGGTTGTGCGGCGGGATGTTCGTCGCCATGCCGACGGCGATGCCCGACGAGCCGTTCACCAGCAGGTTCGGCAGCCGCGCCGGCAGCACCGTCGGCTCTTTCTCGGAACCGTCGTAGTTCGGCGCGAAGTCGACCGTGTCCTTGTCGATGTCTTCGAGCATCTCGTGCGCGATCTTCGACAGGCGGATTTCGGTGTAGCGCATCGCCGCGGCGTTGTCGCCGTCGACCGAGCCGAAGTTGCCCTGGCCGTCGACCAGCATGTGGCGCAGGCTGAAATCCTGTGCCATGCGCACGATGGTGTCGTAGACAGCCGTGTCGCCGTGCGGGTGGTACTTGCCGATCACGTCGCCGACGATGCGCGCGCTCTTCTTGTAGGGCCGGTTCCAGTGGTTGCTCAGTTCGTGCATCGCGAACAGCACGCGCCGGTGCACCGGCTTCAGGCCGTCGCGCGCGTCGGGCAGGGCGCGGCCGACGATCACGCTCATCGCGTAGTCGAGGTATGAACGCCGCATCTCCTCTTCGAGGCTGATGGGCAATGTTTCCTTGGCGAACTGGGTCATTCGATGACGGCGGTGGGCGCGCGCAATGCGAAGGGCGCCACGCAGCGATGCGGTGGCGCAGGAGCGCTGATTCTAAGGGTCTGGCCTTGTCGCGCATGCGCAACAGCCGGCGCGGCTACGGCGTGCACAGGGGCCAAAATGCAGCCCAGCCGACGCCCTATGGCACAATGATCTGTCGGTGGTAAGTGCCTGCCGTTGTGGGTAATTACCCGGATTTCCCGCTTTTCGTTTTGGACGTTTCGCAGGCTTGCTGCGGCTTTCCTCGAGAGGAGAATCAATGAAGAAACTGAACAAGGTGGCTGTGCTCTTCGCATCGGCCGCACTTGCCGCCCCGATCGCTGCATTCGCCCAGGCGAAATCGATCGACAACTGGCGTGCCGCTGATGGCGCGACGGTCTGGAAGAACGGCTCGAACGAGTTGTGCTGGCGTGACGCCAACTGGACGCCGGCGACCGCCGATGACCAGTGCGACGGCGCGATCAAGCCGCCGCCGCCCCCGCCGCCGCCGGCCCCCGCTCCGGCTCCCGCGCCGCGCGTTGCACCGCCCCCGCCGCCCGTCGCGCCGCCGCCCCCGGCCCCGCCGCCCGCGCCGGTCGCCCCGGTCAGCGAAAAGGTCACCTTCGCCGCCGATGCGTTCTTCGACTTCGCCAAGCACGACCTGAAGCCCGAAGCCAAGGCCAAGATGGACGACCTGGTCGGCAAGACCGCCGGTGTCAACCTCGAAGTCATCATCGCCGTCGGCCACACCGACTCGACCGGTGACCAGGCTCTGAACCAGAAGCTGTCGGTGGCACGTGCTGACGCCGTCAAGAACTACCTGGTCAGCAAGGGCATCGAGAAGAACCGCGTCTACACCGAAGGCAAGGGCGCAGCCCAGCCGGTGGCCGACAACAAGACGAACGAAGGCCGCGCGAAGAATCGCCGCGTGGAAATCGAAGTCGTCGGTACGCGCGCCAAGAAGTAATCTCGCGGCCGATTCGGCCTGCGACACGAAACCCCGCTGCGGCGGGGTTTTTTTATCGCTACGATGCTTTCATGACGGTCAACGCCGACGCCCAGGAACTCGCCAAGTTCAGCGAACTCGCCCACCGCTGGTGGGATCCTGACAGCGAGTTCCGCCCGCTGCACCAGATCAACCCGCTGCGGCTGGAATGGATCGATGCGCTGGCGGGCCTGCGCGGCAAGAGCGTGCTCGATGTCGGCTGCGGTGGCGGCATCCTGGCCGAAGCGATGGCGCGGCGGGCAACGCAGGTGACCGGCATCGACCTGGCCACCAAGCCGCTGGGCGTGGCGCGGCTGCACGCGCTGGAGGCCGGCGTGGCGAACCTCGACTACCGCGAGATCGCCGCCGAGGCGCTGGCGGCCGAACGGCCGGGCAGCTTCGACGCCGTCACCTGCATGGAGATGCTCGAACACGTGCCCGACCCGGCGTCCATCGTGCAGGCCTGCAGCACGCTGGTCAAACCCGGCGGCTGGGTCTTCTTCTCGACGCTGAACCGCAGTCCGAAGTCCTTTCTGTTCGCCATCGTCGGTGCCGAATACGTGCTGCAGCTGCTGCCCAAGGGCACGCACGAGTACGCCCGCTTCATTCGGCCCAGCGAGCTGGCGCGTTGGTGCCGCGACGCGGCGCTGGCGGTCGAAGGCAGCCGCGGCATGCAATACAACCCGCTGACGCGGCGCTACTGGCTGTCCGGCGACACCAGCGTCAACTACCTCATCGCGTGCCGCAAGAGCGCCTGATGCCGCGCGATCGCCCGATCCAGGCCGTGCTGTTCGACCTGGACGGCACGCTGGTCGACAGCGCGCCCGACCTGGCCGGTGCGGCCAACGACCTGCGTGCCGCGCACGGCCTGGCGCCGCTGCCGTACGAGAGCCTGCGGCCGATGGTCGGCTCCGGCGCGCGCGGCATGGTCGGCAAGGCCTTTGGCCTGGCGCCGGGCGACGACGGCTACGAGGCCTTGCGCGATGCCTTCCTGGCCGGCTATCAGCAGCGCCTGCTGCGGGAGACGGCGGTCTTCGCGGCGATGCAGCCGGTGCTGGCGCGGCTGGAAGCCTTGCGCGTGCGCTGGGGCATCGTTACGAACAAGGCACTGCGCTTCGCCGAGCCGCTGGTGGCCGGGCTGGCGCTGCACGAGCGCGCCGCGGTGCTGATCGGCGGCGACAGCACGCCGCACAGCAAGCCGCACCCGGCGCCGCTGCTCGAAGCGGCGCGGCGCATCGGCGTGGCACCCGAGCACTGCGTCTACGTCGGCGACGACCACCGCGACGTCATCGCCGGCCGCGCCGCCGGCATGGCCACGCTGGCTGCGGCCTGGGGTTACCTGGGTCACGGCGAGGCCATCGAGGCCTGGGGCGCCGATGCCGTGATCGCAGAACCCATGGCGCTCTTGCGTTGGCTGGAACTGGCCTAAGATACACACCTTGGGACCGACCTGGCTTCGACGTGGGTACGGAGTCGGCGCGGGGCATGCCGAGCACCAGTTCGCTCGTTAATCCACTGGAAACAAAGTAACTGCGAACGATCAAACGTACGCCCTCGCCGCTTAAAACCGGTGAGCCTCGCAACAGTTGGCCGATGG
>Ga0307515_10000524_pt1 | contig 91311 bp, 72 predicted proteins | sample 17_EM_MG_FD_194513 | JGI IMG/M metagenome (GOLD analysis project Ga0307515, IMG submission 194513) | Populus trichocarpa ectomycorrhiza microbial communities from riparian zone in the Pacific Northwest, United States - 17_EM | ecosystem: Host-associated > Plants > Roots > Unclassified | place... | reverse complement strand
GCGTTGACGACCCAGGCCAGGCTGGTGGTCGAGAACCCCAACGAACTCTGGATGTGCGGAAGCGCGATGTTCACGATGGTGATGTCCAGGACCACCATCAGCTGACAGGACGCGATGACCAGCAGCGCCATCGTGCTGCCACCACCGCCGGATTCCCGGGTGGTGTTCTGCGCTGCGGAGGCTTGCCGAGGACTGCTGCTCATGGCGGATCGCACTCGCGAGAGGTAAGTGAACGGCTCCGTCCACTAGATACTCACGATTCGACCGTACGCCCGCCCCTTACTCCCCACCACTCGATCATCACAGGCCCAGGCGCTAGGTTCACACATGACAGGACATGGGGAGAAGCCATTGGTGGCCGCGAACGTCCACTCCGGTGTGCACCGGTCCCCGGCAGGGCGCGGATGCCGTGGAGCACGACTCGACCAACTCGACGTCCGCAGCACACTCAACGCCTGGGCCGGAGAAGCGACATGACCAACGTCGACGTACACCAGCATCTGTGGACCCCCTCGCTGGTGACGGCGTTGCGCGCCCGCCGCGAACCGCCGTTCCTGGACGGCTGGACGCTGTTCCTGGACGGTGAGCCGCCCTTCGAGATACCGCCCGCCGACCACGACCTCGCCCGGCGCGCCGAACTCGCCGCCGCCGACGGTCTCGACCGGGTCCTCGTCTCGTTGTCCGCCCCGATCGGCGTGGAGTGGCTGCCCGAGGCCGAGGCGCGGCCCCTGCTCGACGCCTACCACGACGGCGTGGCAGCGTTGCCCGAGCCGTTCGGGGGCTGGGCGGCGGCCTGCGTACGGGACATCGACGCGGACGCGACCACCAAGGACCTGGACCGGGGCTTCGCCGGGCTTCAGCTCCCCGCCAACTCCCTTGCGGACGCGGCCGGTTACGCCCGCTGCGCACCGCTCCTCGATCTGCTCGAAGAACGCGACCTCCCGCTCTTCGTCCACCCGGGGCCCGCCGTGGGCGACTCGGCGGACCCCGCCTGGTGGCCCGCGATGGTGCCGTACGTCCAGCAGATGCACGCCGCCTGGTACGCCTTCCGCGCCTTCGGCCGACCGCGTCATCCACGCCTGCGCGTGTGCTTCGCCCTGTTGGCCGGACTCGCCCCGCTGCACGGCGAGCGAATGGCGGCCAGGGGCGGGCAGCAACTGGCGGACAACCCGGGCGTGTTCGTGGAGACGTCGTCCTACGGCCCGACCGCCGTCCACGCGATCGTGCGCGCCCTCGGCGTGAACGCCGTGGTCCAGGGCTCGGACCGACCGTACGCGGAGCCGCCCCGGTATCCCGGCCATGGGCTGGGCGGAGCGGCGGCCTACGCCTTTCGTATCGCCAATCCGCGACGACTGCTCACCGGGAAAGGCTGAGTGACGGTCTGTCAGTTCGCCGCGTTCATCAGGTCGAGCGCGCTCTGCTGCCGGGCCGCGTCCGTGGAGTCCAGCGGTCCGGCCCAGTGCAGCCCGTACGCGTCGAGGGAGTCGCGGTCGTTCGCGTACGCGGCGTCGGCCTGGCGTTTGACGTAGGTGGTGTAAGGACGGTCGGACAGGCGGGAGTTGAAGGCGCCCAGACCCCGGACGTACGCGCCCTTGAAGGACGGACCGTCGCCACCGCAGCCGCTCGACTCGCACGGTTCCCGCAGGATTCCACCGGAGTTGAGAGCAGTCGACGTGGTCGAGGCGTCCCCGATCTGACGGCCGGTGGTGAGGAGAGCCGAGTCCCCGGTCGCGCGGTACAGCTCCGACAGACCGCCGAGCAGCACGCCCTGGTTGTACGACCACGTCGTGTCGCCGTTGTTGCCGCAGGTCGCCAAGTTGATGCCGTCGTTGACCAGATGGGAACCGTTGATCATGCCGGTGCCCTTGAACCACGACCACTCGGCGTTGGCCCGGCCGAGATACGTCGTGTCGCCCGCGATGCGGTTGTGCAGGGCGGCGTTCAACTCCAGGTAGAGGGAGTTGGCGATGGCGTTCTTGTAGGTCTTCGCCGTGCTCCACCACACTCCCCCGCCGCACGTGGAGTCCCAGTACCGCGCCATGTAATCGGCGTCCGCGCGGGCGGTGTTGAGGTAGCGGGAGTCGCCGGTGAGGTCGTACGCGTCGACCCAGGCCAGCCCCCACCAGCCCGTGTCGTCGATGTAGTCGTTGGTGAAGTTGCCGCCCTGGGCGGAGAGGTTGCGGTCGTAGGTGTTGGCGATCGCGTACTTGTAGCTGGCCATGCCGGTCACGCGAATGTTGTCGATCAGGGCGGTCAGGGCGTTGGCCGAGTTCCACCAGCCGGTGGTGTCGAACAGGCCGGTGCCCAGGTTGTACGACTGCATCAGCGCGGTGGCGGCGGCAGTCGGTCGGCTGCCCGCGTTCCACGTCGTCCGGGCCCACGCCGTACAGGCGATCTCGGCCCGGTCCCCCGCCTTGCCGCAGGCGCGCAGGGCGCCTACGCCGAGGGCGTTCCAGTCGTCGACGTTGTACATCAGGGTGCGCCAACCTCCTTGCCCCGCAGGGATGGTGGTGTCGCCGAGCTTGCTGCCCGAACTCCAGGTGCGGCCGCCGTCGAAGGAGCGGTCGAGCCAGACCTCGTCGCCGGGGCTGCCGTTGGTGATCGAGGCCCAGCCCATCGCGTCGGTGTCGTCGAAGTGCAGGGCGATGCTGCGGGAGTAGATGCTCGCGCTCACCGGCTGGCGGTCACCCGGGGAGAGGGCCGGGTCGCGGGCGTCGCAGTACTTGTTGCAGATCGACGCCTGGGCGGCGGCGGTCGCGATACCGGTGGACACCGGCATGAACAGGGCCAGGGCGGCGATCAGACCGGTCCCGACTCTCCTGATGCGTCGTGCTGTTGAGGTCATGCCGGCTCCATGGGTGTGGGGGGATACGAGCGGTCAGCCCAGGCGCCACTGCTGGTTGGCGCCGCCGTTGCAGGACCAGAGTTCCAGCGCGGTGCCGTTGACGTTGCCCGCGGGCTGGTCGCCGCCGGTGACGTCGAGGCAGAGGCCCGACTGGGTGCCGGTGATGGTGCCGTTGGGGTTGACGCTCCACTTCTGGTTGGCGCCGCCGTTGCAACCGTAGAGCTGGACCTTGGTGCCGTTGCTGGTCTGGTTGTTGTAGGCGTCCAGGCACTGGGTGCCGCCGTAGAGCCGGAGTTCACCGGCTGCGGTGATGGTGACGGCCTGGTTGGTGCCGCCGCCGCAGTCCCAGATCTCTATCTTGGTGCCGGGGGTGGTCTCGCCGTTGTAGGCGTCGAGGCAGCGGTTGGAGGAGGCACCGATGAGCGGGTGGGTACTGCCGACGCTGGTGCCGCTGCCGACGGAGACCCGGTACATCACCGAGCCGTGGCCCGGGACGCTCGCCGAGATGCTGCCACTGGTGCTGCTGATCACGTGCGACCAGAGGTTGTTGAGCTTGTACGAGGACGCCGAGGGGAGGCCGGCCGCCGCCGCGGAGGTGGTGATGGTGGCGGCGGCGGAGTTCTCGTTGAAGAGGACCACCGAGACGTCGCCGTTGGCGAGGGGCTTGGAAAGGACGTGCAGGCCACCGGAGTTGGAGATCTCGGTGCCCTGCTTGCCCAGGGAGTCCTGGTCGACGGCGATGACATCCTTGTTGCCGTAGAGGGAGAGCGTGGCGGCGGTGGCCTTGCGCAGGTCGGTGCCGGCGATCAGCGGTGCGGCCATCTCCGACCAGAGGCTGAAGTGGGAGCGGTCCTCGGTGAACGACATGCCGTTGCCGACCTCCAGCATGTCGGGGTCGTTCCAGGCGCCCGGCTTGGCGTACGCGGCGAGCTTGACGTTGGCCTTGTAAATCGACACCACCGTCGAGAAGTTGACGTTGATGTCGTCGGTGGTGCGCCAGCTGTTGCCGACGCCCGCGCCCCAGGTCCACACGTCGGCGAGGCCCCAGTTGCAGAGGCTGTAGACGATCGGGCGGCCGGTGTTGGCGAGGGCGTCGCGCATCGCGGTGTAGCGCTGCTGGTCGGGCACGTTCTGGTGGTTGCAGTTGTCGTACTTGAGGTAGTCGACGCCCCACGCGGCGAAACTGTTGGCGTCGGTCTGCTCATGGCCGAGGCTGCCGGGGTAGCCCGCGCAGGTGGCGGTGCCGGCGCTCTCGTAGATGCCGAGCTTGAGGCCCTTGCTGTGCACGTAGGCGGCGGTGCCGCTGATGCCGTTCGGGAACTTGACCGGATCCGGGACGAGTTGACCCGCCGCGTTGCGGGCCGAGGTCATCCAGCAGTCGTCGATGTTGACGTACTGGTACCCGGCGTCCTTCAGCCCGGAGGAGACGAGGTAGTCGGTGGTCTGCTCGACCAGTTGCTCGGTCACGTTGCAGCCGAAGGCGTTCCAGTCGTTCCAGCCCATCGGGGGCGTCCTGGCGAGCCCGTTGTCGAGGGCCTGCGCGGGCGGCGCGGCGCGCAGCACCAGCAGGGCCGGGACGAGGGCCAGCAGCAGCACCATCGTGAGGGCGGCGCCCAGACGTCTCTTGAAGGGTGACGGAACGGTCATGTCGAAGTCTCCTGATTCGCCGTGTGGGGCCGGTCGAACTCACCTGTGGAAACGTAACCATCGTGAAGGTTCCATCAGCGGAGCTGCATCGTCAATGGTCCGGACCAAAATGCCCCGGGCGTGAACTACCCGTGCCGTCAGATGCGTTGACGACCTCATGAGTCGATGACAACGTTTCCATCATCGGCACCCATCCCGAACCCACCCGCACCCACCCGCACCCATCGACTCATGACTTGGAGGCCTCCATGTCGCTGCGTCCCTCCCGGCGCGTGATGATCGGTTCCGGCCTGGCCGCGTTGACGGCGACGGTCGCCACACCCGCTTTCGCGGCCGAACGACCGAGCTCCGCACGGGCGTTGTCCCGCGCCAAGACCACGTACACCGCACTGAGGAGACACTTCGACGCGACCGACGGCTCCGGGCTGGTCCGCGAGCAGATCCCGGCGGCGGCCGGCGACAACCCGTACTCGTACGAATGGCCCTTCTCGCAGGTGCACATCGCCGCGCTCGATCTCACCGTCGTGGACGCGCAGTTCGAGCCGGAGCTGGCCCGGCGCGCGGCGGCGCAGGAGCACCATTGGAACGCCGCCGGCGGGACGACCAAGCTGCCCGGTTACGCCTCCTACCCGGTCGCGCCGTACGGGGCGGGCGGGGACATGTTCTACGACGACAACGAGTGGGTGGGGCTGGCGAAGGTCCAGCGGTATCTGCAGACCGGGGACGTTGCAGCGCTGACCCGCGCGAAGGAGATCTTCGCCCTGGTCAAGTCCGGTTGGGACACGGACAGTAGTCATGCGGCGCCCGGCGGGGTCTTCTGGACGCAGGCCGACTGGAGCCACGACCGCAACACCGTGTCGAACATGCCGGGCGCCCAACTCGCCCTGCGTCTGCACCAGATCACCGGCGAGGCCGACCACCTGGACTGGGCGAAGCGCTTCTACGACTGGACGAACGCGCATCTCCAGAGCCCAACTGGCCTGTACTGGGACCACCTTGACCTGCAAGGGACGATCGAGAAGACCGTCTGGTCCTACAACCAGGGCGTACCGGTCGGCGTCGCCGTGCTGCTGTACGAGGTCACCCGGGACCGCGCCTATCTGCGCCAGGCGGAGCGAGTTGCCGCCGCCTCGTACGCCTACTACGTCACGCAGGGGCGGCTGTTCACACAGCCGGTGTTCTTCAACTCGATCTTCTTCAAGAACCTGCTGCTCCTGGAGTCGGTGACCGGGAAGGACACCTACCACCGGGCGATGGCCGAGTACGCCGACCGGGTGTGGGACACGATGCGCGATCCCGCCACCGGGCTCGTGCACTTCGACTCGGCCGGTGGCACCCAGGCGATCCAGCAGGCGGCCCTCGTGCAGCTCTACGCCGTGCTCGCCTGGCCGCGCGCCAAGTGGCGGACGCTGTACTGACGTTACGGGTGTCCGATCTCCCCGGTGCCGCGTGCGATCAGCTGCACCGGGAGGACGGTCCGGTGGGACGGGCTGTCGTCGCCGTCGATGCGGTCCAGCAGGATGTGGGCGGCCCGGCGGCCGAGTTCCTCGGTGTCGGAGGTGACGACGGTGACCGGGGTGGGGAGCATGTCGGCGAGCTTGAAGTCGTCGAACCCCACTACGGCGATGGAGACTTGGAGGTCACGGCAGGCGCGCAGGACGCCCTCGGTGAGGAAGCCGGTGGTGGAGAAGACCGCGGTGGGCGGGTTCGCGGAGGTGAGCAGGGTGCGGGTGGCGGCCTCGGCTTCCTCGGTGGTGCCGCGGCGCAGGGTGACGACCAGCTTGTTGTCGGGCTCGATGCCGCTGCGGCGCAGCGCCTTGCGGTAGCCGCGCAGTCGTCGGCCGGTGCTGTAGTACGAGGGTGCGACGAGGATCGCGATGCGGCGGTGGCCCTGGTCGACGAGGTGCTGGGTGGCCTTGTGGCCGCCGTCCTCGTTGTCCACCAGAACGACATCGGCCTCGGCGCCGGTGGCCGGCCGGTCGACGAAGACGATGGGGACGTGGTCGTGGCCGTTGATCTCGTTGAGGAAGGCGTGGTCGCCCTGGTCGGGGACGATGATGAGCCCGGCGACCCGGCGGCCGATCAGCTCGCCCACGGCCCGGCGCTCGACCTCGGGGTCCTCGTCGGCGGTGCTCAACAGGACCGCGTAGCCTGCCTCGTTGGCGACCTCGACAGCGGCCTTGGCGAGGGAGGCGTAGAACGGGTTGGTGAGGTCGCCCAGCAGCAGCCCGATGGTCATGGAGTTCTGGCCGGGGCGCAGGGAGCGCGCGATCTCGTTGCGCTGGTAGCCGATCGCGGTGATCGCCGCGTTCACGCGCTCGGCCGTCTCCTCGCGGACCGTGCCGATGCCGTTGACGACGCGGGAGACGGTGACGACGGCGACTCCGGCCCGCTCCGCGACATCGCGCATCGTGGGCCTGGTGTTCTGACGGTGCGGGGGACGACTGCTCACGTGAGTTGAAGACCAACCTTCCATCGCGTACCGGGGCCGGGACCGCCCTCAGGATACGTATCGGGTCCCGGCCCGCCGCTCGGCCCGGGACGCTAACTGTTGTTCTTGATCACATCGTTGATCTTGTCGGTCATCGTCTGAAGGTCGGAGAGCGGCTTCTTGCCGTTGAGAATGTCCGGCCAGTAGGCGGTGATCAAGTCATTTGACTGGCTGGCCCACTGGGTGGTGAAGCGCACGCCGATGGTGGTCGGCGTGTTCAGTCCCGCCTTGACGGTGGCCGCGACGCTCGTCTGCCCGGCCTTGTCGAGGGCGCCGAAGTAGGCGTTCTGGGCGGAGAGATAGGCCGGGGCGGCGACCGGGGAGTCGGGCAGCACCTTGGTCCACACCGTGGAGTCGAGGTACTTGAGGACCTTGAAGGTGGCGTCCGCGTTCTGGGTGTACGACGGGGTGCAGATGCCCACCGCGTCGTAGAGGGTGGCGGGCTTGGTCACCTGGGGCAGAGGCGCGAAGCCGTACTTGATCTTCGGCTTGTCGGTGAGGAAGCCGGCGGCAAACCACTGGCCGCTCCACAGCATCGGGATCTGTCCGGCGGCGAACAGGCCCTGCTGGTTGCTGATGTCGTAGCCGGGAGGCGCGATGGCCCCGCTCTTGATGCCCGCCACGACCTTGCTGACGCCTTCGGTGTACGTCGCGTCGATGGTCGTCCTGGTGGGCTGGTGCACGTTGTCCGCGAAGGGCTTGCCGCCCGCCGACAGGGCGTACGTGCTGAGGGAGAACGGGCCGTCCGTGGAGGTCAGCGCGTCGGCGACCAGGCCGTACTTGGCGCCCTTGGCGTGCAGTTTGGCGGCCGCGTCGAACATCTGGTCCCAGGTCCAGCCGGCGGCGGGCACGGTGATTCCGGCGGCCTTGAAGGCGTCGATGTCGTACCAGATGCCGTAGGTGTTCAGCAGGGAGGGAACGCCGCCTATCTTGCCGTCGGCCGTCTTCCAATTCTTCATCGTGGACGAGACGAAGCTGCTCGCGCCGAAGTCGCCGGAGCCGGAGAGCCGGGAGGCCCAGTCGGTGAGGAGGCCCTGGCTGGTGTACTGCTGCTCGGTGTCGTTGCCGCACCAGAACAGGTCGGGGAGCTTCTTGGCCTGGGTGAGGGCCGCGAGCTTGTCGCTGTAGTTGCCGTTGGGGGTGTCGACGCGCTTGACCGTGATGTTCGGGTCGTGGAAGCCGGTCAGGGCCTGGTCGATGGCCTTGTTGGTGGCGGCGGACTCCCAGGTCATGAGGGTGACCGTGACCTTGCCGTCCGACTGCTTCCCGGACGAGCCGCCGCAGGCCGCCGTCGCGAGCAGTCCCCCCGCCGACAGCAACACTCCGGCGCAACGGATCCATCGTTTCATCGTGGCCTCCTGATACCTGGCTGGCATACGGCTCGTAGGTGGGTCGGGGTCCAAATCGGCGCCGGTCAGCGCTGGTTGACGGTGCCCAGGGCGCTCAGGCCCTGGATGAAGTAGCGCTGGGCGACGAAGAACACGATCAGTGGCGGGAGCATGTAGAGCAGGTTGGTGGCCATGTAGAGGTTCCAGTCCGGGGTCTGGCCGGCGAACTGGGTGACGAAGGAGGCCATGCCCACGCTCAGCGGCCACTTCTGGGACGAGTACAGGTAGATCAGCGGGTTGAGGTAGTCGTTCCAGGACATTTGGAAGGCCAGGATTGACATCGTTATCCAGGCGGGCTTCGTGATCGGCAGCATCACGCTGAAGAAGATCCGGGCGTGTCCCGCACCGTCGACCTTGGCCGCCTCGTCGATGGAGTGCGGGATCGACAGGAAGTACTGCCGGGCCAGGAAGATGAAGAGCGGATTGCCGCCGAGGAAGGCCGGGACGATCAGCGGCAGCCACGTGTCGTACCAGCCGATGTCCTTGAAGAGTTGGAACAGCGGGATGATGCCGACCACCGGGGGCAGCAGCATGCTGCCGACGAAGACGTAGAACCAGACCTTCCGGCCGGGGAAGCGCAGCCGGGCCAGGGCGTAGCCCGCCATCATCGAGGTCATCACCCCGCCGATCACCGAAAGCCCGGTGATGACAAGGGAGTTCAGCAGCAGGCGCGGGAAGTGGATGACCTTCGGGCCGTCGATGAAGTTCTTGAAGTGGAACTCGTGGGGCAGCAGTTTCGGCGGGACCTCGAAGACCGCCGACGGACCTTTCAACGCGACGGTCAGCATCCACAGGATGGGCAGGATCATCACCGAGCTGATCAGCAGCGCGCCCGCGTACCAGGATGCTGTGCGTACGGCCCTGCGGGGCGGCTTCGTCGGTGGGGCGGCCGGTGTCGGCGCGGTCGTCGGCGCCCTGGTGACGTCAGGAGACGTGGTCACTGTAGGTCCAAATCGACGAGAAGCGGGCGGTGGCGGCGATCACGACGACGATGACGAGGAAGAGCACCCACACCTGGGCGGAGGCGTAGCCGAACTGGGAGACCTGGCCGAGCCTGGGGAAGCCGTTGTCGTAGATCGACAGCATCAGGGTCCTGGTGCTGAACCCGGGGCCGCCCTGGTTGTCCGGCGAGAGGATCTTCGGCTGGTTGAACGCCTGAAGGGCCGTCACCATCTGGAGGACCACCTGAAGGATCATGATCGGGCTGATCAGCGGCAGGGTGATGCGGAAGAACACCGTGCGCGGTCCTGCGCCGTCGAGTCTGGCCGCCTCGTACAGCTCGGTGGGGACCGCCTGGAGCGCGGCGAGGAAGATGATCATCGTGGAGCCGACGCTCCACAGCATGACGATCACGATGGACGGCATCGCGGAGTCGTCCCCCGACAGCCACTCACTGGTGGGCAGATGGAACCACTTCAACACCTGGTTGGCCAGGCCGACTTGGGGGTTGAAGACGAACTTCCAGAGCGTGATCGTGGCGACCACGGGCAGCACGACCGGCAGGTAGCACAGGGTGCGCAGCAGGCCGACGCCTCGCATCCGCTGGTTGCAGAACACCGCCAGGGCCAGCCCGATCGCCAGCGACAGCGGCACGTACAGGACGACGAGCAGCAGCGTGGCGCGCACCGAGGGCCAGAAGGACGGGTCGGTGGTGAACATGCGGTGGAAGTTGTCCAGGCCGACGAACTTCGGGTCCGTCAGGCCGTTGTACGTCGTCAGCGCGAAGTAAGCGGACCGGAACAGCGGGTAGACGACGAACGCCGTGAAGCCTATGAGCGCCGGTGCCAGGAACACGTACGCGGCCAGGGTGTCCGAGGACCTCTTTGGCGATCGTCGCCAGGGTAGTCCCAGGCGCCCCGGACTCCCCCGGCCGGGCGGCCTGTCCACGGGCGGTACGGCGGTTCGCGTCTCTTGGTGCGGAGCGGCTGTCACACGCGCTCACCTTCTTCCTCCGAGGAGTTGACGATCACTCGGATCGCGCGGACCCGACCGTCTGGTGGTCGTCGGCCCGCTCAAGGTAACGTTTCCATTCCCTGGCGATCACACCGTGGCGCACGCCACATGAGGGAGTCAAGAGGCGCGATGGTAACGTTTCCCGGATCAACATCCGGAACAGTGTGGGCAGTTCCGGAGTCGCTGAGCATGCTGGGGCGGCGGCTGGCGGACGAGTTGCGGGGCGGTCTGGCGGCGGAGATCATCGCGAGGTGCCTGACCAACACGTGGTCCACGTCCATGAGTTGGAGTGCTCCGTCGGACGGGTTGTCGGGCGAAATGCCAGGCGGTCTGTCGGCCGGGATGTCGGACACGTCGTCGGAGGTGTTCGTCAAGACCGGCGACATTCCTGCGATGTGGCTGCGGGACAGCACGGCACAGGTCCGCCCGTACCTCGCCGTGGCCACGGACCCCGAGGTCGGCGACGTCCTGGCCGCCGTCTCGCGCCGGCAGATCCGCTGCGTTCTCCTGGACCCGTACGCCAACGCCTTCAACGACGGCCCCACCGGCACGCACGGCGAACCCGGCGACCGGCCCACGCCGGGCGACTGGGTGTGGGAGCGCAAGTACGAACTCGACTCCCTCTGCGCGCCGTTGCAGCTCGCGTACGCACTCCGGCGGGCGACGGGCCGCGAGGACCATCTCGACGAGGCGTTCCATCGCGCCGCCTGGCTGATCGTACGGGTGTGGCGGGCGGAGCAGTCCCACACGCACTCGCCCTACCGGTTCGTCCGGCCGTCCGGCCCCTTCGCCGGAGACAGCCTGCCCCTGGGCGGCCTTGGCGCGCAGATCGGTTGGACCGGTATGACCTGGTCGGGCTTCCGGCCGAGCGACGACGCGTGCGCCCACGGCTATCTGGTCCCGGCCAACGCGCTGGCCTCGGTGAGCCTGCACGGGCTGGCCGAACTGGCCGCGGCCGTCCTCGACGACACCGAACTCGCCCATGCGTGCTGGCGGTTGGCCGACGAGATCGACGCCGGAATCCTGACGCACGCGGTGACCGAGGTCGACGGCGACTCCGTCCTCGCCTACGAGGTCGACGGCCTCGGCGCGGCGTTGCTGTGCGACGACGCCAACCTCCCGAGTCTGCTGAGCCTGCCCCTGAGCGGCTGGTGCGCACCCGCGGACCCGCTGTACCGGGCCACCCGGCGCTTCGCACTCTCCGAGGCGAACCCCTCTTATTTCAGCGGGAGTTACGCGTCCGGGATCGGCAGTACGCACACGCCGGACGGTCACATCTGGCCGCTCGCGATCGCCACCGTCGGCCTGACCGGCGACGAGGGCGAGGCGGCTCGGGCCCTGGAGACGCTGGCCGCCACCACCGCCGGTACCGGCCTGATGCACGAGAGCTTCCATGTCGACGCGCCGGGTCGGTTCACCCGGGACTGGTTCGGCTGGGCGAATGCGATGTTCTGCGAGCTTGCCCTGGAGGTGTGCGGGGGCGGGGTGCGGCAATTCTTTCCGGTGCATCCGCGGGCGTTGCCTGGTGGGTCGGGGGCTGGGGGCAGGGCGACGTGACCCGGCGGTGGCTGTGGGGGCCGGGTGTCGGCGGTGCGGCGTTGCGGTCGAGGGCCATCGTCGGCGGTGTGGTGCTCGGTCGAGCGAATAGGCCGCCGGCGGCTAACTCCGTTGTCGCCGCCCGGGATTTCAGCGAGCGCCACCACGTAGAACCACACGCCGCCACGAGGCGTCTACCGGTCAGACGGGATCGGTGAACGAGATCGGCTTGCCGGTGGCGCGGGCATATGCGATCTCCCTGCTCGTGGACTCGCCGATATACCCGCCGGGGCTGACGACCAGCACCCGGTCGGCCAGGTCGATCTTCCGCAGGTGGAGGGCGTCCAGGGCGGCCTTCTGCTCGTTGGTGATCGACTCGTCCGCTTCGCCTGGCGCGACGACGATGACACCTGCGAAGGTCAGTTCACGGTTCGCCGCACGCATCTCGTCCACGAACCGGGCAGAGCCGCAGATGCAGACAATCTCAGGTCGGTCGGGCACGGCTCGGTCCTTCGGTCGAACGGGAAACCGTCGGTGTGCACGTCGACATCACAGACAGGCACACGAGCCAGCAGTTTACGTAGCGAGATGCACACCACGCGGCTGCACCGTCGCAGGCGGGAGACGTGGCCCGTACTGGGAAGGGCGCTGCTCGTGTCGGTGGATCCCGCCGCCCGCACGGACCGTACGGACACCGACCTCGCGGCGGCCGTAAGGCTCGCGCTGGACGGCGGGACACCCGGTGGCGTCGAGCCGCTCGACTGGCTGTCCACCACCGCACCTCGTCACTGGCGGTCCGGCCGCCCATAGACCCTCGTCTACGACTGGGCCGAACCCTGGGGAGCGACGCCCCTGGCCGGCTGACCTCAGGGAGTGATGGTCAGACTGCCGTAGTCCGAGAGGTTGGTGAGGTTGGCCTGGCTCAGGGTGGTCGCGCCGGTCGTGCTTCCCGGCATCACGATGCGGCTCAGTGCGACGCCCGAAATGGGCGCGCCGGGAAGGCCGTTGACGCGTGCGGCGGTCGTACCGGCGTTGCGGACGCGGACGTTGGAGATCGTGACGCCGGTGACCGGGCCGATGCCCGCCGTGCTGCCGGTCATCATGGCGAGCCAGGTCCGGTTGCCGTCGTTGCTGAAGCTGAGCCGTTCGATGTCGATGTCGTCGAACTTGATGTTCGTCGCGCTCGCCGTGCCGTACTTGTGGTGGACGCCGATGCCGACGGCCGCGTCATAGACGACGACGTGCTGGAAGGTGACCTTGTTCTGCGACTCGTAGACGCCCTGGCCGACCTTGACGCCGTAGCAATAGGTCCAGGAGACAAGGTCGTTGAAGGTGACGTTGTCCAGCGGGCGGGCGGTGCCGGGGACGCTCTTGTAGATGTCGGCGACGTCGGGCCAGGTCTTGGTGCTGAACGGGTCGTCGAGGCCGATGCCGATCGCGTGGTCGACGGTGACGTTCGTGGACTCCATGACGTCGATGCCGTCGTTCTCGCCCATGTCGAACCTGTTGAACAGCTTGATGTTGCGGAAGGCCAGGTCCGAGGAGCGCAGCGGGATGACCGCCCAACTGCTGGACTCCCGGAAGGTGATGCCGTCGACGGTGAACCCGCTCGTGTAGATCGGTGCGAGAAGGTTCACGCCGAGGTTGGAGGGCGCGAGCGCGGCCTGGCCGTTGCCGTCGATGATGCCGCGGCCGTAGATCTTGATGTTCGTCGAGGAGTACCGGGTGGAGATGAACCAGGTGAGGTCTCGGCCCTGCGAGGTCTTGTGTCCGGTCACCACATAGTGGCTGGCCTCGCCCGTGTAGCGGAGCACCGCACCGGGCGCGAGGTAGAACGCGAGGTTGCTGCGCAGGTAGAGGTTGCCGAGGGTGTAGACGCCGGCCGGGACGTACACGATGCCCTGTGTGCCGTTCGCGGAACCGTACGCCGCGGCGTCATTGAGGGCGTTCTGGAAGGCAGTTGTGGTGTAGGCGCCGGTGTTCGGCTGAGCCGAGTAGGGCGCGCTCTGCACGTTGAAGATGCCGGTGCCGCTGGTCGCCGGGCGGTTGGTCTCGGCGGGGTCGGCGGCGATGACCAGGTTGGGGCGGCCGTCGAGCTTGACGATCAGGTACTCGTCGTTCTGGACGGTGAAGGTGAGCGTCGGGCCGCTGACGGTTCCGGTGATGCCGAGCTTCTGCGGGCTGATGCTGTACGAGCCGATGGCCGTGTTGTTGGTCTTGGTCACGGAGATGGTGGCGGTGCCCGTGCCCAGGGCGAGTTGGGCGATGTCGTAGCCGGTGTACTTGGTGACAGGCACGGACGTGCCGTTGACCGTCAACTTGTAGTCGGTGGACGCCGGGTAGATGGAGGGGACCGGGTACGCCGACACCGTGCCCGCCGCGGCCTGTGCGGACTGCGGGGCGCCGAGGAGTGCCGCGACGCCGAGCAGGAGCGCGGTCAACACGAGGGCCAGCGGGCGCAGTACGCGGTTCTCGGTTCCGTCGGGCGCGGTCAGCAGCCGTTTGTCGGCCGCGGTCAACGGCCAACTCATCGACGATCTCATCCGGGGTCCTCCTGTAGTCACATCGGTGGGGGCACGTAAGATGGGATGGAAACGTTGCCAGTGACATGACCACACTAATGGTCTGGACCGCGGACGCCTATGTGCTGTGCCGGGTCGGCGTCACTCCCTTGTCACCTCAGGACGAACCTCCGTCGCCCGGGACTCAACTCCCGCAAACAGAACGGCGATCCCTCGGTCCGCTCCCGAATCGCTGCCATATTCGAGAACCACTTCGGAGGTGGCTGTGACGCTAGAGGCGACGACATCCCTGACGGCAGTGACACCCTCGGCGGACGCCACCGCCGGACGCATCGGCGATCTGGAACACCGTCGGGCGCAGGCAGTTGCTACGGTCGCGCCGAGAAGACGCGGTGCTCTCGGTGCGCGGGAGCGGATCGAACGGCTGCTGGACGCGGGGTCGTTCGCGGAGACCGGCGGGTTCGTGCGGGCCAGATCCCTCGGCGACGGTGCCCAACGCCCTTACGGCGACGGGGTCGTGACCGGGTACGGCACGGTCGACGGACGGCCGGTCTGCGTTTTCGCCCAGGACTCGACGGTCTTCGGCGGCAGCATGGGCGAGGCCTTCGGCGAGAAGACCGTGGCCCTCATGGAACTCGCCCTGAAGACCGGCTGCCCGGTCGTCGGCCTCAACGACTCCGGCGGCGCCCGCATCCAGGAGGGCGTCAACTCGCTTGCTCTCTACGCCGAGTTGGTGCGCCGGAACGTGAAGGCGTCCGGGGTGATCCCGCAGATCTCCGTCATCCTGGGCCCGTGTGCGGGCGGCGCCGCGTACTCCCCCGCCATCACCGACTTCACCGTGATGGTGGACGGCGCCTCGCACATGTTCGTCACCGGCCCCGACGTCATCGAGGCGGTCACCGGTGAACGCACCACCGCCGAGGAGCTGGGCGGCGCCCGCACCAGCAACTCCGTGAACGGCAACGCCCACTTCCTCGCCGCCGACGAGGAGGACGCGCTCGACACCGTACGCGATCTGCTGTCGTACCTTCCGGCCAACAACCTTGAGCGGCCACCGGAGTTCACGCCCGGTTCGGTGGCCGACGGGGCTCCGCTCGACGCGGTCGTGCCCGACCGGCTCGGTCAGGCCTACGACATGCGGGACATCCTGCACGCGGTCGTCGACGACGGTGAACTCCTGTACATCCAGGAGCTGTTCGCGCCGAACATCATCTGTGCGCTGGCCCGGGTCGAGGGGGCGAGTGTCGGGGTCGTCGCCAATCAACCGCTGCACCTCGCCGGTGTCCTCGACATCGACGCCTCCGAGAAGGCCGCGCGGTTCGTACGGTTCTGCGACGCGTTCGGCATCCCGCTGCTGACCTTCGCCGACGTCCCCGGCTATCTCTCCGGTGTCCGTCAGGAGCGGGGCGGCATCATCCGGCGCGGCGCCAAACTCCTCTACGCGTACGCCGAGGCGACCGTCCCGAAGGTCACCGTGGTGGTGCGCAAAGCCTACGGCGGCGGATACGCGGTGATGGGCTCCAAGCACCTCGGCGCCGACCTCAACCTCGCCTGGCCCACCGCCCGTATCGCGGTCATGGGCGCGGAGGGTGCCGTGGGTGTGCTGCACCGGCGTGAACTCGCCGCCGCGGCCGACCCCGAGGCGTTGCGGGCCGACCTGGTCGCCGCGTACGAGGCCACGCACGGGACGCCGTACCTCGCCGCCGAGCGTGGGTACGTCGACGACGTGATCGCGCCGCGCGACACCCGCGCCCATGTCGGCCGCGCCCTGCGCGCACTGCGCGGCAAGCGCGCCCCGATGCCGGAGCGACGGCACGGCAACATCCCGCTCTGACCGCCCTGTTCACTCTCTCCAGCTCTCCAGCTCTCCAGCTCTCCAGTCGACACCGCGTCGTACCGCGATGTGAGGAGCCCCGCCCGATGGACAGCCGCCGACCCCCGCTCGCCCCCGCGTACCGGACTCTGCCCGAGTACGTACGGCACTGGGCCGAACTCACCCCGGACCGCCGGGCGTTCACGTTCGTCGACCATCCCGCCCCCAACTCCCGCGGCGTGCACCGCACGCTGACCTGGCAGCGGCTGGATCTGCGCGTACGGGCGCTGGCCGCCCGGCTCACCGAGCACGCCGAACCCGGTTCGCGGGTAGCCGTGTTGTGCCCACAGGGGACGGACTACATCACCGGTTTCCTGGCCGCGCTGACGGCCGGGATGGTCGCCGTTCCGCTGTATCCGCCCGGTCTGCCGGGGCAGGGCGACCGGCTGGTCGGGGTGTTGGGCGACGCGCGTCCGGCGGTCGTGCTGACCGCCGGACGGGCTCTGGAGGAGGTGACGGACTTCTGCGAGCGCGCGCGGGTCACCGTCCTCGCGGCGGACCGGGTCCCCGACTCCGCCGCCCTCAACTGGCAGGCACCGGCGCCGGATTCGGCCGCGACCGCCTACCTCCAGTACACCTCCGGCTCCACCCGCGCACCGGCCGGCGTGGAGATCACGCACGCGAACGTCGTCGCCAACGCCCGCCAGGCGCTTGCCGCTTACGGCGCCGACACGCGCCAGGTGACCTGCGTGGGCTGGTTGCCGCTCTACCACGACATGGGGTTGGTGCTGAGCGTCGCGGCCCCCGTCGTACGGGGACTGCTGTCGGTGCTCATGGACCCGGCCGCGTTCCTGCACGAACCGGCGCGCTGGCTGCGGCTGTTGGCCGCGCATCCGCGGGCGCTGAGTGCCGCGCCCAACTTCGCCTACGACTACTGCGCCTCCGCCGTCACCGGGGCGCAGAAGGAGGGGCTGCGGCTGGACGGGGTCGCCGCGCTGATCAACGGCAGCGAACCCGTCCGGCCCGGCACCGCCGACCGTTTCCGGGCCGCGTTCGCCGCGCAGGGGCTCGCGGCGGAGGTGCACTGCCCGTCGTACGGGCTCGCCGAGGCCACGGTCTTCGTCAGCGCCGCCCGGCCCGGCCGACCGCTCGGCCGGTTCGCCCTCGACCGGGACGCCCTCGCCGCCGGGAAGGCCCTGCCCGCGCGGCCCGAGGACCCGCGAGCGGTGCTACTTGTGGGCTGCGGAACACCAGTTGGGCAGCGTGTACGCATCGTCGATCCGGTCGCCCGTGCCGTGCTGGCCGAGGGGGAGGTCGGGGAGATCTGGGTGCAGGGTCCCAACGTGGGGCGCGGTTACTGGAACAACTCGGCGCAGACCGACCGTGTCTTCGGCGCCGCACTCGGCGAGGAGGCGCCGGGCAGTTGGCTGCGCACCGGCGACCTCGGGACCGTGCTGGAGGGGCAGTTGATCGTCACCGGCCGGCTCAAGGACCTCATCGTCGTCGACGGCCGCAACCACTACCCGCAGGACGTGGAGGCCACCGCCCAGGACGCCCATCACGCCGTACGACGCGACCGGCTCGCCGCGTTCGGGGTGCCGGGCGGCGCGGGTGAACGGGTGGTGGTCGTCGCCGAGCACGCGCGCACGACCAGCCTCGCCGACATCGACGTACCGGACCTGACGCGTGCCGTGCGCGCGGCCGTCGCCGCCCGGCACGGGCTACGACTCGCCGAGGTCGTCCTCGTCGCACCGGGCACCGTGCCCCGCACCACCAGCGGCAAGGTGTCGCGTGCCCTGACCCGCACCCGGTACCTGGAAGGCGCCTACGCGGCGGAGACCGCGGTATGACGGCCGCCGACACGAGAACGCTGCTGCGCCGCCGGATCGCGGAACGGATCGCCGAGTGGAACAACACCCCTGTCGACGACGTCCCGTTGGACCGACCGCTGGCCGAGCTCGGCATGTCCTCGCGGGAAGCGGTGGTGCTGGCGGGCGAGTTGTCCTCGCTGACGGGACACGAGTTGCCGGCGACCCTGCTGTGGGAGGCGCCGACCGTGGACGCGCTCGTGGAACGGGTGTGCGGTACGGCCACGCGAATTGCCGTACCGGAGGCCCCTGTTGCCGTGGCGCCGGGCGAGCCCGTGGCGGTCATCGGGGTCGGCTGCCGACTGCCGGGCGGGGTGCGCGGACCGGCCGACTACTGGCAACTGCTGCTCGACGGCGTCGACGCGATCGGCCGCGTCCCCGAGGACAGATGGGGCGCCTTCACGGCGTTCCCGCCCGCCGAAACTCCTTTGTACGGCGGCTACTTGGACGACATCGCCGGATTCGACGCCGACTTCTTCCGCATCACCCCGCGCGAGGCGGCGGTGATGGACCCCCAGCAGCGCATCCTCCTGGAGGTCGTCCGCGAGACCCTCGACCACGCCGCCGTCCCCGCAACGTCCTTGGCGGGCACGGCGACCGGCATCTACGTCGGTGTCTCGGCCCCGGAGTACGGACAGCTCACCGGCGCCGACGCGCACGCCGTCGACCCGTGGGCCCCGGCGGGCGCGGCGCTCAGTGTGACGGCGGGCCGACTGGCGTACGTATTGGACACCCGTGGGCCCAACATGGCGGTGGACACGGCCTGTTCGTCCTCCCTGGTCGCCGTGCACCAGGCCTGCGTCAGCCTCCGCACCGGCGAGACCGACACCGCGATCGCCGCCGGAGTCAACGTCCTCCTGTCCCCCGTCGTCGGCGTCGCCTTCGAACGGGCCGGCGCCCTCGCCCCGGACGGCCGCTGCAAGCCGTTCTCCACCACGGCCGACGGCATCGGACGCGGCGAGGGCTGCGCGGCGGTGCTGTTGAAACGGCTGTCCGACGCGGAACGGAACGGCGACCGTGTGCTCGCCGTCATCCGCGCCACCGCCGTCAACTCCGACGGGCGCTCGAACGGCCTACTGGCCCCCAACCCCGCGGCCCAGCAAGCCCTGTTGGCGACCGCGTACGCACGAGCCGGACTCACCCCGGCCCACATCGACTACGTCGAGGCGCACGGCACCGGCACCCCGCTCGGCGACCCGATCGAGGCGGGCGCGCTCGGCGCGGTGCTGGGCGCGGGACGTGACCCCGAACAGCCGTTGCTGCTCGGCTCGGTGAAGGGGAACCTCGGTCACCTGGAATCCGCGGCCGGCATCACCGGCCTGGTGAAGACGGTCCTCGCCCTCCACCACGACCTCGTCCCACCGTCGCTGCACGGCAACACCCTCGACGACGCACGCCTGCGCGTCGTCACCGAGCCCGAACCCTGGCCCCGCTACGGCGGTACGGCCACCGCCGGCGTCTCGGGCTTCGGGTTCGGCGGCACCAACGCCCATGCGGTACTGGAGGAATGGCGGCCCGCGCTCCCCCTGCCGGAGGAGTCCACCGCGCGTCTCCACCTCCTCTCCGACGTCGACACCGAGCGGGTCCGCGACACCGCGTCCCGTCTGGCCGCGTGGCTCCGTACTCCCGAGGGGAGCGCCGCCCGCCCCGCCGATGTGGCGCGCACGCTCGCGGGACGGGTGGGACGCGGACCCGTACGTGCCGCGGTCGTCGCGGGCGGCGGGGGTGAACTGGCCGACGCGCTGGGTGCGTTGGCGCGGGGAGGCAGTCCGGACGCACGGGTGGTGACCGGTGACCGTGATCGCGTGGGACCGGGTCCGGTATGGGTGTTCTCCGGGTACGGCAGCCAGTGGACCGGCATGGGGCGCCAACTCCTCCTGGAGGAACCGGCCTTCGCCGCCGCCGTGGAGAAACTCGACGCGCAGCTCTCCCACGTGTTCGACTTCTCCCTCCACGAGCACCTGACCTCCGCCGGGGAGCTCGACCGACTGAACGTCTCCCAACCCGTCCTGTTCGGCGTCCAGTTGGCACTCGCCGAGCTGTGGCGGTCGTACGGCGTCGAACCGGTCGCCGTGATCGGCCACTCCCTGGGCGAGGTGGCCGCCGCCGTCTGCGCGGGCGCGCTGGACGTGGCGGACGCCGCTCGGGTCGTCGCCGTACGGGCGCGGCTGCTGGGGCGGTTGCATGGGGGCGCGATGGCCGTCGTAGACCTGGATGACGGTGAACTGGCCGCCCTGGAACAGGATTTCCCAGGTGTGTCCGTCGCCGTCCACTCCTCGCCGCGGCAGAAGGTCGTCACCGGTGACGAGATGGCCGTTGCCCGGCTCGTGCGCCGGTTGGAGGAGCGAGGGCGTGCCGCTCGGGCCATGCGGGTCGTCGGTGCCGGGCACTCGCCCCAGGTGGCCCCGTTGTTGCCGGAACTGGTCGAGGCTCTTGCCGACGTCAGGGGGCGGTCGCCACGCATCCCCGTGTACTCCACCGTCCTCGACGACCCGCGCGGGGCCTGCGAGTTCGACGCCGACCACTGGGCCGCCAACCTGCGTCGGCCGGTGCGTCTGGACCGGGCCCTCGGCGCCGCTGCGGCCGACAGGCACACCGCCTTCGTAGAGATCTCTCCGCATCCGGTCCTGGCCCGGTCCATCGCCGACAACGTGCCCGGTGCCCTCAGCGTCGGCACACTGCGGCGCGACGCGGGCGGATCTGCCGCGTTCTTGAGGGAGTTGGGGGCCTTGTACGCGGCGGGACTGGACCTGCCTCTCCCGTCCGGCCGGGTCATCGACCTCCCCGCACCGCGCTGGCGGCACGTCCGGTACTGGTGGACCGACGGCCGGACTCCCGTCACTGCGCCCGCCGCACACCGCTGGGCCGAGCCCGCCCCGGCCGCCGAAGACTCGGTGACCGCCCGCATCAGCCACCACATCTCCGCCGTCACCGGCCACCCGGCGGCCCGTATCACCCCGACCACAGCCCTGACCGACCTCGGCCTGGACTCCCTCATGGCCGTCCGTATCCGCACCGCCCTGGAACGCGACTTCGGTGTCGAACTGCATCTGCGCGATCTGTTCGACGCCGACACGGTCGCCGAAGTGGCGGACCGGGTAAGCCAGTTGGGCGACGCGCCATCCGCTCTCCCTCCGCTCTTCCTGTTCCACGCCGCCGGCGGTACCACCGACGTCTACCGCGCACTCGTCGAACGCCTCGGTGAGGACCGGCCGGTGCACAGGCTGGACCGGATCGAGGACGCCCACACCGTCTCCGAGAAGGCCCGCCGCTACGCCGAGACGATCACCGCCGCCGATCCCAACGGGCCCTGTGTGCTTGTCGGTTGGTCCTTCGGCGGTTTCGTGGCGCAGGAGACGGCGCGCCAACTCGCCGCCGCCGGGCGGGAGATCGAGCTCGTCGCGCTGATCGATTCCGTACGCCCCCTCCCCCAGCCCGACGGCACGCCCGCCGACCGCGTCCGCGCGCATCTCACGGGCTTCGCCCAGCACATCGCCGACACCTACGGGGTCCAACTCCCCCTGCCCTACGACGATCTCGTGGCGTTGGACGACGACCACGAGCGCATCGACCTCGTGCTGCGCGCCCTGCGCGGGGCCGTGGAGGTGCCGCCGGCCGCGCTGGAGCATCAGCGTGCCTCGTACCTGGATCTGCGGATCGGCGAGGCGCATCAACCGGGCCGGTACGAGGGGCGGGTGGTGCTGTACCGGGCCACCGAACCGGCTCCGCACACCGTGCGTGACCCGGCGTACGAACGGGACGACGAGGCGCTCGGCTGGGACGAGCTGTGCCCGCGTCTGACGGTCGTACCGGTGGCGGGGCATCACCTGTCGCTGCTCGACCCGCCGTGCGTCGACGAGATCGCCGCCCATCTGCGGCGGGTGCTCGCCTTACCGGAGGGACCCGCCGAACCAGCCTGAGGAGCCGCCATGCCGCACCACCACCCCCACGGGATATCCCGCCGCGCCGTCACAAGGGCCGCCGCGGCCACGGGACTTGCCGTGCTGTTCGGCGCCACGGCCTCCGTAGGCCGGGCCCGGGCCGCGACGCAGATCTCGGCCCGTACGTTCGACGTGTCCGTGTCCTCGCCCGCGCTGGGCCGCAGCGCGCCGGTGCGGCTGATCCTGCCCTCGGACTTCGCCGCGCAGCCCGGGCGGACGTATCCCGTGCTGTATCTGCTGCACGGGGCGCACGACGACTACACGTCCTGGACGCGGGAGACGGACATCGAGGCGTTCACCGAGGGCCGCGAGCTGATCGTGGCGATGCCCGACGCGGGACCCACCGGAATCCCCAGCGCGTGGCGGGACGGACCCGACTACGAGACCTTCCAACTCCAGGAAGTTCCGGCGCTGTTGGCCCGTGACTATCGGGCGTCGGGTGTGCGGGCCGTCGCCGGGGTGTCCACCGGGGGCTACGGAGCGATGGCGCACGCGGCCCGTCACCCGGGCGCGTTCACCGCCGCCGCGTCGTACAGCGGCATCCTCGACACCACAGCCCCCGGGGTGCCCTCGCTGATCGACGCCATCGTGGCCCGCGAGAACCTGGCACCCCGCACTCTCTGGGGCAACCCCCTTCTGGACCTGCTGACTTGGCAGGCCGCCAATCCGCGCGCCCGGGCCGGCGGGCTGCGCGGGACACCCTTGTACGTGTCCAACGGCAGTGGTGTGGCCGGGGGTTCGGGCGACTGGCTGCCCGAGGCGCTGGAGAGTCTGCTGTGGCCCTCCGCGCACAGTTTCACCGGCTTTCTCGCCCTGCTCGGCATTCCGGTCACCGCGCACTTCTACTCGGGAGGTGGCCACAGCTGGGCCTACTGGAAAGGGGAGTTCACGGCCTCGTGGCCGATGCTCGCCGGTGCGCTGGGGCTGCCGGAGTGATGTCGGTGCAGCCGGGGCACGGAACGGAGCGCAGGGGACGGCCGTCCAACACGGGACGTCCCCCTCGTCCCACGGGCAACAGTCCGTGGGCGAGCCGCCTCCGGGGGAAAGGAGTGTCCGTCGTGGCTGTCCCCACCCCGCGCGGAGTACCCACCGAGCCCGAGACCGCTCTGGTTCCGCCCGACCTGGCCGAGCTGCTGCGTGCCCAACTCGCCGCCGTCTCCGACGAGGTGGAGGACGTGGTGCGCAGACATGTCCCCGAGTACGCGCGGCCGGCCGACGGCACCTATCGCGAGAACCTCAGATCCGGGGTGGTGCAGGCGCTCACGCTGTTCGTCGACCACATCGCGGACCCGCACGGCCAGAACGCCGCGATGGCGGCGGCGTACTACGAGGAACTCGGGCGCGGCGAGGCCCTGGAGGGCCGCAGTCTGGAGGCGCTTCAGTCGGCCATCCGCGTGGGCGGGCTGCACGCCTGGCGGCTGATGGGCCGTACGGCGGAGGAACTCGGCCTGGATTCCGCGGTGGTGGCCGCGCTGGGCGAGCTGGCGTTCCGGACCGTGCACGAGGTCGCGGAGGCGGCCGCCGCCGGATACGCGGAGGCGCAGTCCCGCAGCACGGACGAGGTCGAGCGGCGGCGCCGACGGCTGCTCGAACTCCTGCTGGGCGAGGGGCCGGTGGCCCCGGAGGCGTTGCAGGACCTGGCGCACGGCGCGCGGTGGCGGGTGCCCGCGCGGGTCGCCGTCATCGCGCTGGCGGGCCCCGCGGACCCGCGCGCGGAGGACCGGCCGCCGGCGATGCCGGGCGCGCTGGCCGACATGGAGTCCCGGCCGCCGCGCGTGCTGGTGCCGGATCCGGAGGGCTACGGCCGGTTCGGCGGGCGGTCGTTCGTCCTCGGCCTGGGCGGCCGTCCGGCGGCGATCGGTCCTACGGTGCCGGTCGTCGAGGCCGCGCGGTCCTTGCACTGGGCCACGCGGGCGTTGGGGTTGATGGGCCGCGGGGTGCTGCCCCGGCAGGGTGTGGTGCTGTGCGCCGACCATCTGTCGACGCTGTTGCTGCACAGCGACGAACCGCTGCTCGCCCAGCTGGAGTTACGGGCGCTCGCGCCGCTCGATGTCGCGTCCGAGGGCCAACGCCCGCGGCTGGCCGAGACGTTGCTCGCCTGGCTGCTCAGCGGCAGCAACGTCCCCGATGTCGCCGCGCGGCTCCATATCCACCCGCAGACGGTCCGCTATCGCCTGCGCCAGTTGGAGAAACTCTTCGGCGCGTCCCTGCACGACCCGGGCACCCGTCTCGATCTGATCCTCGCGCTGCGTTCGGCGGATTTGCGGGAAGGCGACCGCGACTCACGGGGCAGTGACCGCGACTCACGAGCCGACAAAAACAGAGAGAGTTTCTGAATTCCCGTCCATAACACCGGACACGGGAACGCGAATACCTTCGGGACAGTCCTTTCCACAGGCGCTTCACGCGCCCCACCCTCAAAGGATTCCCATGCGTATTCGCTTGTGTCTAGCCGCGCTCTCGCTGGTCGGCGGGGCCGGGCTCGCCACCCTCTCCGCAACCGCCGCATCGGCCGCCACCTGCTCGGATCTCGACGTGGTGGCGGCTCGCGGCACCTTCGAGCCGGGCACACTCGGCCTGATCGTCGGCGACCCGGTGTTCTCCGCACTCCAGAAGAAAATCACCGGAAAGACGCTCTCCAGCTATGCGGTGAACTATCCCGCCGACCTTTCCCTCACGTCCGCCGCGACGGGAAACCTCGATGTGGTGAACCACGTCAACGCACAAGCGGCAGCCTGCCCGAATCAGCGTTTCATTCTCGTCGGCTATTCGCAGGGCGCGAACGTCGTCGACAACTCCATCGGAATCAGCAGCGCCGGAGCGGTGGTCGGCAGCCCGATCGTGGCGACCATCCCCGCCGCGGTCGAGCCGAGAGTCGCCGCGGTGCTGCTGTTCGGCAACCCGATCCGGGCCCTCGGCAAGAGCGTCACCGGCACCTACCAGAGCCGCACCATCGACTTCTGCGCCAACGGTGACCCCATCTGCCAGAACGGCGGGACCGACGTGGGGGCACACCTCGGCTACACCGCCGACGCCGACGCGGCGGCCACGTTCGCCGCCGGCAAGGTCTGAGCCGTAGCAAGGCTGTAGGCCCGAGAGACACCGTAGGGCCCGGGAGTTGATCCTCCCGGGCCCTGCCTGCGTGCGCGAACAGCCGTTCAGGGACGCCTACTTGGGTGACTACTTGGGTAACGCGGCGAACGCCGCGAGGCTGCTGGAGACCACCTCGGGGCGGCCGTTGTTCTGGACGGGTGCCGCGGTCAGTACGTCGAGGTGCTGGTATCCGGGGGCGATCACGGGGTTCAGGCCGGCCGGGACGCGGCCCGCGAGCAGCCCGTCGCCCGCGAGCACGGTGAGCGTCGGGTTGGCCGTCAACCCGCCCGGGTGCACGAGGAGTTGCTTCACCTGCGGTGAGGTGGCCAGTTCGAGGTCGGTGACCAGCTTGGTCGGGAAGTACTGCTCGGTGAAGTCCAGCGGCTGCTCCCCCATGCTCCGGGCGAGCTCGTGGATGTCGGTGACCTCCTTGGAGGCGTTGGTGAACGGGGTGCCGTCGGCCGACCGGTACCCGGGGTCGTCGGCGGCGCCGACACGGTCGTAATTGCGCCAGGTGTAGAGCGGCCCGTGGGGCTGTGCGGGAATCGCCTTGTACTCGACGCCGAACAGCAGCGAGTTGTCCGAACTCCCGTTGGTGGCGGGGAAGTTCTTGTCGATGATCGGACCGCCGTCGAAAAAGCCCACGCTGCTCTGCAGGAACGCGAGCGGTACGGAGTTGTCGTCCATCAGCGCCCCGAGCACCGCGTCGTTGGTGAGCCGGAAGTCCTTCACCGAGGGCGATCCGGTGAGGAACGTGGCAGCGTCCTTGGAGAACAGGAAGCGGTTCGTGGTCTCGATGTTGACGTTGGAGGGCAGAGTGGACAGCAGGTCCGACTCACCGCCCGGGTTCTGTACGGCGCCCAGGCCGGCGATGGCGAGCAGGGTCATCGTCTCGGGGTTGAGCAGCACGGGCGCTGACAGCGAGCGCGGCAGCACCCCGCTGTCGAGCCCGGCCTGTACGACGCCGTAACCGAGCCCGATATCAGGCAGGTTGGTGTCGTCCGGGATGCTGCCGCTGAGATCCGCCAGGTCGGTGGAGATCGTCGTGTCGAGGGCGAAGTACCCGGCGCACTGGTTCTGCCCGGCGTCCGCCGTGGTCGCGGGGTTGCCGTCGAAGTCGGCCGCCGCGAAGTACCCGGTGATGACGCCGCCGAGCGAGTGGCCGCCGCACAGCACCTTGTTCTTGCGCAGGGTCGGGTCGGGCAACTCGGCGGTGAGCAGGTCGTATTCGTCCCGTACGGTCTGCTGGATGCCGAGCTTGGCCATCCAGCCGAGCTGGTCGTTGCCGACGAACCCGGCGAAGGTCCGGCCGCCGACGGCCTTGCCCCGGTAGTAGTAGTCGACGGCCGTGTGCTGGTCGCCGGAGGCGATACCGGTGGGATCCTCAAGGCAGTTGGAGCGCCGGTCCAAGGCCCAGAACTCGATGTGCCGTCCCTGCGCGGCGGCTTGGGCGACCGTGTCGCGGGCGACGCTGTCGAACGCACCGGCGCCCTCCAGGATGCCGGGCTGGGCCACGAGGATCCGGTCGGCGTCGGCCGACGCGCTCGGTCCGTCGGCGGCGCGGTAGCGCAGATACGACAGCCAGTCGCACGCCGCCGGACGGGCGCCGAACGACTGCGGCAACGGCACTTTGACCCGCACCACCGACTCGACCACACCGTCGGCCGGATGCGTCGACGCGACCGGGGTCTCGGTGCGGGCGCTCTCTCCCTGGGCCTGTGGAGCGGCGGCGGTGAGCGCGCCCGCGGTCAACAGCGCCGCGAGCGCGGCACCGCGCCACGTACGTCCTGCGTTCGCGGCTCCGCGCCACGAACTTCCTTTGCTGCGACTGGTGTTCATGGCCGGACCGTAGGACGGTCGGGGCTACGGGATCAGGCGGTGCTCACAAGAACGCAGCTCACGACCGCACCCTTGTCACCTGCTCGCAGAGGCAGCGAACGAAGGGTGGTCAGACATCCTTGATCGTCGCGGTGACAGGCGTGCCGGTCTCCACCGTACGGCTGACCGTGCACAGCCGGTCGTGGGAGACGGTGACCGCCCGGGGCAGGATCGCGCGGGCCCGGTCCCCGGCCTCGCCCTCCGGGAAGCTCACGGCGAAGGTGACCGCCAGGTCGGTCATCCGGTTGCCGAGGTCGTCGCTGACCTTGTTGCCGGTCACGGTGACGGTGAACCCGTCCGGCTCCGCGTGCCGGGTGGTGGCGACGTCGACGTCGGCCGCGGTGCAGCCGCCGATCGCGGCGAGCAGCAGCTCGACCGGGGTGAACTCGGTACCGCCGCCGACGGCGGTACCGAAGTCGATGGTGCCGCCGCGGGCGTTGGTCGCGGTGAAGCGGCCGGGGGCGGTGCGGTCGACGGTGACGAGGCGCTGGGGGTTATCGCTCATGCCGGAGATCCTTCCAGAGACCTCGGCCGGATCCCTCGCCGCGCGCCGCCGACCTCCTTCGCCGGACTACTCTCGGACTTCTCCGGACTACTCTCGGACGGCGCGGCCGATCTCGGCTGCGACCAGGGCGTGGGACAAGTACTGCTTGATGTCGTGTGCCTTGTCCTTCCGATTGGCGCAGAGCAGGTCACTCACCCGTGGCCAGCTCCTTCCCAACGGACAGCCGATGGCGACGGCATCCGCGGCCGCCCACGCGTTGACCCACACGTCCACTTGGCCGGGCCGGACCGGGCCACCGGCGAGCAACCGCTCGTACACGGTGTCGAGCCCGAGCGGGCTGCCGGCGGTCACCAGCAGCGGTACCGAGACGTGCCCGGGCAGCCTGTTGCACAGATCGAGCGCGACGACGGTACCGAGACTGTGGCTGACCAGCACGAACTCGTCGTCTTTGGGCAGCCCGGCCAGCACCGCCTCCAGTACGGCGTCGCGTGCCGACCTGCTGCCGAGGTAGGCGGCGACGTCGTGGAACGCCATCGCGATCACGACGTCGTCGAGCCCGCTGCGGGCCGCGATCCAGGACAGCGGCCGTTGCAGCGCGGCGACCGCCCCGCCGAGCAGGCTCGACTCCTGCGCGTCCGCGGGCTCCTGCTCCGACGCGGGCATCCCGGCGCGGTCGGCGGCATCGGTGAGCAGCGCGGCGTACACGTCGAGAGCGCCGGTGTCGGCAGGCATGTACGCCTCGGCCGTGGTCGTCGCCGTATCGACGGGGGCGCTCTCGCGGCCGGCCGTCGCGGAGGCCAACGCGTCGCCGTAGAAGGGGAACCAGACGTCGGCGGGGTCCAGGGGAGCAAGGCCCGCCGCCGCCAGCCCGATGTCCAGGCCGTCGCACCATCCGGCGCGCAGGGCGGCGGGGTCGTGACCCTGCTGACCGCGGCCGTGCAGGAACACGATGCGCCGGCCTGCGCCGGTCCGGCCGGTGAGGCCGTGCCGTTCCTGAGCGCGTTCGGCTGCGTCCTGCACAAGGGCCGACACCACCTGGGCGGCTGGGACTTCCGGAGCCGTGGTGGCCCCCGCGGCCGTCCCGACGCGGCGGTCGTCGATCGGCGCCGGCCCGACCGGTACCGCCTGGGGGCCCAACTCGGCGAGCAGCGGCTTCTGTTCCGGTGGTGGCCCGGCCTCCGTGAGGTGCCGCAGGATGGCGCTGACCCGGACTCCCTCGTTGGCGATCCAGCCCGCCCCGTCCGGATCGGGCACGCTGGCGTGGTGCAGCGCGACGACCTCCCACTGATCGTTGAACACGGGCGAGCCGGAGTTTCCGGGCTCGGTGTCCGTGCGGTAGTGCAGGAACTGCGGGAGTTGGTTCAGCAGTTCGTTGGCGCGGACCGCGACCTCCTTCGGCCGCTTGTCGGGGTGGCCGACGATGTTCACCGGCTCGCCGATGACGATCTTCCCCTGTTGCGCGATCAGCCTCAGCCGGCCGTACGTCGTGCCGGGCCGCCTCCCGTCGGAGCCCTCCTTGACCGCGACGAGTGTGTAGTCGAGTGCGGGGTCCGTGGCGAACAGTTCGTCGGGGGCCAGGTCGTAGGGAACGCCCGCTTTGCTGACACCGTCGACGTCGGCTTCGTAGTCGAACTCCGCGAAGGACCCGGTCGCCGCCGCCACGTCGGGCAGCACATGGTTGTTGGTGAGCAGCAGTCGCTCGCCCACGAGAAACCCGGTGCCGTACCCGACCAGCCGTCCGCCGCCGCCCACGATGGAGATGCGCGCGACCGCTCGTGCCGCACGCGCCCCGCGGGCAAGGAAGTTGACGGTCTGCAACTCGTTCGCGGCGCCGAGGATCCGCTCGAAGACGACGGCGGGACGCACCGGTCCTGCGCCGGACGGCACAGGCGCCAGTTCCCCCGGATCGACCTCGCGCTTGTCCACCAGCCGCTCGACGCGGGCCCGCAGCTGTTCCTCGCTGTCGGCGGCGAAGGGCGTGCCGGTCTCCACCTGCCGTCGCCGGATGTCCTCGCGCTGGTCCACCGTGTCCCGGTACCGCTCCGTCATGTTCCGTTGCTGCTGTTCTCGTAGGTTCATGCGCGCATGGTCCGGGGAGCGGACCGTACGGCGCTTCGGGGAACTCCCTACCGAGCGGAACGTGCCCCCGCCGAGGCAGGTCGGCGGGGGCACGGGGTCGCGGCTCGAAGGATGTCGTCGGGTCAGAGGACGCCGGCGAACCGGAGGAAGTCCGCGATCGTGCGCACCGGTCGACCGTTCGGGAGCAGGACGCCCTGTGCCGGGCTCCAGCTCGTCCGGTTGGCGTACGAGCCGGGGTCCTTGCGGATCTGGCCGATGATGGTCTCGGCGACGATGCGGCTGCCGACCTCGCCCAGTCGGCGGCCCAGCTCCCGCACCTCGGCCTCCTTCAGGATGTAGAACCAGAGCGGGGTCCTGTCGAACAGGCCGGCCGACTCCAGGGCTTCCTTGACCGCGTCGCTGCTGTCCTGTTCGAGTTCCGCGCGGGTGAGGGGTGCGGCGTCGAGCGCCTCGGCCACCGACTGTCCGGTGGGGGCGGCCAGCCGGTAGCCGCGCAGGAGGTTGCGCTGGGCGAGGTGCTTGAGCAGTTTCTTGATCCGCTCGGCCAGACCCGGGTCGTTGCCCTCGTTGCGCAGATCGCCGAGCGGCGGCGCGAGCCTGGTGTCGATGAGCCGCGCGAAGCGGTTGGCGAAGGGACTGTTCTTGTCCACCATGCGGTCCCACTCCGCCGGCCAGTTCGACGGGAGCGTCGGCAGGCCGCCGGCGAAACCGCCTTTGCCGGTGAACTGAAAGAGCTGGTTCAGGGTGGACACGGGCGCCCTGTCGCCCGGGCGGCCGAAGTTGCGGTTCCAGTCGTAGGCGCCGCGCACCATGCTGTGGCCGAAGCGGAAGGCCGCCACCGAGAACTCGATCGGCATGTAGGTGCCGCGCCGGTCCAGATCGAGCAGGTTCCCCTCCGCGGTGTCCACGAGGTCGACGACGTCGGGGCGCGCCACGGTGCGCAGATAGTCGTGCACGCTCAACCACTGGTAGGTCCACCGGGTGAGGTCCCTGGCCCGTCGGAAGATCTCGACGTCCGACTCGAACTCGGGCTCGTTGTCGCGCACCCAGTCGACCGCCGCGTTGTGGAACCGCAGGAAACCGACATGCAGTTGGGCCACCACGAGGTTCTCGTCGTTGCGTGTGTCGCCGACGAGCGGGGTGCGGTCGGCCTTGCGCGGCAGATCCCGTTGGTTGTCGTCGACCGGCGGGATCAGCGCGCCCACGGCGGCGGGAACCGGCGCGAGCAGGCCCAGCCGGAACTTGATCCCGTCGTAGGGAACGGCGTCCTGGCCCGCCACCGGCGCCGCGAACGGCCCGTCGCCGTAGACCGAGTCGAGGTTCAGCGTGGGGACCCGCAGGTTCTGCAGCTTCTCGACCACCTCGTCCGGCGGCACGGGCGGCAGGTTCTCATCGGTGATGTTGATGACCAGATCGCGGTCGGTCGCGGCCGTCAGGTCGTGGTCGATGAACTGGCCCCAGTAGGTGTAGATCGGCGGAATCGGCGAGTTGAGCGCCGGGTCGGCCACCTCGTCCGGGGTCTCCACGATCGCCGAGCCCAGTGCGAGCAGGGCTTTGACGACCTTGGCGACATCGTCGTTCGGCAGGTGGTTGTCCGGGAACTTCTTCGCGAGGTCGGGGAACAAGTAGTCGAAGGAAGTGGTGCCCACGTGCGCCGCGTCGTCGGTGGACTCCTGAACCACCGTGCTGCGCGTGCTGAGGCTCTCCTGGGTCTGGGCGGTCTTCTCCGCCTCGTCCGCACTGTCGAGAATCGCGTGTCCGCCGTGCGTGAGGTTCGTGATCACTCGCCGGAACTGTCCCTGCTCAGCCATCCCGTGTCCCTTCCAGGTCTAGGAACACGCGAGCATTCCCGAACGCTCGCACCACGGCTTCGGGGAACTCCCTGCCTCCGCCTCGGACATGTGCTCCCGCCCGCTTGAGCAGCACGCACGCCGTAACACCTACGCCACCTGCCCCGCCTGCGGCGCCGGATGCACCGGCAGGTCCTACGCGTCATGGACCCATCGCACGGACGGCACCGTACGGAGGCCGTCGTAGGACCGTCCCGACCCCTCACGCCGAGCGCCCTCCCGGGGGCACTCTGGAGACATGACGGAACGCCGCAATGGAGCGGCGGGTGTTCGGGGGCGTCATGGAAGAAACAGCGATGACCGACGTGCCGACGGATGGAGCGGCATACGAACCGGTCCGCGTACCGGAGGACTCGGGTGCGCACGGAGCGTACTGTGTCGTTCCTCCCGGCGGTCCCGAAGAGGTGAAGTCCGCCCCGGGGCCCGTTCGCCTCGTCGGCCGGCGCGCCGAACAGGACCTGGTGAACGGTCTGGTGGACGCCCTGCCCCGGCGGGGCGGCGCGCTGCTGCTGAGCGGTGAACCGGGGATCGGCAAGACCACGATGCTGCGCCACGCGGCCGCCCGCGGCGAGGGCGCCCGGGTGTTGTGGGCCTGCGGAGTGGAGTCGGAGGCCGTGCTGCCGTACGCGGTGATCGCCGATGTGCTGCTGCCGTTCCGCCACCACTTCGACGAGTTGCCTTCGGCCCAGCGCAGAGCCGTCGAGGGCTGTCTCGCGCTCACGGACGTGGCCGAGTCGAACCCGTACGCGGTGTGCGCGGGCGCGCTCGGCGTGCTGGCCGCGGCCGGGGAGGAATGGCCGCTGCTGGTCCTCGTCGACGACGTGCACTGGGCCGATCCCTCCTCGCGCCAGGTCCTGCAGTTCGTGGCCCGGCGGCTGGCCACGGAGCGAGTGGCCCTGGTGATGGCGGCGCGCGGGGGTCAGGAGGAGGACAGGATCCGCGAGAGCGTGCCGCACACCGTGCTGAGGCCGCTGACGGACGACGAGTGCTGGACGCTGTTACGGCGGCAGGCGCTCGACCGGGCGGATCGGGCGGCGGACCGGATCGTACGGCTGGCGAACGGCAATCCCCTGGTCCTGGTGGAGTACGCGGCGGCGCTCGCCCGGACCCGCGCGTGCGGAGCGGTGCCGTGGGACGACTCGTGGGAGGCGCCCGGGCCGCTGGTGGAGCGGGCGTGGCGCGGAATGCTGCGCGTGCTGCCGGCGCGCAGCCGGGAGGCACTGCTGTACGTCGCCGCCGGCCGGACCCCGCAATGGCCCCTGCTGCAACGAGTGTTGGCGTCGGAAGGACTCACGACCGCCGATCTGGACGCGGCCGAGGCGGCCGGGCTGGTGCGGATGCGGGACGGCGCCTGCGAGCTGCGGCATCCCGTGCTGCGGCCGGTGGTCCTGGGGCAGTGCGCCACGGTCCGGCGGCTGGAGGTCTACCGGAGGCTGGCCACGCTGACTTCGGGCGAGCTGCAGACCTGGTACCTGGCCGCCGCCGCTCCCGGTCCGGACGAGTCGGTCGCCGCGCGCCTGGTGTCCGATGCCCGACAGGCGCGGCAGCGCGGGGCGTTGGCGGCCGCCGCGCCCGGCTGGCGGCGTGCCGCCGAGTTGTCGCCGGATCCCGCGGACGCGGCCCGCCGGTTGTTCGAGGCCGCGCACGACGCCTTCTACGGCGGTACGGCGCGCGACGCCGCCGAGTGGTGCGAACAGGCCCTGTCGCACAGCCGGGACCCGTTGCTCACCGCGGACATCGAGTTCCTGCGCGGCCAGGCCTGCACCTGGCTCGGGGATCCGGGCCGCGCGCACCAGTTGCTGGTCGGCGCCGCCCGCACGGTGGAGTCGGTGGACCCCGCACGTGCCTCTCAGCTGTACGGGGCCGCGGTGGTGCCCGCGACGATGGACGGGCGGATACGCGAGGCGTGCGACATCGCCGCGCGCTGCGAGGAACTGGCGGACGGCACCCGTGGCATCCAGCGTCGGCAGGCCGGTGTCATGCGTGCCCGGGCGCAGGTTCTGGGCGGCGACGTGCGCGAAGGCCGTTCGACTCTGCTCGCGTTGCTGGAGGAGACGCGCGGCCGGACGGGTCCCGAGGAACGTCAGGTGACGATGGAGATCGCGCAGGGCCTGTCCTGGACCGACGAGGGAGACCTCGCCCGCCGGGTGCTGGACACGGTGATCGAGGGGATGCGCCGCGACCACTCCCCTGCCCTCCTGCCGTACGCGCTGCTGGCGCGGGGCCAGGTGGAGATGTGGTCGCGCTGGCCGCTGGCTCGCGCGGACGCCACCGAGGCGCTGCGCTGGGCCGAGGAGTTCGGGCATCTGGCGATGACGGGGTACGCGCTGGTCCAGCTCGCGCGACTGGACGCCCTGCGCGGTGACTTCGCGGACTGCCAGGAGCGTGTGGCGCAGTACGAGCGCTGGTGCGGCGGCCGACTGCGCGGCCTGGCCCTGTTCGCCCGCGGTGCGCTCGGTACGGCCGCGCTCGCCGCCGGTGATCCGGAGGCGGCGCGTACGCACCTGGAGGCGGCGTTCGCCCTGGCGGAGGAGACGGGGCTGGTCAATCCCTGCCTCATGCCGTGGGTGGCCGACCTCGCCGAGGCCTGTCTGCGGACGGGGGCGAGGGAAGGGGCCGTCGCCGTCGCGGACTGGCTGCGGGAGCGCGAGGCGGCGACCGGTCTGGCCTGGCCGGCCGCCGCGCACGCCCGCTGCCGGGTGCTGCTCGCGCGGTCCGCCGAGGAGGCCGCCGACTGGCTGGCCGTCGCGGAACGCGTCCATGCGGACAAGGAGATGACCTTCGAGTCGGCTCGGACCCGGCTCGTCGGCGGAGAGGCGCTGCGCCGGTTCAGGCGGCCGTCCGCGGCACGGGAACCGCTGCTGCTCGCGCAGCGGACGTTCACCGTGCTGGGCGCCGTTCCGTGGGCGGTCCGTGCCGAGGCGGAGGTCGCGGCGGCCGGGCACCGCTCCGCCGTCCACGGCAACGAACCGCCCGCGGTGGCTCTGCTCACGCCACAGGAACTGCAGGTGGCGCGGGCCATAGGTGAGGGCCTCAGCAACGTGGAGGCGGCCGCGTCGCTCTTCCTCTCCCGCAAGACGATCGAGGCGCATCTCACCCGGGTCTACCGGAAGTTGGGCGTCCGTTCCCGCTCGGACCTGGCCCGCTGCCTGGCTCGTGCCGGGGTCACCGGGTAGCGGGCCGGCCGGCTCCCCACCGGACGGCTCAGGAGACCTGCGAGGCGTCGACCAGGACGACCCGGTGGTTGTACTGGACGGTGTAGTACTTGGCCGCGCCGGTGACATAGGTGTCGCCCGAGACGAAGAAGTCGTCGGCGCTGACCGGCGGTTGGGTGGCGACGTAGGCCTGGCCCGCCGGGAAGGCGTAGACGGTCAGGGGCTTCTGGGTGGACGGGGACAGGCCGGAGGGGTACTCCGACGCCTGCGGGTAGCCGGAGCCGTACAGGCTCGCGGCCTGGTCGCCGGAGTGGAGGACCGTGGCGCCGGGCGCGGCACAGGTGTTGACGCCGCGTGGGTTGTGGAACCACACCTTCGCACCGCTGAACCAGATGGCGGTCCAGTCGCCGTCGACGTCGGCGACCACGAACTGCTGGCCGGCCTGGACGGTGCTGCCCCAGTCGTGGATCGAGTCGGTGCCCGCGCTCGCGCCCGGGTGGATGGCCGGGTCGGCGAACAGGGGCGCGTCCGCGCTCGGGGCGGTGCGCACCGGAAGGAAGTTGGCGGGCGCGGTGTTCTCGGTGCACTCGGTGGTGGCGCCCGTGGGGTCGTCGGCCGGGCAGACCTGGACGGTCTGTTCGTTGGTCGCGAACTCGGGGCTGATGGTGACCGCCGAACCCACCCTCGGGACACGGCGGGCGGCGCTGTCCGCGTGTGCCGCCCTCGTCGGGGCGACCATGTCCATGAACGCGGTCCAGTCCCAGTAGGGGCCGGGGTCCCAGTGCATGCCCCGCACGTAACTGTCCTGCGGGCCGGGCACGTTGTCGTGGCCGATGATGTGCTCGCGGTCGAGCGGGATGTCGTACTTCGCGGCGAGGTACTTCACGAGATCGGCCGTCGCCCGGTACTGCGCCTGCGAGTACCAGGTGGCACCGTGCGCGGCGTAGCCCTCGTGCTCGATGCCGACGGAGTGCATGTTGAACCAGTAGTTGCCGGCGTGGAACGCGATGTCCTTGGTGTGCGTCATCTGCGTGACGGCCGCGTCCGAGGCCCGCATGACGTAGTGCGCCGAGTCGCCGGACCCCGCCGTCTGGAACGTCTTGATCGCGGCGTCGTACGACGACTCGGTGTCGTGCAGGACGATGTACTTGATCTGCACTCCGTCGTCCGGCCGGCCCGCCACCTGCCCGTTGGAGGCGGCCGCGGCGAGGAAGGTGCAGTCGACCGTGGGCGGGCATTCGGTGTCGGTGGCCGTCACGGCGGCTTTCAGCTTCAGCTCGGACAGTTGCCCCGTCTCGGGGTGGACCGCGCGCTGCGCCGCGAGGCGGACGTGCTGCCCATCGACCGTCGTCCGCGAGGCACCCGAGGACACGGTCTTGAAGACACGGTCGGCGAAGAGCTGCGCGGCCTTCCTGTCCGACGACTGGCTGTACTTGGCCACCGCTCCGTACCAGTCGGCCGGATCGGCGGAGCTCTTCCCTTTCAACTCCCTCTGGTACGAGGCGAGTAGGGCGGCACCGGCGCGGATGTTCTCGCGGTCGTCGGTACGCAGCTTCGCCGCCGGGGTGCCGGTGAGGTCGGCCGCCGCGTCGAGGGTGTGCAGGGCCGGGTCCGCCGTCAGCGCGGCGAGGTCACCTCGGCCGACGGCACCCGTCGCGCCCCCGGACACCATCTTCGCGGTGACGTCCGTCAGGTTCATCGGGCCGTATCCGCCCGAGGTGTTGTAGTGCCCGTCGTGGTCGTCCCACTGCGACTCCTGGTACGACACGGCCAGGAGCACGGGCAGCGGTACGCCGAACTCCTTGGCCGCGTCGGTGAAGGAGGCCTGCCGGTCGGCGCCCGGGGGCTGCGCGGCCTGCGCCGTCGACGGCAGAACGGCGAAACAGCCCGCGGCGACGGCGCCGCCGGCCAGGATCGCGGCCAGCAACTTCCGGGGTGATCTTCTACGCGAGGATTGCTGCAAGGATCTTCCCTTGTACGTAGTGCCCTGATGTGTGGGTAGTGCTTGACGGGCATGGAGTGCCCTGCCGCAGACGTGCGGGGCGACGCCTGCCCGAACCACTATGCGGAAGCTTCCACCATCACCGGCCGGACTTCACAACTCCCGCAGGTAGCAGGCGAGTCGGCGTCCCTGGCGCGCCCTCCCCTACGGCGAATTGGGCGGAGGGGGCTGAGACGAGGGCAGTTGGGGGACGGGAGGTTCCGTCTGCTTGAGGCGGCCGTACACCGCGTCGAACGTGAAACCGGAGACGAAGCCCACCGTCAGCACGAAGAACAACAGCCGCCTGACTCCATCACCCGCCAACGTCTCTGGAGAGGCGGCGAGTTGAGCGGAGACGAAGAGCAGGAAGGAGATGGCTCCCGCGGACATGCCGAGGGCGGCCGTCCGGGCCCACTGTTCTCCCTGATCGAAGGTGTTGCGCATGATGGCACCGGCCGTGCCCGTGGCGAGGGCGCCCACGATGAGGGCGGTCAGGTTGACCGGAGCGTTCGAGTCGAAGGAGTACGCGAGCGGGATCATGCCCAGACCGAGGCAGAGGAGCATCAGGCCCAGGATGATGCCGAGCGCGTTGGACCAGGCGGCACCGCGTCGGGCACGGGCCTGCTGTCGGTCCCGGGCCTCTCTGCGCCGGGCCTGGGTGAGCAGCGACTCGATCAGGCGGGGCGCTGTGTCCGCGCGCCATTCCGCGCCCATGAAGGACACTTCCGCAGCGCTGGCGTCGTGGGGGACGCGGTTCATGATGTCCCATACTTTGCGCGCCGATCCGCCGAAGGCGGCCACCGGGTACAGCGGGATACCGAACGCGAGGCAGACCAGCCCGGTCACAAAGGTCGACCGGCCACCGCCTATGAGGACAACGCCGTGCACCTCACGGAGCGAGCGGTAGTAACTGATCTCCCAGTCGTCGCCGGTCTCAAAGCGAGTGTCGAACACCTCGGGTTTTTCCGCCAGCATCGGGAAATTCGTCTCGCCGTCTCCGTACGGGGGCCGGACCTGAATCGATCCGTGCCGAATGTCTCCGTGCGAGACATATCCGCTGACGACACTGCCCTCCACGAATTGCGCCTCGCTCGAATAGACCACAAGATCGCACTCCGCTTCGGCCAGCGCTCTGCCGATCTGTTCGCCGGCCCGGGGCACGTTCTCCACATGGGCGACGGGTTGCTGATAGGTGCGCGCAGGATCGGCGCTGCCCACGACCGCGATCAGTTTTCGCATGATTCCCTCCCCTGCTTCCCTCCCCGGAAACTTCTCCAGAGTGCCAGATGAATCCGCGCTCTTTAAGTCTGTTTTGTGCCGAACGCTCCGAAAATGGGTGAGCCAAAGGCCTGTTCGGACCTGGATCAGTACGGACGCGCCAGTGCGGGCGCCGGTTCCGGGCCCGGCACCGATGCCTCCGAGACTCGCGGCCGCGGCACTGTGTGCGGGATGTGGGGCGCGGACACATGGGGCTGCTGCCACACTCGTGCTGTGACAGTAGGCCGGACATATGTCTTCATCGGTTCCGCCCAGAAGGACCGTCAGCATCTCGCAGCTCTTCGTCGACATCTGACCGGTCTGATCGAGGAGGGTCTGATCGAGGTATTCGACGTTGAGAGGATCATCCCCGGTGAGCCGAGAAAACAGGTACTGCTGAGCCGGCTGGAGTCGGCGGACATCGTCGTCCTTCTCGTCTCAGCAGATTTCGTGAGCTCAGCTTCCTGCCGCGCGACCATTTTGGAGCCTGCCCTGGTCAGGCACAATGCACGTCAGTGCGTCATCGTCCCGGTCAATCTCGGCCCGGTCGATCTCGGCGACGACAATCCACTCGGCAAACTCCAGCACATCCCAGCAGATCGCCCCATCGTCGACTGGCGATCCCCGTCCAGAGACAAGGCCTGGATGGCCGTGACAAGTCACCTGAGAGCCCGCGTGAAAGAGCATCAGCAGTCGCTGCCGTCGAGGAGTAACGTCTCTGCTCCTTCACCCCCGGACCAGGACCAGGACGCGATCGTCCTCGACCTCTCGGCGCGGCTCTCCGCGAAGAGGGCGGTCGACAGGCAGCGCCCCACAGGGAATGGCGGCGGGGACCGGTCGACGACTCACGGACCAACGGCTCACGGAAGCTGGGACGAGGTGAGGCGAGTGCTGGACACCACCCGGTTCGACGGGACCGACTGGCGGACCTGGACCCTGAGTACATCGGCGCTGAGAGCAGAACTGGCACGCCCCCGCGCCCCTCACCCCCACACCCCGGACCGCGTGCACGCCCTCGTCGACGAGATCAGACGCATGCTCGACAGAGCCACCTCGCCGAACTCCCCATCCGCCACGGTCACTCAGGCTCAAACCGAATGTGAGAGGTTGAGGAGCTGGCTGGCCGATCTTCTGGCCGCCGACAAGGGCTGAGGTCCCGTCTCATGGCCGCCGCGGCATTCCAGGACGGCTCGGCGGGCAGGCGCGTAAAAGCAATACAGCATCTGGATGAGCTGAGCCGACTCTCGTCGATGCAATCCGCCCTTTTGCGACAGAAAGCCGAGTTCGAGACATCCCTGGGCAGGTACAACGACACAGTGATCCAACTTCTGTCCATGATGAACACCTCGGATAGAGCCGCACTCCGGTCGCTGAGCGAAGAGTTCATCGGTGCTGCGGACGCATTCCTCACGTACGTGACATTGACACCGGCGCCAAGCACTCAGAAGCAAAGCAGGCGGCACACCAACACGTTGAAGGACCTGTGGCTGGAACTCCGCAAGTCCCTCGGTCAATTGAGTGACCTCCTGCGCGATGGATGATCGTTTGTAGCTCGTCATCAGATCTCGCTGGGCCCCGCCGAGGGAACACGCCAGCGCGTTCCCGCGAATCGCGCCATGGCCGTCTCCAGGTCCGCCGGGACCGTAGAAGTGATCGACATCAGAGGCAGTACGGCATATCGGCCCGCACCCACTTTCAGGCTCCGATGAGGGGTGGAAACACCGGGGTGCAACGCGATCACTATTCCGTACCCCGAACCCGCCCAGCCCCGGAACGACATCTTGGACACCTCGACACGCGCTATGTCGCGCCAGGCGATCACGCCGCTACGGCGGCCCACCGTGTAGGCCAGCCGGTCGTGAGTCAGCTGAAGATCGAGGAGCACAGCCCTCCTCAGAGATCCGACGAGTGTCACGACCACGCCCACTCCGACCCAGAACAGCACCCACCACAGGCCGGTTCTCCACTCTCCGTATGCCGCGAAGAGCACGAAGTGCAGGGGGGCGACCCAAGCGACGGTGTTCCAGTGCGCCAGCGTGATTCCACGCTGACGCCCCAGCACCCGGAAGCTGTGCCCGTCCTCGCGTACCTCCCAATTCGGCCGCTCCGCCAAGGGAGTTCTTTCGATGCCGGCGAAAAGCTCCCGGGTGGCGACCCGGTGTTTTCCCGGAGGCCATGGGCCGGCCGAGGAGAAGTCACGCCGGCCGCCGGTGGACGGACCCGGAGCTGCCGGAGGGAGCGCCCCGCCGCCCTGCCCGCGGCGTCCGGAGAAGTGCTCTTGAAGGCGTGCATTGCGGAACCGGTATGTCCCGCCGCCGCGTTGGAGCAGTCCGGCCTTGTGCGCGTCCCGGAGGAATTCCATCAGCGACCACGGAACTCTGCCGAGCACCGCCAGAGACGTCTTCGCCAGCAGCCACCGGCTCCAGGGGCTGAACAGCACGAGCACCACGGCTGCTCCGGTCCAGCCGAGCAGTGCCCACACCACGCCGGTACCCGACACTTCCGGCGACAGCCAGTCCATCGCCCCCTGCCCCACGCCGATGAGCGGGGCGACAGTGGCCAACGACAGCGCCAGGGCGCGGCGTTCGTCCCGAAGCAGTCGGTCGGGGCCGCTCGCGTCCTCGGTGTCCGACGGTGCGGAGATCACGGCGAGCACGAGCGGTGAGAGCAGCGTGGAGCACACTGTCATCACCATGAGCGGTGCCGTGTACGCAGTGGCCAGCGCCCACGCGGACAGCAGCGTCGTCGAGCCGATCACGATCGAGACGGCCTTCGCCGCTCTGCCCACGGAGACGGCTCGGCTCGCCGAGCGCAGCGCGGCGCCGACACGGAACGGGTTGGCGAGTCGCCGTGGCCGTCCGTCGAAGCGCCGGAACCAGAACCGTTGGAACGCCAGAAGCAGTCCAGTCAGGACCAGGCCGGTCGAGAAGGCGAGTTCCGTCCCGGGACGCGTGGACTCCGTCCCGGATCGGGTGCCGGCGAGGACCGTGCCCATGGCGCCGACGCCCCAAGCGATCACCGCGCACACCGCCGCGAGGACGAACGGCGTGACCGCGAGCACCACGGGGTTGCGGTACAACTGCCACCACGCGAAGTCGGTTTCGTGGCGTCTGGCCAGGTGAGTGGCCAGAAAGCCCAGATAGCGTCGGGCACGGCCGGTGTTCCAGCGACCGGGAGCGTGCAGCCGGTCCGGACTGTGGGGCAGCGGGCTGAGGACGGCGGGCACGATGCCTTCCAGCAGGTGCTCCTCGATCGAGGCACGGTCGGGGAAACGTCCCGTGTCTGTCAGTTCCGCGGGCTCGGTGTGCGACCGTGCGTACACCCGGCGGGCGAGCCAGAGCATCAGGGGGTTCGAGAGCGCGAGAGCGACCGGCTTCGGTGGGCTCTTCAGCAGTTCGTCGAGGACCGGTTGCCACCGTTCCAGGTGCGACCGTGGGATGGCGCCCGTCAGGTGGGTGAACGCGTCCCGGCCGGTGACGGGCATGGCTTCGACGACCGCTGTCGCGGGGAGGTCTCCCAGGTGGCTGGCCGCCTCTCGGTATGCGGCGGGACGCGAGGCGAGGATCAGCGGATCGCCGTCCCGTAACGCGTGGTGGAGAGCCTCTACGACGATGGCTCGACGGTGTGGGGGCAGTTCGTCCAGCCCGTCGAGCACGGGCAGGATCTTCCCTTCGGACACCAGACGTTCGGCCGGGTGACGGCCGTCGATCCTCGGCAGGCCGGGGTGTTCCTCGGCGATCCTTGCCGCCAGCCAGGTGTGGAGGTGGTCGCGCTCGGCGTTCCATGTCTCCAGCGGGAGGATCACGGGCACCGGGCCTTCGCCGGCCTCCTTGATCCGCCGGGTGAGCAGGTCCAGCGTCAGAAGGACCGCGAGGGTCGTCTTCCCCGCACCGGACTCGCCCAGTACGACCAGGCGCTGTCGGGTGAGCGTCAGGAACGCCTCGGCCATGGTGCCGACATGATCGACGTCGCCTCCCCCGTCCCCGTATCCCGTGTACGGATGGTCGGCGTCGGGCCAACTCGCCCGCCAACGGATCCTCATCGGCGCCGCATGGGCGATACCCCACGCGTTGGCTTCCGCGCGCCATTCCGAGAACACGCTCAAGGCGAGCGTGTGGGCGGCCAGTTCCAGGGGATCAACGGGCTCGGGAGCCTGCTGGACGAACTTGAGGTGAAGCGGCCCGTTGAGCACCCCGACCTGGATCAGGGTCCCGATCGTGCTGTCAGAGACGATGTTGTGGACAGGCGGAGAGGAACTCACTCGACTCACCCGTCCTTCCCGCCCCGCGCGGACCCGCGCCACGCCGACCGGTCACGGGGACTTCGGCGGATCGTCCGGCCCGTCGGCGGCGGGAGGCTGCGTGTAGTTGATGGTCATGCCGCCGTTGACCTCACCGACCTGCCAGACCGGACCGTGCACCGTGCTTCCCGTGATGTGGTTGCCTGTCGCGGCTCCCTGGCCTCCGGGAGCACCGGTTCCGCTGTCCGTCGGACGCGACGTCGGAGCGGCCCCTCGGTCGCGGGCGTCGCTCACGCCTTCGACCAGCTTCCGAAGTTGACGGGCCACCTCTCTCCACTGTTTGGGCGCCGCGGTCCTGTATTCCGTCAAAGACTTGTCGCTGGGCGTTCGTTGGAGTCTGCCGAGGAAGGAGTCCTTCGCCACGTCGAAGGGTGCGACATTCACCGGGAACAGTCGGCATTCACCGGCTTTCCACCGTCGTTCCGCGATCGGAAGTTCGCTGTCCATGCAGAACTCGGAGGCGACGAAGTTCGGTGTGAGGAGCAGGACGATGATGTCGGCCCGTTCCATCTCATCGAAGAGAACGGGTTCCCAGTCGACGCCAGTCTGAATGTCCCGATCGTCGAAGACGTGGACACCGCTGCGTTCAAGATCCGCGACGTGCTTCCGGAAAGTCTGCCGGTGCGCTTCATCCAGGCGTGCGTAGCTGAGAACTACACGGCAGGACAGACTCGATGCGGCAGACATGGCTTCCCCGTGATCTCATGAGGCCGCACCCCGACACATCGCGCCCGATCCGGAGAGGCGTGCGACGCGGTCACCTGAGCGACCGCCGATTCGTAGAGTACGGGCGATGCGCGATGATCGCGTCCATTTCGCCGTAACTCCAGCCCGTCAGAACTGGCCCCCAGGATGGTCCGATGTCCAATCGCCTGGAGATCAAGACGTTGCCACCAGGGTCCCGATGGGCTGCCCAGGTGCGGTTGTTGATCGATGGCAAAGATGTGGTGGCGGAGCCGGTCGGCGAGGGAGGCCACGGCCCGTTCGTGGAAGAGGCACTGCCCGCCAACAGTCGCAGCCCGCTGTGGGCGATCGCGGAGGGAAGACGCGTGGTGCTGGGGGAACCCGAGTGCACGGGTGGCTGCTGCGGCCACCTCTCGGTGTTCGTGCGGCGGCACGGGGACATCGTGGAGTGGTCCGACTGGCAGGTACCTGAAGGCGAGGCACAGCTTCCGGCATTTCACTTCGAGGCCAGGCAGTACGACGCCGAGGTGACCCGGGCTTCTGCTTGAGCCGGCCTCTGGGATGGTCGGTGTCGGCCGGGTGAGGGTGAACGGGCCGGGTCAAGCCGTCGTCACCGCCGACCGCACCGCCTGCTCGCAGGTCACCGCCCTCGTCAGCTGCAACTACCGACTCGGTGCCGAAGGCTCCGCCGCGATCGACGGCGCCCCGGCCGATCGCGGTCTGCTCGACCAGGTGGCCGCGCTGGAGTGGGTGCGCGAGAACATCACCGAGTTCGGCGGCGACCCCGATCAGGTCACGGTCTTCGGCGAATCGGCCGACGCCGGCTCGACAGCCGCGCTGCGTTGGTGTTCGCGGCGGCGTACGGCCTGTGCAGCGTGGAGTTCGTAACGCGCCCCCTGCTGAACCTCGCGGCGGGCGCCGGCCATGCCCTCGGCAGCCGGCCTGTTCCACAGGGCCATCGCCCAGAGCGTCGGAGCCCCTTTCCTCTCCCCGGAGTCGGCCGCGGACGTCTCCGCCGTCATCGCCGCCGAGCGCGGTCTACGCCCCACGGCGACCGACCTTTCCACGGTCGAGCCGAACGACCTCGCGCCGGCCGATGGGGCCAACTGGCCGACCACCCCAGCCTGTTCGGCCCGGTCGTGGACGGCGACGTACTGCCCACCACCCCCTGGCAGGCCCTGGCCGACGGCGCGGGCCGCGACATCGAGCTGATCGCCGGCCACACGCGCGACGAGTACCAGTTCTTCCTGCCTCCGCGGCCGGGCGCGGTGGCCGAACAGGAAGCATCGCGCGCGCTTGCCGTCCACGGCCCCGACCCGAACGCCGAGCCGGCCTACCGCTCCGCGTTCCCGAACACCTCCGCCGAACACCTCCGCCGAACAGCTCTGGGTGCTGGTCCGCTCCGACCGGCTGTTCCGCATTCCCTCACTCCGGCTGGCCGAGAGCCAGGCAAGGGGCGGCGGACGGGCCTACCTCCACGAACCGGCCTGGCCCGCACAAGGCGCCGCCTTCCCCGAGCAGGACTCGCGCCGGCTCTGGCAGGACCATGAATTCCCGCCCCTCCCGCTGAGGCACTGAGGCACTGAGGCACTGAGGCACTGAAACGCGCTTGACCCTCATCACGACTTGTCGAGCCTTGATCGGCCCAAGGGTTTGCCGACTCCGATTGAAACCGTTCAATGTCCTCGCATCCGCTTCGCCCGCCGACTCCGCCCGAAGCAATCGTGAAGTAGCCGTGTAGCGAAAACACTTGCACACCGATTGACCCCGACCTCACCAGGCTCTACGTTACCCACGCCTCTCAAGTCTGAATCGATTCATCCATTCCGTGCGAGTGAGGAGTCGTAGTGATCAGCAGGAGGAACATGCTCGCGGGTGCGGTCGCCACGGTCGCGGCAGCGACCGTGGACGGCGTACCGGCGATGGCCGCACAAGCATCCGGACAGGCACAGGCGGGAACACAGGCACAGCGCGACGGGCTGCGCGTCACGGCGCCGATCGTGGAGTACGTCGAGCACTCACTGGGGATCGATACGCAACGCCCCCGGCTGAGCTGGCCGTTGACCTCCGCCCGGACGGGCGCGCGCCAGAGCGCATATCAGATCCGTGTCGCCACCACCGCGTCGGGCCTGTCCCGCCCGGACGTCTGGGACAGCGGGAAGGTCACGTCCGGCGAGTCGGTCCTCGTGTCCTACGGAGGTCCCGGACTCAGACCCCGCACGCGCTACCACTGGTCCGTACGCGTGTGGGACGCCGACGGGCAGGTCTCCGGCTGGAGCGCGCCCTCGTGGTGGGAGACCGGACTGATGAATGCCGGACAGTGGACCGCCGACTGGATCTCCGCACCGGCGGCCCTCGTGGACGCGCCGTCCTTCGAGGGCGGTTCCTGGATCTGGTTCCCCGAGGGCGATCCGACCAACAGCGTTCCGGCGGCCACCCGTTGGTTCCGCCATACCGCCCAACTCCCCGACGGAATCACGTCGGCCACGCTCGCCATCACCGCCGACAACGTATACGCCGTCTCCCTGAACGGAGTTGAGGTCGCCCACACCGACCTCGACACCGACAACGAGGACTGGAAGCGCCCGGCGGTGATCGACGTACTGGAGCGCCTGCGGGTTGGTGACAACGTTATCGCCGTCGCCGCCACCAACGCGACGGAGGGCCCGGCGGGGCTCGTCGCCGCCCTTGTCGTCCGGACCGCCTCCGGTGAGCAGAGGGTGTTCACCGACGCCTCCTGGAAGACCACGGATCAGGAACCGGCCGACGGATGGCGGGAGTTGGGGTTCGACGACGCGGGCTGGCCGGCGGTCCGGGTGGCAGCGGCCTGGGGTGGCGGACCCTGGGGGCGAGTCGTCCCGGTGTCGTACGCCGTCACCCAACTGCGGCACGAGTTCCGGCTGCCGCACCGGAAGGTGGCCCACGCGCGCCTGTACGCCACGGCGCTCGGCCTGTACGAGAGTCACCTCAACGGCAGCCGGGTGGGCCTCGATCAGCTCGCTCCCGGCTGGACGGACTACCGCACCCGCGTCCAATACCAGACGTACGACGTCACCGAACTCCTGCGGCCCGGCGCCAACGCCATCGGGGCGTATCTGGCACCCGGCTGGTACGCGGGCAACGTGGGCATGTTCGGGCCCGGTCAGTACGGTCAAGTCCCGGCGTTCCTGGCCCAGTTGGAGGTGGAGTACGCGGACGGGACGAGCGAGCGCATCGCGTCGTCCGCCGACTGGCGGGCCGCCGCAGGGCCGATCGTCACCGCCGATCTGCTCAACGGCGAGACGTACGACGCGCGCAAGGAGACCCCTGGCTGGGCCTCGCCCGGCTTCGACGACACGGGCTGGCTCGGCGTGCGAGGCATGGGTGGCATCGGCGACTTCGGTCCCGACCTGATCGTCGCGCAGGTGGACGGTCCGGTGCGGGTGGAGCGGGAGCTGACACCGAAGACCGTGACCCAACCCAGGCCCGGTGTCTACGTGTTGGACCTGGGCCAGAACATGGTCGGCTCGGTGCGGCTGCGCGTGTCGGGCGACGCGGGCACGACCGTCCGGCTCAGACATGCCGAGGTGCTCAACCCCGACGGCACCGTCTACACCGCGAACCTGCGGACCGCGGCGGCGACCGACACGTACACCCTCAAGGGCGGTGGAAAGGAGGAGGTCTACGAGCCCCGCTTCGCCTTCCACGGTTTCCGCTACGTCGAGGTGACCGGATTCCCCGGCACCCCCTCGGCGAGAGCCGTCACCGGCCGCGTGATGCATACGTCCGCCCCCTTCACCCTCGACTTCGAGACCGACGTACCGATGCTCAACCAGCTTCACCACAACATCACTTGGGGCCAGCGCGGCAACTTCCTCTCCGTTCCGACCGACACACCCGCGCGCGACGAGCGCCTGGGCTGGACGGGAGACATCAACGTCTTCGCGCCCACGGCCGCTTACACGATGGAGTCGGCCCGCTTCCTGTCCAAGTGGCTCGTCGACCTTCGGGACTCCCGGACCGCGGAGGGCGCGTTCACGGACGTCGCACCGATGGTCGGCACGGTCGGCAACGGCACGGCCGGCTGGGGCGACGCGGGGGTCACGGTCCCCTGGTCCCTCTACCAGGCGTACGGCGACCGCCAAGTCCTCGCGGACGCCTGGCCGTCCGTCCGGACCTGGCTGGCGTACCTGGAGCGGAACAGCGACCAACTACTGCGCCCGGACCGGGGATACGGCGACTGGCTGAACGTCGAGGACGAGACCCCCAAGGACGTCATCGCCACCGCGTACTTCGCGCACAGCGCAGACCTCGCGGCCCGCATGGCCGGGGAACTCGGCACGGACACCGCCCCCTACCTCGATCTCTTCGAACGGATACGAACGGCCTTCCAGAACGCCTACGTCACCTCCGACGGCAGGATCAAGGGCGATACGCAGACGGCCTACGTCCTGGCGCTGTCGATGAACCTGCTGCCGGACACGTCGCGGAAGCCCGCGGCCGACCGTCTCGTCGCTCTGATCGAGGCCAAGGACTGGCACCTGTCGACAGGTTTCCTCGGTACTCCCCGACTGCTGCCCGTCCTGACCGACACGGGCCACACCGACGTCGCCTACCGCCTCCTGCAACAGCGTTCCTTCCCCAGCTGGGGCTATCAGATCGACCGGGGCTCCACCACGATGTGGGAACGCTGGGACTCCATCCGGCCCGACGGCACCTTCCAGGACGCGGGCATGAACTCCTTCAACCACTACGCCTACGGCTCGGTGGGGGAATGGATGTACACGAACATCGCCGGCATCTCCGCTGGCCGGCCCGGCTATCGCGAGATCGTCATCCGCCCCCGCCCCGGCGGAACCGTCACCACCGCCCGCGCCACGTTCACCTCGGTCTACGGCCCGGTCTCCACCGGTTGGCGGCAGCGGTCCGGCCGGTTCACGCTGACCTGCGCGGTGCCACCCAACACGACCGCCGAGGTGTGGATCCCCACGTCCACCCCGGACGCGGTGACCCACACGCACGGGACCTACCTGCGCCGGGAGGACGACTGCGCGGTGTACCGGGTCGGCTCCGGCACTCACCACTTCACCACCTGATCAAGGCGGTACGGCTGCCCGGAGCGGTCATCCGCCCGGGCAGCCGGGAGGCCGGGACGGCGGGCCGACCCCTTCGGCCGAAGTCCGCCTACCCCCGCCGGGCAAGGCTGAGCACACTGACAGCAGCACAACACGCAGGCGCAGCACGCCCGTTGACCCATCGGACGTGCTCCGACCTGACTTACCGACCTCGGGGGAGACTGGCTGATGAGAACACCCCGTGCCGCCATCGGGCGTTCACGAATGATCGCCTCGGTGTTGAGCCTGCTCGTCGTGACCGTCCTCGCGGTGTCCGACACCGGCGCGTCCGCGGCGCCTGCGGTCGGCGCCGCACCGTCCGCCGCCTCGGTGACCCGCGTGACCTCTGCCGTCGAGTCGCTGGCAATCGCCGGGACGACCTGGGCCCTCGACGAGCACACCGGGAAGCTGCGGGTGCTCGCCGACTCCACGGTCTCGGACCCGGACCTGCTCCAACTGCGCGGCGCCGCCCGGCAGTTCGCGGGTGCCATGTCCCTCGACCGGCTCGACGGCTCACTGCGCACCCTCGTGTCGGGCGGCGACGGCGTCTACACGTCCACCGGGCGCTGCACGGCCGGGGTCAACGTGCAGAGCGGCTCCGTGTACTACTTCGTCACCGCCGGCCACTGCACCGACGGCGCGTCCACCTGGTACACCAGTTCCGCCATGGCCACGACGATCGGCACCACGACCGCCACCAGCTACCCCACCAACGACTTCGGAGTCGTCCGCTACACCAACACGGCCGTCCCACACCCCGGCACGATCGGATCCGTCGACGTCACCGGCACCGCGACCGCGTACGTCGGCCAGAGCGTCTGCCGTCGGGGGGCGACCACCGGTGTCCACTGCGGCGTGGTCACCGCGCTGAACGCGACCGTCAACTACGGGAGCGGAGCAGTCGTCTACGGCCTGATCCAGACCAATATCTGCGCCGAACCGGGCGACAGCGGCGGACCGCTCTACGCCGGCGACAAGGTCATCGGCATCCTCTCCGGAGGCTCCGGGAACTGCAGCACGGGAGGGACCACGTACTACCAGCCGATCCAGGAAGTGCTGAGCGCGTACGGGCTGTCCGTCTACTGACGAAGGCGCGCGGAGAACGGCAGGCCTGCGGTACGTGCCACGTCGGCGCTCCGCCTGCAATCAGTGGTACGGAGCCTTACGGGTTGGCGCGGATTCAGCCCGGCCGCCGGAAGACTCCGTACCACTGATTGGCGGCCAGTTCGCGGGCCACTGTCGCGTCCCGATCAGGATCGCCCGTCAGAACCTGATGCGCGATCACCCGGAAGCCACCGTGAACGATGACCTGGCCGGCGGTGGCCGGGTCGACGGCGGCGGATGTCCGTCCTGTCGCTTGCGCCTGCCCGATCCAGCGCTGACACAGCTCCTGGAAGGGATCGGGCTCGTCGGCCCGGAGTCGGCCCGCTGTTGAGTCACGGTCCGCCGCTTCCAGCATGGCGCGCAGTACGTGGCGCCGCTGCCGGTAGTGGCCGATGACCTCTTCGAGGGTGTCGGCCAGACGGTTGAGCGCGTCCGGCCGGTCCGGCGACCAGCTGCTCATCAACCGGTACGAGCCGCTCTCGAGACCACTGGCCGGACGAATCAGCGGGGCACTCTTCTCCTTGAAGTACAGGTACAGCGTGGACCTGGCGACGCCGGCTTCGTCCGCGATGCACTGCATCGACAAGGCGGAGAACGAGGTGCCCTCGGCCAGGAGCCGTTCGGCAGCGGCCAACGCACCCACCCTTGAGTTCGTCCAGCACATCCTCATGCAGGGTGCCGCGCCCGAGGTTCAGCAACTGGTCGCCGACCTCCTGACACCCATGCCCGGGGACTACTTCCTCGACCCGGCCGAGGGACCCGCCGTGACAACCCTCGGCATCCCGCTGCACTACCTGCTCGGCGACGAGGACCACGCGCTGCCGCACCCGGGCGAACTCTTCGCCCAGCGCGCCGGGCCGACACCCATCGCCGTACCCGGGACCCACGAGGGCCTGCTCACACACCCCGAGGAGATCGCCAAGGCCATCCTCGCCGTCGACTGAACGAGGGCTTATAGGCCTGCCGAGTGCGCGTTCATCACACCCACGGTCACCACACCCCGCCCCGCCCCGGCCCTCAGCCGAGGAACGACAGCCGAACCCGCCTGTTTGGATTATCGCGATTCGTGTCGACCAGACACACCGACTGCCACGTCCCCAACTCCAGCCGCCCGCCCACCACGGGCAAGGTCGCATGCGGCGGTACGAACGCCGGGAGGACATGGTCGCGGCCGTGCCCCGGGCTGCCGTGGCGGTGCTGCCAGCGGTCGTCGGAGGGGAGGAGGGTGTGCAGGGCGGCGAGGAGGTCGTCGTCGCTGCCGGCGCCCGTCTCCAGGATCGCGACGCCCGCCGTGGCGTGGGGGACGAAGACGTTGAGGAGGCCGTCACGGCCGGTCGCCACCTCCTGGAGAAAGGCCTCGCAGTCGCGGGTCAGGTCCATGACCCGCTCCCTGGATCCGGTGGCGACGTTCAGGACTCGGGTGGTGAAGGCAGCTGACATGCCTCTCATCCTGACCCATCCGCCGGGTTCCACGCCTCGCCGATCGACCAGCCTGTGATACGAGGGGTCCAGCCTGCGAGACACCGTTGACCGTGGCACGCCATCTGACCTAGTTTGGGCCGCATGTTGCGTTCAGTTCTGCTCACCACGCGCGGTCACATCGACCTGCTGCGGGTGGCCTCCGCCGCGTGTCGCCGCGGCTGCTGACGTCTTCTTCCGCCTCACCCTCTCTCTTCCCGTACTCCGCCGTGCCCGTGCGTACCGTCGCGGCACGGCGGCGTTGAGGCGTACCTCCCTTCTCACCGGACGCTCTCCCCCACCCGTGGAGCACCCATGAGCATCAGCCATGCCCCACCCGACTCCTCAGTGCCGGATATTTCTCCGATATCCGGTTCGCCGAAGACCGATACGGACGATCGCTCCTCCTTCGATCTCGTCCCCCTTGTCCCCACCTCCTCCCGCCGCACCCGCGTCCCCCGCTGGCTGCGTCGCACCACCGGTCCCCTCGTGCTGCTCGCGCTCTGGCAACTCCTCAGCAGCACAGGCATGTTGACCTCCGACGTGCTCGCCTCGCCCGGACGCATCGCCCGGGTCGGCTGGGATCTGATCGACAGCGGTGCGCTCGCCTCGGCCATGACCACCTCGCTCCAGCGCGTCGCCGTCGGGCTGCTGCTCGGTACCGTCATCGGCACCGGACTCGCCCTGGTCTCCGGCCTGTTCAGGGTGGGCGAGGACCTGGTCGACGCCCCTGTGCAGATGCTGCGGACCGTCCCCTTCGTCGGGCTGATCCCGCTGTTCATCATCTGGTTCGGCATCGGCGAGGCTCCGAAGGTCGCCATCATCACGCTCGGTGTGACCTTCCCGCTGTACCTCAACGTCTACGCCGGAATCCGGGGCGTGGACAGCCAGTTGATCGAGGCCGGGGAGTCGCTCGGGCTGTCCCGCTGGGGGCTCGTACGGCATGTGGTGCTGCCGGGCGCGCTGCCCAACGCGATGACCGGGCTGCGCTACTCCCTCGGTATCGCCTGGCTGGCGCTCGTCTTCGCCGAGCAGATCAACGCGGACGCCGGTATCGGCTTCCTCATGGTGCAGGCCCGGGACTTCCTGCAGACCGACGTGATCGTGGTCTGCCTGATCGTCTACGCCTTCCTCGGCCTGCTGGCCGACTTCCTCGTCCGCACCCTCGAAAGGCTGCTGCTGCAATGGCGACCGACGTTCACGGGCCGGTGAGCCCGCAGGCGGCGACCCCCTCGCCGGTGACCACGCAGGCGGTACGGGTCGAGGGGCTGACCCGCTCCTTCGACGGCCGTCCCGTCATCGACAAGCTCCAACTCGACGTACAGCAGGGCGAGTTCGTGGCGCTGCTGGGCCGCAGCGGGTGCGGCAAGTCCACGTTGCTGCGCATCCTCGCCGGGCTCGACCGGGACATCGAGGGCACGGTCCTCGTGCCGCGTCGCAAGGCCGTCGCGTTCCAGGCGCCCCGGCTGATGCCGTGGAAGAAGGTGTGGCGCAACGTCCTGCTCGGGCTGCCCGGCAAGCCCGAACGGGCCGTGGCAGAGCGGGCGTTGGCGGAGGTCGGGCTCGGGGATCACTCCGACGCGTGGCCCAAGACATTGTCCGGTGGTGAGGCGCAGCGTGCCTCGTTGGCGCGTGCCCTGGTACGTGAGCCCGATCTGCTGCTGCTCGACGAGCCGTTCGGCGCGCTCGACGCGCTCACCCGCATCAAGGCCCAGCGGCTGGTGGGCGAGTTGTGGCAACGGCGGGGCTGCGCCGTCCTGTTGGTGACCCATGACGTCGAGGAGGCCGTGCTGCTCGCCGACCGGGTCCTGGTGATGGACGACGGCGTCATCGCACACGAGCAGCACATCGACCTCAACCGGCCGCGCGACATCACCGACCCCCGGTTCGCCGAACTGCGCGCCGGACTCCTGGAACGCCTCGGCGTCGACACCGCCGCCGAAGCCGCCTGAACTCCCCCACGCGTCAACCCAGTTACCGAGATCGGATCCCCCATGCGACGAAGCCTCGTCCCCGCCGCCCTGCTCCTCCCCCTCGCCCTCCTGCTCACCGCCTGCGGCGGGAACTCGGCCGCCGAGACCTCGACCGGCACCGACGGCAAGGGCTCCCTCACGCTCAACGTCGGTGACCAGAAAGGCGGTTCGGAGGCGGTACTGCGGGCCGCCGATGAGCTCAAGAACCTGGACTACAAGATCAAGTGGTCCACGTTCACCTCGGGTCCGCCGCTCCTGGAAGCCGTCAATGCCAAGGCCGTCGACATCGGCGCCGTCGGCAACACCCCGCCGGTGTTCGCGGCGGGCGCGGGCTCCAAGATCAAGGTGGTGGCCGCCTCGCACGGCAACTCCCAGGGCGAGACCATCCTCGTACCGAAGAACTCCAGGCTGACCTCGCCCGAGCAGCTCAAGGGCAAGTCCATTGCCGTGGCGCAGGGTTCGTCCGCGCACTTCCAGCTGATCGCCTCGCTCAAGGCGGCCGGGCTCACCCTGAGCGACGTCAAGGTCAAGTACCTGCAACCGGCCGACGCGCTGGCCGCGTTCACCAGCGGCAAGGTGGACGCGTGGACGGTCTGGGACCCGTACACCTCGCAGGTCCTCCAGGCCAAGCAGGGCCGCATCCTGACGACCGGTCAGGGCCTGGTCAACGGGCTCAACTTCCAGGTGGCGGCGCCCTCCGCGCTCGGCGACAGCAAGAAGGCCGCGGCCATCAAGGACTATCTGGCACGACTGCGGCGCGCACAGGACTGGGTCTACGACCACCCCGACGCGTGGGCCAAGGTGTGGGCGAAGGACACCGGGCTGCCGTACGCGGTGGCACTGGCCTCGGTGAAGCGCACGAACGCCTCCCGTATCTCGGTGGCCGTCGACAAGCCGCTGATCGCCTCCGAGCAGCAGATCGCCGACACCTTCACCGGTCTGAAACTCATCCCGCGCAAGGTCGACTTCGCCGAGTTCGTCGACACCCGCTTCAACGGCAGCCTGCCGGCCTCGACGACCGCGCCGCGCGTCTACAAGGAGAAGTGACATGACCGTGCGTCTCCACTGGTTCCTGCCGACGGGCGGCGACGGCCGTACGCTCGTCGACCGACACGCCTACGGGCCCAACCGCGCGGGGGCGGTCCGCGGGGTGCGTCCGCCGGACATCGAGTACCTCGCCCAAATCGCCAAGGCGGCCGAGCAGTTGGGCTTCGAGGCGGTGCTCACGCCGACCGGCACCTGGTGCGAGGACGCCTGGCTGACCACCGTGGCGCTGGCCCAGCACACCGAGCGGCTGAAGTTCCTGGTGGCGTTCCGGCCCGGGGTGATCTCGCCGACGCTGGCCGCGCAGATGGCGGCGACCTATCAACGCCTCACGCGGGGGCGGCTGTTGCTCAATGTCGTCACCGGTGGCGACTCGGCCGAGCAGCGTCGCTTCGGCGACCGTCTCGACCACGATCAGCGGTATGCCCGTACGGACGAGTTCCTGTCGGTCGTACGAGGGGCGTGGCGGGGAGAGCCGTACGACTTCGACGGTGTGCACTACCAGGTCGAGGGCGGGCTGACGGCGTTGCCGCCCGATCCGGTGCCGCAGGTGTTCTTCGGCGGGTCGTCGGCGGCGGCCGGGCCGGTGGCCGCCCGGCATGCGGACGTGTATCTCACCTGGGGAGAACCGCCGGCGCAGGTCAAGGAGAAGATCGACTGGATTCGCGGGCTCGCCGAGCGGAAGGGGCGGGACGTGCGGTTCGGGGTACGGCTGCACACCATCTCGCGGGACTCGTCGGCCGAGGCGTGGGCGACCGCGAACCGGCTGCTCGACGACCTCGACGCCGACACGATCGCCGCCGCGCAGGCGGCACTGGGGCGCAGCGAGTCGGTGGGGCAGCAGCGGATGCTGGCCCTGCACGGCGGTTCGCGGGCCGAGTTGGAGATCCACCCGAACCTGTGGGCGGGGGTCGGTCTCGTCCGGGGTGGCGCGGGCACCTCGCTCGTGGGCAGCCATGCCGAGGTCGCAGACCTGATCGAGGAGTACCACTCGCTGGGTGTGGAGCACTTCGTACTCTCCGGGTATCCGCATCTGGAGGAGGCGTACTGGTTCGGCGAGGGTGTGATTCCCGAGCTGGCGGCGCGTGGGCTGGTCGAGGGGCCGGCGCGGGCGGGGGTGCCGTTCCTCGTGGGGAGCGGGCGCTGAGCACGGGAAGATCCATGGCCGCGGTGCTGTTCGTACAGGCGTGAACAACACGCGTGTGGTCGACGTGGTCGTCATAGGCGCCGGGCAGGCGGGTCTGGCCGGCGCCTATCACCTGCGGCGCACCGGTTTCGAGCCGGAGCGCGACTTCGTGGTGCTGGACCACGCGCCCGCGCCGGGCGGCGCCTGGCAGTTCCGGTGGCCGTCGCTGACGTACGGCAAGGTGCACGGGATGCACGCGCTGCCGGGCATGGAACTCACGGACGCGGACCCGGCCCGCCCGTCCGCCGAGGTGATCGCCGAGTACTTCGCCGCGTACGAGCAGGCCTTCGACCTGCGGGTACGGCGGCCGGTGAATGTGAAGGCGGTACGGGAAGGCGAGGGTGGCCGGCTGCTCGTCGAGACGTCGGACGGTACGTGGTCGACGCGGGCGGTGATCAACGCGACCGGCACGTGGGACCGGCCGTTCTGGCCGCGCTATCCCGGTCAAGAGACCTTCCGGGGGCGGCAGTTGCACACCGCGCAGTACCCGGGGCCCGAGGAGTTCGCCGGGCTGCGGGTGGTCGTGGTGGGCGGGGGCGCGTCCGGCACGCAGCATCTGATGGAGCTCGCTCCGTACGCCGCCGCGACGACGTGGGTGACCCGGCGTCCGCCGGTTTTCCGCGAGGGTCCCTTCAGCGAGGACGTGGGCCGGGCTGCCGTCGCACTGGTGGAGGAGCGGGTGCGGCAGGGGCTGCCGCCGAAGAGCGTCGTCTCCGTGACCGGGCTGCCGCTGAACGACGCGATCCGGCAGGCGATCACGGACGGGGTGCTGGACCGCCGGCCGATGTTCGACCGGATCACGCCGACCGGGGTGGACTGGAACGACGGTCCCCATGTGGACGCCGATGTCATCCTCTGGGCAACCGGATTCCGCGCCGCGATCGACCACCTGGCACCCCTGAAGCTCCGTGAGCCGGGTGGCGGCATCCGCGTCGAGGGAACCCGTGCGGTCACCGACCCTCGTGTCCACCTCGTCGGCTACGGGCCGTCCGCAAGCACCATCGGCGCGAACCGGGCGGGGCGCGCGGCTGTGCGGGACATCAGGCGGTTGCTGGCCGGGGAGCCGGTGGCGGTCTGAGGTTGTTCGGGGCGCTTACCGGCTGGCCAAGGGTCTTTTTGAGGGGCGCGAGGAACTGCGCGACCAGCCACAGCGAACCCGCACCCGCACCCGCACCCGCACCCGCACCCGCCAACGAAACACAAGCCACTCACCCCGAAACGCGCACATGAACCTGACGCCGCGCCGCCCCGCCCGTCCGCGATCGACTCCGCGCACTCCCGTGACACATCAGGCGGCGCCGGCCGGAATGCCGAGCGCCGCCCGACCTCGTCCCGCTCGGGTCACTTCGTGGGCGACGCGCTGTTCTTCTGGGCGGCGTTCTTCTGGGCGGCGTTGAACTCGGCGACGTTGCGCTGGTGTTCCTCGTAGGTGGCCGCGAAACGGGTGTCGCCGGGCTTGACCGTGACGAAGTAGAGCCAGTCGCCCGGGGGCGGGTTGATCGCGGCGCGCATCGCGTCCTCGCCCGGGTTGTCGATCGGGGTGGGCGGCAGGCCCATGCGCTGGTAGGAGTTGTAGGGGCTGTCGAGCCGGGTGTCGCTGGTGGTGGTCTTCAACGTGGCGCGGTTCAGCGCGTAGTTGATGGTCGAGTCCATCTGGAGCGGCATGCCGCGTTCGAGGCGGTTGAAGATGACCCGCGCCACCTTTCCCATGTCCGCCTTGGAGGCCGCCTCGGCCTGCACGATGCTCGCGATGGTGACCGCCTGGTACACGTTCATCGCGTTGCGCTGGGCGCCGGCGGCGACCGGAGCGCCGTTGAACTTCTGGTTGGCGGTGTTGACCATGAAGGACAGCAGCGACTCGGGCGTCGCCTTCTCCTTCAACGGATATGTCGCCGGGAAGAGATAGCCCTCGGGGTTGCCCTCCGCGTCGTTCGGCAGCTTCAGGCCGGCTTTCGCGATCGACTTCTTCGTGGTGCCGACCGGCAGCGCGAGGACCTTGTCCACCGCTGCGTAGATCTGGCCCGAGCGCCAGCCCTCCGGGATCACCAGTGACGTGGGCCGCGCGTCCCCCTCGCTCTCCAGGCTCAGCAGCGGCACCGCCACGGCGGTGCCGGCCACGACGGCCCCCGTCGCGATGAGGGCGACCCGGCCCCTGCGGGTCAGTCGAATCGTGCTCCGTGGCGGAGTGTTCATCTGCATGCGGGCACGGTAACCCGCATATCGTCACAAACCCGGCATATCTTCAGCTTGTCGGTTCCAGTTGGGCATCCCGGCGTACGAGAGCCGCGTACCGCCCGTCCTGGTCGAGCAGTTCCTCGTGCGTGCCCCGCTCCGCGATCTGCCCGGAGTCGAGGACCACTATCTGGTCGGCGCTCCGGATCGTGGACAGCCGGTGGGCGATGGTGAGCGTGGTGCGGTTGGCCGACAGGGCGTCGATGGCGTCCTGGACGGCCGCTTCGGTGCGGTTGTCCAGCGCGCTGGTCGCCTCGTCCAGGATGAGGACGGGCGGGTCGCGCAGGATGGTGCGGGCGATGGCCAGGCGTTGCTTCTCGCCGCCGGAGAACCGGTGTCCGCGCTCGCCGACGACCGTGTCGTACCCGTCGGGCAGGCCCGCGATGTGCTCGTGGATCTGCGCCGCGCGCGCCGCCGTGTACAGCTCCTCGTCGGTGGCGTCCGGCTTGGCGAAGCGGAGGTTGTCGGCGACCGAGGCGTGGAAGAGGTACGTCTCCTGGGAGACGACGCCGACGGCACGCGCGAGCGTGTCGAAGTCCAGGTCGCGGACGTCGACCCCGTCGAGGGTGACCCGGCCGCCGGTCACGTCGTAGAGCCGGGGCACGAGATAGCCGAGGGTCGACTTCCCTGCGCCGGTCGGGCCGACGATCGCGAGGCTGTTGCCGGCCGGGACGGTGATGTCGATGCCGTCGAGGATCGCGCCGCTCTTGTCGTCGTAGTGAAACTCGACCTCCTCGAAGGCGACTTCGCCCTTGATGCTGTCGAGGTGGATCGGGTTCTCGCCCTCGGTGATGTCGATCGGCAGGTCGAGGTACTCGAAGATGCGGGCGAAGAGCGCCAGCGAGGTCTGGATCTGGACGCCGGTCGACAGCAGGCTGACGGCCGGGCGGAACAGGCCCTGCTGGAGCGAGACGAAGGCGACGATCGTGCCGATCGAGGCGTCCGGGCCACCCAGGTGGAGGGTCATGCCGGCCGTCCAGTAGATGACGGCGGGCATCGCGGCCATCACTATCGAGATGACGGACATGCGCCAGCGCCCGGCCATGTTCGACCGGACTTCGAGGTCGACCAGGCCCTCGGACTCCTCGGCGAAGGACCGGGTGAGGGAGTCGGAGCGGCCCATGGTGCGGCCGAGCAGGATGCCGCTGACGGACAGTGACTCGGTGACCGTGGCGGCCATCTCGGCCATCTGCCGCTGGCGCTGGGTGGCGATCTTCTTGCGCTCGTTGCCGACGCGGCGGCTGATCCACACGAAGACCGGGAGCAGCAGCAGCGAGACGACGGTCAGCCGCCAGTCCAGGGCGATCATCGCGATGATCGTGGCGACCACGCTGGTCAGGTTCGAGACCAGGGAGGTGGCCGTGGAGGTGACGGTGGCCTGCATGCCGCCGATGTCGTTGGCTATGCGGGACTGGACCTCGCCGGTGCGGGTCCGGGTGAAGAAGGCGAGCGACATGCGCTGCAGTCGGCCGTAGACCGCCGTGCGCAGGTCGTGCATGACGCGCTGGCCGACCGTCGTGGAGATCAGGGTCTGCAGCACGCCGAAGATGCTGGTCAGGACGGCGCTCAGGATCATGCCGAGCGCGAGCAGGCTCAGCAGGCCGGTGCGGTTCTGCGGGATGGCGACGTCCAGCGTTTCCTTCAGCAGGAACGGGGTCGCCACGGTGACCAGGGACGCGGCGCCGACCAGGAGGCCGACGACCGCGAGCCGGGCGCGGTAGGGCTTGAAGAGCTTGAGGATGCGGCGCACCTGCCGGGGTTGGTCGGTCGAGGCGCCGGGGGACGGTGTCCAGTTGATGTCGTCGCGGGGCATGGTCTCCTACGGATGGTGAGGCGATCAGGACTGGTCAAGTGCTCAGAACTCGTGGAGCGATGAGACCTGATGGAGCATAGCTCATTGTTACCTATACTCACAATGCACAAGGTCCTGATATTGTTCCCGTATGACCACCCCCGATTCCGACGGCCTGCTCGCGGATCAGTTGCTGCGGCTCACCCGCCGGGTGCAGCGCATCCAGAAGCGCCATCTGGAGCATCGCGACCTCGGCATCACCCCCGCCCAGTCCCGACTGCTGCGCACCCTCGCGCACTTCGACTCCCCGCCGCGCATGACCGACCTCGCCGAGCGACTCGAGGTGGTGCCGCGTGCCGTGACGACGCTGGTCGACGGCCTGGAGGCGAGCGGCAAGGTGCGGAGGGTGCCCGATCCGTCCAATCGGCGGGTCATCCGGATCGAGATCACGGACGACGGCCGGAAGGCGCTGCAGGAGCTGCGGGGTGCGCGGCGGGGCGCGGCACACGAGATCCTGGCGCCGCTGACGAATGTGGAGCGTGAGGTGTTGCGGGGGTTGCTGGACACCTTGGTGGACGGGCCGACCGGTGCGCACGAGGGACATGAGCATGCGGCGCAAGGGCAGGGGCACGGGCACAGGCACTCCTGCTGACCCGCGCCGCCGTTCCCTCCGGGGGCCGGACTCTCCTCGCTCGGGCCGGTTCAAGTCCTCGCTCGGGCCGGTTCAAGTCCTTACTCGGGCCGGTTCAAGTCCTTACTCGGGCCAGTTCGAGTCCTTGATGCGCTCGACGAAGTCGCCGCGTACGAAACCGGGCACGAAGTGCTCCAGTACATCCGCCTTGATGTTGCCGAAGGTGGTCTCGGGGCGGTCCTTGATGCCCTCGGTGAAGGCGGCGAGGATCCCGTTCTTGAAGTCCGGGCGGGGATGTGCCGCCACGACGGCCGCGCGCTCCTCGTCGGAGACGGCGTCGTAGCCGATGCCCACGACGTCCAGCGACACACCCCGGTTGACCAGGGCGATCTCGGCCGACATGTGCAACGGGATCTCCTGCGTGGTGTGCAGGGCGATGCTCGCCCAGACCCGGTCGGCCGGCTCACCGGTGATGCCGTGGGCGTGCAGGAACCGGCGGGCCTCGTCGGCGCCGTCGATCTCGAAGCGCTGGTCGGTGCGGCGGAACTTCTCGGTGAGCCCGAGATCGTGGAACATCGCGGCCACGTAGAGCAGTTCGGGGTCGTATCCGAGCCCCTGCTCCCGGCCGCGCAGGGCTCCCCACAGGAACACCCGACGGGAGTGGTCGAACAGCAACGGCGTCGCCGCCTCGCGCACCAGCTCGGTCGCCTCCCGCACCAGGGCGGTGTCCGGGATCTCCACGCCTGCGATCACTTCACTCATCGTTCTTGCCTCTCCTGGATGCCGTTGCATGCCGTATGCCTCCAGGATCGTCAGCGGCGTACGCTGAAGCCATGTCCTCGCAGCCAGGAAAACCACAGATTCGGACATGGCTCCAGATGTGGCCTCAGGCATGGCTTCGGACGCGGCTTCCGGCATGACGCATCGGGTCGGATTCATCGTCTTCGACGGCGTGACCATGCTCGATGTCAGCGGCCCCGCCGAGGTGCTGCACCAGTCGGGCAAGCTGGGGCATCCCTACGAGCTGGTGCTGGTCTCGCCCCGCGGCGGCGCAGTCACCGCGTCCAACGGGCTGACGCTGACGGGCACGGTGACCGCGATCGACGCCGGACCGGTCGACACCGTCGTGGTCGCCGGAGGGGACCGGCTGGCCCAACAGTCCGTCGAGGATGAGCTGTTGACCGCGGCCCGCACCCTCACCGACCACACCGCGCGGGTCACGTCCGTCTGCACGGGCGCCTTCGTCCTCGCCCAACTGGGCCTGCTGGACGGCCGGTCGGCCACGACCCACTGGCGGCAGGCCGAGACGCTGGCCCGCCGTTACCCCCTCGTGCGCGTCGAGCCGGACGCCATCCACATCCGCGACGGGCACTTCGTCACCTCGGCGGGCATCAGCGCCGGGATCGACCTGGCGCTCGCCCTCGTCGAGGACGATCACGGCGCGGACGTGGCCAGGGACATCGCGCGTGAGCTGGTCGTCTTCATGCAACGCCCCGGCGGGCAGTCCCAGTTCTCCGCCGCGACCGCCACCCCACCACCGCGCACCGATCCGCTACGGTCGCTGGTCGCCTCGGTGTTGGCCGACCCGGCCGCCGACCACAGCCTCCCCACGATGGCGGCGACCGTGGCAGTCAGCCCCCGCCACCTGACACGCCTCTTCCGTACCGAACTCGGTACCACGCCCGCCCGTTGGGTCGAACGGGTCCGTCTCGACCGCGCCCGGCATCTCCTCCTCGAAGGCCACAGCGTCACCTCCGCAGCGCACCACAGCGGCCTGGGCACCGACGAAACCCTCCGCCGCGCCTTCGCCCGCCACTTGGACACGACACCTACGCACTACCGCAGCCGGTTCGCCAGTACGCGGGGCCACTCGCCGATGCCGTGAGCCGCGGCCCATCGGCTCCAGCTCACACCCGCCCTGCCTCGACTCACGCGTCCGCCGGAGGCTGTGTTGGCGCCTCAGCAGTCCGCAGCCCGGTCAGCAACGCGGCCAGGATGCGCGTCAGTTGGGGCTCGACGTCGACCAGTGCGTGCGCCAACTCGGGGCGGGATTCGTAGAGCGTGCGCAGGCGGGTCCCTGGGGCGGCCATCTGTAACAGCGCACCGGCCATGCTCGTCGCCGTGGCGATCACATCGACGGCCGAACGCCCGGTGATCGCGAGCATCCGGCACAACTCGGCTGCCAGCGAAGCGACTACGCCGAGTACGACCGTCTTGAACTCGTACACCGAGTCGAGCGAGACGTTGCGTTCCAGGTTCAACGGCGCCTGAGCGAGCAGATCGCAGAAGAACGGTCGCGCGACGAGGGTCTGCGCGATGACGGCGGCGACCGCGTCGGAATCCCCGTCGGCGACTTCGCTCAACCGCGCCCGAAGCTCCGCCGACCAGTCCTCCCACCCTTCGGCGGTCAGCGCCAGGAAGATCTGCTCCCGGGTCTCGAAGTACCGCAGCATGGCGGACTTGTGCATGCCCACGGCGGCGGCGATGTCCGTGAGGGTGACCTCGCGCACACTGCGTTCGGCGCCGAGGGACCGGGCGGCGTCGAGGATCGCCCGCTCGCGCTGCTGCTTGGCCGCCGCGCTGCGGGCGCGCTGGGGACTGGGCGTGCTCATGACCCAGAGCGTAGCGCAACTTGGTTGCATTAATTTAGCGCAACAGGGTTGCACTAATAACGAAACGGTGTTTTGCTAGCTGCATGACTCAGACATGGTTCATCACCGGTTCGTCCCGCGGCTTCGGCCGCAACCTCACCGTCGCGGCCCTGGAGGCCGGCGATCAGGTCGTCGCCACGGCCCGCAAGCCGGAGCAGCTGGACGACCTCGTGGAGAAGTACGGCGACCGCGTACTCCCCGTCGCGCTCGACGTCACCGACCGGGCGGCCGCAACGACGGCTCTACAGGCGGGGGTCGACCGCTTCGGCACGATCGACGTGGTCGTCAACAACGCCGGGTACGCCAATCTCTCCCCGGTCGAGACGACACCCGAGGACGACTTCCGCCGACAGTTCGACACCAACTTCTGGGGCGTCTACAACGTCTCGACGGCGGCGCTCCCGTTCCTGAAGGCGCAGGGCGCGGGCACGGTCGTACAGTTCTCGTCCATCGGCGGCCGGGTCGGCGGGAACCCCGGACTCGGCTCGTACCAGGCGGCCAAGTTCGCGGTCGACGGCTTCACGCGCGTGCTCGCGGCCGAGACGGCACCGTTCGGCATCAGGTACCTCGTCGTGGAACCGGGCGGCTTCGCGACCGACTGGGCCGGCTCGTCGATGCAGATCCCGGAGGTGGCGCCGGAGTACGACGAGACCGTCGGCGCGCTGATCCGCCTCTTCGACGGCCCCGTGGTCGCCGCGGGCGACCCGAAGCGCGCCGGGGAGATCCTGGTCCGGCTCGTCAAGCAGCCGAACCTCCCCTCCCATCTCCTCCTCGGTGTCATCGCGGTCGAGATGGCGCAGAGCTACTCACGCGACCAGATCGCCCAGGCGGCCACATGGGAATCGGTGAGCCGCTCGGCCGACTTCGACCAGGCCTACCCGGTCGACCTCATAGACACCGAGGCGTAGGAAACCGCCCCACCCGGGTCACCGAAAAACGGGCCGCGACTCCCCCACCGTAGAAACGGAGCAGAAGCCGCAGCCCGCCACGACAAACCGACTCACCCTCAACTGGCCTCGGGGGCAGTCTCCTTGACGCGCTGCGCGGGGATCTCCGCCTCTTCCGGAACGGCCTCTTCTACGGCTTCTTCCGGCACAGCCGCTTCCTCTCCGGCCGTGATTTCACCTTCTTCTACGTCCGTGATCTCGCCGTCGAGGACCTTCTTGGCCCGCTCGATGTCGAGGGCACCCTCCCAGCGGGAGACCGCGAAGACGGCGACGCAGTTGCCGAGGAGGTTGGTGACGACGCGCATCGAGTCCATGATGCGGTCCACGCCGAGGAGCAGGGCGACCGCGCCGGCCGGGATCGCGCCCAGCGAGGAGGCGGTCGCGGACAGGGCGAGGAAGGCCGAACCGGGGATGCCGGCCATGCCCTTGCTGGTCAGCATGAGCACCAGGATCACGGTGATCTGCTGGCCGAGGCTGAGGTCGACGCCGACGGCCTGGGCGATGAACAGCGTACCGATGGAGAGGTAGAGCGAAGCACCGTCGAGGTTGAAGGAGTAGCCGGTGGGCAGCACCAGGCCGACCGCGTCGTCCCGGGCGCCGGCCTTGCGCAGCTTCTGCATCACGCGCGGCATGACGGACTCGGTGGAGGCGGTGCCGAGCGCGAGGAGCATCTCCTCGCGGATGTAGCGGAGGAACTTCCAGAGGCTGAGCCCGGTGACCATGCGGAGAGCGACGGCAAGCACCACGAGGAAGAGCGCGGCGGCGACGTAGCAGAGGATGATCAGCTTGGCGTAGGTCTTGATCACGCCGAGCCCGTACTGGCCGACCAGGACGGCCATCGCGCCGAAGACGGCGAGCGGGGCGAGTCGCATGACGAAGCCGACGATCGCGAAGATGATCTCCTGCGCCTGCTCGATCGCGGGCAGGACCTGCGGCACCTTGGTGTGGCCGAGGTGGAGCAGTGCGGCGCCCACCAGGCAGGCCAGGATGAGGACTTGGAGCAGGGAGTTCTCGGCGAAGGCGCCGATGAAGCTGGTGGGCAGCGCGTTGACGATGAACTCGGTCGTCGAGGGCAGCGCGGCGCCGCCCGTCTTCGCGTCCACCGCCGAGGTGTTGAGCGTCGACGGATCGACGTGCATCCCGGAACCGGGCTGGACGACGTTGGCGAGGACCAGACCGATGATCAGCGCCGCGGTGCTGGCGACCTCGAACCAGATCAGCGCCTTGAGGCCGATCCGGCCGAAGGCCTTGAGGTCACCGGCCTTGGCGATGCCGACGACGACCACGCAGAACACGAGCGGCGAGATGATCGTCTTGATGAGCCGGGTGAATCCGTCGCCGAGCGGCTGGAGGTCCGTGGCCACGTCGGGCCACAGCTTTCCGACGAGGATTCCGAGGACGAGCGCGCAGGCGACCTGCGCGAAGAGTGAGGTACGCAGTATGCGTGCGACGCGTCGCGGCAGAGGCGGGACGGACGGCGGCACGGGCACTCCTTGAGGGGGGACGGTCGTTCGCGGAAGTCGATGGGGGGCGACTTCTGCGATACGGAAAGCGGCTTCCGAGTGGACACTTTGAAGCCGTTGTTGATCGCCCGGAAAACCTCCGTGTGACGGCCGTGTAAATCACACATCTGAGTGACGCATCGCACGCACAGCAGTTCAGCAGCCGCTGTGGTCCTCCGTGAGCACCCCCTGCGCGGTCGACAGCGAACGGTCGTAGCAACCGCCCGAGCCGTACAGCCGGTAGCGCTCACTCGACGTCCCGACTGCGTGCCGCTGGTCGCGGGGCACGTTCAGCGTGTAGGTCGCGTCACCGCTGTAGGTGTCGTCGAACCGCGACCACCCCGCCCGACGCCCGTCCCGCGTATCGACGACAGCCGCCCGGTCGCCCAGCGTGAGAACGGTACGCAGCCGGTCGTCCGTCCCGATCGTCGTCGCGCCGTTCATCGTGTACGTCCGGTGCGTGGCCGTCGTCCGGGCCGGTCCACGCCCGTCGACGGTCACCGACTCGTCGTCCGTCCAGGTCGCGTCGAGCCCGTCCATGTTCTCGCCATCGATCCAACGGTGTACGGAGGTGTTCGCGAGCGTCCGGTCGACGGTGGTCCGCACCCGGCCGTGCGAGGTGTCGACATACCCGGCGATGGTCAGCCGGTGGCCCGCGTCGGTGTCCACGCGTTCCTCCGAACCGGGCGTGTATATCGAGGAGTTGGCGAGCTCGCCCGCCCGGTCGAGGGTGAGTTTTCCGGTGACGTGGGCGCGCTGCGCGTCCTGCCAGACGAGCACATTCACCGGCGCGCTCCACCCACTCTGCCCCTCGGGCACGCCCACGACGGAGACGTCGATGTGGTGCGGGCGGCCGTCGTTGAGGAGACCGGCGAAGGGTGTGAGGTCGTATTCGATCGGCTTGACGTCGAAGGCGCGCGGGCCGGGAATGACGTACCAGAGGAAGGGGTCGGACCAGCCGCCGGTCCACACGTTCGGGAACGGGGCGGCGATTCCGGCGAGTTGGCCGTCGACCTTGATCTGCACCTCGCGGTAGGGGCCCTTGTCGGCCTGGCAGGAGTACGGCGCCGAGTCGGGCACGGCGAGGTACCAGAACTCCTCGCAGCCGCCGCCGGATCCGGTGGCGTACACCTCGGCCACGATGCGTTCGGTGTTGCGCGGGGTGGTGAGGGTCGAGTCGGCGGCGAGGGTGAGGACGCGGTCGGGGGTCTGCGCCGCGGCAGGTCTGCCCTCGTAGAACGTCAGCGTGGCCTTGACGCCGATGACTCCGGTGTACGTGTCGTCGACGACGTTGCCGATGAGCATCTCGACGTCCTGCGCGGTGCGGAAGGTGGCGCTGTAGCGGGTGACGTCCTTCTCCACGGACCAGGCGATGCCGTCGGGGGACGGCTCCGGCGTCGACGTACGGAGGATCTCGACCCCGCCGACGTGCAGATAGCCGAGTCGGTCGTACTGCCGTCCCTTGACCGTGCCGTCCAGGCGCAGCACGACCTTGCTCCAGTGGTCGCCGCAGGCCTTGGGCGGGGTGTAAGTGCCCTTGTACGGGGTGAAGTCGCGGAACTCGGTGTCGGCGAGGGTGACTTGGCAGGACTTCGTCGCGGGCTTGGCGATCGGCGGGGCGGCGGTGAGGGGGTCGTGCCAGTCGGTGCCGAACTCGGCGGGGACGTCGGCGACTTGGACTTTCGCGTCGGCTGCTTGGGCTTTCGAGCCGACCAGTTGAGCTTTCGCTTCGGCCGCTTGTGCGGGGCTCGCCCCGAGGAGGGTGCTCGCCAGGAGGGTCACCCCGGCGAGCATGGACATGACTATCCGGTTTCTCATGGGCGGTGTTCTACCCCTTGAGGTCCGCCCTGTCCCCCATCAGCACCACGGGATGCCGGTCCGGGTCCAGCGTGCGCAGCAGATACTCCATCGCCTCTTTGGACAGGCTGACGCAGGCCGACGTACCGCTGCCGTGGTCCAGATGCAGCCAGATCCCGCCACCCTTGTCCTCGCCCTCGGGCTGCTCCGCGTCGTCGGGCGGGGTGCCGGGGACACGGTTGTAGTCGATGGCGATGACGTAGTCGAAGTCGTGCCAGTGCGACTCGTCCCAGTCGCGCGGTGCCTCGTACGACTCGTCCTGGGAGTACGGGAGTGCGGTGCCGGGGTCATCGAGCACACCGCCCGCGGCGGTCAGCGTGAACACGCCGACGGGGCTGCGCTTGTCGCCGAGGTGGTGGTCGGTGGTCCAGCCCAGCTTGCCGTTGTGCGCGGGCCAACTGGCGGCCCGTTCCCAGGTGTTGCCGTTCTTGGTGAACAGGACGGCGGTGGAGTCCGGGGAGTCGTTGCCGTTGCCGTAGACCGTGAGGACCTGGCCGGTGTCGGCGGGGATGGCGCGCTGGAGCCGGTCGCCGACGTCCGGGATGCGGGTCGGGTCCGGGGCCGCGGTGGTGGTGACCGGTCTCGGGTGGGTCGCCCGGGCGCCCGGTCTCCCTTCCCGGCCGCCGGAGTGTCCGGTGTGCGCGCTGCCGCACGCGGACAGGGTCGTCATCGTCAGAAGAGAACCGAGAGCCGCCATCGCGACCGTCGCACGTCGTGTGCCGCCACTCTGCATCGGGCCATGGTCACATCGCATTCGGCGGCATTGCGTGAGGTCACGGACATCTCGCCCCTGATGGGTGAACGCCGGTTCTGACCCCTGCCAGGGAAAACCGCTTGCTTCCGACCACGCTGCGACGCGAACCTTTCACGGTTTGTTGCCGCGTTCCACTCGCGGTCCGTCGCCGCGCTCCGCGGTTCCCTCCTCCCCCTTCCCGCCTGAACAAGAGCCACTGGGACGTCATGCAGATTCAAGACCTTCCGTATCCCGACCCGGGTGTGCCGGACGCGCGCTCGGGGCCCCGATTCCTGTGGTGGCTCGGCCGGAATCAGCTCGGTGGACAGTTCAAGTCCCTGGCCTGGGGGCTGCTGCACTTCGTGTCCGTCTCCGCGCTGCCGTTCTGTGTGGGGTTCGCCGTGCAGGCCGTGGTCGACCGCTCCGGGAGTCGACTCGCCCTGACCGGCGGGCTGATGGTGCTGTGCGGGGCGGGCATCGCCGTGGGCGACACCTTCCTGCACCGGGCCGCCGTCACCAACTGGATCACGGCCGCCGCCCGCGTCCAGCAACTGCTGGCCCGCCAGGCGGCCCACCTCGGCTCGGCGCTGACCCGGCGGGTCGCCGCCGGTGAGGTGGTGGCCGTGTCGACAGGCGACGTCGAGAAGATCGGCTGGTTCGTGGAGGCGCTGTCCCGCTTCCTGGCCGCCGCGCTGACGATCGTCATCGTGTGCGTCGGGCTGTTCGTGTACCAGCCCGCGCTCGGTGTCGTCGTCGCCGTGGGGGTGCCCCTGCTGGCGGTCTCCGTGCTGCCGCTGCTGCCCCGCGCCACCCGGCGCGCCGACGTGCAGCGCGAGAAGGCCGGCCGCGCCACCGAACTCGCCTCCGACACCGTCGCCGGACTGCGGGTGCTGCGCGGGATCGGCGGCGAGGAACTGTTCCTCGACCGCTACCGCCGCGCCTCCCAGGAGGTACGCCACGCGGCCGTGCGCAGTGCCCGGATGTGGGCGGTCATCTCCGCGATCCAGGTGCTGATGCCGGGGCTGCTGCTGATCGCGATCGTCTGGCACGGCGTGCGGCTGGCCCGCGAGGGACGGATCACCGTCGGCGAACTGGTCACCGTCTACAGCGCGGTGATGGTCATGTCCTACCCGCTGCGGCACTTCGAGGAGATCGCCATGGCGTACTCCTTCTCCCGGCCCTCGGCCAAACGCGCCGCGCACGTGCTGTCCCTGGAGCGGGTCACCGACACCGGGGGAACACGCGCAGCCGAGGCTCCCGCCGGGGATCTGTACGACCCGGACACCGGTCTGCTGGCCCCCTCCGGTCGGCTCACCGCCGTGGTGTGCGGCGACCCGGACGCGGCCGGGCGGCTGGCGGAACGCCTCGGCGGGCACCCCGCCGAGGAGGGCGTCTCCGTACTCCTGGACGGCGTACCGCTCGACGAACTCCCTCTCGACTCGGCGCGCACCGCCGTCCTCGTCCAGGACAAGGACCCGGTGCTGCTGTCCGGTTCGCTGCGTGAGCTGCTCGATGTGCCCTCCTCGGGTGCGGTCGGCGCGGAGGAGGCGCTGGCCGCCGCGCAGTGCGGGGACGTGCTGGTGGCGCTCGTGCAGGGGTCGCTCGACACCGAGGACCCGATGGACGCCCGTATCACCGAACGCGGACGTTCGCTGTCGGGCGGACAGCGCCAACGACTCGCCCTGGCGCGGTCGTTGATCACGGACCCGGAGGTCCTCGTCCTGGACGAGCCGACGTCCGCCGTCGACTCCCACACCGAGGCCCGGATCGCCGATGGCGTACGGGAGTTGCGAACCGGCCGGACCACGGTGATGTTCACCTCCTCGCCCCTGCTCCTGGACCACGCGGACCGGGTCGTGCTGGTGCACGAGGGCGCGGTGGCGGCGGTCGGCACTCACCGCGAACTGCTGCGGAGCGAGCCCCGGTACCGGGCCGTGGTGACGCGGGAGACGGAGGAGGAGTCCGCGTCGCGCGATGAACAGGCCGTGCTGCGGAGCGAGTTGGGATCCCAAGATGCCCCGCTCCGGGGTGCCGCGGAACACGACGAGGGTCCCCTCCGGGGTGCCTCGGACGACGACGATGCCTCCCTGCGAGGTTCCCTGGACGACGAAGCCGCGCTGCGGAGCGCACTGGAAGAAATCGAGGAGAGCGCATGATCGGCGTGGCGCCCCCGGCCTACGACCCGGCGGCCCCGACCACGGCGAACACCCTGCCGGTCGGTGCCCCCGCGACCGTACGCGCCTACGTGTCCGAACTGTTCCAGCGGCATCGCCGTGCCTTCCTCCTCCTCGTCGCCGTGAACACGGTCGCCGTGGTCGCCTCGATGGTGGGGCCCTATCTGCTCGGCGATCTCGTCGAGCGGGTGTCGGACGGAGCGCGGGAGCTTCATCTCGGCCTGACCATCGGGGTGTTCGTGGTCGCGCTCGCCGTCCAGGCCCTGTTCATCCGGCAGGTGCGGTTGCGGGGCGCGATGCTCGGCGAGCACATGCTGGCCGACCTGCGCGAGGACTTCCTCGTACGGTCGGTCGGACTGCCCCCGGGTGTCCTCGAACGGGCGGGCACCGGCGACCTCCTGTCCCGCATCACCACCGACATCGACCGGCTCGCCAACGCGATGCGGGAGGCCGTGCCGCAACTGGCGATCGGCGTGGTGTGGGCGGTGCTGCTGCTCGGCGGCCTGGTCGTCACCGTGCCGGAACTGGCGCCCGCCGTGCTGATCGCGGTGCCGGTCCTGGTGATCGGCTGCCGCTGGTACTTCAAGCGCGCACCGGCCGGCTACCGCTCCGAAGCCGCCGGGTACGCCGCCGTGGCCGCGGCCCTCGCCGAGACCGTGGACGCCGGCCGGACCGTCGAGGCGCACCGTCTCGGCGACCGACGGATCGCTCTCTCGGAGCGCCGCGTCAAGGAGTGGACCGCCTGGGAGAACTACACGCTCTGGCTGCGGTCGGTGCTGTTCCCGGTCATCAACGTCACCCATGTCACGGTGCTCTGCTCGGTCCTGATGCTCGGCGGGGTGTTCGTCCTGCGGGGCTGGATCGATGTGGGCGAACTGACGACGGGTGCCCTGATCGCGCAGATGCTCGTCGACCCGGTGAACCTGATCCTGCGCTGGTACGACGAGCTCCAGGTCGCCCAGGTCTCGCTGGCCCGGCTGGTCGGCGTCCGCGACATCGAGCCCGATGCCGGGGACGCAGGTCTGTCCCCCGAGGGCCGGGACGTGCACGCGGACCGGGTGCACTTCGGCTACCTCGAGGGCGTCGACGTGCTCCGCAAGGTGTCCCTGGAGGTCGCGCCCGGTACCCGGCTGGCCCTGGTCGGCCCCTCGGGCGCGGGCAAGTCCACCCTGGGCAGGCTGCTCGCCGGCATCTACGCGCCCCGGGACGGCCGGATCACCCTCGGCGGCGCCGAACTCTCCCGGATGACCGCGGAACACGTCCGCTCCCATGTGGCCCTCGTCAACCAGGAGCACCACGTCTTCGTCGGCTCCCTGCGCGACAACCTCCTGCTCGCCCGGACCGACGCGACCGACGCCGAGCTGTGGGCGGCGCTGGGCGCGGTCGACGCGGACGGGTGGGGGCGGGCACTGGACGACGGCCTGGACACCGAGGTCGGCTCGGGCGGGCTCGCGCTCACTCCGGCCCAGGCCCAGCAGATCGCGCTGGCCCGGCTGGTGCTGGCCGACCCGCACACACTGGTCCTGGACGAGGCGACCTCGCTCCTGGACCCGCGTGCGGCCCGGCACCTCGAACGCTCCCTGGCCCGCGTCCTCGACGGCCGCACGGTCGTCGCGATCGCCCACCGTCTGCACACCGCCCATGACGCAGACGTCATCGCCGTCGTCGAGAACGGGCGGATCAGCGAGTTGGGGAGCCATGACGAGCTGGTGGCGGCGGAGGGGGCGTACGCGGCGCTGTGGCAGTCGTGGCACGGGTAGCTCCGCTGGTCGAGCGGTTACTGAGCTGCGGGCCGGTGGAATCCTGCGGGCCGGTGGGGGCTGGTCGGGGAGAGAGGTGACTGATCTGCGGGCCGGTGAGTACCCGCCGGCCGGTGGGGGCTGGTCGCGCCCACGCGGCGGAGCCGCATATGTCACAGCCCCGCGCCCCTTCCGGGGCGCTGTACCGCACCGGAACCGGACGCCTGCCGTTGCGCCCGGGGGAAAAGGGGTGGAAGGCTGGGATGAGAACGGGCCGGTCCCCACCACCTGGAGGTACCCGTGAACAGCGTCGACGGATGGGGAGACGATGTCTACCAGCCCGACGGATCCGAGGTGCAGGACGACGCGGGTCTGCTCGACGCGGAGGACACCCTGGTGGCCGACGGTGTCGAGGACCCCCTCGACCGCGGCTGGTCCCCACCGGACCGCCCCTGGGCGGTGGAACGCGACGACGTGACGGCGGCCGGGCGCGAGCACGGCGAGACGCTCGACCAGCGCCTCGCCGAGGAGGTCCCGGATCTCGCCGTGTCCGACGGCGACGGCCTCGGCGACTCCGAGGACACCGACGGCGAACTCCGGGACATCGAGGTCGGTGACGTCCGCTCGGGCCGGCTCGTGGCACCCGACGAAGGGGCGCACGAGGACGAGGAGAGCGGCCTGATCGCCACGGACGTGGGCATCGACGGCGCCGCCGCCTCCGCCGAGGAGGCCGCGATGCACATCGTCGACGAGGACGAGGACTCCCTGTACGGCTGAGTTCGCCGCCCCTTCGCCGTCCACCGCACTGTCGCCGCAGAAGGAGCAGCCATGCAGCAGGACAAGCAGCCCGACTACCACCCCGTGGTCTTCCGGGACCGCGCCGCCGGATACGCCTTCCTGACCCGGTCCACCGCGACCAGCGACCGGACCATCGAGTGGGACGACGGAGAGACCTACCCGGTCGTGGACGTGGAGATCTCCTCGGAGAGCCACCCCTTCTACACCGGCAAGGCGCGGACGGTGGACACGGAGGGCCGCATCGCCCAGTTCGAGCGGCGCTACGGCAGCGGCGAGGCGGGCCAGGGTTCCGGCGGGGCGTGAGCCGGCACGGGGATGTGCGTAAGCGCAGGGGTGCGCACGAGTACTGAAGTGTGCGCGAGCGCTGACGCCGGAACTGAAGGCGGGCCTCAGATCACGTTGAGCGCCGCCGCGCAGCCCACTCCCCCGAGCAGTATGAACACCGGCATCAGCACCTTGAGCTCGATCCAGCTGCCCGCGCGGAACCGCATCACCTTCGGCGGGCCGATCGGGTACCAGCGCTTGCGGCCCAGCGGGATCGGCCACAGGATCGGGCAGCCGGAGACGGTCAGCGCGTCCCCGATGTCGTGCACCAGCGCACCCAGCACGACCGGCAGTCCCAGCCACAGGTACTGGTGCTGGTCCGTGAACAGCCAGTCCGAACCGTTGCCCGGCTTGTCCAGCACTCCGGCCAGGATCCACGCGCTGGTCGCCGCCAGCAGCCACACCAGGATGTCGCTGCTGGAGCCGCGGGCCGCCCGCCACAGCAAACCCTCGATGGCCAGCACCATGTGCACGAAGAGGATCACCAGCACCCCCCAGCGGCCGCCCATGATCGCCACAGCCGCACTCCCCGCCCCGATCAGGACCGCCCACAGCCAGGTGTGGGTAAGGGTGCGGTGCCCGCCGGAGCGGCGCGGGTCGCCCTGCTTCCTGGTCCCCTTGTACGCGGCGTACGAGAGCTTGTCGACGATCTCGCACAGGCCCCGGGACACGGGTCCGAAGGCCCGGGAGATGGTCGCCGCCTTGTGGTCGAGGTCCGGGGCGAGCGCGGCGCCGGCGCAGATCAGGGCGCCGACCAGGATCACCGGCCAGGGCATCGGATGCCCGGCCGCGGCGGTCGCCGCTCCGACGCCGAGCCAGGCCGCCGCTCCCGACAGTGAGTGTGCTGGTCCCATCATGGCCGTTCCCCGCCCCATTCCTCTTACGCCGCCGGTCAGTTGCTCGGGCGCCCTGACACTCTGTCGGCGACACAGCGTAGCGGTAGCGATCTTCGTCTCCGCAGCCGATTCCCCCATCGGCCACGGCGCCAGGCAAGATGGGGTCGTGACCCTCATCGACCAGTTGCCGCCGACCGCAGATCCAGACGCCCTCTACGAAGCCTTCGAGTCGTGGGCCACGGAGCGCGGTCTCACGCTCTACCCCCATCAGGAGGAGGCGCTGATCGAGGTGGTCTCCGGTGCGAACGTGATCGTGTCGACGCCCACCGGCTCCGGCAAGAGCATGATCGCCGCCGGTGCACACTTCGCCGCGCTGGCCCGGGACGAGGTCACCTTCTACACCGCCCCGATCAAGGCGCTGGTCTCGGAGAAGTTCTTCGAGCTGTGCAAGATGTTCGGCACCGAGAACGTCGGCATGCTGACCGGCGACGCGTCCGTCAACTCCGACGCGCCCATCATCTGCTGCACCGCGGAGGTCCTCGCGTCGATCGCGCTGCGGGACGGCAAGCACGCGGACGTCGGCCAGGTCGTCATGGACGAGTTCCACTTCTACGCGGAGGCGGACCGCGGCTGGGCCTGGCAGATCCCGATCCTGGAGCTGCCGCAGGCGCAGTTCATCCTGATGTCGGCCACGCTCGGCGACGTCGCGATGTTCGAGAAGGACCTCACCCGCCGTACCGGGCGCCCCACTTCGGTGGTCCGCTCGGCGACCCGGCCGGTGCCGCTGTCCTACGAGTACAGGCTGACGCCGCTCACCGAGACGCTGACCGAGCTGCTGGAGACCAGGCAGGCGCCGGTCTACATCGTGCACTTCACCCAGGCGCAGGCCGTGGAGCGGGCGCAGGCGCTGATGAGCATCAACATGTGCTCGCGCGAGGAGAAGGACCAGATCGCCGAGCTGATCGGCAACTTCCGCTTCACCACCAAGTTCGGCCGCAATCTCTCCCGTTACGTGCGGCACGGCATCGGTGTGCACCACGCCGGCATGCTGCCCAAGTACCGACGGCTGGTGGAGAAGCTCGCGCAGGCGGGTCTGTTGAAGGTCATCTGTGGTACGGACACGCTCGGGGTGGGCGTCAACGTGCCCATCCGCACCGTGCTGTTCACGGCGCTGGCCAAGTACGACGGCATTCGGGTGCGCACGCTGCGCGCCCGTGAGTTCCACCAGATCGCGGGCCGCGCCGGACGCGCCGGCTTCGACACGGCCGGTCTCGTGGTCGCACAGGCCCCCGAGCATGTCGTCGAGAACGAGAAGGCGCTCGCCAAGGCGGGCGACGACCCGAAGAAGCGCCGGAAGGTCGTCCGCAAGAAGGCGCCCGAGGGCTTCGTCGGCTGGTCGGAAGGCACCTTCGAGAAGCTCATCACCTCCGATCCGGAGCCGCTGACGTCCCGGTTCCGGGTCACGCACACGATGCTGCTGTCGGTGATCGCCCGCCCCGGCAACGCCTTCGACGCGATGCGGCATCTGCTGGAGGACAACCACGAGCCGCGCAAGCAGCAGTTGCGGCACATCCGGCGGGCGATCGCCATCTACCGCTCGCTCCTGGACGGCGGCATCGTCGAGAAGCTCGACACCCCGGACGCCGAGGGCCGCATCGTGCGCCTCACGGTCGACCTTCAGCAGGACTTCGCCCTGAACCAGCCGCTGTCGACCTTCGCGCTCGCCGCGTTCGAACTGCTGGACCCGGAATCGCCGTCGTACGCGCTGGACATGGTGTCCGTCGTCGAGTCCACGCTGGACGACCCCCGCCAGATCCTGGCCGCCCAGCAGAACAAGGCGCGCGGCGAGGCCGTGGCCGCGATGAAGGCGGACGGCGTCGAGTACGAGGACCGAATGGAGCGCCTCCAGGACGTCAGCTACCCCAAGCCGCTGGAGGAGTTGCTCTTCCACGCGTACAACACGTACCGCAAGAGCCACCCGTGGGTCGGCGACCACCCGCTGTCCCCGAAGTCCGTGATCCGCGACATGTACGAACGGGCCATGTCCTTCACGGAGTTGACCTCCTACTACGAGCTGGCCCGCACCGAGGGCATCGTGCTGCGCTACCTCGCCGGCGCCTTCAAGGCCCTCGACCACACCGTCCCCGACGACCTCAAGTCCGAGGACCTGCAGGATCTGATCGCCTGGCTCGGCGAGATGGTGCGCCAGGTCGACTCCAGCCTGCTGGACGAGTGGGAACAGCTGGCCAACCCGGCGGAGATGACCGCCGAGGAGGCCCAGGAGAAGGCCGACCAGGTCAAGCCGGTCACCGCGAACGCGCGCGCCTTCCGGGTCCTCGTCCGCAACGCGATGTTCCGCCGCGTCGAACTCGCCGCCCTCGACCATGTCGACGAGCTGGGCGAGTTGGACGCCGAGGCGGGCTGGGACGCGGACGCCTGGGGCGAGGCGATGGACAAGTACTGGGACGAGTACGAGGACCTCGGCACCGGCCCCGACTCCCGCGGGCCCAAGCTCCTGCTCATCGAGGAGGAGCCGCAGCACGGCCTGTGGCGCGTTCGGCAGATTTTCGCCGACCCGAACGGCGATCATGACTGGGGCATCAGCGCGGAGATCGATCTCGCGGCCTCCGACGAGGAGGGCCGTGCGGTCGTCCGCGTCACCGACGTCGGCCAGCTGTGAGCACAGGAGAATCCCACCCATGACGAACCCGGCAGAGCGGCTCGTCGACCTGCTCGACCTGGAGCAGATCGAGGTCAACATCTTCCGTGGCCGGAGCCCGCACGAGTCCCTGCAGCGGGTCTTCGGCGGCCAGGTAGCGGGCCAGGCGCTGGTCGCCGCGGGGCGCACCACGGAAGGCGACCGGCCGGTGCACTCGCTGCACGCGTACTTCCTGCGCCCGGGCCGGCCGGGCGTGCCGATCGTGTACCAGGTCGAGCGGGTACGGGACGGGCGGTCGTTCACCACCCGTCGGGTCACCGGCGTGCAGCAGGGCCGCACGATCTTCAATCTCACCGCCTCCTTTCACAAGCCTGAGCAAGGTCCCTTCGAGCACCAGCTGCCGGCCCGCGAGGTCCCGGACCCGGAGTCCCTGCCGAATGTGTCGGAGGAGGTCCGGGCCCATCTGGGCGTGCTGCCCGAGCAGTTGGAGCGGATGGCGCGCCGTCAGCCCTTCGACATCCGGTACGCGGACGGGCTGCGCTGGAGCGCCGAGGAGATCAAGGACGCCGAGCCGCGCAGCGCGGTGTGGATGCGCGCGGTCGGGCCGCTCGGCGACGATCCTCTGGTGCACACCTGCGCGCTGACCTACGCCAGCGACATGACACTCCTGGACGCCGTCCGGATCCCCGTCGAACCCCTGTGGGGACCACGGAACTTCGACATGGCGTCACTGGACCACGCCATGTGGTTCCACCGGCCGTTCCGCGCGGACGAGTGGTTCCTGTACGACCAGGAGTCCCCGATCGCGACGGGCGGCCGCGGTCTGGCCCGCGGACGCATCTACGACCTGGAGGGACGCCTGCTCGTCTCGGTCGTCCAGGAAGGGCTGTTCAGAGCGCTGTAGCCGACGGATGGGCGCTGCGGTTGCCGAATGCGCACCACAATTGGTGGGCGCGCGCTGCGGCTCACGCGTTTCTGCGGCGCAGCCAGCCCAACATGCCGCGTGATCGCTCGGGCTCCGGCGCGGGTTCCGGCACAGGCTCGGGCGGGCGCTCGCTCAGGGTCGGCGGTGGTCCGACGGGTTCGGCGGTCGGCGGCCATTCGGCCGGATCAGCGGTCGGTCGTGGGACGGCCGGTTCAGCCGTCGGTCGTGGAACGGCCAGTTGGGCGGTCGGCCGTGGTGCAGTCAGTTCGGCTGTCGGCCGTGGTGCGGGGCGGTGGCGGCGCGCCTCGTCCAGCACCTGGGTCAAATCCGCCCGCAGCCAGCTGATCTCGTCCGGGTCCTCCGCCGTCATGATCCGCTCGGCGATGTGTGCGGCGGGCGAGCCGGGAGCCCCGTGGGCCGGCGGGTCCGGCCGGAAGCGGTTCAAGTGAGCGCGCTCGTACGGGTCCTGGACGATTTCCGCGATCTGGACGGGGTCGAGCAGCGCGGCCAGGGCGCCGGCGCGCTCCCACGGGCCGTCGGCCTGACGGAGCAGGAACCCGAGATGCCGTCCGCGCCAGTTGCGGGGCCGTAGATCCAGGCCGGCCTGCAGTTGGTCCCTCAGTCCCTCGGGTGTGCGGCCGTTCAGCAGCGAGGTGTGGTTCTTGTCGGCCGCGAACTGCCGTAGTTCTTCGGCGAGATAGAGCCAGACCACGGCCCGGTAGCGGTTGACGTAGAACCTCACCGGCACCACCAGGCCCAGCCGGGCGAAGCGGGTGAACCTGGCGGAGGTGACCTCCATGAGGGCCGCGCCGTCCGTGGTGCCCACGGTCTTGACGCTTTCCAGGAGCGATTCGGGGAATCCGTCCACCGAGCGCAGTCGGTCGATCTCGGCGCGGGTGACGCGGCGGCCGCCGCCCCCTTCGTCGGGCGCGGTGCGGATGCGTCCGAGATGTACGGCGAGGTCGAACTCGCCGCGCTTGAGCCCCAGTTCTCGTGCCGCACGACTGGGCGTGCACGAGAGGTCGGACGGTTTGGTGATGGTGTTTCCTGCCATGGTCGATCTCCCCCGCGGAGTCCATTGCTCACGCTGTGTGCGCTTGCGATGAACAAACCGTAACCGGTTCGGCGGATCTCGTGGCAGGCCTGTGGATAACTCCGCGGAGGCCGGAGAAGTCGCAGGTCAGAGATCTGTGACGGGGGTCCGCTCGGGCTGCCGTGCATCCACGCCGAGGTGCTCGCCGACGCGGTTGACGAGGAGTGTCATCTCGTAGGCGATCTGGCCGATGTCCGCATCCGCGCCGCTGAGGACGCACAGACAGCTGCCGCTGCCCGCGGCGGTGACGAACAGGACGGCGTCGTCGAACTCGATCATCGTCTGCCGCACGCCGCCCGCGCCGAAGTGGCGTCCCGAGCCCTTGGCCAGGCTGTGCAGTCCGGAGGAGACGGCGGCGAGATGTTCGGCGTCCTCGCGGCGCAGCCCCGTGCTCGCGCCCGTCACCAGCCCGTCGTTGGAGAGGACCAGGGCGTGGCGTACGTGCTCGACACGCTCGGTCAGATCGTCAAGCAGCCAGCTCAGTCCCTGGTTCTGCGCCATGTTCCGGCCTCCCCGTGTCGCCTCTCCCCCTGGCCGGAGGATCTCCCGTCAGCCTTCCCCACCTCCGTCGCCCGGGCAAGGAGGATAGGGGCATGGCACAGAAGATGACCGACGAGGAGTGGCGGGCGTTCGTCTCGCACGGCACGCGCACCGGCAAGCTGTCGACCGTTCGCGCCGATGGGAGCCCCCATGTGGCACCGATCTGGTTCCTGCTGGACGGAGACGATGTGGTGTTCAACACCGCGAAGGAAACGGTAAAAGGGCGCAATCTTGCCCGTGACGGGCGAGTCGCCCTGTGTGTGGACGACGATCGGCCGCCGTTCGACTTCGTGGTGCTGCAGGGGCGCGCCGCGTTGTCGGAGGAGCCGGGCGAACTCCGGTACTGGGCCGCCCGGATCGGGGCCCGCTACATGGGCGAGGAGCGCGCCGAGGAGTTCGGTGCCCGCAACGGGGTCCCGGGCGAACTCCTCGTCCGCGTCACGGTCGACAAGGTCCTGGCGCAGAAGGGCATTTCGGAGTGAGACGCGCCTGTCAGCCCACCGAGTCGAGCATCCGGGCGGTGTGCATCCGCCCGGCGTACTCGACGAGCCGGATCAGCACCTCCTTCCCGGAGTCGCGGTCGCGGGCGTCGCAGAGGACCACTGGTGTTCCCTGATCGAGGTCCAGCGCGCGGGAGACATCGCGGGCGCCGTAACTGCGGGCGCCTGTGAAGCAGTTGACGGCCACCACGAACGGGATGTGCCGGTGCTCGAAGTAGTCGACCGCGGGGAAGCAGTCCTCAAGTCGCCGGGTGTCCGCGAGGACGACGGCCCCCAGCGCCCCCTGCGACAGCTCGTCCCACAGGAACCAGAAGCGGTCCTGGCCCGGCGTGCCGAACAGGTATAGGGAGAGGCCGGACCTGATGGTGATGCGGCCGAAGTCCATGGCGACGGTCGTCGTGACCTTCTGGTCCACGCCGTCGGTGTCGTCCACCAACTGCCCGGCCTCGCTGAGCAGTTCCTCGGTGCGCAGCGGCCTGATCTCGCTGACCGCGCCCACCATGGTGGTCTTGCCCACGCCGAATCCGCCGGCGACCAGGATCTTCAACGCCAGGGCGGTCGTCTCGCCGTCCTCGGCGTCGGAGTGCTCGGAGACCATCGATCACTTCTCTCGGGAGTGCCGGCGACGCTCGACGTCCGTGGATACGCATCTTGGCAAGTGCGGCCTCACCCTGGGCGGTTGGACCGCTATTTGCCCGATGTGACCGCCTCGTACCCGTTCGGTGAGCGAAAGGGTGCACAAGTCGGCGTCGTACGCGTTCGAGTGGTTCTGAAGTTTCTTCACAGTGCCCGTAGTCCCTCGATCACCTCGCGCAGAATCCGTTCGTCGGGCAGCTGCGCGGGCGGCACCGGACGGCTGACGGTGACGCAGCCGAGCTCCAGGAGGTCGCCCAGGAGCACTCTGACCACCCCCAGCGGAAGGTCCGCTCCGGCGGCGAGTTCGGCGACGGACTGCGTTTCTGGGCGGCACAGGTCGATGAGGGCCCGGTGTTCCGGTCCGAGCGCGGTGTCGTCGTCGAAGTCGGGTGCGCCCGCGTCCAGCGTGACGAGCGCGATCAGGTCGAAACGCACTCCTGTAGGGCCTGATTTGGTACGTCCGCCCGTCATGGCGTAGGGGCGGACGAGAGGCCCTGCTTCCTGGTCGTACCACTGGCTGCCCGGCTCTTGTTGGGCGCCGGTCGTGTCCTCGGTCATCGGAGCGGATCGCCCTCTCGCCTCATCCGGCTGCGGGCGGCCGCGCACCGACGCGCGGCGGCGTGTAGAGGTGCTCGCCGACGCGCTTGACCAGTCGTGCCATCTCGTACGCCACCAGGCCTATGTCGGCTGTGACGGCGGTGAGGACGGCGAGGCAGGAGCCGTCTCCGGCCGCGGCCACGAACAGGAACCCATCGTCCATCTCCACCATGGTCTGCCGTACTCCACCGGCTCCGAAGTGCCGTCCCGCGCCCTTGGCCAGGCTGTGGAATCCGGAGGCGACCGCGGCGAGGTGTTCGGCGTCCTCGCGCTTGAGATCGGTCGACGCGCCGACGGCGAGGCCGTCGTTGGACAGCACCACGACATGCCGTACTTCGCTCACGCGCAGCACCAAGTCGTCCAGCAGCCAGTCGAGTTCACCGGACCGCTGGGCGGCCCTCATGCTCGGGTCCTGGATCACGCGGGGTCTCCTTCGCTGCTGTCGCTGCCCGTTGCGGGGCCTGGGGTGGCACCACGGCCCGGTTGCCTGCCGCCACCGCGCGTCCAGCCTTCGCGGTAGGCCGCCATCCGGTCCCGTACGACCTCCGGAGTGCGGTGCTCGTCGCGTGCGGCCGCCGGTGCCTGTTCCCGTTCCGCGGTGGGCTGTTCGCGGAGTTGGGGGGCGAGGTTCGCCTGGCGTACGCGGCGTGGGAGGTCGTCGCTGTCTTCGGTCCCTTCGGTGTCCTCGGGGGGACGGTGCAGTCGCAAGGTGGTGACTCCGGGAGGCGGGATGTCGTTCGCCGACTCCACCCCGGCCCGTGGGGAGACCGCCAGGGCGGGCCGGTCGGCCGTGGCCGGGACGGACTCCTGGTGCTGCGGTGCGGTGGGCACGCGCGCGTACTCGCGTTCCACGGCGCGCTCCCCGTCCTCGACCGCCGCGCGCGGGGCACGTTCCGCCGCACCGCCGTGCAGCAGCGCCGTCGGCAGCAGGACAACCGCCGTCGTACCGCCGTAGGGCGAGGTCCGCAGGTGCACCTTGATGCCGTGGCGGGCGGCGAGCCTGCTGACCACGAAGAGGCCGAGCCGGTCGCTGTCGAAGAGGTCGAGGGCCTCCGACTGCTCGATGCGGCGGTTGGCGTCGCCCAGGGACTCCTTGCCCATGCCGAGGCCCCTGTCCTCGACCTCGACGGCGTAGCCGTTGCCCACGGGTTCCCCGGTGACCCGCACGCGTGTGTGCGGCGGCGAGAACTGGGCGGCGTTCTCCACGATCTCGGCGAGCAGGTGCGTGAGGTCGGCGACGGCCGCACCTACGACGGACGCCTCGGGGAGTTGGCGTACCTCCACGCGCGCGTAGTCCTCGACCTCGGAGACGGCCGCGCGGACGACGTTGGTCAGGGAGACCGGCATGCGCCAGGCCCGGCCGGGTGCCGCTCCGGAGAGGATGATCAGGCTCTCGGCGTGCCGTCGCATTCGGGTGGTGAGGTGGTCGAGACGGAACAGGTCGCTCAGTTCGTTCGGGTCCTCTGAGCGGCGTTCCATGCGGTCCAGAAGGCTGAGTTGACGGTGTACCAGGACCTGGCTGCGGCGGGCGAGGTTGACGAAGACCCCGGAGATGCCGCTGGCGAGTTCGGCACGTTCGACGGCGGCGCGCAGGGCGGCGCGGTGCACAGTACCGAGGGCTTCGGTGACCTGTCCGATCTCGTCCTCCGAGGGCGACCCGGGCGGGGCCTCCGCCCTGACGTCGATCTCCTCCCCCGCACGCAACCTCCGCATGGCCTCGGGGAGTTTGTGGCGGGCGATCCCCAGGGCGTCGTTGCGCAGGCTCACGAGTTCGACGACGAGGCCGCGTCCGATGCGCACCGAGATGACGAGCGACGCGATGACGGCGGCGAGACCGAGCAGGACCGCGGCACCGGCGGAGGTGAGCAGCCCTCGGGTGAACGGATCGGCGCGGTCCGCGACCCCGCTGCCCGCGTCCGACTCGATGGTGCGCATGCCGGCCTGCACGCGTGCGTGCGCGCTGTTCCAGGTCGTCTCCGGAGCCGCGGCGATCGCCCGGGTGCCCGAGTTGGTGGCGAGGACCTTGTCCTCGACGGTGCCGACCGCGGTGTAGGCGCTGGTGTCGGCGAGGTTCTGCCAGGCGGTACGTTCCGAGCCGGTCAGGTCCGCGACGGCGGAGTCGGTGAGGGTGCGTCGGGTGGCGACGGCGCCGGTGAACAGCCTCAGCCGCTCCCCGTCGAGCCTGCCGTCGAGACGGGCACCGGCGAGCATCACGTCCTCCTGGGACAGCGATTCCCCGGCCCGGGAGAATTCGAGGAGCACGCGCGCGTCGGATCCGAGGTCGGCGTCCTGGATTCCGGTGAGCGCCCCGCCCACGGCGAAGGCCGTCGCGATGGTCTTCGTGTACTGCCCGTAGGTCTCGTCCCATCCCGCGCGGTGGCCGAGCACGTCGGCCCGGAGCGACCGCAGTTGCTCGGCTCCGGTGACGAAGGCCTTCAGTCGTCGGGCGACTCCCGCCGGCAGTTCTTCGCCGTCGGCAACGGTGTTGTCGTCGCCCAGCCGCAACCGTGCGACCGCCCGGTCCGTACTCGCCGCCAGCTTCTTCAGGTCACCGCTCTGCTCGGTGTCGGGGTCGGTCGCGTAGCGCACGGCGGCCGACCGCTCGTCCTGCAGTGCCGCGACGGCTGCCGCGACCGGGCTGCGCACCGCGGAGTCCACGCGCTGCAACTGCCGTAGCCGGGAGACGTCCTGGGCGGTGCTGACGGTGGCGTACGCCCACAGGGCGAGCAGGGAGACGACCGGCACCATCAGGAGGCAGACGATCTTGGCGCGTACGGTGCGGGGACGTATCCGCCAGCGTCCCGCGCGCGGGGGTATGTCCTCCGACGGCGCGTCGAGGGGCTCGTCGAAGAGTTCGTCGGCGGGTGGTCCGGCGTGCGCGCGACGACCGCGCACGGGCGGCGTCTCGGCGCCGGCTCTCGGGGTCCTACGGGGGGTACGCATGGCCTCCTCGCTCGGAAGTGGTTCTCAGGGGCGTGCTGCGCGGGCCGGGCTAGCGGGCGAGGCTCTCCACCGGCCGCTGGGCCGAGGCGGTGGCCTCGCGTTCTCCCGTGGTCGGCGACAGTGCGACGAACGCCGAGGTCAGGAACAGGTAGGACCCGAGGCCTACGGCCAGCGGGAAGATGAACTGCATCGCCGTGGCACCCGGCAGGACTGCCCCGGAGGGGGTGACGTGGACGCGCACCGCGAACATGCCGGTGTAGTGCATGCTGCTGACGGCCGCGCCCATGACGAGGGAGGCAGCGGTGACCGCGACGGGCGACTTGATGTTAAGGGCCGCCCACAGGGCCGCTGTCGCCGCGACGACGGCGATGAGCACGGAGAGCCCGACGAGCATCGGGTCGTAGCTCACGCCACCGTGCAACCGCATCGCCGCCATGCCCAGGTAGTGCATGCTCGCGACGCCCAGTCCGGTGGTGAGGCCGCCGAGGAAGAGCGCGCGGCCCCGGTCGCGGCCGTAGCCGACCGCGAAGACACCCGCGCAGACGACGACCATGGCGACGAGGAGGCTGAGCACGGTCAGTGGCACGTCGTAGCGGATGTCGGTGCCGCTGACGCCGAAGCCGAGCATGGCCACGAAGTGCATGGTCCAGATGCCGGTGCCGAGCGCGGAGGCCGCGGTGACGAGCCAGTTGCGGCGCGACCGGCCGGTGGCGCCGAGCGCGCGGACGGTGCAGCGCAACCCGAGTGCGGAGCCCATGCAGGCCATCACGTACGACAGCGCGGGGGTCAGCCAGCCGAAGGTGGCGTGGTCCAGGTGTCCCATGACCAGGGGACGCTAGTAGGGGCACGGGCGCACAAAGGGGGCGCATTTCGAAAGGTGTTGCAATGTGACACAGAGAGGTGCCTGAACGACCGCGTCACGCTCGAACATGTGCGCCGAAGCGTCATCCGTGTCGGTGAGGGATCATGCCGAACATGAGCGACGACCACACACATGTCCAGGAGTTCTTCGGCGCACGCGCCGCCGACTGGGACAGCCGCTTTCCCGACGACGGCCCCGCCTACGCAGCCGCGGTAGCCGAACTCGGGCTGCGCGCGGGAGACCGGGTGCTCGACGCGGGGTGCGGGACGGGACGCGCGCTGCCGCCGCTCCGTGCGGCCGTGGGACGGTCCGGAGTAGTCGTCGGGGCCGATCTCACCCCCGCCATGCTGGAGGCCGCCATACGGGCCGGACGCGGCCGTGACGGGCGTCTGCTGCTCGCCGACGTCGCCGCGCTGCCGCTGCGGTCCGAGTCGCTCGACGCCGTGTTCGCCGCGGGCCTGATCGCGCACCTGCCCCAACCGGAGGAGAACCTGCGGGAGTTGGCGCGTGTCGTGCGCCCCGGCGGCTCGCTGGCCTTGTTCCACCCGATCGGCCGGGCCGCCCTCGCGTCGCGTCAGGGGCGGCAGATCGGACCGGACGACCTGCGCGCGGAGCCCAATCTCCGTCCGCTGCTTGCCGGTTCGGGGTGGCGCATGACGTCGTACGTCGACGAGGACGCCCGCTTCCTGGCATTGGCCGTGCGCGAGAGCTGAGCCCGCGCGCCTCCCGGGAGTTGGACGGTCCCTTCCGGCGCGGCAGCCTCACCATCTTGCGGGCTACGAGCCGGGCCGAACTGACCTGACTCCGCGCCACGTTGGTATCACTCGACGGCCGACCCGTCTCCGCGCGGGGCCTTCGACGCGCTTCACCGCAACGTTCCTCTTCTGTCGCCGCAACTCCAACTCTACGTTGGGTAGCAGTAGATGAACGATCAGCGACAGAAAACCACGCAGGGGGAAGGGTGGTCAGCATGTTCGACAGGCCCCGCAAGACCTTCGCCAGATTTCTCACCTCCACGCGCGCGGCGGCGAGCAGCGCCCCGGAGGGGCGCCCGCACAATCTCTTCGAGGCCGCGGCCGTCTATGTGTCGGCCCGCGCGGAGGACGATCAGGACCGGATCGACGAAGCCGCGGGCTGGGTGTCGCCGGAGGCGCTGTCCTTCGGGGTGAGCGAGCTGGCGTGCCGGGCCGTCGTCGCGCTCGCGAGGGAGCGTGACGAGTCGCCGCGGACGGTGGCTCGTGCGCTTCTTGGGCTCCCGGCGGCCTGACAGTTCGGGTTACCGGTGGTCATTTCGCCCTGTCCAGACGGAAAACTGCAGCTCCGGGTGTACTTGGGAGTCGTGACAAGGGGCTTCCGCGCACACTAGGGTGCGCGCGATTGGACGAATGATGGGGAGGCTGGGATGGCCGACACGGACGAAGAGGCCGTCGCCGCCGATGACGATGCGCTCTACGTGCTCACGGCGGTACTGCTGACGCCGGCGAAGTTCCCGAGTGTGCTGGGCGACGACTACCCGGAGGCCTGTGCGGCGCTCGGTATGGCGCCGCTCGCCGACGGGTACGGCCTGGTGATCGGCCAGGACGGCGACGGGGCGCGGTGGACGGTCGTCATCGACGACGTGTCACTGGTCGCGGTCGCCATCGCGTCCTGGGACTGCGGCATGGAGTACGACCTGTCGCCGAGCGAGCGCACGGTAGTCGCCGCCCTCCCGGGCTGGCCGCTCGCGGTCGCCGTCGCGGCTCCCAATGTGCCCCCGCCGCACGACCCGCACCCCGACCTCGTGGACCGGCCGCCGCTGGCCCCGCCGGACACGACCATCTGGGGTCCGGCCCAACGACGGCTGGGCGCCGACGAGATCGCGCTGCAGTGGGCCATGTGGCGGGAGCAGATCGACGACTCGACCTTCTCGGCGCAGGAGGCGCAGGGGCCGCAGGAGGCTCAGGACGCGGCGGGCGACGCGTCGAAGACGGACGCGGCCGCCTCAGACACCACCCCGGAAGACGCCACCCTCGCCACCCCGGCCACCCCCGCCGCCGCGTCCGAGGCGGACGAGACGCCGCCGGACGACAACGCGTCGGACAGCACCTCCGCGGGCGGCACCGGGGAAGGCCCTCAGACGGGCCACAGCGGGATCCGCCGCGTGCTGACGGAGGTCCGCGCGTACGTCGACACCCCGCCGCCCCTGGGCCGCGTCAGATCGTCCTTCGCACCGGGCGACGCACGCACACTGCGCGCCGACGGCCCCGGCTGGTCTTTGGTGGCCCGGACCGACGACATAGCGTTCGTCCTGCTCGACGACGAGCCCGGCGAGGTCCTGCCGGTGGGCCGGGGCCCCGAACTGCCCGGACTCCTGGAAGCACTCGACAAGCTGGCCGTACGGCCGAGTTGAGCCCTTGGGCGCGGATCCGGGCATCCGGGGTCCGCGGTCCGGGGGCCAGTTGGCAAGATCCGTCCAGGCTGGGCGAGCGGAGCCTGGACGGCCGCATCCGGCCGACGCGAACAGGGCCCTACGCACGCGTGACCGTGCGCCGTCCACGGGGCACGCATGCCCGTGCCCCCGCCGGTAGCCGTCCCGGAACCGCTACCGAACTTCACCCTCCTCGGTCAGTGGACGGTGCTCGCCCGAGCACCGTCCACAGGGCTGTTGTCGACAGTCCCGCGAACGGTGCTGTGCCGTGCTCCGCCCCTGCGCGCCGGGCGGGAACACGGTCCGGCATCGGTGCGTCAGCGGCCGATCTCCTTGCCCGCCACACGGCGCAGCCGACGCCGCTGCGAGGGGTCCAGTGTGAGATAGGCGGCCGTCGGCACTCCCACAACGATCAGGAATGCGACCCACCAGGGCAGCCAGATCAACAGGATCAGTCCGACCGCCACTCCTCCTACGGCGATCTTCGCGCTCTTCGACATATGTCGCCTCCTCCGCGGCCGCAGCCGCTCTCTGTTCTGAAAACGGGTCCGCGCTCCCCACAGTTCCGGATCGCGACCCTGAGACATCCCTGAGGCGCTTCCCCTACTGGTACCCGGGTCGTCGGCTGCTCCGTCACTCCGTCACGCCGTCCACTCCATGCGCAGCGGCTCTCCCACCTCGTGGAGGTGGCGCAGGGCCTGCCGGTAGGAGTCGACGAGCCCGGTCTCCACGTAGGGGATACCCACATCCTGACAGTGGGCGCGCACCAGGGGCTGTGCGAGGTGCAGATTGGGTCGCGGCATGCTCGGGAAGAGGTGGTGTTCGATCTGGTAGTTGAGGCCGCCGAGGAACCAGTCGGTCAGGACGCCGCGACGGATGTTCCGCGAAGTGAGGACCTGGCGGCGGAGATGGCCCCACCGTTCGCCGTTCGGGTCCGGCATCTCCATGCCCTTGTGGTTGGGTGCGAAGGCCAGGCCGAGGTGCAGGCCGAACAGGGCCTGGTGGAGCGCGGCGAACGCGAGCGCCTTCCCCGGGGACATCGAAATGAGCAGCAGCGTCGCGTAGGCCACGACATGGCTCACCAGTAGGGCGCCTTCGACGGCCCGCTCTCGACGGGGCTGGCGCCGCAGATCCTGGAAACCGTGGACCTTCAGGGCGACGCCTTCGAGCAGGGTGAGCGGAAAGAACAGCCATGCCTGGTTGCGGGTGAGCCAACGCCGGAAGCCTGAGCGGTCCTTGGCCTGCTCGCCGGTGAAGACGAGGACGTCCGCCACGACGTCCGGGTCCTTGTCGATGTGGTTGGGGTTGGCGTGGTGGCGGTTGTGCTTGTCGTTCCACCAGGAGTAGCTCATCCCCAGCAACAGGTTGCCGTGGATCAGGCCGATGAGGCGGTTGGCACCTTTCCCGCCGGCGATCTGGGAGTGGCCCGCGTCGTGGCCTATGAAGGCCGTGCGAGCACCGAACACGGCGAGCAGCGGAGCCAGAAGCAGCGTCAGCCAGGAGTCGCCGATCAGGACGATGCCCGTGCCGATGGCGCCCAGCGCAAGGGTGTTGGCGGCGATACAGCGTGCGTACCAGGCATACCGCCGCTCCAGTAGACCTCTGCCCTTGACCGTGCGCAGGAGGGGCGCGAACTCGCTTCCTGGGGGCGCCGCGACGGCATCCCCCGGATCATGTACGCCGACGACTGCGGTGGGCTGGGACATGTCCGGTCTCCGGCTCTCTCAGGCAACGGGCTGACCTGAGCAAACGTACGAATCGGTGACCGGTCGCGACCATGGCGGCACCCCCCGTGTTCATACGGGGGTCAGCCGGGTCCTCGCAGGGGGGTTGACGACACCCTCACCGACCCGGTCCCCGGAGGACGGGCTTACGGAGAAGTGCCCGGAAAAACGCGATGGCAAGGAGCCCATCCACTCCTTGCCACACCCAAGGTATAGCCCACCCGGGGGCTTGCGGCAAGGCCCGGGTCGTCCCTCAGACTGGCCGACCAAGGCCCGGACCTGCGGAAACGAAAGATCCTCGAAGCACAGGCCCGCCGAGCGGGCGACCGGAAACCAATCTCGTTGGATGGGCGTTCTGATGATTGACGTGATCGTGGTCGGCGGCGGACCGACCGGCTTGATGCTGGCCTGCGAATTGCGGCTGCACGGCGTGCACGTGGTCGTGCTGGAGAAGTTGACCGAGCAGACCGGGGAGTCCCGCGGGCAGGGTCTGCACGCGCGCAGTGTCGAGATCATGGACCAGCGCGGCCTCCTCGACCGGTTCCTCGCGGTCAGTGAGAAGTTCCAGGTGGGCGGTCTCTTCGGGGGCATCGTCAAGCCGTGGCCGGACCGGTCCGACACGGCTCACCCGTACGGCGTCGCCACCCCGCAGCCGGTCACCGAGCGGCTGTTGGAGGAGCGCGCCGTCGAACTCGGCACCGAGATCCGGCGCGGCTGCGAAGTGGTCGGGTTGAGTCAGGCCGAGGACGTGGTGACCGTCGGGTTGGCGGACGGCGCGCAGTTGCGCTCGCGCTACGTCGTCGGATGCGACGGTGGCCGCAGCGCCGTGCGCAAACTCCTCGGCGTCGGTTTCCCCGGCGAGCCCGCGACGGTCGAGACGCTGCTGGGCGAAATGGAGGTGGCCGAGGATCCTGCCACGATTGCCGCGGTCGTCGAGGAAGTCCGCAGGACCCAGCTACGGTTCGGCGTCAGCCCCGGCGAGAACGGCGTGTACCGCGTCGTCGTGCCCGCCGACGGCGTTGCCGAGGACCGTGCGACCCCGCCGACCCTCGACGACTTCAAGCAGCGGCTACGGGCCGTCGCGGGCACCGACTTCGGCGTGCACTCGCCGCGTTGGCTGTCCCGGTTCGGCGACGCCACCCGGCAGGCCGAGCGCTACCGGGTCGACCGGGTCCTGCTGGCCGGGGACGCGGCACACATCCATCCGCCGACGGGCGGGCAGGGGCTCAACCTCGGTGTGCAGGACGCGTTCAACCTCGGCTGGAAGCTGGCGGCCGCGGTCAACGGCTGGGCTCCGGAAGGGTTGTTGGACAGCTACCACACCGAACGACACCCCGTGGGTGCCCGGGTGATCGGCAACACGCGCGCGCAGATCACGCTCCTGGGGACCGATCCGGGTGCGACCGCACTGCGGGAACTGTTCTCGACACTGATGGACTTCGAGGAGGTGAACCAGTACGTCACCGAGATGATCACCGCGGTCGGGATCCGCTACGACTTCGGCGAGGGACATGACCTGCTCGGCCGACGGCTGCGCGACGTGAGGCTGAAGCAGGGGCGCCTCTACGAGTTGATGCGCACCGGCCGAGGGCTCCTGCTCGACCAGACCGGCAAGCTCTCGGTCGCGGGGTGGGCGGATCGCGTCGACTACGTAGTCGACGTCAGCGAGGAACTGGACACACCCGCGGTACTTCTACGTCCGGACGGCCACGTGGCGTGGGTCGGTGACGACCAGGAGGAACTGTTGAGCCGGCTCCCCCGCTGGTTCGGCGCCGCCCACTAGGCGCTTCCCCACCCGCTGTCGTCAGTACGCAGGGAACGCCCAGCCTCCCGGGTAGAACGGCTCCCGGTCCGCGCGGAACGCCGTCGTCGCCCGGGACAGGGCTCCGGCTCGCAACTCCTCGACGAGACCGGCCCCGGCGAGGGACGCGAGCGTGGTGCCGCCGAGGAAGGCCGCTCCGAGTTCGGCAACCGGTAACGGCCCGTGTTCCAGGGGCAGAAGGCGTCCTCGATGTCGAGGACGAGATCCAGTGTGCCCGCGTAACGCCGTGCCTCCAGCGCTCGGTCGACGTCGATCAGTCGCACCCAGAGGCGATCGACCGGCGTCGACCGCGCGGCACGCGGATCGGTCAGCAGGTGCGCCGGCGGCTCGTCCACCGCCCCCTCGTACTCGATCCAGGAGACCAGGTCGATACCGGCGAGGAAGCGCCACAGGGCGGGCGTACGCCTGCCGGGAGGCGGTCGCCAACTCGACGGACCCGTATCGCGTTCCCGCCGCCTCCTGATGCGTCCTGCTTGATCCGGTAGAGGGCGTATCCCGTCGTCCGGCCGTCCGCGTCGTGGTGCAGCGCGAAACGCGACGCGCTCGCGCCTCCGCGTTCCTGGAGTCGGATGGTTCCGTCGCCGAAGTCGGTTCCGGGACGGAAGCGGACAGCGCGCTTGTCGCAGCGGAGGCGTGCTCCCTGGGTGGCCGTGCGGAGGAGGTAGGGATCATCCACGGCGCCTGTCTAGCCGACAGCACCACAGGACGCGATCGAATTGCAGCCGCCCCCTCGCAGGCGCCACGCCCGCCCGACAAGCGGCCGACACCCTGGATTCACCTCGCCGTCGAGCACCGTTCCTCATGACGCCCAACCCTGGCCGCTGTCAGCGAACTTGTCCTCAGGAGGCCCGATGTCCCCGCACGACCTCGTCCGACGCCGCGTCCGTCGTCCCGTCGCGGTGGGTGTGCCGCTCGCCGTGGTGGTCGCCCTCGTGGCGGCCGGTACGGCCGTGGGAGCCCCCGCGAAGGCCGAGGCCGCCCATGTCACGCGGACGGCGACGCTCGGCGACATTCCGCTCGGCGCGTTCAGCAACGCGCTGCTGCCCGGGACGGTGGGCAACGACCGGGGAGTGGACCTCGGCGGTATCGGCAGCGACATCTACCCGGCCGGCCGCAAGGGCGAGTTCTGGACGATCACCGACCGCGGGCCCAACGGCCAGATCAAGGTCGGCGGGACGAAGCGCCGTACGTTCCCCGTGCCCGGTTTCGACCCGGCGATCGTGAAGATCCGTGTATCCGGAGACACGGTGAAGGTCCTGAACGCCATCCCGATCACCACGTCCTCCGGGAAGGCCGTCACCGGGCTGTCGAACCAGCAAGGGCGCGACGAGGCGCCGTACTCCTACGACGCGCAGACGGCGCTGTCGTACAACCCGAACGGGCTGGACACAGAAGGCATCGTGCGCGCCGGGGACGGATCCTTCTGGCTCGTCGACGAGTACGGGCCCTCCCTGGTGCATGTCTCCGCGAGCGGGAAGGTACTCACGCGGTACGTGCCCAAGGGGCTGCATCTGACCGGTACCGACTACCCCGTGGTGGAGGCGCTGCCGTCCGTCCTGCTGCACCGGAAGACCAACCGCGGTTTCGAGGGGCTCGCCCAACTGCCCGGCGGTGACCTGGTGATGGCCCTCCAGAGCCCGCTGTCGCTGCCGGACGGGGACGCCGGGGACGCGTCGCTCAACACCCGCCTGCTGCGTTTCTCGACGAAGAAGAAGGCGGTCACGGCGGAGTACACGTACCGCT